>WNGA01007179.1_pt1 | contig 15592 bp, 12 predicted proteins | sample 5400061 | NCBI WGS metagenome assembly WNGA01 (sample SAMN13153366, study PRJNA577476) | soil metagenome | isolation source: 100 cm soil or saprolite under grassland replicate 2 | place: USA:California | collected 2016-06-15
GCGCCGTCGGTGGCGGAGATGTCGCCGGGGAAGGGGCCGTAGGTGCTGTCGTACTTGAGCAGGTGAGCGTTGGTCTTCGGGCTCGTGAGGTCGTTAACGGCGACGACCTTGATCTTATCCGGGTGCAGGTCGTGGATTGCCTTGAAGACCTGGCGGCCGATGCGGCCGAAGCCGTTGATGCCGACTTTGACGGGCATAGTGTTTCCCTCCTTGGCTCTCAGGGTGCAGGGTCAGTATAGCTCGGAGGGTGGTTCGGCGCATTCAATTCGCTGCTCGCGACGTTCAATCAGCGCAGATTTACGAAGCGACTTAGATCGATTGCTGACCGTTTGATTGTTGGGCTGAGAATTTTCATTGTCGTCGCCCATCCGCGTTGGCGTGCGGCGCCATTGCCGCCTGTTTCTGCTGATTGAGCGACGTTCAAAAACGTGAGGGTGAACGCTCAATCGCACGCTCAATCGAACGCCGTTGGTCGCGTCTGGAACGCCTCCGGTTGGTCCTCCTCCTTGAATTCGTTTGGCAAAAAGGTGTTTTCGCGGGAATAGCTCGTTAGCCGGCTCGCGGTCCGGGGCTTGCGGCTCGGTCTTGCTGTGAGTAACGGTGTCATGCTTTCAGTTTAGCGGGAGCAAGCCCGAACTCTAAGTCCCGGATGGCACAGAACAAATGCTGACCGGCCAGGCCCTTTAAAGGGTCGACGCTGGAGGGGCGCAGCGGCGTCCGCTAGCTGGCTAGCGTGCGGCGCCAGGCCGGAAGTTCCGCATCAAGCATGCGGCGCAAGTTCGACAGTGCCCGGAACTGGAGGACACGGACGGCGCCGACGCTCTTTCCGAGGATGCGGGCGATGTCCTGATAGCTGAGGTCGTCGACGAAGCGCATCACAATCACCTGCCGCTGATCGCCCGGAAGGTGGCGCACCTTCTGCCAGACGCGCTGGCCCTCATCCTTGCGCTCGCATGAGTCCTCAGGCGAGTACACTCCTCCTTCTGCTTCGAGCGCCTCAGGTAGCTGGGCGTGGCCGTTATTCTTGAGCGCCTTCCTGTGGTTTATCGTCAGGTTGCCGGCGATGCGGAGGAGCCAGGCGACGAACGGAACGCCCCGGGACTGGTAGCGGGGCATGGCCTGGAGGGCGTTGAGGAAGGTTTGAGCGGTGAGGTCTTCGGAGAGGGCTGAATCGCCTGTGAGGAGGAAGGCGTGGCGAAAGACTCTGCGTTTGTAGCGTTCGTAAAGCTGCCCGAAGGCCTCGCGGTTGCCGGTCGCGGCGAGTGCTATCAGTTCTGGTTCATCGGTCTCTGCGAGGATAGACCGACGCATGGGTCCCCTCCTTCGGGCTCAGTCTAGGGCCGGCGCAGTGCCTGTCCGAGACTCGCGGCTGGGGCATTTGGGATGGTCCTGTACGAGTCTCAGGGTCTTAACTCATTCTAAACGGAGTTTATAGAATCGTCAAGACTCTTTCTATAATAAATTTTAAGGAATTGAGATTCTGATATTGGGCGGGGCAATGGCCAGCATGCCTCTGGGTCAAAGGGGTAATCGCGACGTACGCCGTACTGCGCGCGCGCAGGCCCTTCGTTCCTCAAGGCGACATTGGGCGGAATCATTGGTAGTTGACAGGCCAGAGGCGACCCCTCTAATAATGGGCCTGACTCTGAAAGGGGGCCCGCCCATGGAATTCAAAGAGGTCGTCGGACGCCGCCGCTCCATACGCTTCTTCGAGCCCGACAAGCCTGTCGAGCACGAGAAGATACAGGTGATCCTGGAGACGGCGCGGCTGGCCTCGTGCGCGGTCAACGCCCACTGGCTTCGCGCCATCGTCGTCGAGCGGGACAAGCTGCCGAAGGAGAAGCTGGAGCAGCTGAAGACGCCGGTGGCTGCGCTGACGCTGGACCTCGCCCCCGTGCACATCTACTTCTTCTGCGACCTCGGCATCGTCAACCGGATCAAGGGCTCGCGTCTGCGGGAGCTGGTGGACGCCGGGGCGCTGGCGCCGACGCACGGCTGGAGCCACAAGTTCGTCGATGAGTTCGTCTACCCGCAGCTACTGGAGCCGATGACGAACAACCTCCAGGGCTATCTGGCGGCGGCGATGGCCGACTGTGGCGGGGCGGCCCAGAACGCGCTGCTGGCGGCGTTCGACGAGGGGCTGGGCGCCTGCCTGAACACCCCGAACCCGGTGCTGACGAAGCAGGTGTTCGGCGTCCCCGAAGACTGGGTCTCGCTGTGGGTGATGCTCGTAGGGTACCCGGCGGAGTCGTGGGAGGCGGGAGGACAGCGGCCGCGTCCGCCGTTCGAGGAGCTGTACTTCGATGGTGACATAAATACGCCGTTCAAGCGCGACCCCGCGGTCGTCGAGAAGCTGAAGGCGAGCAAGATGATCACGGCGCCGGCGCCTCTGCCCGGTCGCAAGGAAGAGATTATGGAGCTGGCGGAACGGCTCAACCTGCCGATGTAGGCCTTGACGACGCGCGGACGCCGTTCACACCCCCCTCCCCACCAGATTCCTTCGCGAAGGTGCCTTGGCGCGGCGCGCGGGCGTGGTCGTCGCTCAGAATGACAGGGGAGGGGCCGTTTCAGGAATGCGCGACCGTGCGCGTGTGGGTGGCGGGGCTGCGCGAGCAGTGGGGCGAGGAGCCGTCGGACATGGCGGCGCGAATCGAGACGATCGAGCGCTTCTGCCGCTACGTCGAACGCGAGCCGGACGCGATCATCGCCGAGTGCTCTCGCGAGGTCGAAGGCGGCAAACGCATCCGCATTAAGAAGCGACGTTTCTATTCAGAGAAGATCGACGAGTTCCAGCGGTCGGTGGCAGGAGACGCGAGGGCACAGACGCGGGCCGGGAACATCGTTCGCAGCTTTATGATTCACAACGGGATCTTCATGCAGGGCGGCCTACAGTGAACAGTGAACAGTAAACAGTGAGCAGTGAACTGTGAACTGCGAACTGCGACCGTTGGTCGCCAGCACTATTCACTGCGAACTACTCACTGTTCACTAAACAGCCATACCCTTGAGGCCCTGTAGACCGCGCAGGTGGGCGATCTCTCCGAGGTGCGTGAAGCCGTGCGTGAGGCACATATTGCCGATAGCGTTGAGGATGGGCATCTCGCCCAGCGGTTTCACCGTCGTCTTCTGCTGAAGGAAGTCGTCGTCGGCGGCGGTGAGGTAGGCATCTGTGGCTTCCCAGACCGCCTTCATGTAGGACTCGAAATCTTCCTTCGGCTCGAGTCTTAGCGCCTGGGCGTCCGCCAGGCTCATGCCGGTGCCCTGGGCGGTGCGGTGGAGCCCGAATCGCTGGTCCCATCCTCCGTCCAGCCAGACCGTCGGCTTCCGCTGGAGCACGAACTGGATGATGTTGTCTTCCGTGCGCACGTAGTGCCAGAGGACGAACGAGATCGGGTGGCCTTTATCGTTGGCGCGCCACTGTATCTGGTCCGGCGTTAGGTCCTTGATCGCGTCGTCATAGGTGTTGTGCATCTGCTTCAGGCTGGAACGGATGAAGTCGATTGTTGACAAGGCTCTACTCCTCTCTGTGCGCGCCCCAATCTAGGCGCGGGGTGACCGTATGTCAAGCAGCGCGTTCTCTCTAAGGGAAGGCTATGCCTGAGAAGATTGCCCTGAAGGGTTCACTGGAGAGGCCGGGGTGGCAAACAGAGAGCCGCAGAGCCACTTTCGGGCGGCGCCGCTTCTTGCGGGGTCTGGGCGTCACCGCGGCAGGCGTGCTGTTCACGATGGCCTGCCGCGACGACCGGCGGCACCCTCTCACAACCCTGGAGGGTACCATCAGCCTGGGCGACGACGGCTCGCTCGCCTATCTGCCCGGCGAGCCGTACGTCGTACGGACTGATCTTGCAGAGGCGCAGGCAGGGCGCGAGACCAGCCGTCGCTCGCTGCTGGCATTTCATCACTTCTCTGACTTCAGGATCGTTGATGAAGAGTCGCCGCTGCGCAGCGAGTGGGTTGAGTCGTGCAGCCCGACAATCACCACAGATGCCTTCCGGCCCCACGAGACGCTGAGCTTGCAGGCCGCGGCGGCGATGATCGCTGAGGCCGACCGCATCGACAGGAGCGCAATCACCGGCCGTCCTGTCGACTTCGCGCTGCACACAGGCAACGCGGCCGACAACGCCCAGTTCAACGAATTGCGCTGGTTCCTGGACTTGATGGACGGGAAGCAAGTGAACCCCGATAGCGGCAGGCCCGGGTACGAGGGTGTCCAGGAGCATTCCCCGGCGGATGCATATGACAGCCTTCTCGAGGACGCCCAGGCCGCGTTCTCTCCGCAGGCGTTGCGATTCCCCTGGTACGCCGTCGTCGGGAACCGGGACCTCCTTTCCCAGGGGAATTTCCCGCCCGATGAGGGCGCCCGCACGATCGCCGGCGGGTCGCTCAAGGTTATCGACGTAGGCCCCGAAGTGCTGGACGAGGTCTGCCGCGACCCGGAGGGACTCGTTCAAACCCAGCCGCACGCGGTCCTTAGTGACTCCGATACGGTGCAGCGGAGCATCGGCGCCGATGGAGACAGGCGCCCGCTGAGCCGCAGCGAGTGGATAGAGGAGCATTTCCATACTGAGGCGGTGCCCGGACCGCCCGGTCACGGCTTCAGCGAGGCCAACCGGAAGGACGGGACGGCGTACTATGCGGTCGACTTCGGTCCGGTGTCGCTGATCGTCCTGGACAGCACGAACCCCGGTGGCTTCTCGGCCGGCAGTATCGACGCGACGCAGTTCGCCTGGCTGGAAGAGCAGCTGAAGGCGCACAACGCCCGCCACATCGATCGCGATGGCAAGGCCGTGACCACAGACGTCCAGGACCGCGTCATCGTCATCGCCAGCCATCACAGCAGCGCCGCGATGAACAATCCGTTCTCCGCCCCAGACCAGGGTGAGCGCATCCGAGGGCCGCAGCTTGAAGAGCTGCTGCACCGCTTTCCGAACGTCGTGTTGCATGTAGCCGGACACGGCCTGGAGCACGGGGTCACCCCAAAGGCCGACCCTCAGCGCCGCACGAGCGGCTACTGGGAGGTCAGCACCGGCTCACCTCTCGAGTTCCCGATGCAGTCTCGCCTGTTGGAGATAATCGACAACGGGGACGGCACCATGTCGATCTCCAGCACTGTCTACGACTCAGCGGCGCCGATCAACCCCGGCGATGCGGATGATCCGACGCCGGAAGACGGGGTGAACCAGCTCCTCCTGGCGAGCGTGGCGCGTCAGGTGAGCGCGCGCGACCCGCAGCGCAACCCGGCCGCGGGCGGTACGGCGCCAAGCGACCGCAATGCCGAACTGCTGCTGCCAGCGCCGTTCGATCTCGGAGTTCCGGTTGCACCGACGCCAACTGCGGCGGCGAATGAGAGAGCGTCGAGCCGCGGGGCGTTTCGGGGACTGCGTTAGTCGCACGCGATTTCTCGCACAATTGCGAAGGGCCGGTCATTGACCGGCCCTTCGCTCACCCTTGTACGAGTGTTATTTGCCGCGCCGTAACAGTAGAGTTGCGCCGCCGCCGACGACAACGACCGCAGCCGCGACGCCGGCGATTATCCCGATGATCAGGCCGGTGTTCGAGCCGCCGTTGTCGCCATTCTTCACGACCGAGCTTGCTGCTGGCTGCACTTCAAAGGGGGTGTCTCCCGGCCTGAAGCAATCGGGGCAGTTGGTGGGAGGTCCACCGGCGCCTCCGGCGCCGATCGTAATGTCTCCCTCCAGAGTCCTCACTATGAGCTCGCCGTCAGGAGTATCAGGTGCCGTATCACAGACGTCGCCGATCGTGTCGAAGTCTTCGTCGTTCTGGTTGCCGGTCGGCTCATCTTCGCTTTCCTGGCCGTTTGTCTTTAGAGGGCAGTTGTCCTGCCGGTTGAGGTAACCGTCGGCGTCAACGTCGGAGTTTGTGCCGCCGGTGAGTGGGTCGTCGTTCGGATCGCAGGCGGCATCCATGCCATCATTGTCAGCGTCTCCGTCGGCGAGCAACGATGGGTTGCCGACGTTCGTCGTGTACGGGCATGTGTCCAAGCTGTTCATGTAGCTGTCGTCGTCGGCGTCGCGCTGCCCGACCGTAAACACTGTGAAGGTGTAGTCCCCGGCCAGCGGTAGCATCGACAGATTGATCAGACCGTCCGGCTCGCTCGGGTTCTTGTCGCAGGCGTCGCCGATGAAGTCCTCGTCGCCGTCCTTCTGGTCCTTGTTCGCGATTAGCGGGCAGTTGTCGGCGAAGTTGTCGAGGTCATCTTCGTCCTGGTCTTCCTTCTTGCCCGTCGCATCAGAGTCATCTGGATCGCACTGGCTGTGCAGGAAGTCGAAGTCCTCGTCGTGATTGCCCATGACATCGTGCGCGTCGTAGGGGCAGGTGTCATGCTCGTTGTCCGTGCCGTCGCCGTCGGCATCGTAGTTCTTGCCGTATGCCACGTTTGTTGATGTCAGAGGGGTGCAGAAGTCCGTAATCGGTCCCGGCTCGGGGTCGATCTCGGGGTCCCCGACATTCTGGAGAAGGACGATTGTTGGGAAGCCAAGGGCCGGGTCGTTCGGCAGGAGCCGTTCGAGGTCCTCGCCGGGCAGGTCAAACTTAGTACCGACGTCGTAAATGAGGAACTGGAGCAAAACGGGGATGCCCGCAACAGTGGCGATTCCGGCGGAGCGGCGGAACGGCTGCACGTCGCCTGTGACCCGATCGATGAATTCAGGCCAGTGGTCTATCGAGTCCAGCAGGCCGTTGCCGTCCTTATCCTCGGCGAAGTCGTCTGTGCCGAATCCTTCGGCGCTCGTATCACCTGCGTCCGCCTCGAGGTCATCGAAGGAGACTGTCGAACTCTTATCGATCGTCGCGTTCACGAAGTCGAAATGGACGGTAAGCGCCTGGTTGCAGGCGCTGTTGATGAGCCCCAGGGTAGCGATTGCATCAAGCTTGCCTACGGGCTCGCCGATAGGTATCTTGTCGCCGCGCACGATGCCGAAGTCCGATGGGATAAAGGAGACGACGCCGCCGAAGTTGAGGTCTTTCGGGTCGCGGATCCCAAAGTCCACCGTGAAGTCTGCCGCGGTCTCGGGATCGGTGCTCTCAAGGGTCACCTCAAGGACTGGATTGAAAGTGCCTGCTTCGGCGGTATCGGTGCCTGCCATAACCAGCAGCAAGGACAATACTCCCGCCACAGCTCCCCACGCGAGAAACGGTCTTCCTCTCACGTCATTCGTCTCCTTTCTTAGGTTCCAGTCGGTCAGCCGTCGCTTACACGCCCGATGCCACGGCCGAATAGTCTTGGGGCGAGCTAACCGCGGAGTCGATAGGCCGAAACGCCGCCCGGCCATTAGGGCGCGTGCAATGGCCAGGTCAGGAAAGCGATAAGGCGAATCCCTCCGGTATTGGGCCTCACTTCTTTATCTTCCGGCGTACGTCGCCTGTACGGGGCATGCCTTCCGGACAAAGGCTATCACTCTGTATAGCCTAGATTAGATTCTCGTGTCAAGCGCGATTGTTATACTCATATCCTAAGCGTTTTACGTAGAAACGGGCTCTAGCGGATGTGCGGTCGCCACCAGCACGACGAAGCCGTCCCGAATTTAGCGGCCCTCGGTTGCCGCGTTGCCTGGATCAGCCGCCTGCGGGTGCGACGCCACGAGCGGCGCTGCTGCCCCGTCGCACGCTGTCAGCCCGGCCGGCTGATCCGTGAACGGCGGTACAGGTACCAACCCCCACCGGCCGCCGTGCCCAGCACAAGCAGCACCAGAATGCCGGCGATCAGCCAGGTATCGGAACTGTCGTCCTCACCCGCATTCGCCGGCGCTGGTGTTGCCCGAACGTCCGTCGTTGGGCCCCCTGCTCGCGTTTCGTTTGGGTTGATTGTGGCCGGTGGCGAGGCGGTCGCGCCCGTGCCAGTGGCACCCGCCCGCAGATCTGGATTCGCGGCCAGTATCTCCTCGTTCAGCGGCGTCAGGTCGGCAATCTTCGGCGCTGTCGCCCCCGCGGGGCAGTCCTGGCCAATGGCCAGAACAGCACTCCCTAACCGGTCGACGAATATCATCTCATTCTGCGTGTCTTGAATCAGCGGATAGATCAGCGGCTCCTGCTGGACCGCGATCGCGACAGCCGAGATCCCAGCTGCCTTGGCGCGAAAGGTGATTCGCGCTAGCGTCCCCGCGCCCGTTTCAACGTTCGCCTCCGGCTCCGTCGACGAAGCCGTATCGAGCACTGAAACGCGAAGGTCACCGTCGCTGTCCGGGAGGTCATCGCTCAGTCCAGCGAAGGGCGAGTAAACTCCGGCCGCTGCCAGGAGGAGGTCTCTGTCCACATCCAGCACCTCCAGCAGCCGCGAGTCGTAGCGGATCTGCGCCTCAAAGGCGATCATCGGGCGGTCCTGCGGTATTGAGTCGACGACGTAATCGACGCTGATCTCTGACCCCGTCTCAACACGCGCGCATCCGTCTATCGATCCCACCGAGGTAGCAGTATTGCCCTGCGCGGCGGCGTCGATGGCCAACAGACCGATCGTGGAGCTTGAGTGCGTGGTCAGAGCCGGTCCCCCGTCGGCGGGCAGCGCAAGAAAAGGGAGCGCTGCCGCGAGCGCGACAACGGACGTGCGGCAGGCGCGGAACCGGCTCATGAACACGTGGCCATCGTATGGGAACTGCGCTTGCCGTACCAGCATCGGGGCGATGCTGCTATTTGGTCCCTTCTATCGGCGTGCGGCCCGTCGCGTTGTTGCCCTGCCGCGCGGCCGGGCAGTAACATGACTCTTAAGCGGGCGCTCGGGCGCGCGGATGGAGGTCGAAATGAGAAGAAGAATGGTGTCGATTGGACTCTCCCTTCTGCTTCTCTCGCTCATCGTTGCCTGCGGAGGTGATAGCGCGCCGGCGGCGATCCCGGCCAGCGGCGCGACGGTCTGCGAAGGGTTGAAGAAAGCAGAACGGTTTCGCTACGTTTTCACCAACTCAATTGAATCGCCCAGGCAGCCCAATCCAGACGAGTCTGTTCAAAGTGAATTTGTGAACCAACCCGGGTCGCCCGATTTCAAGCTGTCACTCCAATACAAGGGCGTCTTCGTCGCGCCGCAGTCGTTGGACTACGAAACATCGGTCCTGGAGCAGGCGGGGCAGTCGCCCTTGCACAAAATTCGCATCGGAGAAAACGAGTGGGTCTTCCTCAGCGGATCGTGGCAGGGCGTGAAGTCACCCCAACCGTTTCCGTTTGCGCCTTTGAACGTCTGTGATCTCGTGGTGTCGCCTCTCGACCTTTCCGGCCAAGCCGGCGAGTCAGACAGCGTCGGTGACACTTCAGCACGGCGCATTCACCTCTCACAGGCGTCACTCGATGTGTCGTCACAGCTGTGGAGCCCCGCCAGTGACATGGGGCGCTTGCTGAAGTCCTTCGATGTGGATGTCTGGCTCAGCGAAGAGAAAGCCCGTTTGCTCAAGGTTGAGGCTGTCTCTAAGGCCAACTACCCGTTCGGGCGGGAGCTGTCTATGAGGATCGTCCTGGAGATCGGGCCCTACAATGAGAAGGGTTTAGAGATCGAGCCTCCAATTTAGGATTGGCGCGAATACTAAAGGCGAGGAGGCGGCCCTGGGGCCGCCTCCTCGCTACTATCGTTCTCCGATTGCGAGGGCTAGACGTCGCGCCGCCGTTTGATGAGCCGCGAAGCCATCACTCCAAGCGAGCCGATCGCGCCGGCTGCGGCCAGCCCTGCGGCGATGGCCGCCCAGGCGGGAATAGTGCCGGCGGTGGGCGAGAGGCTGCCGATGCCTGACGAAGGCCCGCCAACGCCGCCGGCGGTTGTGCCGCCGGTGCCGCCCGCGCCGGTCCCAGTCCCTGCGCCGCCGCCACCGCCTCCGCTGCCGGGTGGTGGTAGGGGTTGGCTAAGGCTGGGCAGCGCGGCCAGGCATTCGGTGTAGCCAACGTCTGGAGAGCCTCCGACCACGATCGTGTTCACTCGAATGCAAGGGATGTCCTGACCGTCGAAGGTGCCGGGGCCGTTCCCGGCGACACTGCGGGCGGGTATCGGGAGCGGTTGCCATCCGGTGCAGTTAGGGCCTGCGCAGTCTGAGCCGCCGTCCGTGCCCGGCGTGTCGCAGGCGTCGCCGATGCCGTCACCCACTTCCTCGCCCGCTGCGTTCAGGTCCTTGTCCGCCTGGTCAGGGTTGTAGGCTGTTGGGCAGTTGTCCCCGCGGTTCGGGAAGCCGTCGCCGTCGTGGTCGGTCGGCTGATTGGCCGGAGGTGAGCTACCGGCGGTGTCCCCTGCGTCGCATATGAAGTCATTCGGGTCCGGCGACAGGTTGTTTGGTATGGGGCAGTTATCCGGCCTGGTGGGATCGCATTTGTCGGTGATGCCGTCACGATACGGCTGGTTGGTGAATTTGTCCTGGTCGCCCGCTGTCGCGGTTACGCGCGGGTCCCAGACGTCGTCAGCGTGGAACGGACAGGAGTCAAGGGCGTTCTCGTAGCCGTCGCCGTCGGCGTCTCGCTGACTGGAACCGTAGTTGAAACCAACGATACAGCCGGCGCCCGGCGGCACCTGCTGGCAGGCATCAGCTGCCCCGGCCGCGGGCAGTGTTCGGATGGGTATACCGCCGTCATTGCCGGGGGTGGCCGGGTTGTCCTGCGTAACGCCGTAAGAGAGGATGTCCACCTTGAGCGGAGAGCAGAAGTCGGTGACCGCGCTGGGCGCCGGTGGGGTGGCGTTGCCGGCGGCGGAGGCCGTCTGTAGCACAGTGACGCTGGGGTAACCGTATCCGGCGTCCAGCTGCGGGAATTGGGGCAGCTTTGTGCCGGGCTCAAACACCACACCCTGAAGGACAACCCAGAGGTTGGAGGCCGATGGAATGGCCGTCACACCGACGAAGCGGAACCTGGGCTTGAGCGGCGGCTCGGGCCCGTTTTCGTCGTCCGCGTTGCCGGCGATCAAGTCCGGGCCGATGCCCTTCCAGTCCGGGTCAAAGATGGCGTTCAGGTACGACGGATACTTAGTGACCGCCGGCGGCGGGTTGATCTCCTGTGTCCCATCGGGTGAAGCACTCGTGTCGCCGGCGATACCCGCGAGGTCATTGTTTCCTCGGGGCGACGAGGGGCCCCAGGCGTAAGGTTCAACGGTGTTGTTGATGTCTGTGGTCCCCTCCATGAAGGTGAAGTCAACCGATATGTTAAGGTTGCAGGCGTTGCTGAGAACGCCTAGCGTGGCGATGGACTTCAGCTTGCCGAGGATGGCGCCGTCCGGTATATCCGCATCGGTCGGCGAGCTGGGCGAGAACGCGACGACGCCGCCGAAGTTATAGTCATTGGTGTCGTCGCCTCCACCCGGGAAACCGTTGGCGCCGAGGCCGATGTTGAACTTGCTGACGAGGTCAGGGTGCGAGCCCGGAGATGTTTCGCCGTCGCAAGCGATGGCGGCCGTCCCAGGAGCGGCGGCGGCTGCCTGAAATGCTGCCTCGCCGCTTCCCTCTTTGCAGAACCTCGACGCCGACTGGGGGTTGAAGGTTCCGGCGGCGTGAACACTGTCGCCGGTCACGGCCAGCAACAGAAGGGCTAACACTGGAATCACGGCGAGCCGAATCGGGGCGAGAAGCGAAAGCCGCTCAATGGGGCGTCCGGTCATTGTGTCCACTCTCCTTTGCTTGGGCCCGGCACCGGAATCTCCCTGCGAGGGAGATTCCGCGAAATTCATCTATCTATGGTATTACGGATACTCGAACCATTGACAATCGCCAAATGTACTGCCGCAGTGTTTCATCTTTATTACATTTTGCCTAGTGATGTCAAGACCAATTAGCCTCTATCGGTCATCTCTTGAGCCAGGGAATGCGCGAACGATAACGCCAGGCGGCGAACCCGGCGAGCGCGGCCAGCACCGCTACCGTGCCGATGAGCGCGTAGAGCCAGGCGGACGAGCCGTCGCCGTCGTCGTTACCCCCCGCGCCGTTGCCGTTGTTTTGGTCGCCGACCGGAGCGGTGCCGGATGGTCCCGTGGCGCCGGGAGATGCCCCGTTCGCGCCGGGGGATGAAGTGCCCCCGGCCCCGTCGCCGGGCGAAGGCCCAGGTGAACCCGGCGCACCCGTGCCGCCGTCGGGAGGAGTGGTCGGCGGAGGAGGGGGAGGCGGAGCGGCGCAGGCAACGCCCTCAGCGTGGAAGCCGTCCGAGAGCGCGCTCTCGGACAGAGCGATCGTTGAGGGCCCGGTGCCGTTGAAGACGACTACCGTGCTTCCCGGGGGATTGGGGTCGTAGTCGTCGAGGTCGATCGCCAGCGCCGCCTGGCCGGCCTGACCGGGCAGCACCTCGATGGTGACCGCTGCCAGTACCCCGCCGTTGGGCGCCCTATAAGAGGTGCTGTCCGGGCTGTCCTTGGCTGGAGTGTCCGGTGAGACCGCAAAACTCTCAGCGCCATCGTAGACCGCGCCGACGAAGGCGCTCTGAGGTCCGGGGGCTGGTGGTGGGATAACGCCGGGTGTGGTTAGCCCGCGGTGGGTACCGTCAGAATCAAGAGGTAGATTGAGGAAAGAGATGTTCTGTCCCGTCGTGCCGTCAGCAAAAGGGGTGAAGTTGACGCTGGCAACCCTGATCATGCCGCCGTCGTAGTTCATGCGCGCCTGCCAGCCGACCATGTCCTCGACGTTTTGAATGACGAGGTGAGCGATATGGCTGTGGCCGGCGTTGTCGCCGGGTGGGTCCGTCACAAAGCAGTTTTCGATGGTGCCGACCGTCATCGTGTTCGTGGTCTCGTCGTAGGCGTTTCCGTCGGTGACCATGTCAAGGCTCATACGCGGAGCCTGAACGGCCCGGCTACTGTGTTCGGGAAGGAGCAGGCCCGTAATCACGATGATCCCCAGAAGGGGCGGCGTTAGCAGAGGTCGGGCGCTTTTCAATCTCATCGGAGGATGGAACACGCCCTGCCGCGAATGCGGTTGTGAGAGACCGGCGCGTGCTTGTTCTCTTTTACGGCAAGCGTGAGCTGCGAGTCAAGGAGCGGGATCGGAGGGCATGTACGCAGATGCACGAGGGTCGACCCGATGCTTCAAGCGCCGGCTCGAGAGGAGCCGGCGCCTGATAACGCAACCTGATCAGGCGGACTGTCAGTTCACCCCGCTATTACGCCGGCGCCACACGGACAACGCCGTTCCTGATCCTGCTACGGCCAGGCCTGTGGCGAGAAGCAGCAGGTAGACACCAGCGGAGTTGCCGTCGTGGCTATCGGTAACGCCCGTGGCAGGCAGCTGTCGCGGTGTCGGCGAGGGTGTGCGCGTAGGCGAAGGCGAAGGCGTGGGTGTGCGCGTAGGCGTAGCTCCGGCGCCGGTGGGTGTGGGCGTCGCCGTTCCTGTGGGCGTGGGCGTTGCGGTGGGTGTTTCTGTCGGCGGAATTGTGGGAGTGGGTGTGGCGCTTTCCGTGGGTGTCGGCGTCGCAGACAACGTCGGAGTCGCCGTCGGAACGGGGGTGTCAATCGGCTGCGCTATGCATGTAACGCCCTCGCCGTGGTTGGCGTCGCCCAGGTTGTACGGCGGGATCGGGATCGACTGGGTGCCGGTGGGTGTGAAGATAGTGACGTTGGTCTCCGGCGGGTTGGGAACGCCGTCGTCCAGGTCCACAAAGAGGGAGGCGTTGCCATCGTTGCCAGCCAGCACCTGCAGGGTGACGCTGGCCAGGATCCCGCCGCCGGTGGTGTTGTAGGTCTGAGCCGGTTCGTCGTTGATGTATGGCGTGTCCGGCGAAATGGCGAAGGAGTCGGTGCCGAAGCGGTTGAGGCCGATGAGGGCGGTCTGGGGCCCCGCCGCCGCCGGCGGGATGGCCTGCGAGGGGCTTATCCCGCGGTGGTCGCTGAGAGCCGGGTCGATGGGCAGGTTGAGGAAGCCGACCGTAGCCGTGGTGTTGGTATCGGTAAAAGGCGTGCCGTTGAAGGCGGAGACGCGCATCTGATCGCCGAGGTAGTTGAAGCGCGCCTGCCAGGCGACGAGGTCCTCCACGTTCTGGACGATGAGGTGGACGAGGTGGTTGTGCTGGGCGTTGTTGCCGGGAATACTCGTGAGGCAGTTGTCGATCGCGCCCACTGTCATGCTGTTGTCGCCGGCGGCGCCCGGGTCGGAGTAGCTGTTACCGGTCGTGTCCATGTCCACGGAGACCCTTGGGTCCTGCACCGCGCGAGTCGCGCTCGAAGCGAAGAACAGGGCTGCAGCGATAACCGCCACAGCCAGAACGGGCAACAGAAACGTGACTCGGTTCATCATCAACTCCTTACGCTACGGCAGGCAAGCGGCGAGATGGACGCACGGAACGCTTCCTCTTTTTCTACGTGAAAGGGGCACTTGTGTCAAGGCCCGTGCCGAGCTGCCAAACGAGACGAATTGGGTGATGTTTCCACCAGGAATCAGCCAAACCGTGCGCTCGACCTTTCAGCGAAGTGTGCTGGTCCACAGTTGGATGCGTGTTGGTTCTCAGGAGCACCCGAGGCTGAAGACAGAAGTCATCTTCGAGATGTCGAGCGTGTCTATGAAGTTGGGCGGAGCCTGCGGTGGGTCAGGGGCGAGGTCGAAGCGGACGGGGGCGGCGGCGGGAACGGCATCGCCGAAATTGCTGGTGAGGTCCGCGAGGTCCAGGGTATCGGAGAAGCCGTTGTTGCTGGTGTCAGACGGCCAGGCGTCCGTACCGCAGTGGGCGGTGGGGTTGGTGCCGATGTAGTTTTCGAGGGCCGTGCTGAAGCCGTCGCAATCAGGATCATTCGGAGGGATGAACCACGGCGGCAGGTTCTGCGCGGGGTTCGCCCAGTTCGGGCAGTTGTCCGAGCCGTCGAGTACACCGTCACAATCCATGTCCTGAGCGCAGGGCGTCGGCGTTGGCGTGGGCGTAAGTGTAGCGGTGGTCGTGGGTGTTGGCGTAGACGTGGGAGTCGGCGTAGACGTAGCGGTGGCCGTGGCCGTGGGCGTGGGCGTGGGAGTGGGCGTCGGCGTCGCTGAGGCTGTGGGCGTCGGTGTGGGCGTGCGCGTGGCGGTGGCCGTTGGAGTGGCGGTAGCGGTCGGCGTAGGTGTGGGAGTGGCCGTCGGCGTCGCTGTGGCGGTGGGCGTCGCTGTCGGCGTGCGCGTAGCAGTCGCCGTCGGTGTGGCGGTAGCTGTCGGAGTGGTCGTCGGCGTCGCTGTAGCTGTGGGCGTTGGTGTGGGCGTGCGCGTAGCAGTGGCCGTTGGCGTGGCGGTAGCCGTCGGAGTGGGCGTCGGAGTGGCCGTCGGCGTCGCTGAAGCTGTAGGCGTTGGTGTCGGCGTGCGCGTGTCAGTGGCTGTTGGTGCGGCCGTAGCTGTCGGAGTGGGCGTCGGAGTGGCCGTCGGCGTCGCTGAGGCGGTAGGCGTTGGTGTCGGCGTGCGCGTGGCAGTGGCTGTTGGTGTGGCCGTAGCTGTCGGAGTGGGCGTCGGGGTGGCCGTAGGCGTCGCTGTCGGGGTGGCCGTAGGCGTTGCCGTCGCTGTGGGCGTTGGTGTCGGCGTGCGCGTGGCGGTGGCCGTTGGAGTGGCCGTGGCCGTAGGCGTTGGCGTAGGTGTGGCCGTCAGCGTCGCTGTGGCTGTGGTCGTTGGTGTGGCGGTAGCCGTGGGAGTGGGTGTTGGAGTGGGTGTAGGGGTCGCCGTGGGCGTAGGGGTTGCCGTGGGTGTGG
>WNGA01007180.1_pt1 | contig 15592 bp, 16 predicted proteins | sample 5400061 | NCBI WGS metagenome assembly WNGA01 (sample SAMN13153366, study PRJNA577476) | soil metagenome | isolation source: 100 cm soil or saprolite under grassland replicate 2 | place: USA:California | collected 2016-06-15
CGCCGCGTTCCTCGAGTTGAATGCGCTCGCCGCCTGGGAGCTGTACGACGGCCAGGCGCCGGCCGCCGGCATCGTCACGGGCATCGGCGTCGTCGAGGGCCGTGAATGCATGCTCGTCGCGAACGACGCGACCGTCAAAGGCGGCTCGTACTTCCCGCTCACCGTCAAGAAGCACCTGCGGGCTCAGGAGGTGGCCGAGCAGAACAACCTGCCTTGCCTCTACCTGGTCGACTCTGGCGGCGCGTTCCTGCCGTTGCAGGACGAGGTCTTCCCCGACCGCGACCACTTCGGCCGCATCTTCTTCAACCAGGCGCAGATGTCGGCGCAGGGCATCCCGCAGATCGCCGTCGTGATGGGATCGTGCACCGCAGGCGGTGCGTACGTGCCGGCCATGTCTGACGAGACGATCATCGTGCGCGGCACCGGCACGATCTTCATCGGCGGTCCGCCGCTCGTGAAGGCTGCGACCGGACAGGAGGTGACCGCTGAAGAGCTCGGCGGTGCCGACGTGCACACGAGAAAATCCGGCGTCGCCGACTATTACGCGATCTCCGACGAGCATGCACTCGCACTGGCGCGCCAGATCGTGCGCAACCTGCAGGGACGCAAGCCCGAGCCGCCGTGGGTGCAAGCTGAGCCCGAACCCCCGGCCGCCGACCCTTCCGAGCTCTATGGACTGATCCCGGAGGACTTCCGCCATCAGACCGACGCGCGTGAGGTGATCGCGCGCATCGTGGACGGCTCGCGCTTCGACGAGTTCAAGGCGCTCTACGGCGAGACGCTCGTGACGGGCTTCGCGCACATCGAGGGCTACCCGGTTGCGATTCTGGCGAACAACGGCGTCCTGTTCGCCGAGTCGTCACAGAAGGGCGCACACTTCATCGAGCTCGCCACGAAGCGGCGCATCCCGCTCGTCTTCCTGCAAAACATCACCGGCTTCATGGTCGGGCAGGAGTACGAAGCCGGGGGCATCGCGCGCGACGGCGCCAAGCTCGTCATGGCGGTCGCGAACGCGAGGGTGCCGAAGTTCACGGTGATCGTCGGCGGGTCATTCGGAGCCGGCAACTACGCGATGTGCGGGCGCGCCTACGAGCCGCGCCAGCTGTGGATGTGGCCGAACGCGCGCATCTCCGTGATGGGCGGCGAGCAAGCCGCCACCGTCCTGGCGATGGTCGGCGACGCAGATCCGGACGAGATCCGCGCGAAGTATGAGCGCGAGGGAAGTCCCTACTACTCGACGGCCAGGTTGTGGGACGACGGCATCATCGATCCCCTGGACACACGGCGCGTTCTCGCGCTCGGCCTCTCCGCGGCGCTCAACGCACCCATCCCCGAGACGACGTTCGGCATCTTCCGGATGTGATGCGGCTCTTCAACAGGAAGTCGAAGCAGCGCCTGCGCGAGCTCGGGGAATCGGAGGCGTACCACCACTCGTACGGCGAGCCTGCTCGAGACGTGAAGATCGTGAAGCTGCCGCCGAGGCAGCCACGTTACAAGCAGGTGCTCGCCGACGGCGAACGACTCCGGCAGGCGTTCGCGCAGCGCCTGGACATGCGAGACAAGGAGGAATAGTGGCTGTCACGATCGGCGCTCCGCTCGACCGTCAGTACGAACCACCCTCGTGGGGCTAGGAGGCGCAATGCACACGATCGAACTGTCCGATGAAGAGCTCAGGCTCTTGCACGCCGCGCTGCACTCGTACCTTGACGATTTCGGCCATGAAGAGGCCGACATCCTGCGCAGCGTCAAAGCCGTGATCGCGAAGCTGCCACGGCCGGCGTGATCCTGCGTGAGCAGGTCCTCGCGCAGCTGGCTGTTCCCGGCGGTCATCATCGCGGCGCTGATCTGGCTCGGCGCTCAGACGCTCTGGGGCAACTCGGACGACTCGTCCGACAGCCTGCGCTTCAGCGACGCACTGGCACTCGTCCGGCAGAATCCGGGCGGGATCGACCACGTGACGTTCCACCCATCGACGCAGGAGGCGGACTTTCGACTCGCAACGGGTCGGACGAGGACGACGGTGTATCCCGTCGACCAGTCGGCTTACGAGCTCCAACAGTTGCTCGAGGAAAACGAGGTCGCATTCGATGCAAAGAGGACCGGCTCCTCCGCTTGGTGGTCGATCCTTACCAGCCTCCTGCCCTTCGTCCTGCTCTTCGGTTTCTGGGTCTTCCTCATGCGCATGGTCAAGCAGCGGACGCCTACAGGACAAGATCCTCCGGAAACACGGCGTCCCTACTGAAACGTTCGAGGCGGTACGGCGTCAGGTCGAGCGACGACTCCCCGAACAGCAACTCCTGCGCCACAGCACGGCCCACTGCCGGGGATTGCATGAAGCCGTGGCCGGAGAAGCCGCACGCCGCGTAAAGCCCGTCGCCGACGGGCCCGATGATCGGATGCGCGTCCGGCGTCATGTCGTAAAGACCAGCCCACGCACTGGCAATGCGCGTGCCCGCCGCCGGCGGGTAGCGATGGGCGAGCCGCTCGAGCCTGTCGGCGAAGACCGATTCGTCCACGATCTCCTCGAATCCCCAGCGCGGCTCTGCATCGGCCATCGCTATGCGAAGGCAGTCGTCGCGGCGGCGGAAGTGAAACCCTGTCTCCGCTTCGATCACCATCGGCAGTTCGACAGGCAGTCCGTCGATCGGCTCGGTCTCGAGCAGCTGGCGTGCCAGCGGCCGGATCGGCAGCTCGACGCCGAACTCACCGGAGTACGCGCCTGCCGCGATGACGAGCACATCTCGCTCCAGCTCGCGCGCGTCGGTCCGCTCACGGATCTCGACTCCCAGCTCCGCCGCACGGCGAACGACCTCTCGCGTGAGCGCCGGCGGATCGGCGACGCCGTCGGTTGCGCAGAAGACGGCACCGAGCACGTCGTCCACGCCCAGTCCGGGCACGAAGCGCGGATCGACCTGCTCGACCGGCACTCCGAGCTCCGCCTGCAGCTCTCGTCGCTCCTCCAGCTCGGCGAGGCCCTCTGCCGTCATGGCGAGAAAGAGATAGCCGACCTGCTGAAACCACGAGGCGCCGAGCTCCTCGAAGAACGCGATCGACTCCTGTGCCAGCCGGACTTCGGCCGCGGACGAGAACTGCTGCCGCACGCCGCCCATCGCTTTTCCCGTCGAGCCGGACGCGATCTTCGCGCGCTCGGCGAGCACGACGTCGCGCGCGCCGAGGAGCGCGAGGTGATACGCGATGCAGGCTCCTACGGAGCCGGAACCGGCGACGACGATTCGAGCCATTGCTCGAGCTCCCCCCGCTCTTGGTCGGTCAGCATCCGCAGCGGCCGGCGTACGTCAGGCCCGATCGGCACGCCGCGCTTCGCAAGCACGAGCTTCGCGGCAGCCTGGAACGGGAAGCGTTCGAGCGCCGCGCGCACGGGAGCGAGGTCGGAGCCTGCGGACTCCCGCACGGCTGCGGCGACGAGCTCCGGAAACGTCGAGGCTAGCGCCGATACCGCTCCGATCGCGCCCGCGGCAAGCCCTTGTGGAAGCAGCGCCTCCGGGCCGACGAAGACGTCCAGGCCTTCGATCAGGTACGGAGCAAACCGTTCCCAGGGCGTGTCGGAGACCTTCAGGCCGCGGAAGTTCGGCGCCGCTTCGCGCAGTCGCTCGATCACGGGAATCGGCACCGCATAGCCGCTCCGCGCCGCGAACTCGTAGACGTAGAACGGCGTCGGCGCACAGGCACGGGCAGCCGCGTCGAAATGCGAGAGCAGCTCGGTGTCGTCGAGCATGAAGTACGGGGGCGCCATCACCGCGACGGCGTCCGCTCCCAGGTCGGCGGCGTGTGCCGCGAGCTCGACCGTGTCCCAGGTCGACTGCGCACCACAGTGCACCGCCACGAGTAGGCGTCCGTTCGCGGCCTCCACGAACAGCTGTGCCGCACGCATGCGCTGCTCCACCGGGAGGAGAAAACCCTCTCCGGTCGTCCCCAGGGCCAGCAGGCCGTCGACCCCACCCGCCGCGAGGAAATCCACGTAGGGCGCGATCACGTCCTCGTCGAGGGCCTCACCCGCGTCCCTGAGGGGAGTCAGCGCCGCCGCCAGTGCTCCTCGCAGCATGGCCCAACTTTAAGCTGAAGCCATGGCCGGACTGAAGATCGAACGCGACGGACACGTTCTGCGGGTGACGCTCGCGCGCCCTGAGCGCCGCAACGCCTTCGACGCGGCGCTGATCGCCGAGCTCACCGAAGCATTCGCGGACGTCGGTGACGCCCGCGCGGTTGTCCTCGCGGGCGAGGGCCAGAGCTTCTGTGCGGGCGCGGACGTCGACTGGCAACGGTCGGCGATCGATCTCTCGTACGAGGAGAACGTCGAGGACGCACTGCGTCTCTACCGCATGTGCGAGACGATCGACCGCTGCCCGGCGCCCGTGATCGCACGTGTGCACGGGTACGCCCTCGGCGGCGGCTCGGGTCTCGCGGCGTGTGCGGACGTTGCGATCGCCGCGCCCGATGCGGTCTTCGGTTTCTCCGAGGTCAAACTCGGCATCATTCCCGCGGTCATCTCACCGTTCGTTCTCCCGAAGATCGGAGCGCATGCGCGGCACTACTTCCTCACCGGCGAACGTTTCGACGCGGAAGCCGCTCTACGGATCGGCCTCATCGAGGAGATCGCCGACGATCTCGATGCCGCCGTCGACCGGGTGCTCTCCGGGCTGCTGACCGCGGGACCCGAGGCAGTGCGCGAGGCCAAGCGTCTGATCCACGAGCGGCCGGCGGGCGAGGAGACGGCGCGGATCGCCGCACGGCTGCGTGCGGGCGAGGAAGGACAGGAAGGGTTGCGCGCCTTTCTCGAAGGACGGAGCGCACGGCTGCCTGACGGGACCGAGTTCGGGGTTCAGCGCCCACCCCGTAACCCTGGCTAGCACCTCGTCATTCGCCCTCGTTCAGGCTGCGGAACGTCAGATGCTCGCGGCGACCGCTGGCACTCGACCGCACGATCGCCTCGCCGATCTCTGACGCGCGATAGCCGTCCTCGAACGTCGCGCCGTGCGGTGCGACGTCGCTACCGTCGGCGATCGACCGCAGGAGGTGATCCACCTCGTGCACGAACGTGTCTCCCCAGCCGATGATGTGGCCAGGCGGCCACCAGAAATCCATGAATGGATGGTTCGCCTCAGTCACGAGCACCGTCCTGAAGCCGCGCGCGCGGTCCTCATCTTCGAGAAAGACCTGTAGCTCGTTCATGCGCTCCATGTCGAAGTAGAGCGAGCCGCGGGAGCCGTTCATCTCCCACTGAAACGCGTTGCGCCGACCGAGCGCGAGGCGCGTCGACTCGATCGTCCCGACCGCACCGCTCTCGAACTCGACAGCCGTCTCGATTGCGTCGTCCACCCTGCGACCGCTCACGAATGTCTTCACGATGCCAGCGACCGAGCTGAACTCGCCGACGAGGTAGCGCGCGAGGTCGATTACGTGGGTACCGAGATCGCCGAGCGCGCCGGATCCTGCCTGGTCCGGATCGAAGCGCCATGTGTCGAGCGTCGGATCGACGCCCCAGTCCTGCAGGTAACGGCCGCGGAAGTGGCGGATCTCTCCGAGTGCTCCCTCGTCGATCAGCTCGCGCGCGAGCCGCACCGCGGGGACGAAGCGGTAGTTGAACCCGCACAGATGCTTGACGCCGGTCGCGGCGACGCTGCGCCACACTTCGTAGCCCTCGTCGGCCGTGCGCCCGAGCGGCTTCTCGCAGAGGACGTGTTTGCCCGCTTCGGCGGCGGCGATCGTCGGCTCGGCATGGAGCGAGTTCGGGCCGCCGTTGTCGAAGAGCCCAATCCGCTCATCCGCGACGATGTCGTGCCAATCAGTGGTCCACCGCTCGTAGCCGTATCGGCGCGCCGCCTCGGCGACCGCATCCTCGTTCCGTCCGGCGATCGCGATGAGCCGCGGCACGAGCGGGGGCGGCCAAGCCATGTACTCGAGCTTGCGGAACGCATTCGAATGCGCCTTCCCCATGAACGCGTAGCCGAGCATCCCAACGCCGATGTCTGCCATTGCGCGATAGTACGCAGGTCATGAAGACGCGGTACGACGAGCTGATCGCGCGGGTTCGCGCTGCGGCCGCGCCAGAGCGAACGGCTCCGGCGGAGCTGAGCAGTTACCTCGAGAAGGTGCACCTGCACGCGTACAAGGTCACCGACCTCGACGTCGACGAGCTGAAGGCTGCGGGCTTCACCGAGGACGAGATTTTCGAGCACACCGTCTCCGCGTCCGTCGCTGCGGGCCTCGAGCGACTCGACGCAGGGCTGGGGACGCTGTCATGAGGCTGGCCGTCGTCGATGCGGGCGCGGGCGACCTGCGCCGGCGCCTCGGGCGCGAGCCAAGCGGCGTGCTACTGACGCTCTACTACCGGCCCGAGCTCTTCGGGCGCCCCTTCTCGGACGCTCTCGACCTCGCGATGCGCGGCCCGTCCGACTGGTCCGCCGGCGAGCGTGAGCTCTTCGCTGCGTTCGTCTCCTCCCTCAACCAGTGCCCGTTCTGAACGAACGCCCACGGCGCGGTCGCGTCGTACGCAATCGGCAGGGAAGTCTGGGAGGCGGTCGAGACCGACTGGCGCACCGCGCCGATCGATGAACGCCTGCGCGTCACACTCGGGTTCGTCGAGAAGCTGACGCTGCGGCCGCACGAGCTGACGCGTGCCGACGCCGAGGCGGTCCGCGCCCAAGGTGTCAGCAACGAGGCGCTGATCGACGCGGTGCATGTCGCCGCCTTGTTCAACATGATCGTGCGTCTGGCCGACTCACTAGGCTGGGACATCCCGACGTTCGACGAGTTCGGAGCCCGCGCAGACGCAATGCTCTCTAGCGGCTACGCGCTTCTTCCGGAAGCCCACCAGTGACCAAGGCCGAGGCGCGCGAGCGGGCGGCGGCCATGCTCGTCGAGGCCGGCATCGTGCTGACGCCACAAGAGCGCGAGAAGATCGAGGTCGCGGACTTCGGTCTGGGCCGACTCGACGAAATCGGACTGCAGATCGTCGTGTACGTGAACACCGATCGCGTGTGCGCGAAGGAGCTCGTGCTCTTCCCGCACCAGCGTTGTCCCGAGCACCGGCACCCGCCAGTCGAGGGCGAGCCGGGCAAGGAGGAGACGTTCCGCGTACGCCGTGGTGCCGTGCACCTGCATGTCGAGGGCGCAGGCGAGATCGTGCTTGTCCCGGGCGAGCAATACACGATCCCGCCGAACACGCTGCACTCGTTCGAGGCGGGCGACGAGGGTGCGATCGTCTCGGAGTTCTCGACGACGAGCCGCGACGCCCTCGACGACTTCACGGATCCCCGGATCGTGCGCTAGCGATAGTTAAGCGACGGCGACGGTGTTGCGCAGCACGCCGATGCGTTCGACTTCGCATTCCACGACGTCGCCGATCTCGAGGGCGCGGGGCGGGTCCATGAAGTAACCGCAACCCCATGGCGTACCGGTCAGCACCAGGTCGCCCGGCTCGAGGCTGAAGTTGCGCGAACAGAACGCGAGCAGCTCGGCGACGCCGAAGAGCATCTCCGCAGTCGAGGAGTCCTGCATCAACTCGCCGTTCACCCGCGTGCGGAGCGCGAGCGCCTGAGGGTCCGGGATGTCATCGGGCGTCACGACGACGGGCCCGATCGGGCAAAACGTGTCGAAGCTCTTGCCGCGAGTCCACTGGCTCTCCGAGAACTGCACGTCGCGCGCAGAGACGTCGTTGCCGACCGTGTAGCCGAACACGTAGTCGAGCGCCGCGGCAACCGCGACGTTTCGCATCCGGCGCCCGACGACAACGCCGAGCTCGACCTCCCAGTCAACCTGCGTCGTCAGCTCGACGTCCACGACGATCGGGCCGTTCGGCCCGGTGACGCTCGACGGGAACTTCGCGAAGACGAGTGGCTGCTCCGGTTGCGGCAGCTTCGACTCGCGGATGTGGTCGCGGTAGTTGAGACCGATCGCGACGATCTTCCCCGGTTGGAGCGGCGCTGCGAGCCCGCCTGCGACCGAATCACCGACGGTGATGTCCCGCGGGTCGACGCCGGCCTGGACGAGCGAGAGGAGTTCGTGGTCGAAGTCGAGGCGCCGATAGTCGCCGTCGACGTCGACGACAAGCTTCGGCCCGTCGTGCATCTGAACGGTCGCAATGCGCATCGACCGATCCTGCCACGTGCAGTACAGTCGACGGCGTGACTGACGCGCCGGTCGACGCCCTCCGCCGACGGGCCCGCGCCGGGCTACTGGAGGGCGCCGAGCGTGCGCCTGCGCGCGCGCACTTCCGGGCGATGGGTGTCGACCCGCGGCGGCTGGGCGGACCGATTATCGGCGTAGCGTCGACGTGGACGGGAACAATGCCCTGCAACCTCAACCAGCGCGAGCTCGCGGACCGCGTCAGCGAGGGCGTGTCCGCCGCGGGCGGCCTTGCGCTTGGCTTCAACACGATCGCGGTCTCCGACAACCAGTCGCAGGGAACTCCCGGTATGCGAGCGTCGCTGATCTCGCGTGAGGTGATCGCCGACTCGATCGAGCTGATGGTTCATGCGCACGATTTCGACGGGCTCGTGTGTGTTGTCGGTTGCGACAAGACGGTGCCTGCCGCGCTGATGGCGCTCGCGCGCGTGGACAAGCCCGCGGTGCTCGTCTACAGCGGGCCCATGCGCGCCGGCCGCTGGCGCGAACGCGAAGTGACGATCCAGGACGTGTGGGAGGCGGTGGGGGCCGAGGAACGCGGGCTCATGTCCCGCGAGGACCTCGACGAGCTCGAGCGCTTCGCTTGCCCGGGCGCAGGCACGTGTGCAGGACACTTCACCGCGAACACGATGGCCGTTGCGATCGACTGCCTGGGAATCGCGTGCGTCGGGGATGCTCTGGTGCCTGCGGACGAGCACGAGCTGAAGGGCGAGGCCGCAGCCCACGCCGGCGCGCTCGCCGTGCGCCTCGTCGAACAAGGCGTCACAGCGCGCGGTTTCCTCGACCGGCGCGCCCTGCTGAACGCCATGGCCGGAATCGCCGCAACGGGCGGCTCGACGAACGGCGTGCTTCACCTGCTCGCGATCGCCCACGAAGCGGGAGTGCCGCTGACGCTCGAGGAGTTGACAGGCGTCGCGAGCCGCACGCCTGTGATCGCGAACCTCGCGCCCTCAGGCCGCTGGATGGCCGAGGACTTCCACCGCGCGGGTGGCTCGCGCGCCGTGATCCGCGAGCTCGTGCGCGGCGGGCATGTGGACGGCGAGGCACCGACCGTCGAGGGGAGGACGCTCGCGGACACGACAGTGGACGCGCCGCAGCCTGACGGCGAAGTCGTCTACACGCTAGAGAAGCCGTTCAAGCCGACCGGAGCATTGCATGCGCTGCGCGGCAATCTCGCGCCCGAGGGTAGCCTCGTCAAGGTATCCGGGACGACGCTCCGCTCCCATCGCGGCCCTGCGCGGGTGTTCGAGAGCGAGGAGGCGTGCACCGACGGCGTGCGCGCGGGCCTCGTCGCGGAGGGCGACGTGCTCGTCGTGCGCTACGAGGGTCCCGCGGGCGGGCCGGGTATGCGCGAGATGCTGAGCGTCACGGCGTCCGTGATCGGAGCCGGCATCGGCGACTCCGTCGTACTCGTCACGGACGGTCGCTTTTCCGGCGCGACCCGGGGGCTGATGGTCGGGCACGTCGCACCCGAGGCCGCACGCGGCGGACCGCTTGCAGTTGTGCAGGACGGTGATGTGATCGCAATCGACGTGGATGAGGGCACGCTCACTGTGGAGCTCGACGACCGCGAGCTGGCAGAGCGCCTCGTCGGCTGGCAACCGCCTTCCCCGCGCTATGACAGTGGTGTGTTCGCGCGCTACCGGGCGCTCGTGTCTTCCGCATCTGACGGCGCCGTTCTCGTCCCGCCTGCGTGAAAGACATGCGCGGGTGGCCCACTTACTCCCGGCTGCGTGACGTAGACGTTTCCGTCCGGCGCTGCCGTCGTCACGAAGAGCGAGCGCCCGTCGTCGCCACCGAAGCAGCACGAGGTGACGTTCTTGGCCGGCACTTCGAGCACGGCGTCGACGCGACCACGATCGTCGTAGCGACGAACGCAGCTCCCGCCGTAGAGTGCGATCCAGACGCCGCCCTCGTCGTCGACGGCGAGCCCGTCGGGGATGCCGTCATTCTTGTCGATCGAGACGAACGGCCGCCGCTCGGCGAGCCGCCCCGACGCGAGCTCGAAGTCGAAGACGTCGACGCGGTACTCGGTCGAGTCGATGTAGTACATGCAGGTGTCGTCGCGCGTCCACCCGATGCCATTCGAAAGCGTCACCCCGTCGAGCACTCGCTCGAGCCTGCCGTCGTAGCGGTAGAGCGCGCCCGCGCCCAGCGCGACGTCGAGCGCCATCGTCCCGATCCAAAAGCGGCCGGCGGCGTCGCAGGCGCCGTCGTTCGCGCGAAAAGCCGGTCCGTGCGGCAGACAGACGAGGGTACGCACCGACTCGTCGGCAAGATCGACCAGCGCAAGGCGATCGGCCAGCGCGACGAGCACCGCGCCGCCGATCGTGGGCGCCGCCGCGCCGATCATCCCATCGAGGCGAATCGCTCGGTCCTTCCCGCTCTCGTGAACGTGCAGTTCACAGCCTTCGATGTCGACCCAGAGCAGGCGCCGTGTCGCCGCGTCCCAACGTGGCCCTTCGCCGAGCTTCGCGTTCGCGCGTACGGCGATCTCCACGGCGGGAGGATTGCATGACCGCGACGCGCTTCGCCGGCAAGCGTGCGCTCGTCACGGGCGCCGGGTCGGGCATCGGCGCGGCCGTCGCCCGCCTGCTCGAGGCCGAGGGCGCGGAGGTCGTCGCCGCGGACATCACCGGGACGGACGTCCACCTCGACGTCCGCGACGAGGCGCAGGTTGCTGCTGTCGCGCATGACGTCGACGTGCTCGTCAACGTCGCGGGCATCGGCTCGACGACCAACGCGCCGGAGACGCCGCTCGACGTTTGGGAGGAGGTCTTCGCCGTGAACGCGCGCGGGACGTTCCTCTGCTGCAAGCACGCGATCCCGACCATGATCGCCCGCGGCGGCGGGTCGATCGTCAACATCGCGTCCGTCGCAGCGATCGTCGGCCTCCACAACCGGGCGGCGTATTGCGCGTCCAAGGGGGCAGTGGTGTCGTTTACGCGTGCGCTCGCGGTCGACCATGTGAACGACGGCATCCGCGTCAATGCCGTCTGCCCGGGAACCGTCGACTCGCCGTGGGTGCGGCGGCTCGTCGAGGAGGCCGGCGAGTCGCTCGACGAGCTGAGCGCACGGCAACCGCTGGGTCGGCTGGGGACACCTGATGAGATCGCGGAAGCAGTCGCCTACCTCGCCTCCGATGCAGCGAGCTTCGTGACGGGGAGCGTCTTCGTGATCGACGGCGGACTCACGGCGGCTTAGTGCCCCTTCCAGCAATACACAACGGTCGTACCGGCGAAGCCGGCACGACCTCCTATGGTCGGCATCGCGAGCGATGCCTTAGTGCCGGCTTCTGGCCCGCGATCACGCGGCGCCAGAGTCCACCCTCGCCCTTAGCAAGGCTTTCTAGCCTTGCTGCGGTTGAGTGCGGCCACTGGCTTGGTGCTCGCGACCCAGAAACTCGGCGGCATTACTGGAAGGGGCACTAGGTGCTGGCGCTCGTCACGGAGCCGGGTCACCCGCACACAACCCATATCGAAGACGTTCCGGCGGTGAAGGCTCGCGAGGGCGAAGTCCTCCTCCGCACGCTCGAGGTGGGCGTGTGCGGCACCGACCGCGAGATCTCGGAAGGCGTGTTCGGGATCGCACCTGAGGGCGAGCCGCTGCTCGTGCTCGGCCACGAGGCGCTCGCCGTCGTCGAGCAAGATGGCTACGGCTTCACGCGCGGCCAGCTCGTCACGGCGACCGTCCGCCGCTCGTGCGGCCACTGCATCGCGTGCGCGGAGGACTCGCCGGACTCGTGTCTGACCGGTGACTACAGCGAGCGCGGGATCACACGCCTGCACGGCTACGACCGTGAGCTCGTCGCAGAGGATCCCGAGCAACTGGTCGCGATTCCGAAATCGCTCGGCCGGCTCGGCGTGCTGGCGGAGCCGACGTCGATCTGCGAGCGCGCGCTCCGACATGCTCGGACGATCGGCGGCCGGCAGCCGTGGCAGCTCGAGCGCGCGCTCGTCATCGGCGCAGGTGCGATCGGCCTGCTGATGACGTACCTCCTGCGCCTCGCGGACGTGGAAGTGTGGACGGCGTCGCTCGAGCCTGAGAACGGGCTCGTCGAACAGTCCGGCGCGCGCTACGTCTCGACGCGCGACAAGGAGCTGTCCGAGCTCGGGACGTTCGACCTCGTCATCGAAGCGGCCGGCAACGCGCAGTTGATGGCGCAGACGCTCGGTCTGCTCCGCCGGAGCGGAGTCGCGTGCCTGCTTGGGATCGATCCGCGTCATCAGACGGTCGAGCTCGACGGTCCCGCGCTGGGCGTGGACACGATCCTCGAGAACCGCGTTCTCTTTGGAAGCGTCAACGCACACCGCCAGGACTGGTTGGCCGCGGTCGAGGATCTCGACCGGGCGCGCGAGCGCTGGCCGGAAGCGCTGGAGCAATTCGTCACGCTCCGCGTCCCGCTCGACCGCTTCCCGGACGCCTTCGAGCATCGCGGCGGCAAGGCGACGCTCGTTCTCTCGGACTAGTACCGGATCAGCTCGAAAGGCCTGCGGCCTCGAGTGCCTGCCGCGCGAGCGCTTCGTCGACCTCGCCTGGCAAGCCGCTCACGCCGACGGCACCCACCCGTGTCTCACCCTCGAACGCGGCGAGCCCCCCGAGGAAGAACGTGAAGAACGGGTCGAAGCTCTCGCGCTCGACCGCGTCCTCGCGCACCTTCTCCGCCAGCTCTCTCGTCGAGCGCGCGTCGCTCCGCGCGGCGGTGTACGCCTTCCGCTGCGCGTTCAGGCGCGTGTCCGGTGCCGCGCCGTCCATCGTCGCTGCCGCGACGAGCTCGCCGTGCGTGTCCGCGATGAAAACCGAGACTGGGCTGGGCGCCTCGCGCACCACGAAATCCACGATCGCCTGCGCGTCCTCGAGCTTCACGAGGCGATTCTAGGGGCCAGCTTGGAGTTCCACCCTTGCGACCCTGGCCGCGCAGAGGCGAACGTGCTGTAGTTCAAATCCATGGGCGTCGACTTCACCCGCCTCTCACGGCGAGTCTTGGTCCTACTGGTCCTCTGCGGCCTCCCCGCCTTGACTGTCACAGCCCCCTCAGGCTGGCCCTCTGCCGCGAACGTCGCGGATCATGCCTCGAATTTGGGCTTCGAGGGAATTCGCTTGACGAACGTCGCCGGTCGGGTCGGGCTCAAGTTCCGTCAAGGCGCGTTTCGCTTCGGTGTCTCGCCCGACCCGGCGGCGATGACCGGAGGCGGGCTGTGTGCTCTCGACTACAACAACGACGGCTGGGTCGATCTGTTCGTCGTGAACTCGTACTCGGAGGCAAACGTCGGGCACTGGCGGACGCACGGTGGACTCCCCCGAAGTGCGCTTTTCAGGAATAGGAAGGGTCGGTTCACGGACGTAAGCCGTCGGTCGAATGCAGACCTCGCGGCACGCGGCGAAGGCTGCGTAGCGGCCGACCTCAACTCGGACGGCCTCACCGATCTCTACATCACCACTGCGGGCTACGACAAGCTGCTGTGGAACAACGGCGACGGTACGTTCACGCAAGGCGCTCGCGCGGCGGGAATCCGGAGCTACGGATGGCACGCCGGAGCCGCGGTCGGAGACGTGAATGGCGACGGCCGGCCCGACCTGTATGTCGCGGGCTACACCGACCCCAACATCCCGGTTCCTGGTTCCGCTGCGGGGTTCCCGAACAACGTCTCCGGCGTCCGCGATGTCCTGTACCTCAACACCGGGCGCGACCGCAATGGACATTCGAGGTTTCGCGAGGTCGGCGTTCAGGCAGGCCTCGAGGCCGCCCGGTTCGATCACAGCCTCGGTGCAGTCTTCTCAGACTTCGACGGCGACGGGCGCCTCGATCTCTACATCGCCAACGACGGTGACCCGAACCGGCTCTACGAGAACGTCGCCTGGCCGGGCGGGAGGAAGGCCGATCCGGCCGGACTCGGCTTTCGCTTCGAGGAGCGCGCAGCCATCGCCGGCGTGGCCGACCCGAATGCGGGAATGGGTGTCGCGGCTGCGGACTTCAACGGTGACGGGCGCACCGATCTCTTCATCTCGAACTCGCGCGGCCAGGGCCATGCGGTCTACACCGGGCGGCAGCCTCTCGCGTCCGGATCGTCGTTCGAAGACGTCCACGCGGCGTTCGTGCCGGCGTTCGGCAAGTCGTTCACCGGCTGGGGTGCTTCCTGGGTCGACCTCGACCTGGACGGCGATCCCGACCTCGTGCTCGCCAACGGCGGAATCCCGGTGACGAATCTCGCGCGGAACGCACAGCCGATCCAGGTGCTCGAGAACATGGGCGCACCACCGGGGTCTGCACCCCAATTCACGGACGGGACCGCACTCGTCGGCGGGAACAGCCTTCCTCGCGTCGTCGGCCGTGGCCTCACGACGGCCGACTTCGACAACAACGGCCGCATGGACATCGCCATCAATACGATCGGCGGGAAACTGGAGCTCTTGCGTCCGACGGGAGCCGTCGGCCATTGGCTCGCGGTACGGCTCGCCAGGTTCTCGCCCGGAGCGGTCGTGACTGCGGTCCTCCCGGACGGTCGCCGGCTTGTGCGCGAGGTGCAGGCAGGCTCGAGCTATCTATCATCGCAAGACCCTCGAGTGCACTTCGGACTCGGCGCGGCAACGAGCGTGAGTCAGCTCATCGTTCGCTACCCGGGCGGTCAGGTCGTCGATCGCAACAACGTTCCGGTCGACCGCATCGTCGTCTTCCACCGCCAAACGCGGAGGGCGAGCGATGCAAGATCAACGGCACTCACACGGCCAGGCCAGAATCAGCGCCGCTCCGGAACTGCGCCGTATTTGAGCGACGGATGTACACGGACAGACCTACAGGGGCGCTCGGTCGCCCGCGTGTGGGACGAGGCCATGCTCGACGCCATCAGGCGCGATCTTCCGGCGCCGACCACCCACGCGCGGAACCTCTTCCACGTCTCTGCCGCGATATGGGATGCCTGGGCGGCCTACGACCCGACGGCGGACGGCTACTTCGTCACCGAGAAGGACAAGGCTCCCGAGGTCGAGGCTGCCCGGGAGACCGCGATCAGCTACGCGGCATATCGCGTACTGCTCTGGCGCTACGCGTACGGCGCCAATGTGCAGGTCACGTTCGACGAGCTCACCCGGACCATGCGCTCGCTCTGCTACCGGCTGGACTTCACGAGCACGAAGGGTGACTCCCCGGCCGCTCTCGGCAATCGCATCGCGGCCGCGGTGATCCAGTATGGAAGGAGCGACGGCTCGCTGGAACGACGCCACTATGCCGACGAGAGCTACGTCCCCGTGAACGCGCCGCTGGTCGTGAAGGACCCCGGCACGGCCATGCACGACACCACCTTCTGGCAGCCGCTCGCGCTCGACCAGACCGTGGCCCAGAACGGGCTCGCCGTCCCCGGCAAGGTGCAGACCTTCATCGGCGCCCAGTGGGGACACGTACGTGGCTTTGCGCTGCCTTCTTCGAAGAACGGAGTGCCGATCGACCCGG
>WNGA01010901.1_pt1 | contig 15592 bp, 14 predicted proteins | sample 5400061 | NCBI WGS metagenome assembly WNGA01 (sample SAMN13153366, study PRJNA577476) | soil metagenome | isolation source: 100 cm soil or saprolite under grassland replicate 2 | place: USA:California | collected 2016-06-15
CCGATCAGCGCCGTGGCGACGAACGCGAGCGTGAGGAGATTCGGCGATGCGCCCAGCAGGGGAGGCGCGGCGAGTGCCGCGACCAGCCCGTACGCTGCCACGACTCGCGAGTTGGTGCGGAGAGCCACGCCCGCCGAGGCGACGGCGACGACGAGGGCGCCGGCGAGGCCGAGCTCCACCGGGATGAGGCCATAGAGCCGTGTCGCCGCCAGGAGCGCGATCGACAGGACGCCCGCGCCCACGGCCGTCAGGACGTTCCCGAGGAGCGCATTCGCCCGGCCGAGGAACCAGGCCCCGCCGGCGAACGCGGTCGCGCCCGCGGCGAGGCCGATGACGACCCGGAGCTCCTCGCCGATCCAGCCGCGGCTGAACGCGAGACTCAGGAAGAAGATCGCTGCGGCAACGAGCGCGAGGCCGCCCGTCCACGCCAACGCGCGGCCGGCGAAGCGCTCCTCGAGGTCGCGGAGGGAGAAGGACGGTAGGGACGGCAACAGGACATCGGACGAGCCTGCCTGGACCCCGTTGACCGCGGGCCGGGCAGCCGGCTCGGGCTTGGCGACCGGCTTCGGGGCCACGCCGCCGGTCCCCCAATACTGATCGGGCGGCTGCCGGGCACCTGCCGGCGGAGTGGCGGCCGCCGGAATCGGAGTCGCTGGGGCCGGTGGCCAAGACGCGCCAACGTTCCAATTCGTGAAGGACGCGGGGGTTGCGGCCGGCGGCGTCGTGGCCGCCGGCGTCGTGGCCGCAGGAGACGCGGCCGCCGCAATCGATGGCTGGGCCGTCGCAATCGAGGGCTCGGCCGCAGCGGGTGCGCCCTCGAGCCTGCCAAGGCGCGCCTCGAGCTCGTCAATTCCGCATCTCGAGCCGGGCGACACGTTCGTCGTGCCTGGGTCCGCGGGCCTCGCCGTTCGTCACGGTCCCTCCTCTGCTGGCTTCACTGTATGACGCGGCCAGCAGCCGATCGTTACCGTTCGAGGACTCGGGGCAGACGCCGGACCGTTACGACGAGGACTGGTTGTCGATCTGGGCGCGCTGAAGCCGGCCCGAGAAGTCGACGTAGATCGACTTCCACTCGGTGTACGTGTCGAGCGCGGCGTGGCCGGCCTCGCGATGGCCGTTGCCGGTTGCCTTCGTGCCGCCGAACGGGAGGTGCGTCTCGGCGCCGATCGTGCCGGCGTTGACGTACACGATCCCCGTCTCGAAGTCGCGCATCGCCCGGAACGCCGTGTTCGCGTCGCGCGTGTAGATGCTCGACGAGAGGCCGTAGCGGGTCTGGTTGAGGGCGGTCACGGCCGCGGGGTAGTCCGAGACCGGGATGATCGAGAGGACCGGACCGAAGATCTCCTCCTGGGCGATCCGGTCCATCGGCTTGACGCCGGCGAAGATCGTCGGCTCGAAGAAATAGCCGTGCTCGAGGTCGGGATCGGAGGGCCGTCGCCCTCCGCTCACGAGCTCGCCCTCCCGGCCGCCGACCCCGATGTAGTCCTCGACTTTCTCGCGCGCGGCCTCGTTGATCAGCGGCCCGACGTCGGTGGCGGGCTCCAGGCCATCGCCCAGCCGGAGGCCCCGTGTCCGTCGCTCCAGCCGCTCGAGCAACGGCTCGACGGCGGCTCGCTCGACGATCACTCGGCTGCACGCGGTGCATCGCTGCCCGGTCGTGCCGAAGGCCGACCAGAGGATCCCGTCCGTGGCCAGGTCGAGGTCCGCATCGGCCATCACCACGATCCCGTTCTTGCCGCCCAGCTCCAGGCTCACACGCTTGAGTCGTCGGGCAGCCTTCTCGGCGATCCCCTTGCCGGTGCCGGTGTGGCCGGTGAACGAGATGACCTGGATGTCCGGGCTCTCGACGATGGCGTCGCCGACCTCGGCGCCGGCGCCGGTCACGAGGTTGACGGTGCCCGGCGGGAATCCCGCCTCGGCCATCAGCTCGACGAGGAGCGTCGCGCAATGGGGCGTGTCGCTGGCCGGCTTGAAGACGACGGTATTGCCGGTCACCAAGGCCGGCATCATCTTCCAGCACGGAATCGCGATCGGAAAGTTCCAGGGGGTGATGATCCCGGCGATCCCGATCGGCTCGCGCACGCTCATCGCCCACTTGTCGGGCAGCTCCGAGGGCGTGGTGTCGCCGAACATCCGGCGCCCTTCGCCGGCCATCAGGAACGCGATATCGATGCCCTCCTGGACATCGCCGCGCGCCTCGGCCAGGACCTTGCCCATCTCGCGGGTCATCGCCCTGGCCAGGCGCTCCTTGTGGTCCGCCATGAGCTGACCGAAGCGATACAGGATCTCACCGCGCTTGGGGGCCGGCGTCCGGCGCCACAGGAGGCCCGCGGTCTCGGCGGCCCGCGCGGCCTGCGCGACGTCGGCAGCCGTTCCCTGCTGGAACCGGCCGATGACATCGCGGCTGTCCGCCGGGTTTCGGCTCTCGAACGTTTCCCCCGAGATCGAGTCGACCCACTCGCCGGCGATGAACAGCCGAAAGACCGGGATGTCCGCAGGATCGAGACTGCCAGCCTTCGCGTCGGGTCGCGCGGCGGTGTTGGTCATGCGAGTCCTTGCGAGGGTCCCTGGCCCGGAAGGCGAGCCAATAGGGCCTGGACCTCGGCGAGCTCGTCGGCCTCCTCTCTGCCCAGCGTCGAGCGAAGCAGGCCGAGCGCCGTCCGAACGAGAGCGAGCTCGTTGGGCGTGAGCTCGATCACTGTCGTCGGCTGGGCACCGCCGCGATCGGGAGCGGGTTCGGACGTCATCGGCGATCCACCTCGTCTCGGTTCCGAAGCCCGAGTCTACATCGGAGCAGCCGCTCGACGCCGACGTATAACCGGCCGGTGATCGCCGAGCGCCATCCTCGAACGGTGATCGATCAGCGGCTCGGAGCGGCGGTGCGCGCCGTTCGGATTCGACGCGGGCTCCGCCAGGCGGACCTCGCGGTCGCGGCCGGGGTCTCGCCGACCACCGTGTCGAGAATCGAACGCGGCCGCCTCGAGGAGGTCGGCCTCTCCGCGGTCCGGGCAGTGGGTGGAGCCCTCGACATGACGATCGACGTGATCGCTCGCTGGCGCGGCGGCGAGCTCGACCGGATGCTCGGCAGGCGTCATGGGGCCATGCACGAGGCGCTCGCCCGGTATTTCGCCGGGCTGGCCGATTGGCGGCTGCTCGCGGAGGTCTCGTTTTCGATCTACGGCGAGCGGGGCATCATCGACGCACTCGCCTGGCATGTTGCGACGCGTTCGCTCATCGTGATCGAGCTCAAGAGCGAGATCGTCGACGTCCAGGGTCTGCTCGGCTCCGTCGATCGGTACGGAAGGCTCGCGCGAACCGTCGGCCGCGACCGTGGACTCGACCCGCTCGCGATCTCGGTCTGGGTGGTCCTGGCGGAGGGCCGGACCAACCGACGAGCCCTCGCGGACCACGTCACGCTCCTGAGGGGTCGCTTCCCGGTCGACGGGCGAGGCATGACGCGATGGCTGCGCGATCCACGCGGCGAGGTCAGCGCGCTCAGTTTCCTGCCATATGTTCGCGTGGCGAACGCTGGGCAGCCATTTTCGACGCCGCGGCGTGTCAGACGCCTTCCGCCGGCGGTTGACCCGGCCGATTCGTGCACGAACCGGCCGCGCCACGCGCCCTCACCCCTGCCCGGGACATCGAGCGGGGCCAGACAGCTTGCCCAACGTTCGCCTGGCGAAAACATGGCATGAACCCGGGCTTCACGGACGTCGTGGAGAGCTCAGCCGGGGGCGTGGCGGCGCAGGACCTCGTCGGCGACGATCAACCGGTGAATCTGGTTGGTGCCCTCGTAGATCTGGGCGCCCTTCGCATCGCGCATGAGCCGCTCCAGGCCCGTGTCCCGTGAGTAGCCACTCCCGCCAAACAGCTGGACCGCATCCCTGGCCCTCGGCGCCGAGCCGGTTGGCGGCCGGCACGACCGCGCCTTCGAAGATGAGCTCGGCCGCGGGGCAGGCACGGATTCCCATCTTTCGCTCCTTGGACCCGAAGCGGAAGCCGATCGTGCCCTTCTCGACCAGGAAGGCGCCGATCCCCTTGGCCCGCCTGGCCGGATCCAGGGTCGCGAACACCAGGTACCGCTCGGCCTCGGGCGCGTTGGAGATCCAGATCTTCGTCCCCTCGAGTCGGTAGCCGGCCACGCGCGTCAGAGGCGCGTCGAGCGGCAGCGCCTCGCCATCGCCATCCACCCGTACCGCGCAGGTCCGGATGGCTGCCGCGTCGGAGCCGGCGTGGGGCTCGGTGAGGGCAAAGGCTCCCAGGAGCTCGCCCGACTGCATCGGCCGGAGCCATCGTTCCCGCTGCTCGAGTGTGCCCCAGGTGACGACCGGGTACTGCGACAGGATGTGGACGGAGAGGCAGACCGCCGAGGCCATGTCGGCCCGGGCCACCTCCTCCATGACGAGCGACCAGCCCAGGTAGCTGAAGCCCGCCCCGCCGACGGCCTCCGGGAACGGTGCCGCGGTCAGCCCCAGTTCACCCATCCGGGTGAAGAGCGACCGATCGAACGCCTCGTCCTCGTCACGGCGGCCTGCGCCCGGCGCGAGCTCACGCTGGGCAAACTCGCGAGCCGTGGCCTGGAGCAGCCGCTCTTCGTCGGTCAGGGGCCAGCTCAGGGTACGCCTCCGCGTGGCCGAGATCCGGGCCGGGGCGGCCCGAGATCAGGGCAAGGGCCCGGCCGAGCCCGGGGCAGGCGTAGGATACCGTCGTGGGAGAGCCCGAGGGCGGCCGGCCGCCAGAGACGGCCTCGGCAGCGGCCACGCTGGAGGCACTCATCGGTCTCACCCGCCTGCCGGTCGATGCCGGCGACGAGCCGACGCTGGCCCGATCGCTCGTCGACCGGCTCCGGACCGCGCTCGGCGCCCGGTCGGGATTCTTCATCCGACTCGATGGCGAAACGAGCCGTGCGGTCACGGCCGACACGGGCGTGGACCCGGGAGTCCGTGCCGCCTTCGATGCCCTGCCTGTCGCCGAATCCACGACGGTCAGGCGCTTCCGCGGAGGTGGCTCGGCGTTCGTCGAGATGCTCTCCGGCAGCTCGGTGGATCAGGACATTGTCGACGCGGCGGGCCGGGCCGGCTACGTTGCCTGGGCAGCTTTCCCGATCCGTGACGACGGGCGGCTCACGAGCTATGTCGTGCTCTATTTCGACGAGCCACCCGATTGGATGAGCGTCGACTCGCGGACGCTCGATGCGATCGGCGCGATCGTCTCGATCTCGATCGCCAACTTCCGCCTCCGCGAGGGCCTGGTCGTCTCCGAGGAGCGCTACCGGACGCTGTTCGAGGAGTCGCCCGAGGCTTACCTGGTGCTCGATGACGCTGGCCGCGTGGTCGCGGCCAACACGGCCGCATCGCGGCTGTACCGGCTACCGGATGGCACGATCGCCGGCCACCATCTGGCCGATCTCCATGAGATGTCGAGCGACCGGACGGACGTCCCCACGGGCGGCCCGGAAACGGATGGCCCGGGCCCGGATGGCCTGGCAACGGATGGCCCGGGAACGGACGGCCCGCCAGGCCACTCGGCGGAGGATCGGGCCACCGAGGTCGACCGCCTCCTCGCGCCCGGCGGTCGCGCCACCATGCGAGGGACCGGCCTCCGAGCGGATGGCAGCCGCTTCCCTGACGAGGTGTTCCTGTCCCGCGTTGCCATCGGCCACGATCGTCGAGTTCTCGCCCGCGTCCACGACCTCACGGAGCAGGAACGCCTCCAACAGGAGCTCGTCCAGGCCCAGAAGATGGAAGCCATCGGGATGCTCGTCTCCGGCGTTGCCCATGAGCTCAACAACCCGCTGGCGGCGATCATCGGCTACAGCACGCTCCTTCGCCGCGACGAACGCTTGCCCGAGGAGATGCGGCACGACGCGGTCATGCTCCTCCAGGAGGCCGACCGGACGCGGCGGATCGTCCAGAACCTGCTGGACTTCGCACGTCAGCGGTCGCCGGAGCGCCACTCGACCGCCGTCCGGGCCCTTGTCGCGAGCACGCTCCAGCTCCAGTCCTACAGCATCCGCGCCGGCCGCATCGACATGAACGTCGCGATCCCGTCCGGGCTTCCGGCGGTTGACGTCGACCGCGCCCAGATGCAGCAGGTGCTGCTCAACCTCACCCAGAACGCCATTCAGGCGATCCGGGACGACGGCCAGCCAGGCTCCATCGACGTCACGGCCGAGTCGGGCGCCGGCCGGGACGGTCGCGCAGTCGTGCGCTTACGGATCACCGATTCGGGGCCCGGTGTGCCGGAGCACCTTCGCTCGCAGCTCTTCCTGCCGTTCTTCACGACGAAGGCGCCGGGTGAGGGCACGGGCCTTGGGCTGTCGGTGTCGTTCGGCATCGTGACCGCCCACGGAGGCCGCCTCTGGTTCGAACCCGGACCGAACGACCGCGGCGCCTCGTTCGTCCTGGAGCTGCCGGTCGAGGGTGCGCCGATCGCCGACCCGCCGATGCCGACCCCGATCGCGATCGTGCCGCCTCAGACGGACGGTGCGACCGAGCGTCTCGCCGAGCCGGAGAGCGTTCGCCGGGCAGCCAGCGACGCTACGGCCGCCACGGCCGCCGATGGCATGGACGACCGGCCGCGCGTCCTCGTCCTCGACGATGAGCCCAGCATCCTGGCGTTTCTCGGCAAGGCCCTGGCGATCGCCGGCTACCGGGCGATCATCACCTCGTCCGGCTCGCAGGCCGTCGCCGCCGTTCGGGAAGCGCCGTTTGACGCGGTCCTCTGCGACCACCGGATGTCAGGCATGAGCGGAACCGAGGCCTACGAGGCCGTGACAGCCGTCCGGCCGGAGCTGCGGCACCGGTTCGTGTTCATGAGTGGCGACGTCCTCAATCCGCAGCTCGTCGACTTCGCCACGCAGCGCGGCATCAGACTGCTGCCCAAGCCGTTCGACCTGGACACGGTCGGTCGCACCCTGCGCGACGTGCTGGCCACCCGCGAGGATTCCGCGCAGGGCTGACCGTGCCGCGACCGGCGGACGGCGGTGAGCTCAGCCCGGGTACCGACTCAGCCCGGGTACCGATGGAAGCCCTGGCCGGACTTTTCGCCGAGGTGGCCCGCCGCGACCAGCTCCTCCAGGATCCGCGGCGGGCGGAACTGCTCCTGGCCCAGGCCCTCATGCAGGACGCGCATGACGCCCAGCACGACGTCGAGGCCGATGAAGTCGGCGAGTCGCAGCGGCCCCATCGGATGGTTGAGCCCGACGCGGGCGCCGGTGTCGATGTCCTCGGCCGTGCCGACGCCCTCCTCGTACGCCCGCATCGCCTCGGCCAGGAGCGGCATGAGGGTTCGATTGACGATGAAGCCCGGCCGGTCGGCAGAGACGATGACCTGCTTGCCCATGCGCTCGGCCAGAGCCCTGACCGCGGCCTCGGTCGCGTCGTCGGTGGCGCTGCCCCGGATCAGCTCCACCAGTGGCATCACCGGGACCGGGCTGAAGAAGTGCATGCCGACGAACCGCGCCCGCCGAGCAGCCGAGACGGAGGCGGCCAGGCGGTCGATCGAGATGGAGCTCGTGTTCGAGGCGAAGATCGTCCGATCGGCTGCGCCCCCGTCGAGGTCCGCCCAGAGCCGGGTCTTGACGTCGACGTCTTCGAATACCGCCTCCACCACGATGTCCGCACCGTCGACCGCGGAGAGGTCCGCCGTGGGCAGCACGCGCTTGAGCGTCGCGTCCCTGTCGCGCTCGTCGAGTCGACCCTTGGCCACCGATCGTGCAAGATTGCCGGCGATCCGCTCACGTCCGGCCTGAGCCCTGGCGCGATCGGGCTCATAGAGCGCCACCGCGATCCCGATCGTCGCCAGGACCTGGGCGATGCCGTGCCCCATCAGCCCGGCGCCGGCCACGAAGGCGCGCTCGATCGTCTGCATGTCGCCCAGCCTAGCGCCCCACACGACAGGAAGGTGCATGGGCGGAAATCGCCCGATGTCACGCAGCTGTGATGCCCGTTTGATGCCCTGTGGGGCCGCGAGGGCTACAGTGCATGCACCACGGGGGAGTGACACCGGGGAGGCAATGGGAGGACCAATGGGAGGATCGACGATGCCCCTATCGTTACGACGATTGCTCACAATGCTGGCCGGCGGAGGGCTCCTCGCCGGCCTCGTGCTGTCCGCGCCGGTCGCGCTGGCCGGCAACCAGGAGACGTACCTGGTCCTGTACGCGGCGAAGGCCGTGCCGGCGGACGCCGCCCGAAGCGTCAGCGCCGCCGGCGGGACCCTTGTCGCGTCCTATGGCCAGATCGGGGTGGCGGTGGCTCGATCGTCGAGCTCGACGTTCAAGGCGTCGCTCTCGGCCGACAGCCGGATCACCGCGGTAGCGGCCACGAGCCGGACGGCGGTCAAGGTCCCGGACCTCGAGGCGGACGCCGGCACCACGACGACCGTGGACATTCCCGCGACTGACAGCGACGGCCTGTCGGGCCTCCAGTGGGACATGATCCAGATTCACACGCCGGAGGCGCACGCGATCACCGGCGGCAGCCCGACGGTGGTGGTGGGCGACATCGACACCGGGCTCGACTTCACGCATCCGGACATCGCGCCCAACTACGACGCGGCGAACAGCGCCGATTGCTCGACGCCCGCACCGACGCCGCCGCCGCTGGCCGTCGGCAACGACCAGAACGGCCACGGCACGCACACGGCCGGAACGATCGCAGCGGCATCGAACGGGATCGGCATCGTGGGCGTCGCGCCGAACGTGAAGATCGCCGGCATCAAGGCGAGCAATGACGACGGCTACTTCTTCCCCGAGATGGTCGTCTGTGCCTTCATGTGGGCCGGCTCGCACGGGATCGACGTCACCAACAACAGCTACTTCGCCGATCCGTGGCTGTTCAACTGCAAGAACGACCCCGAGCAGCGCGCGATCTTCATCGCCGAGCAGCGGGCCATTCTCTATGCCCAGTCGAAGGGCACGGTCGTCGTCGCGGCCATGGGCAACCAGTCCGACGACCTGGCCCATCCGACCATGGACCGGACCAGCCCTGACTTCCCGCCCGGCAACGAGGTCGAGCGTGCGATCACCAATGCCTGCGCGGTCGTTCCGGTCGAGGTGCCCGGCGTCGTCGGCGTGACGGCAGACGGCAACGGGCACCGGTTTGACGACACGGTGAAGATCGTGAAGTCGTTCTATTCGAGCTACGGGATCGGCGTCGCGCAGGTCGTCGCCCCCGGCGGCGACTCGATCCTCCAGGTGACAGCCGCCGCCGTGAACGGCCGCGTCCTGTCGACATACCCGTCCTACCGGCCGTGCACTCGCAAGGTCGTCGACCAGGGTGCGACGTACTGCTACCTGCAGGGGACGTCCATGGCCTCGCCGCACGTGGCCGGTCTGGCTGCGCTCGTCAAGAGCCAGCACCCAACCTGGTCGGCCGGGGCGGTGACCGGCCGGATCACTTCCACTGCGGACCCAATGGCTTGCCCCAGTGAAACGGAAATGTCGATCTATGCGCCCTTCCCGGCGTTGGACAACGACGCGCCGCAGGTCTGCACCGGCGGCCCCAGCTACAACTCGTTCTACGGCCACGGCCAGGTGAACGCACTCAGCGCGGTCCAGTAGGCCAGCCCTCGCCGCTCATTCGACGCCGGCGGCCCCTCGGGCCGCCGGCGTCAGTGCGCCTGGCGATCCAGCTCGGCGATGAGCCGGTCCGCCGCGGCATAGGGATCGAGCCGATGCTCGGCCACATCCCGTAAGACGGCCTCCGTCCCGGCCCGCCGGCGGGTGTCGCGCAGTCGATCCCGCAGCCGGTCGCCGACGATCGCCCAGACCTGCGCCTGGGCGCGGGCCAGGCGGGCCGCGGGAGTCGCGCTCGATGCGCCGGCCGCGCGGTGCCGCTCCAGGGCGGCAATCAGCTGGGGCACGCCCTCCCCCGTCGTCGCGGTCGTGACGAGCACCTCCGGCCGCTTGGGCCTGGGCCGGTCGTCGCCGCGGCTGGGTCGCGGCGCGGCCGCCGAGAGCATCGCCCGCAGCTGACCGGCGGTCCGCAGGGCACCCGGCCGGTCGCCCTTGTTGACGACGACCAGGTCGGCCACCTCCAGCAAGCCGGCCTTGATCGCCTGGACCTCGTCGCCCATCTCCGGCGCCTCCAGGACGACCGTCGTGTCGGCGGCGGCCGCGACCTCGACCTCGCTCTGGCCAGTGCCAACCGTCTCGATCAGGATGAGATCGAAGCCGGCGGCGTCCATGACCGCGGCGGCCGCACCGGTCGTCGAGGCCAGTCCGCCGGCGTGGCCGCGGGCGGCCATCGACCGAATGAATACGTCCGGATCGCCGGCGTGGACCTGCATCCGCACTCGATCTCCGAGCAGCGCGCCGCCCGTGATCGGGCTCGACGGGTCCACCGCGATGACCGCCACGGACCGACCGGTCTGGCGGACCTCCGCGATCAGCGCGGCGACGAGGGTCGACTTGCCGGAGCCGGGCGGGCCGGTGATCCCCACGAGGTGCGCTCGACCGGCCCTCGGGTAGAGCTCGCGGAGCGCGGCCTCGGCCAGCGGCGTCCGGTTCTCGACGGCGGTCAGGAGCCTGGCGAGCGCGAGCCGGTCGCCGCCGAGCGCACCGCTCGCGAGGTCGGCGCCCCGAGCGGACACCGTGGGCGTCAGCCGCGCGCCCCCAGGCGATCCGGTGGCGGCGCGGGCCACGCTAGTCGCGCGGCCGGACGTTGGCCCGGAGGAAATCGGCGACGGTCGCGATCGTCGTCCCGGGGCCGAAGACGGCAGCGACGCCCGCCTTGCGAAGGGCCGGGATGTCGTCGTCCGGGATGATCCCGCCGGCGGTCACGAGCACGTCGGTCTGGCCCTGCTGCCGCAGCAACGCGCAGATGCGAGGCAGGAGCGTCATGTGGGCGCCCGACAGGATCGACAACCCGACGACGTCGACGTCTTCCTGGAGTGCCGCGGCGGCGACCATGTCGGGCGTCTGGCGCAGGCCGGTGTAGACGACCTCGAAGCCCTCGTCGCGCAGGCCGCGGGCCAGCACCTTGGCACCCCGGTCGTGGCCGTCGAGCCCGGGCTTGGCGATGAGCACCCTGATTGGTCGGTCAGCCATGGGCGGATTGTAGGGGCACGCGAGGCCGCGTCTCCCGCGCGTCTCGGCCCCGGGGGGCATCGCCGACCGGAGCTTCTCGCGACCCGATCCCCGGGCATCGCCGACCGGAGGGCTTCACGCGAGCCGATCTCGCGAGCCGATCCCGATCGCGGCTAGACTGGCCGAACCCGCGGAAGGAGCGCGTCATGTCGAGGGGATCCCAGCGACAGCCGCCCACGGCCGATGACCTCGACGCGGTGCGCCAATCGTTCGACGCGATGGCCGAGGCGTACGCCCGGGCGTTTGCGGACGAGCTCTCCCGGAAGCCGTTCGACCGCGACCGGCTCGACGAGCTCGCCGCGGCGACCCGGCCCGATGGCCGCGTCCTGGACCTTGGCACCGGCGCCGGCGGCCAGATCGGTCGCTACCTCGCCGACCAAGGGTTCAACGTGACGGGCGTCGACTTCTCGGACCGGTCGATCGAGATCGCGCGGCGTCTCAATCCGGGCATGACGTTCGAGGTGGCGGACATCCGGAGCCTGCCGTTCGCCGACGATTCGATCGCCGCGATCTCGGCGTTCTACTGCCTCATCTACGGTACCGACGACGACGTCCTGGCGGCTCTCCGCGAGTGCCGCCGCGTCCTGGAGCCAGGCGGCCGGCTCCTCGCCTCGGTCCACGGCGGAGAGGGCGTGAAGCACTTCGACGACTTTCGGGGCGTACCCGTCGACATCTCGATGCGCCATACCTCTCCCGAGGCCTTGCGGGCGCTGGCCGAGCGGGCGGGCCTGACCGTGGACGACGTCGCCGCCCGCGGGCCCTATCCCGACGAGCACGCCACGCTGCGGATTTACCTCACGGCACACGCCTGAGTCCGGCACGGATCCGCCGGGCGCGAATCAGGCGCCGGGCGCGCCGCGCTCGAGGTGCGCGAAGAACTCGGCGCGGGTGTTGTCCCGCGAGCGGAAGAGCCCGAGCACCGACGAGGTGGTCATCACCGTGCCCGGCTTTCGCACCCCGCGCATGACCGCGCACAGGTGCGTCGCCTCGATCACCACGCCGACGCCCTTGGGATCGAGCCGATCCTGGAGGAAGTCCGCGATCTGCTGGGTGAGCCGCTCCTGGATCTGCAGGCGCCGGGCGTACGTCTCGACGATCCGCGGGATCTTGCTCAGGCCGACCACGCGGCCGCGCGGGATGTAGGCCACCGCGGCCCGTCCGAAGAACGGCAGCAGGTGGTGCTCGCACAGGCTGTAGAACGGGATGTCCTTGACGACCACCATCTCGCTGTACGGGACGTCGAAGATCGCCCCGTTGATGAGCCGGTCCGGATCGACGTGGTAGCCGGCCGTCAGCTCCGTGTACATCCGATGGACGCGCTGGGGCGTCCCCAGCAGCCCCTGCCGGTCGGGGTCCTCGCCGATCTCGGCAAGGATCTCTCGCACCGCCGCCTCGACGCGACCGTTGCCGGCCGCGCCAGGAACCGGCAGGGTGCCGACGATCGCGTCGGCAGCAAGGTCCGATTCGCCGATCTCGGTCTCGATCTCCTCGACGAGCTGACGCACGTGGTCCGGTAGCTCCGGGTCGGCGGGTCTGGGCATCCCTGGGGTCATGCTCCGTTACGTTCGTCCGATCCTACTCGCTTCCGAGCGGCTGGCCCTGTGCGCGGGTCGAGGCTTCGGTCCACAACGGCCAGCCCTCCGCCCCGCGGAGCCAGGCCCGGGCGTTGTCGCCGAGAGCCGGTCGGAAGTAGCCGCCCTCCTGGAGGATGACGAGCCGGCGACCGATCCGGGCCACCCGGCGACCCATCTCGTGGTATCCGGCGGTCGTGAGGGCGAAGTCGCCGAGCGGGTCGTCGCTGTACGTGTCGAAGCCAAGGGACACGATGACGACCGAACCGGGCGTCGCCGCGATCGTCTCCAGCGCCCGGTCCAGCTCGGCGAGGTAGCGCTCATCGTTGGTGCCGGCCGGCATCGGCAGGTTGAGGTTGGCGCCGGCGCCCGGTCCCTCCCCGGTCTCGCCGGCGCGGCCCAGGAAGAACGGGTACTGGCGATCCGGGTCGGCATGAATCGAGACGAACAGGACGTCCCCCCGTCGCCAGAAGATCTGCTGGGACCCGTTGCCATGGTGGAAGTCGACGTCGAGAATGGCGACCCGCTCGCCGGTCGCCCGGACGATGGCCTCTGCCGCGATGGCGGCATTGTTGAAGTAGCAGTAGCCGCCGTACGTGGAGCGTGCGGCGTGGTGACCGGGCGGCCGGCACAGACCGTACGCGGCCGTTTCGCCGGCCAGGACGAGATCGACCGCGGTCAGCCCGACGTCGACCGCCGCACGCGCGGCCGCGTAGGTCCCGGCGACGATCGGGGTCGACGTGTCGAACGACCAGTAACCCGTCCGGCCGGAGATGGCCCCGGGTTCGGCCACTGACGCCGACATGCCTTCCGTCAGGGCGCGAACGTTGAACCCTTCGGCGACGACGGCATCCCGCCGGACGCCCTGCGCCTGCAGGTCCGACCAGGCTTCCGCGAGGAACCGGATCAGGCCCTCGTCATGGACGGCGGCGATGGGTGCCGTGCCGTGGTCGGTGGGTGGCGAGATCGGGAACCCGCCGTCGGCCGCCAGCGCGGCACGAATGCGCTCGGCGCGCTCGCCCACCTCGTTGGCGGGGATGGCGGCGCCCATGACGGTCTCGGTCTTCGGGTCGTGCTCGAGGTGTGCCGGCGAGTAGACGACCTGCATCGCAGCCTCAGTCGGTCAGGTCGCCGGCCGCCAGGATGGCCGCCGCGACCTCCACCGGACGGTAGCGCATCAGGTTGTGGCCGTCGGCTGGAAAGCGCGCCACCGGGATGGCCGGCCGGCTCGCCCCCCGCCGCGCCACCTGCGCCTCGGCCAGCGAACGGGTGCCGGTGCCGGCCTCGTCGTCGGTCGCCGCCAGGGCGAGGATTGGCGCAGAAGTCGCCGCCAGGACGTCCAGCGGCCGGTACGCGAACATCGCCCGAACGCAGCCCTCCAGCGCGTGCGGCCGGGTTGCCGGTACGACCCGTCCGGCCGGGACCTCCACCACCGTGGCTCGGGCGGCCCGCTCCTGATCGGCGTCCCAGCTGCCCGGGTCGAAGGCCGCGCGATCGGCCAGGAAGGCTCCCATCGAGCGGAGGACCTCCGGCGGTTCCTCGATGGAGCGCAGGAACTCCTCGGGCTCGAGACCGCTCGTCGCCGCGACGTCCTGCCAGCCGCCGTCGACGAGGACCAGGCCCGCACATCGCGGCCCAAGCCGGGTTGCCGCCCAGGCCGCGACGCACGCCCCGAAGCCATGACCGGCCAGGACCACCCGGTCGCCGGTCCGTTCCAGGAGGCCGGCGCCTTCGGCGGCGGCCTCGACGTCGCCGGCGAGCGAGTCGGGCTCGTAGCCGTGCGTGGGGGCGTCTGAGAGCCCGTGACCGCGCAGGTCCATCGCGACGACCCGGCGAGCCGATCGCAGCCGGCGGGCCACCGGTGCCCACGACCAGGCGGTCTGGCCCAGGCCGTGAACGGCAAGGATCCCGGGCCGGGTCCGACCCGCGGCGCCACCCCAGTCGAGGAAGTGGATCCGGTCGGCGGAATCGACCGAGACGACGAAGCCGTCGGGCTCGGCAGACCAGTCCGGCTGCGGAACGCCGGCAAGGTCGAGCTCCAGCTCCGGGGAGTGGCCGGACTCGGCGCCGGTGCCGCGGTCCTGGAGGCTCACGGCCGTAGCATAGGCAGACGATGGCAAAGCGCCGCCGCGGCTCGCGCGCCCCTCGCAGATTCGCACCCGTCCGGCATGAGCCGTTCGAACGGACGGTGGCGGAGGTGCTCGCCAGGATTCCGCCGCCGTTCGATCGCGCGCTCGACGAAGTCGCCATCGTCATCGAGGAAGAACCCAGCCCCCTCCAGCGTCGCGAGAACGGCCTGGCCCCCGACGAGAGCCTCTATGGCCTGTACGAGGGCGTGCCGCGGACGGAGTGGGGTGCGGACCTGGCGCCCGTGCCCAACAAGATCAGCCTCTTCCGCTGGCCGCTGGAGGGCGACTTCCCGGACCCGCTCGACCTGGCCGAGGAGATCCGGCTGACGGTCCTCCACGAGCTCGCGCATCACCTGGGCATCGACGACGATCGGCTCGGGGAGCTCGGCGTGGAATAGCCCGGGTCCGCCCGGAGCCCGGGTCCGCCTGGAGCCCAGGTCGCCTGGTCGGCGGGTGGTTTGGTCGACGGGCCGCGCTGTGGCGGGCCGCTCAGGCCGACGCGACCTGGGCGACGCCGGCCACCATCGCCAGCATCGCGATCGCCACGCCGATGAGCAGCGGGCGGGTCAGCCAGCGGAACCGGTTCGGGGCGGGCCGGACGTTCCAGTAGGTTGGCAGCCCGGCCGCGCCCATCTCGAACGCCACCGGCGGGGCAACCGTCGTCTCGGCGACCCGCGCCCAATCCAGCCCTCCCGTGAAGCGGGTCAGCGACAGGAACGCCACGACCTGCGGAGCCGTGGCGATGGCCAGGACCGTGAACTGCAGGGTGCCGAGGGCGAGGATGAAGACGGAGGCCAGGG
>WNGA01015334.1_pt1 | contig 15591 bp, 12 predicted proteins | sample 5400061 | NCBI WGS metagenome assembly WNGA01 (sample SAMN13153366, study PRJNA577476) | soil metagenome | isolation source: 100 cm soil or saprolite under grassland replicate 2 | place: USA:California | collected 2016-06-15
ACCAATATCAGCGCGCGAGTGCCGCGCATGTTTATGTAGCGCGGATTGCCAATCCGCCTTACATCTGTGCGGTACAATTGGCGGGCATTTTCAAATTTGAGGTGTAACTTGAATCGTTATTTGAAAGATTATTTTGTTTTGTTTGGCATAGCAGGCGTTGTTATCGCATTGGATCAATGGACGAAGTGGCTCGTGCGCACAAACTTGCCATTTCGAGAGACATGGTTACCAGATTGGTTGAGCTGGCTTAGCCCGTATGTGCGTATCGTGAATTGGTCTAACAGTGGTGCGGCTTTTGGGATGTTCCAGGAAGGTAACCTGATCTTTACCGTATTAGCCTTCGTTGTGATTGCAGCGATCATTTATTATTATCCGCGTGTAGATACATATGATTGGACATTGCGTCTGGCGATGGGATTGCAACTTGGTGGCGCAGCTGGCAACCTGATTGACAGGTTGATGGTTGGAGAAGTTACTGATTTTATTTCTGTTGGTACATTTCCTGTTTTTAATATAGCCGACTCATCAATTACTGTGGGAGTAGTTGTTTTATTACTGGGAGTCTGGCTGAAAGAGCGCGCCGCAAAAAAGGTTATTGATGAGAAGCAGGACACCGAAGAAGATAATCAAGCGATCCGTAATGAGCAATGAGTGAGCGAGTCTTAGAGTTCAGCTTTGAAAAAAATTCCGGTCAACGGCTCGATAAGTTTCTGGTTGAGCAATTGCCGGAATTTTCACGTTCGCGTTTGCAGGATCTGATTGCAGAAGGTTTTGTAAATGTAAATGGAAACATTGCAAAAAAGGCGGGGCAAATTATTGAACTGGGACAGAAAATAATAGTCAGAATCCCACCTACCGCACCAAGTGGTTTGGTCCCAGAAGAAATTCCGCTTCATATTATCTTCGAGAACGATGATTTGCTGGTGATTGATAAGCCCGCGGGAATGGTAGTGCATCCTGCCGCAGGCCATTCTTCCGGTACGCTGGTCAATGCAGTTCTCGGATACGATCCTGATATTGAAGGTATTGGTGGTGAAGAACGTCCTGGCCTGGTACATAGACTCGATAAAGAGACCTCAGGCTTGATCGTGCTAGCGAAAAATGACAAAGCCCATCGTTGGTTGCAGGATCAATTCCGCTTGCGTAAAGTTGAAAAGACTTATCTCGCGCTTGTGGATGGGAAACCGCCTACACCCAGCGGTCGCGTGGAGGCGCCTATCGGGCGCGATCCGAGTCACCGTAAAAAGATGGCAGTTGTTTCAGCGAAAAAGGGACGTGAAGCGGTCTCCGAATATAAGACGGTAGAATCTTTCAGAGAACATACTCTATTGGAGTTTCATCCTTTAACTGGCAGGACGCACCAAGTCCGTTTGCACTGTGCATTTCTAGGATGTCCGATTGTAGGCGATAAGGTTTACGGGCGCAAAAATCCTAGGGTGAGAATTGACAGGCATTTTTTGCATGCGTATCGTTTGAAAATAATCTTACCAGGAGAAAAAGACCCGAGATTTTTCGCAGCGCCATTACCGCATGAACTGGAACAGATACTGATGTCCCTGCGTGCTTGAACGATGAAGAAATATTTGATACTTGTAAAACATTCCCTGCCTCAAATTGTGGAGAATCTACCTGCACATGAATGGCGACTTTCAGCCGATGGGCAAGCGCGTGCTCAACGATTGGCTGAACGATTAAGCCGATTTCAACCTGAGATTATAGTCTCCAGTGTTGAGCTAAAAGCAATGGAAACCGCAGGCATAGTAGCAAATAGTTTTGGACTCGCATATCAATGTTTGCAAGATATACACGAACATAAACGAAATGCGACACCTTTTCTTTCTAAGGACGAATTTGAGTCTGCTGTTCATGAGTTCTTCCAAAAACCAGATGCACTTGTTTTTGGGAGCGAGACTGCTAATCAATCTCACAAACGATTTTGTGATGCTGTAAATAATATTCTAAATTCACACAGAGATAAAACAATTGTTATCATCGCACATGGTACTGTCATTTCCTTATTTGTGGCGCGATTGATAGGGATTTCCGGTTGGTTACTTTGGAATGAACTTGGTTTGCCGTCTTTTGTTGTAATTGACATGAAATCTAAAGTATTGGTGGAAAAAGAAAATATTATCTAAGGAGGCTGCTGTGGAATATATAGATCTACGTTCCGATACCGTTACCAAGCCTACGCCCGAGATGTGCGAAGCGATGGCGAAAGCCGAGGTGGGTGACGATGTATTTGGCGATGATCCAACAGTGAATAAACTGCAGGAAATGGCGGCGAGTATGTTAGGTAAGGAAGCCGCATTATTCGTCGTTTCGGGAACGATGGGAAATTTGCTGGCATTGCTTATTCTCGCCTCCATTCGGACCGAGGATGTGCACCACCCGATTACGCGATTGATTTGCCTTGAGAATACTCAAAATGTTTGTGGAGGAGTTCCGTTAACCTCAGAGTATATAAATCAGGTCGGAGAATTGGCTCGCAAAAATAATCTACGCTTGCATGTTGACGGCGCGCGCATCTTCAACGCCGCGGTCGCACAAAATGTATCTGTAAAGGAATTGGTAGAGTCAGCAGATTCGGTCATGTTCTGTCTGAGCAAAGGCCTCGCATCGCCGATAGGTTCGATGCTTGTCGGATCGCATCAATTCATTGCGCGGGCTCGGCATCTTCGTAAAATGGTAGGTGGCGGAATGCGTCAAGTTGGCGTGATTGCCGCGGCCGGGATCATTTCCCTGGAGAAAATGATCGAGCGGCTAGACGATGATCATACCCGGGCGAAGAAACTGGCTGATGGCTTGAGACAGGTCAAAGGTCTGGTTTTGGATGCGGGTTCTCCCTCCACAAATATGATCTATATGAACCTATCCGAAGATGTCAAATTGAACACCAATCAGATCTCAAATAAAATGAAAACACAAGGTATTCTGCTAGATGGGGAAAACGCGCGGCGATACCGGCTTGTAACTCATTGTTGGATTGATGATAAGGCTGTAGAGAGCGTTGTGGCTGCCTTCAAAGAGGTGCTTGCCTAAGGGATTGTCTGGTAAGGGGGATATTCACTAGTTCGATCGACTCGACTTTCGAGGCGCTTCCAATGAGCCATATCTGGTTCGACTTGGTTGCGGCCACGTTCTTTGGCGATGTATAGCCGATGGTCAGCCAGGTCGATTAATTTAATGATTTCATTGGCCTCATACGGAAATTCGGCGATTCCCTGGCTAACTGTTGGTACTGGGATAGTTTTCTGCTCTTTGCTTTGTAAATGCATAGTGGCCATAGTTTCACGGATCCGATTTGCTACTTGCATAGCCTGTGTTCCGCTGCTATTGGGCAGGAAGATGGCAAATTCCTCCCCACCCCAGCGACCAACAGCATCTGTTCGTTTAATATGGTACCGAATTGCATCGCATAGTTTCGTTAGAATTTCGTCCCCAGCGAGATGGCCATAGGTATCGTTGTACTGTTTGAAATAATCGATATCAAGCATGATTACACTGAGTTTTTGATTCAATTGTCTGGCAGTTTCAGCCTGATGCCCCAATAATTTGAGGAAATGACCATGATTGAGAACGCCAGTTAAGCTATCCATATGAGCCTGCTCTTCCACCTGCGCATGACGGATTGTGTTATCAAGTGCGAGTGAGGCATGCTGGGCCAGGTTAGAAAGTAACTCCATGTCGCTCCGGTCAAAGGCGTTCGGACGATACGATGCGATTGCAATAACGCCGTTGACGAATTCGCCTTTCATAGGCACGCCCACCCAAGAGAGGCTGGTCTTTTGTTTTCCAATAATGATTGTTTTTACCCCAACTAAATTTATATCGCGACGAAGATCGGGCAGAAATAATTCCTTCTTGTTTCGAATGACCCACCCGGACAACGTTCCTTCGATTTTTGTATGTACATCTGTATAGTACTCACCATCATCATAAAAAAATTGAAGAATGATTTCGTCACCTTCGACCATGCCAACATAATAAGTATCAGCCTCCAAGGCGTTTTCGAGGGCCGCATTCAGTAGTGCTGTAACCTGTTGAGTATCTAGAGATAATGCAATCTGACTGCTGAACTCATTGATGATTTTAAGACGATTAATTTGCTGACTCGACAAGTGTTTTAGTTGTTGAATCGTCTCAATTGATATTATTGCGACCACAGTCAGGCTGCTGTGTATAGCCCATTCGCTAAGGCTGACTAGGTGGTCCAAACGGATTGCAAATGTAATCAGAGTTGCGCTGATAACAAGAAAATAAGCGGGCGCGCGTCCGGAAACTAGAGTCGCCAAGATTGATGCAACAATTATCAGCATTCCTAGAAGAATATCCATCTCGTCCGGTAAGATCAGAGTCAGGAGACCTAATGAAAGCCCTCCGAGAATGACATTATTCCAGGCAAATAACGACTTGTTTTTTGAGTTCGACTTAAAAAGTAAATAAAAAAAGGCTAAATAAATGCTTCCTACCACACCATATGCGACCAGAATAAAATAATATAAACGGTTATTAGTTGAATACTCCACCAAAGCCGTGATTGTCGTCGCCAGCAGAATAATAATGCCGGCGAACACAGCGGGCAATATGGAGATCAGTTGTTCCCGCGGAGTGAAACCGTCGTTCTTTGGTTTACCAGCCATAGGCTATCCTGATGCGAGCAAATCCGCGGCTTGCCCTTCCATAACCAGCTGCTCAAACACTGCCACGACTTGCGGATCAAACAAGACCCCAGCCTGCTCACGTAAAAACTGGAGCGCCTCCTCGGATGAGACTTTTTGTCGGTATGGCCTATTGCTAGTGAGAGCATCAAAGGCATCAACCACCGCGAACAAACGCGCCAAAAAGGGGATCGCTTCCTTCGAGAGGCCTATGGGATATCCACTGCCATCCCAGCGTTCCTGGTGATAACGAATAACGGGCAAGGTTTCCTGGAGGAAAGGAATCTCTTCCACAATATGAGCACCGATACTTGGATGCTGTCGCATGATCTTCCATTCCTCATCACTGAGCTTGCCAGGTTTGTGTAAGATTTTATCGCTGATGCCGATTTTGCCGATGTCATGTAAAAGTGAGCCGCGTTCGAATGCTTTGAGTTCGTGGTAGGGCAAACCCATGACTTCTCCCAATATTCTAGCCAACTGGCGCACGCGTAAACTATGTCCCTCAGTTTCCCTGTCGCGCGCATCCAATGCATTCATGAGCGCGGCAAGCGTTTGATCGTATGTAGCTTCCAATTTGTCATAAGCATCCTTGATCTCACGTGCTTGGCGGCGCGATTCGACCAAATATAGTGAGCGTTCGAGAGCAATAGCTGCTTGGTTGACAAGAGTCTGTAAATCAGCTGGGCTTGCAGATTTTTGAGTCCGGTCCTCTATGATATTCATCCATAATGCACCGTACTTGCGGATATGCGTTTGAATAGGCAAGCAGACTCGTGTCATGGAGTGGCCTTGCGAAAAATAAATCAATTGTCCCGATTTCATCACCTGTCTGATCATATCCATGGGATGATTGATGCCGCTGTGTGGGCCATTGCCATCCACTTCCACTTCCGCCTCTATCTTTCCTTCCGTTGTGAACAAAACAATGCCGGTGGATGATCCTTTGCAAAGTTTATGGGCAGTCTGCGCAATAGCCAAGGCAGCCCCGCGCTCTTCTTCCGCTTGAATGATGTGGGTGCTCAACCGGTAGAGGAGGGATGTAGTGCGCAGCGAAGCACGTAATTCCTGCTGTAACCAAGTACTTTCAAAAGCACCTGCAGCTTGAATGGCCAGCAGCTCTGCAAGGGATTCATCATTCTCGGTAAAGAACACTTCGTTTTGTTTTCCAAAAGCCAGGATAACTCCGATGCTCACTCGATGCCATCGGATCGGTATGGCTAGCATACTTCTGAGGCGATTGTGATCAATATCCAGGTGGGGCGGGGATGAATATTTGCGCACATCTCGAACGCGAAAGGGCCGCGTTGCATGAAAGGCGGCATGTACTAGCGAATCTGCTTCACCAACTTTTTTAAGAGATGCAAACAGGCGTGGGGCATGACCTGACGATGCGCTTTGTATGAAATCTTCCTCCTGTCCGAGTTGTACTTGAACGAATGTAAATCGGGCATGAAGGACTTGTTTTGCAATGGACGATATTTCCTGAGCAGTAGCCTCCGGATCAACCATAGTAGAAAGTTGGCTACCAGATTGAATTAAATAACGGCCGAAAGATTGTTCTCATTCTCAAAAGGGATGTAATCAGGGTCGCTTCTTGTATCATTGACAATTTGTGTCTTTCGCTGGCGAACAGCGCGACCGATCACACCTTCCGTCATATTTTGTCGGTAGCCAGGAGGAATTAGATTGGTTTGGTGACCAGCCGCGGCTAGTAGCATAAACTCTCGGTAATCCGGTTCATGAATATACAGACAGGCAAGCGAGCAGTTTATCGCTCGCTCCAATATATTAACCGCGAGTTGAGCGGCGACAGGTTGATCTAGCTGGTTTTCGAGTTGTTGGCTTAATTCGGCAAGAAGATTTAGTTGAGCGTTACGTCGTTTTTCTGTGGATAATTGACGGGTCAATGCATTGATCTGATCCAATTGCGCATCGGCTCGGGCGCGTAGTCCATCTCGAGTAAGAGCGAATGGCTTCACGTAACGTGCGATCTGCTCATTCCACGAAATCAAATGTTGGTCTGGGTCTTGACTCGTGTTTTTAACTTCTTTTGCATCTTCCAGTTCAGCCATAAGCCCGTTAATACTCATTAAGATGGTTGTAACCCCATAGTACATTACAACCGAGATGAGTAAGTAAAAAACAAAACCGGCTTCTCTCACTGTAATCATTGCGGAAGTAGCGACACTTATTCGGTCTGTAAGTGCTAATAGAGCACTTAGAAAAATGAGCATCATCAATTCCACTGTCGCCCCGACCATGACAACTCGTTTTCCAAGAATATCTTCCTTCGGAAGAGCCAAATTTTGCCATGGATAAACCTCTTCAAGCAAAATAACAGCAGCAAAAAATACAGGTCCCGCTAGGATGGGTAGTGTTTGATCAGTCAAAAAAATGAGGCACCAAGCTAGCCAAGGAATTGCAGTCAATCGTGCCAGGAGTGGATTGAATTTGGAGCTTGGCCGGTACAAAGAAAAAGCCCCCATGCCCGCAGAAAAGAGAAACATACCTGCTATGAGTGGGCGATAAGCTGTTAAATGGGCATATGCTTGATCGCGCGAAACACTATCTACAAATAAGAGAAAAAATCCGCTTACGAGATTAATTAGGGTAATGACAATTCTCAGTATATCTATATCGCGGGATTTGTTTTTCCAGATCGACGTCACGAATATAACCTGAGCTAATCCTATAAAGATCAAAAGGATGCCTTCAATAAAGAGTCCCGAACGGACAAATAATCCACCCAAGATCAGAAGAAGTAAAACGGCTGAAATACGGATCAAAATTTCCCACCGATTCGAAATCTGTATCGAGAATAACATCAGATACAAAAGTCCAATGCTAAAACCAAAAATACCCAGTACAATCGGAATCCAGTTTGGTAAATCCTGTAAAACATTCTGAAAATGCCCTGGGATCAACAGAAGGCTTACACCCATGATCCCCAGAATCCCGGCTGATAGAGCATTAAAATCATTGACCGATTGTTTTTTCATGCTTTATAAGGATAGCATAATAACTCCTTTTCATCTACCTCCGCTACAAAGTTGTAATTGTGATTTCTGATATAATTCGCTCACCAGATACAGCCTTTCTGGTGGGAATGTGGCTTTTCTGAGATGAATACTTATTCCTCAATGGTTACACAAAATGCAGACTTATATCTCTCTTGCTCAAATAGATGAAGCCGCACAAGCAGTTCGTAGCCGGACCTCACACCAGCCGCGTGTTGCGATCATTCTCGGCTCAGGGTTAAACGATTTAGCTGATTCCGTCCAAAAGGCAGATATCATCTCTTACGGTGATCTGCCCCATTTTCCGGTTTCGACAGTACAGGGACATGCCGGGCGTTTTGTCATAGGCGAGTTAGAGGGGAAGACTGTGCTTGTCATGCAGGGGCGAATCCATTATTACGAAGGGTATAGCATGGGGCAGCTGACCCTACCAGTACGTGTCATGCAGCGGATGGGAATTCCAACACTTATTGTGACCAACGCCGCAGGAGGCGTAAATCCCAATTTTCAGCCTGGCGATGTGATGTTAATAACAGACAATCTGAATCTTATGGGTATGTCCGGTTTGAACCCCCTGATGGGACCGAATATCGATGAGATCGGCCCGCGCTTTCCGGATATGAGCCAGGCCTATGATCGCTCTCTGTGTGAGCTAGCGCGAAATGTGTCAAGGGAATCAGGTATTCCGTTGCGTGAAGGTGTATATGCTGGCTTGAGTGGTCCTTCCTTTGAATCACCAGCAGATTTGCGCTTCTTAAAGTTGGCTGGAGCTGATGCAGTGGGGATGTCCACAGTTCCCGAAGTAGTCGTAGCACGCCATGGTGGGATGCGCGTTTTGGGACTTTCCGGCATCAGTAATAAAGCAAACCTTGATGGATCTACTATCACTACTCACGAAGAAGTGATGGAGGCTGGGAAAGTGATCACACCAAAGATTGAGAAAATTATCCGCGGTATACTTCGCGGTATATAAATGATCTTATTGCTTGTACATGGCAGATGTTTACAGGTTTCTCGCCTCTTATGAGGCGTTGATCTATATCCTACTTGCGATTGGGGGATTGTTTGCTTTTCGTTGGCTTTGGAATTCCTGGCGTGAATGGCAGGGTGCAGTCTTTAAACTCGAACGAGAGTTTTCCGTGCGCCGACTCGGTCAATCAGCGGCGGTGTCAATTTTGATCCTTATATTATTTTGCATTGAATTTTCTATCGCATCTTTCGTCATTCCAGGATTACCTGCCGACGTCTTTCTTTCAACACCTACACTGGATCTGCTTGCCACGCCAACTGGTACTCTTTCACCTGAAATGATGACTCAATTTGCGGCCTTGCCTTCTCCGGCAGTCTCTGTCAGCAGCTCTGGTTGTGTTCCTAATCAAGTGATTCTCACTTCTCCAGAACCAGGAAAGGAAGTACAAGGAACCATTGAATTGATTGGAACAGTTAATATACCAAGTTTTGGGTTTTATAAGTATGAGGTAGCACCGCAGGGCAGTGACACTTGGGCAACGATCTCAGCAGGGCGTGAAGTAGTGATTAATGGTACTATTGGTCGATGGGATACAACTGCATTGACGCCTGGAGATTACCAACTGCGTCTCGTTGTGACAGATAATGAGGGAAAATCTTTAGCTACCTGCATTGTGCCTGTTCGAGTAATAGCGCAATAATAAAGTTTAATTTATGGATGATTAATGTCTGAGTTACAAATACGCCCCACGATTGCCACTGATCTCCCGCGTTTGATGGGAATAGATCATTCGACTAATAGCGATTCCGTCTGGCAGTTGGAATTGCGCCGCGATTTGGGGAAAATCACAGCCTCGTTTCGTGAGGTACGACTGCCCCGTTCCACATCGCTATCGTATCCGCATGACCCCTCTGCCTTGGGAGATGACTGGTTGCGGAAATCCATGATGTATACGGCGATGATCGGACCTGATACAGTTGGTTATCTTAGCATGTTAGAACGGGGTACGGCCTCATCGGTCTGGATCACAGATTTAGTGGTGGATTTACCGAGACGTCGTCAAGGGATAGCAGGATCTTTATTAACCGCTGCGCAAAATTGGGCGCAGGAAAGATCGCATCGCCGTCTGATTTTGGAGATGCAGTCAAAAAATATGCCCGCGATTCGTCTCGCCCAGAAGTTCGGTTATGAATTCTGCGGGTATAATGACCACTATTACCTTACTCAGGATGTGGCGCTGTTCTTTTCAAAGTCTTTGAAGTATTGAGTTGTTGCGGCTTCTGCCGCTGAAATTCTTTATTGGAAGGGTTGTATGATTAACGGTTGGACGCATAGTGTGCTGGCGGGGATCCAGACGCTCAACCAAATTCTGACAGCAGGGATTGCCATAACGGCATTCTCACTGTTTCTTTACGCGCTCTCCTTCAATTTACGCGACCGCGTGGCACGGTCATTTGCCATTATTTTGTTATGTGTTGTAGTGGTGTTTACCGCGGAGGCATTGCAAGATAAATACCTTTCCAAAGAATGGATAGACCTGCTCTTGCGTCTCCAATGGTTTGGCATTGTTTTTCTCCCAGCAGCATATCTCCATCTTTCTGACGCGCTCTTAGTGACAGCCGGACGCCCTTCGCGCGGACGGAGGCGATTAGCTGTGCGCGGTATATACATCATCTCAACTTTTTTCGTGGTTCTACTTGGGATAGGATATCTACTTGGCCCGCTTGTTCCGAATGGAAAGCCTGCACCACATCTAGAACGGACCATCTGGACCGAAATTTTCACATTGTTTTACGTGAGTACCATGGTATGGGCAGCAGTGAATTTTGCGCGTGCTTATACATTGATGCTCACACGCTCTGGCCGGCGACGCATGTTATATTTGATGGCCGGGGCAACTGCGCCTGCTCTGGGCTCATACCCGTATTTGCTGTATGGTTCAAGTCTCGCAGCAGGACATCCATATTTGTTCTGGGGCGCGGCGACGATTATAAATTTGCTTGTGGGTGTTTTGGTTATCCTCATGGCCTACGCAGTGGCCTTCTTTGGAGTTTCATGGCCGGACCGCGTGGTGAAAAGCCGTCTCTTCAAATGGATCATGCGCGGACCTGTAGTGGCTTCTGCAGCACTTGGCACCATGACAATAGTCCGTCGCGGTGGAGAATTGCTTGGTTCTTCCTATAATGCTTTTGTTCCATTTGTGGTCGTTGCCACGGTGTTATTAATCGAACATGCAATTACCTTTGCTGCACCAATGTGGGAACGCTGGCTCTTTTTTGGACGCGACCGTGGTGAATTGCAATTTCTTCAAAACGTTGAAGAACGTTTGCTTACAAAAGGTGACCTGCAACAGTTTTTAGAAGCAATCTTAGCCGCTGTGCGCGACCATTTGCAATCTCCTTCAGCGTTTATCGCTGCATTGGATGAGGAAGATTTGTCCTTAATTGTAGTAGCAGGAAATCGATCCTTGCTTGATCATGATAGCCTCCCAGAAGCATTAAATCACGTTAATGGCAATATGCGCCGAGAATTTTTATGGGGTAATTTCTGGATCTTGCCTTTACACCAGCACAGACGTTCAGATATGGATCGGGATGAGGTTCCGCCGTTGCTGGGATTACTTGGTGTTGCGCGACGTGATAACCAGCAAACTCTGGAACATGATCAACGCGAATCCCTGTGGCTTCTCGCGAACCGCGCTGCTCTCGCCTTGGAAGACCGCCAAATGCAACAGCATGTCTTTCGTTCCTTGGCAGATTTGCAGCCACAAGTAGAAATGATCCAGCGTCTGCGCGCGGCAGGTCGCTACGATACGCGGGCTAACCTGCTTGCAGAAACTCTTCCGCAGGAATCCGATCTTGCCAACTGGGTAAAGGATGCGCTCACACATTATTGGGGCGGACCAAAATTGACGAACAACCCATTAATGCACTTGCAAGTTGTTCGTGAGATGGTGGCAGAGAACGACAGCAATGCGGCTAATGCATTACGTACTTTACTTCGAAAAGCAGTGGATCAAGTGAAGCCGAATGGAGATCGTCGTTTCACAAGCGAATGGATTTTGTATAATATTTTGGAAATGAAGTTTATTGAAGGACGTAAAGTGCGTGAGGTAGCTTCGCGGCTGGCTATGTCAGAAGCTGATTTATATCGTAAACAACGCGTGGCGGTAGAAGCTGTGGCAAAAGCAATCCTTGAAATGGAAGCACAATCTCAATTAGCGAGATAGGTTAGGAAGGAGGCCTTAATGGTTGGCCAAAAGAAAAAATCAGAAAACCCAATGCCCATCGTAGATGATGGGTGGTGGGCATCAGTGCTGGCAGAGGAATCGCGTCACGCTCCACCTCCACCAATTCGACAGGGAGGTAAGCCTGAAGTCCGAGATGAGGCGCAAGCGTCTTCTCCCGTACAGGCAAAACATTCCGCGGATTGGGGTCAAGTCAAAGACTTGTATCTACGCGACCAAATCGTTGACTTAAATGTCACTGGTTATAACCGCGGAGGTTTGCTTGTGGAGGGAAATAACCTTTATGGGTTCGTTCCTTTCTCGCATCTTGTCGAGCTAGCGGGGAAGAATGAAATCTCACAGCGTGAACATGACTTGGAAACTTTTGTGGGAAGAACACTTCGCCTGAAAGTCATAGAGTGTGTTCCTGAAGATGGGCGTATTGTTTTCTCGGAACGCGCCGCGTTGGCAGAGCCCGGTAAGCGTACGGAGTTGTTTGGTGCCTTACATCCCGGCGAGCATGTGAGTGGTACAGTGACCAACATTACGGATTTCGGAGTCTTCGTCGATCTCGGTGGAGTGGAAGGATTAATCCACATCTCTGAATTATCTTGGGGACGAGTGATTCATCCGAATCAGATCGTGAAAATGGGACAAGCGATTGAGGTTCAAGTGCTTGAACTGGCACCAGAAAGATGCCGCGTAGCATTGAGCTTGAAACGCCTAAATCCGAATCCCTGGGATTCTGCTTCCACTGATTTTCCAGAAGGAAGTGTGGTACCGGCTACAATCACTAGCGTGGTCTCATATGGAGCATTCGCAAAATTGGATGCAGGAGTGGAAGGATTGATCCATGCCTCTGAAATGCCTCTTACCGATGTCAAAACAGTGAAGGATCTTGTTTTTGAAGGATTACCTGTGCAGGTGCGGGTATTGCATGTGGATGCAGCACATCAGCGGATGGGGTTGAGCATGCGCTTAGATGGAGATAAAGAAGTAGCGAGCTGATTCGTTACAGATCGTCATGTCTGAATATCGTCGCGATAGCAAGAGACCATACGCACAGGCCGATCCTCCTGCAGATGACTGGCTGGATCGCCTCGCGCACTTTAATCTTCATTTTGGCCGCTTTGTAAGCGATGCGGTTGGGGTGTTATTGCTCTCATTTGCATTGATGTCACTGCTGGCAGTGTGGGATATTACCAATGGCGCGCTTCTCACGCCCTTCGCCGATTTGATTTTGATGTGGTTTGGATGGGGTAGCTACCTAATTATCTTCTGGATTGGATATGCTGGATACTTCCTCCTGCGACGCGAGACTGTAGGACCTAAATGGGGACGAATCATCGCGATTGAAGTCGCTTCACTCCTGACCTTGAGCTTGCTCGCCGTTATGAAGGGCAATGATCTAGCCCGGGCAGTAGCAGGCCAGGATGGAGGACTCATTGGTTGGGGCATTACAACACTAGCATGGAAGATTGGTATTCTTCCCGGGAGTCTTATTCTTATTGGGCTTTGGGTGTTTACGGCAACGGCCGGATTTGGCCTCTGGTCTATGCTGGAAAGATGGTTATTACGTGTTGCAGAACAATCGCCTGTGCAAACCATTGCAGCGTCTGAGCTGGTAAACGAGAAACCTGTAACCAAAACTGTCAAAACCGCGCCGAAAAAGAAAGCCCAGCCTCTGCCGCCGGAATTCAGAACGTCATTGCGCTCGCCAGATAAAAAAGAGGAGAAGCCGGTTAAACCACGGCCACGTAATGAAGATCTTCCACCTTTAGATATATTGTTAGCTGAGACGGCCGTCCGCAGAGATGAACGCACAATAAATCAGACGGCTGGGCTTATCATGAAGACCCTGGCAGAATTTGGCATCCCGACCACAGTGACCGGTTATCGTGTCGGCCCGGCTGTGACTCAATTCGCGGTTCAGCCTGGTTTTATCAAAAAATCAGGATCTGATGAAGAAGATATGCAACAAATGAAAGTGCGCGTGGCGCAAATCGCGTCCTTGGAGAAAGACCTTGCATTAGCATTATCTGCTCAACGGTTAAGGATCGAGGCGCCAGTGCCAGGTAAACCGTATGTAGGTATCGAAGTTCCTAATACGCATAGTTCAGTAGTTCGCCTCAAGTCATTGCTTGAATCCGACGCTTTTCACAAAGTAGGTGTCCCTCTCTCCATCGTTTTGGGTCGCGATGTCTCTGGCCATCCTGTTGTCGCTGATCTATCGCGTATGCCACACCTATTAATTGCTGGTGCGACTGGCTCTGGTAAATCAGTTTGTATCACTTCACTTGCGGCATGCCTTGCGATGAATAACGCACCTGAGGATTTGCGCCTGGTAATGATCGATTCCAAGATGGTTGAGTTATTGCGGTTTAACGGCTTACCGCATCTCTATGGCAAGGTGGAAACGAATATTGAACGAATCCTTGGCGTTCTTCGTTGGATTGTCGTTGAGATGGAGCATCGCTATCGTCTATTGGAGGCCAGTCACTCACGCGATCTCGAATCTTATAATCGTAAACAAACCAAGAAAGCAGGTGGTGCTACCTTGCCACGTATTGTGGTGCTGATAGATGAGCTGGCAGATCTGATGATGTCTGCGCCTGATCAGACTGAGCATAATCTTGTCCGTTTGGCTCAAATGGCACGCGCAACAGGCATTCATTTGGTTATAGCAACGCAACGTCCCTCTACAGATGTGGTAACAGGACTGATCAAAGCAAATTTCCCGGCGCGACTTGCATTTGCCGTGGCTTCTGGTATCGATAGCCGCGTGATCCTCGATTACACGGGTGCCGAGACCTTGCTTGGTCGTGGTGATATGCTTTTCCTAAATCCTGAAGTGGGCTCTCCGGTACGTGCACAAGGCGTCATGGTCACGGATATGGAGATCGAACGCATCATCTCTCATTGGCAAAAGGCGAGCGATCTCCCATTAGATGACATGCCTCCCTGGGAAAAACTTTTGCAGGAACCCGGCGAAGGTGAGGAAGACGGCTTAATAGACCAGGCTATTTCAATTGTAAAGCAAGGCCAACGCGCTTCGGCATCGCTGCTTCAGCGACGGTTGAGGATTGGATACCCGCGCGCCGCGCGCCTTCTTGACCAGCTTGAAGAGATGGGTATAGTTGGACCATCGCAAGGCGGGGGTAAGGAACGCGAAGTATTGGTCAATGCAGAAGATGATTTAGAAGCGGGAAAAGACGAATAAAGCCTTCTGACTCAAAGGGGCAAGTTCGTGAATTGAGCCTGTTTATAGATTATCATTGACTAAAATTTATAAAGAAAGGTAGAGACCAGGTGGATCAGACAATCAAGCCCAAACCAACAACATTTACAGATCGCCTGCGTTTGATATTTAAGGGTGTGCTCGATCCGATCGGGGGTTTTCTTAATAGCATGGGTTTAACGCCAAATGCTATAACCTTGCTTGGATTGGCAGGAACGACCCTTGGTGCATATCTCATTGCGCGCGGTCAAATGACAATCGGTGGCATTGTCTTGCTGCTTACCGTTCCGATTGATGCGTTGGATGGAACGATGGCACGTCTGCGCGGAGAATCAAGCGATTTTGGTGCCTTCGTCGATTCTGTCAGTGACCGTTATTCCGAGTTGATCACCTTTGGAGGTTTACTCTATTATTTTTTAAGCCAGGATCATCACCTTGGAGCAATGCTTACATTCATCGCGGCAGCCGGTTCGGTT
>WNGA01011799.1_pt1 | contig 15586 bp, 15 predicted proteins | sample 5400061 | NCBI WGS metagenome assembly WNGA01 (sample SAMN13153366, study PRJNA577476) | soil metagenome | isolation source: 100 cm soil or saprolite under grassland replicate 2 | place: USA:California | collected 2016-06-15
CCCGGTCCGGCTTCGTGAGGACGATCACCGGCTCCGCGCCGCCCGCGTGCACCGCCGCAAGCGTCCGCTCGAGGCGGCGCGGGTTCGGGCCCTCGTCGAGCCCCTGCACGACGAACACGACGTCCACGTTGGCGGCGAGGACCTGCTCCGCGGTCGCGCAACCCGCGACGTTCCGGGAGAGCCAGGTGCGGCGCTCGAGGACGCGCGTGACGGTGCGATCGGGCTCGGGGCTCGCGACGACGAAGTCGCCCACCACCGGGAGGACGCCCTCGGCGCGCAGCCGACCCGGGACGACGACCGGGTGGGCGCCGTCCGGGAACCGGACGAGGAGGTTGCGGCCGCGATCCGCGACCGCGCGGCCGACGAGGGAGGACTGGAGCTCCTCCAGGGAGAGCTGGGAAGAGAAGAAGGGACCGAAGCCGATGAGCTCGGGATGGACCACGGCGTACCTCGAGAGCGCGAGTGACGGACGGGATCCGCGCCCCTCGACGGCGGGGGCGGGATCCGGACGGGCGCGTCACCTGCCGTTCGGCGGGCGGACGCGGCGACTCGGGCTAGCGGGCACGATCCACGCGTCCGGAATAGACCGGAAGCGGGTGCGCGGGCAAGCGGCGCGTGCGGGGCGCCCTCCTCCGTGCCGGCGCGCAGGCCGGGGGCACAAGCAAACCTAGCCCTTGCCGGACGCACTGCACGCGCAGCGGCGCGGGGGCTCCGCCGGCGGCCTGCCTCCCCGCGCGGTATTCGCAGCGGCCGTTCACGTTCCGGGCGACGCGCCCGATCGTCTGGATGAGCGACACCTCCGAGCGGAGGAACCCCTCCTTGTCCGCGTCGAGGACGGCGACGAGCGACACCTCCGGGGCCGAGCCCCTCGCGCAGCAGGTTGACGCCGGTGAGGACGTCGAGCTCTCCGGCTCCTTCGTTCCGCGGAATGCGCAGCCGGCTCTCGCGATTGCGCGACGTGCTCGCGCCCGGGGTGCCTCCCCGCGAGCCCCAGACGGACCCCGGCGCGCGAGGCGCCCGACTCCACACGATTGCCGCCTGTTCACGGCAAGATTCCGTCAAAATTCGCCGAGGGGCTCACATTCACGCAGGTTCGGGCGTCGCGGCGCGAGGAACGTCGGAAGGTTGATGAGCCGCCGGCTTCGTATCGCCGTCGACCCCGCACCCCCGCCCACCCCGGATGCGTCACCTCGCTCGCCGCTCACGAGAGCATCTCGATGAACGCGCGAACACGGGTGAGCAGCTGGCCCGTGGGCGGACCGACCTGGAACGAGCCCTCCAGGCTGATGCTCGGGACCCCCCGCCGGTGGAAGTGGTCGCGCTGGATCTCCTGGTGGACGCCGGCGAACGAGCAACCGACGTACCCGTAGAAGAGGATTCCTTTCGCGCCGAACCGGTCTATGAGCGCCTCGAGCGGCTTGAGCCGGTGGACCGGCGAGCCCACGATGTGCCCGGCGGTGCCGCCCAGCACGTGCGTGGCGATCGACTCGAGCGGCGTCCGCGCCTCGGGCCAGTCGTGGGTCCACGAGTTGGGCGTGTACCAGGCGAGGATGGCGCCGCCGCAGTCGTCGACCGCCTTATACACGCCGAACTCCTGGCCGCGGCCGCCGATCCACGCGAGCGGGACGATCTTGCGGCGCGGCGAGGGGACGACCGGCGCCGCCTCGAGCTCCGCGACGAGGAGATCGAGCACCTCCTCGTACTCCTCCGGCCGCCCGAAGTAGTGGCCGCTCCCCATGAGCAGGAACATGGTCGCGAGGCTCTTCATGTAGAGCGGGTTCTTCCGGCGCAGGTCCATGATCCGCCGGACCTTCGCGAGCAGCCGGTTCGCGCGCTCGATCTCGCGAGCCACGCGGTCGAGGTCCACCGGCTTGCCGGTGAGCCGCACCGCGAGAGCGGCGAGCTCCTCCGCGAGGAACGTGATCTGCTGCTGCAGCCGCACCGGGTCGCTGTCGATCGGCCGGTTCGCGGTCTCGATCCGGTGGACGTGGTAGCCCTCCCGCGGGATGAGCTCGTACGCCATGTTGAGCGGCTCGCAGACCCCGTTGAAGACGACCAGGTCCTTCACGGTCCGATCGCGGCGCAGGTACCACTCGCCCAGCACCGCCGCGACCATCGAGCAGGTTTCCTTCGGGAGCTGGAAATAGTCCTCGGCGACCGTCATCGCGTCGCTCGAGCCCAGCCGGCCGAGCTCGGTGAGCGAGATCGGGATGATGTCGAGCGCGTACATGAGCGGCGCGTCCCAGAGCCCCATCACCCAGCTCGCCCGCCGCCCGCTCCGCGCGGCCGACTCGGCATACTCCACGTAGCTGAGGGCGAGGTCGTACAGCTTCGCGACGCCGCGGGAGTAACCGTGCTCCTTCTTGCTGTCGACGATGTAGGCGAGCTGGCTCTGCAGCTCGTCGCGGGTCCTGAGCGGCCCGCGGCGCGGCCCGCGGCCCAGATCGACCAGCTTCAGCTCGGCGGCTGTGGACGACATGTCAGGCGACCTCCTTCTCGTGCAGCACCTCGACGAAAGCCTCGAGGCGCGTCTTGATCTGGCCGGTGTCCCCGCGGGAGTAGTCGTTCCCGAGCTCGAGCACCGGGAGCTCCAGCTCCTGGAAGCGCCGGGTGAACGCGGCCTTCGTCATCCCGTAGCAGGGGCAGAACTTGAGGTACGTGTAGACGACGGCGTCGACCCGGTACTCCCGCGCGAGCGCGGCGGCGTGAGCGACCCGCCTCTCGAGCGGCGACTGGCGTGCACACGGTGCCTGGTCGAGGTAGGCATTGGCGAGCGCCTGCCACGGGTCGCCCTGCTCGTCCGTGTCGTGCACGAACGGGCTGAACCCGGTGCAGTGGTCCTCGACGACGATGCGCGCCCCGATCTCGTCCTCGATGAGGTCGAGGATCCGACGGTCGCCCTCGGCCACGATCCCGCCCGTCATCATGAGGCGCAGCGGGCGCGCCCCGTCGTCCGGCACCGCCGCGAGCCGCTCGTGCAGCTCCGCGAGGCGGACGACGAGCTCCTCCGGCTCGAGGAGGTGGAACGCGCGCGTGACCTCGAGGAAGTCGCGTCCCGTGAGCGGCGGATTGTCCCGCTTCCGGAGCGCGGAGATCTTGCGGACGAGACTCCGGATCCGGTTGTAGAGCCGGATCTCCTCCGAGAGCTCGTCGTCGGCGATCTCCCGGCCGGTCAGCTTCTCGAGGTCCTGACGCAGGTTCAGGATCTCCTGCCGGAAGAACCTGCGCCCCGCGTCCCGGGCGCCCGCGCGCGGCACCACGTAGCCGCGCGACGGCAGGAAGAGCTTGTCGATCGCCTCCGCAGTCGCCTTCATCGAGTCGCATGTGTAGAAGGTGACGACCTGGTCGAGGCCCGCGTAGAGCGGGTCCTTCGCCGCGAAGTGGCCGAGCACGCTCTTCGTGAAGTCGCAAAACACGCTCTTCGTGATGTGCTCGCCCTTCGAGACGACCTCGGGCTCGCCGCACTTGAGCAGGCGCGTCCGCCCCACGCCGGCCGCCGAGAGCAGCTCGACCGGGGTGTAGTTGCAGAGGTACCCCACCTTCTTCACGTCCGACCGCTCGATGAGGGCCCGCTCCGCCTCGGCGGTGCGCCGGACGAGGTCGCCGAGGTCCGCAGCGGCCCCGAGGACCCGCACCTTCCCTTTGCCGCGCGCGTCGCGCGCGCGGCGCTGCGCGTAGACCGCCGCGCCGAGGGCGCCCGCGTACGTCGTGTCGAGCCGCGGCGTCGTGAATGCGTGGCCGACGAGCCGCTCCAGCGCGTGACGCATCCCGACGTTGTTGGAGACGCCGCCCGTGAACACCAGGTCGGGCTCGAGCGGGATGCGGGCGAGCAGGTTCTTCACGCGCCGCGCGGAGGCGAGGTGCAGCCCCGCCGCGACGTTCTCGCGGCTCTCGCCACGGGCGCGGAGCGAGATGATCTCCGACTCCGCGAAGACCACGCACTGGCTGCTGACCGGCACGTCGCTCGTGGCGTTCAGCGAGGCGGGCCCGATCTCGTGGATGGTGTACTCGAGCAGCCCGGCCGCCTTTTCGAGGAAGCGTCCGGTCCCCGCGGCGCACTTGTCGTTCATGATGAACTTGAGGACCTTGCCGGTCGCGGGGTCCACCTGGATGACCTTCGAGTCCTGCCCGCCGATGTCGACGATCGTGCGCGTGTTCGCGTCCAGGACGTGGGCGCCCATGGCGTGGCACGAGATCTCCGTCACGATCTCCGTCGGGATGCCGGTCAGCTCGAGCGCGACGCGGCCGTAGCCCGTTCCCACCGCGTACTCGATCCCCGAGCGCGGGATCCGCGCGGTCTCGAGCAGCTCCTCCAGGAGCTCCTCCGCCGTCGCCTGCATGCTGACGCCGGTCGCGGTCTGGACGAGGTGGAGCTGCCCTTCCGCGAGGAGCGCCGCCTTCGCACCGCGGGATCCGATGTCGATCCCCAGCGCCACGATCTCGTTCAGCTCTCCGGCGACCGCCGGATCGATCACGTCTTCGAGTCTCATCTCGCGTCCTCCTGGCTCAGGCGCGCGCGCCCGATGCGAGCCGCTGCGCGAAGATCGCGGCGCCGAGCGCGCCGGCGTAGGTCATGTCGAGCTTGGTCGTCTGGATGGGGTGGCCGATCACCTCCTCCAGCGCGTGCTTCATCCCCGGGTTGTTCGAGACGCCGCCCGAGAAGACGAGCTGCGGGTCGAGCCCGAGCCGGTTGACGAGGTTCCGCACCCGCCGCGCCGAGGCGAAGTGGATCCCGGCTGCGATGTCCTCCGGCGGCTCCCCCCGCGCCTTCAGCGAGATGACCTCGGACTCGGCGAAAACCACGCACTGGCTCGTGATGTCGATCCTGCGGCCCGCCTGGAGCGCCTTCGGGCCGAGCTCCTCGAGCGTGAAGCCGAGCAGCTCGGCGATCTTCTCGAGGAAGCGCCCGGTCCCCGCCGCGCACTTGTCGTTCATCACGAACTCGACGACGCGGCCCGAGTCGGGGTCCACCTTGATCGCCTTCGAGTCCTGCCCACCGATGTCGATGATGGTGCGCGTCCCGGCGTTCAGCCAGTGGGCGCCCATGGCGTGGCAGGAGATCTCGGTGATCACCTCGCTCGGGATCTCGTCGAACGAGAGCGCGATCCGCCCGTAGCCGGTCCCGATGATGGCGGCGATGTCCTCGCGGCCGATCCCGGCCTGCTTCACGATCTTGCGGACCAGGCGGTCCGCCGTCTCCTGCGCGTCCACGCCGCTCGCCGTGATGGCGGTGTGGAGCTCCCCCTCCTCGATGAACACCGCCTTAGCCTGCCGCGAGCCGACGTCGATCCCGAGGACCGGCGCGTCCCGGAGCTCGGAGACCTTCTCGGCGGCGAGCACCTCGCTGGCCAGCATCCCTGTCGTTCCTTTCCGTGAAGTGCGACGGGCGGGACCCACTGCAAGGGGCCTGCCGCGCGCGGCGGGCGCGCACGGGCTGCGACTGCGTATCCGCTATGACGGATGCCCGACGCGGCGCGGCTAGCCTCTCGGTCAGCACTCCGGAGGCGTGCGACTGATCAGAATCCGTGATAACGGACGGACGTCCGTGAGGGGCGCTGGGCGGCCGTGACCGCGCGCGGGCGCCCTGCCGGACGGCGCCTCGACGCGCGGGCGAACCGGGCCCGAGCCCGCGAGCACGCGGGTTGCATTGCGGGCGTCGAGACACACGCCTCAAACTCACGGAGAACCACGCACCATGAAGAGGATCCTCGCAGTACTCGCGTTCCTGCTCGTCGCGTCCGCCGCGCGCGCCGAGGAGAAGCCCGCGGCCATCCGCATCGGCATCGCCCTGGTCGGCGCCGGAGGCCGGCCGCTCACCGGAGGCGGTGCCTGGCCGATCGTCGCCGACAAGGGCGTCCTCGAGGAGGAGTTCCGGGCGGACGGCATCCGGGTGAAGGTGAGCTACTTCTCGGGCGCGGGCCCCGCGGTCAACGAGGCGATCGCGAACGACCAGCTCGACTTCGCGTCGCAGGGCGACCTGCCGGGGCTCGTGGCGAGGGCCGGCGGCCTGCCGACGAAGCTCGTCCTCGCCGGGGGGCGCTTCGGCGGGATCTACGTCGCCGTCCCCGCGTCGTCGTCCGCGAATAGCCTCGAGGACCTCAAGGGGAAGCGGATCGCGGTCTTCAAGGGGACCGCGTGGCAGCTCGCGTTCTACCGGGCCCTCCAGAGCCGCGGGCTGAAGGAGAGCGACTTCAAGATCGTGAACATGTCCACGGTCGACGGCACGGCCGCGCTGCTCTCGAACGACATCGATGCCCAGGTCTCCGGCTCCGACCTCTTCCCGCTCGCCGAGCGCGGCGCGGCCCGGATCGTCTACTCGACCCGCAGTGACCGACGCCTCGGCGTCCTCGCCCACCTGCTCGTCACGGAGCGCTTCGCGGCGAGGTACCCGCAGATCGTGCAGCGCGTTGTGAACGTGTTCCTCCGGGAGTCCGCCTGGCTCGCGGAGGAGTCGAACCGCGCCCGCGCCTACCAGATCTGGGTGAAGAGCGGGTTCGGCCTCCCCGCATGGAAGGGCGAGTACGACGGCGAGCCAGTCGCGGACCGGACTTCCCCGCTCTTCGACGAGTTCTACCGTGCCCAGTACGCGCGCCTGCTCGAATCGGCGCGCGCCCTGAAGCTCGTCCGAAATCGCTTCGACATCGACCGGTGGATCGACCCGACGTTCCTGAACCAGGGGCTCGCGACGCTCGGGCTGCAGCGCGCCTGGCGTGAGTTCGACGCCGACGGCAGGCCGAAGCCGGCGCCGATCGTCCACCGCTGAGCCGATCTTCCTCCACCCCACCCAAGGAATCGCGAACGTGAAGCCGAGAACGCTCCTCCCGCTGACGCTCCTCCTCGCCGCCCAGGTCCGCGCCCAGGACGCCTCCCCCGGCGCGCCGACCTCCATCCCCACGGCCGCTCCGGCGGCTCCGGTCGTCGTTCCGGCGTCGATCCCGGGCGCCTCCCCGAGCGTGCAGCTCGAGAAGGTCGAAAAGGAGCTCGCCGAACTCAAGGCCCGCCTCGATGGCGACGCGCCGACCCGCGCCGACGTGCAGGGCGTCCAGGCCGACCTCGAGAACTTCAAGTACCAGTACCAGCGCGAGCGCGAGACGAAGAGCGCGCTCTCCACCCGGAACCTGCTCATCAGCGGCATCGTCCAGGCGCGCGGCGCCTGGTACAGCGCGGACATCACCAACACGCCGACGAGCAAGCTGCCGTCGACGGTGGCGAGCACCGCCGTCAACAACCCGCCGTACCTCGACGACCGTCAGACCACGTTCGACATCCCCGCCGCGATCCTGTCCTTCGGCGGCCTGCTCTACCGGGACTACGAGAAGGCCCGAAACCTCGGGTTCTCGCTCAGCGCGGTTGCGGTGCCGTCGGCGGGGACGAACCTCAGCAGCACGTCCATCCTGGACGCGAACCTCACGTACCAGCTCCTCCCCACCATCGAGAACGACGGCCCGCGCCTCTCCCTCACCGCTGGGCAGCAGCTCCTGCCGTTCGGCCTCGAGAGCAACACGAGCGAGGAGCTGAAGCCTGTCATCAACAACGCCCAGTTTGTCGGGCAGACCGGCCTCGGGACGCGCCAGATCGGCGTCGTCGCGCGGGGCGAGCTCTTCACCGAGTACGACTTCGGGTACTCCTACCGGCAGGCGCTGCTCGCGTTCGCCCTGGGCGTAGTCAACGGGACGGGCCCGAACCGCGACGACGACAACGCCTTCAAGGACGTGATCGGCCGGATCGCGATCACGATCCCGGCGGCGTACGCGTCGTGGCTCCGCGAGCTCCGCGTCGGCGCGTCCGCCTACATGGGCCGCGCGACGCTCAACGACGCGACCGCGACGGCGGTGGCGACCCGCCTCACCGGGAGCGGCGTCCGGAACCGGTTCGGCGCGGACCTCTACTACAACCACTTCCCGTTCGGCCTCACCTACGAATTCGTCCGCGCCCGGGACGACGTCTGGGACGTCACGTCGAAGCAGGAGCTCCGCTTCGACCGGAACGCGCACACCGTGACGGTCTTCTACAGCTTCGGGGAGCAGTTCCTCCGGTCGATCAAGACCGTCGGGAAGTTCGACGACTGGTGGCCGAAGACCTGGCAGCCCTTCGTCCGGTACGACCGGTGGAAGCCCGACCGGCGGGCACCCGGCAGCGCGAACGACATCTACACCGCCGGGCTGAACGTGTTCTTCGCCGAGACGACGAAGGCCCAGCTCAACGTGAACCGCCGGATCCAGCACGTCGTCGGCTCCGAGAACGTCGGGTCCACCGAGGTGCTCGCCCAGGTTCAGTTCGGTTTCTAGCGTCCGCGCACCCGAGGGAGGAGCGAAGGATGGACAGCGAGGTTACCGCCGGCGTCCTAGCCCGGCCCCGGCTCCACCGCGACGCCGGCGACGCGGCGCACGGGCACGCCATCGTCCGGCGGGCGCGGCGGGTCGCGCCGGCGCTCCGCGCGCTGGCGGCCCGGGCGGCGACGCTCCTCTCGTACGCGGCGCTCCCCGCGGCGCTGCTCGCCTGCTGGCAGCTCGCGGCGGCCCGTGAGTGGATCTCGCCGCTCATCCTCCCGTCCCCCGCGCTGGTGCTGCGGACGCTGCGCGAGCTGTGGGGCGATGGGACCCTCGCGGCGCACCTGGCGGCGAGCGCGGCCCGCGTCGCGCGCGGCTTCGGCATCGGCGCGACGGTCGGCCTCGCGCTCGGGACAGCGCTCGGCGTCTCGGCGACGTTCCGCGCCTGGGTGCAGCCGACGCTCCTCGCGGTGCACCAGGTGAACATCATCGCCTGGATCCCGCTGCTCGTCCTGGCGCTCGGGATCGACGAGGCGCTCAAGACCGCCGCGATCGCGTACGCGTCCGTCCTTCCGGTCGCCGTCAACACCGCGAGGGGGATCGCCGGCGTCCCGGCGCCGTGGCTGGAGCTGGGGCGGGCCCACCAGCTCCGCCGGCACGAGATCGTCGCCCGGATCGCCATCCCGGCGGCGCTCCCGTCGCTGTTCACCGGGCTCCGGAGCGGCCTCGGCGCGGCGTGGATCTCCCTCGTCGCGGTGGAGATGGTCGCGTCGAGCGAGGGGGTCGGGTTCATGGTGGTCTGGGGGCGGCAGCTCTTTCAGCTCGAGCTCGTGCTCGCCGCGATCGTCGTGATCGGGTCGGTGGGCCTCGGGCTCGACCTGGCGCTCAGCGCCATCGAGCGCCGGCTGCGGCAGTGGCAGCGCGCGGCGTTCTAGGGGTCCCGATGGCGTCCTCGCTCTCCCTCCCGTCACGCGCGCCGGTGCCCTGGCGCGCGGCCGTCCTCCCGGCGGTGCTCCTCGCGGCGTGGCACGCCGCTGCCCGGCTCGCGGTCGTGGACCCGAACCTGCTGCCCGCGCCGGCGGCGGTCCTCGCGACGAGCCGCGAGCTCCTCACCGCGGGCGAATTCTGGCGGGCGGTGGCGGCGAGCCTCGCCCGGACGCTCGCGGGGTTCGCGATTGCCTCCGCCGCGGGGCTCGCCCTCGGGATCCTGCTCGGCGTCTCGCGCCTCGCGGAGCGCCTGGTCTGCCCGACGTTCCACGCGTGGCGGCAGGTCGCGGTCTTCGCATGGATCCCGCTGCTGTCGGCCTGGTTCGGGAGCGGCGACGCCTGCAAGATCGCCTTCGTCGCCGTCGCGGCGGCCTCGCCCGTCCTGTTCAACACGTTCCGCGGCGTCCGGTCGCTGGCGCCCGAGCACCGCGAGCTCGCCCGGGTCCTCGAGGTGGGCCGCGTCCGGTTCCTGCTCGGCGTCGTCATCCCGGGCGCCATGCCGCAGATCCTCGTCGGCCTGCACCTCGCGATGGTCACGTCGTGGCTCGCGTCCTTCGGATCGGAGCTCTTCCTCCAGGTGAGCGCGGGCGTCGGCAACGTGCTCGCCGAGGGGCGGGCGCTCGGGCGGATGGACCTCGTGCTGTTCGGGATCGCGGTCGTCGGCGCGATCGGCTTCGGCCTGAGCGGCGCGGTCCAGCTCGTCGAGCGGCGCGTGCTGCGCTGGCGCCCGTCCCATCCCTAGGACCGCCGGCCTCGCCACACCGGGAGTCACCCAATGACCGTCTCCACCGCCTCCCCGCGCAACGCCCCACCCATCGTCGCCGCCGGCATCGGCAAGCGCTTCGGCGCGAACGGCGCCGAGGTCGTCGCCCTCGAAGGCGTCGATGTCGGCGTCCGCCCGGGGGAGTTCCTCTCGATCATCGGGGCAAGCGGCTGCGGGAAGAGCACGTTCCTCCGGATCGTCGCGGGGCTCGAGCGCCACGACGCGGGGGCCCTGTCCGTCGACGGGGCGCCGATCTCCGGCCCGTCGCTCGAGCGCGGCATCATGTTCCAGGACAGCCGGCTCCTCCCGTGGCTCACGGTCGAGCGGAACGTCGCGTTCGCGCTGTCGCGCCTCCCCCCGGCCGAGGCGCGGGCGCGCGTCCGCGACGCGCTTCGGCTGGTGGGGCTCTCGGGCTTCGAGAGGGCCTACCCACACCAGCTCTCCGGCGGGATGGCCCAGCGCGCCGCGCTCGCCCGCGTGCTCGTGAACCGGCCGCGGGTGCTGCTCCTCGACGAGCCGTTCGGCGCGCTCGACGCGCTCACCAAGATCCAGATGCAGCAGGAGCTGCTGCGCATCTGGTCCGCCGACCGGCCGACGGTGATCCTGGTCACCCACGACATCGAGGAAGCGGTCTTCCTCGGTGACCGAGTGGCCATCATGTCGAGCCGCCCCGGCAGGATCCACCGCTTCGTGGACGTGGACCTGCCCCGCCCGCGCGACCGCAGCGACGCCGCGTTCGCGGCCGTCCGCAAGAAGATCCATGCCGACTTCTTCACCGTGTGTGATTGCACCGTCGACTTCGAGATCTGACTGCGGGGCGCGGCTCGTGGCGGTCCTCGCGCTCGCGGGGCTCGGGGGCGGGCTCGCGAGGGTGGTCACGTCGCTGTACGCGGTCGCGATCCGCTGCACGCAGGCCGAGCTCGGGCTCGTCGCCGCCGCCCGGAGCCTGGCGCTCGTCGTGGTGAGCCTGCCGAGCGGCGCCCTCGTGCGTCGGTGGGGCCCCGGCCGCCCTTTCGTGCTCGGCAGCGTCCTCGGCGGCGTCGCCACCGCGGCGGTGCCGCTGCTCCCGCGCCCGTGGTTCTTCGTCGCGTGCGTCGCGGCCCTGGGCGCGTGCATGGCGCTCCGCATCGTCCCGATGAACGTCGCGACGATGCGGCGGATCGACGCCGAGGGCGACGCCCGGGCCGGGTGGTACCGCGCGATCACGCTCCTCGGAATGTTCGTGGTGGGGCCGTCCCTCGCGGCGGCCTCCGTAGCGGCGCTCGGATTCCCCGCGGCGTGGTGGGGGGTGGCGGCGGTGTTCCTCCTGCCGGCGTGCGTGGCGCGCGGGCGCGGCCGCAGGGCTCGTGAGCGCGCACGCCGCGGCGTTCATCCTCGCGCTCCTGACGATGGGCGGGGTCGCCGCGCGCTGGGGACGCGGCCGGGTCGCGCGCGCGGCGCACGGCTCCGCCGCGGTGGGGCTTCTCCTCCTCGGGCTCGCCCGCGGCGGCGGGTCGCTCTACGCGGGGAGCGTGCTGCTGGGCGCCGGGCTCGGGCTCGTCCAGATGACCAACCTGGTGCGGGCGACGCGAGTCGGCGCGCGCGTCGGGCGCGGCGCCGCGTCCGGTCTCCAGACGTTCTCGGGGTCCGCGGGGGGCCTGCTCGCGGGCGCGCTCGGCGGCGTCCTGGACGCGCAGGCGGTGTTCCTCTCGGTGGCGCCGCTCTTCGCGTGGCTCGCGTCGCGCGAGCGCGCCGCCGCGGTCAGCTCCCCGCTGCGCGAAGACCCGGCCGCACGCGGAAGCGCGCCCAGTCGATCCCCAGCTTCCTCATGCGGGCCCTGAGCGTGTGCGGATTCACGCCGAGGAGGCTCGCGGCCCCGTCGGGCCCCTCGATGCGCCCTCCGACGCCAGCGAGCGCGCGCTCGATGTGCTCGATGACGACCGCCTCGAGCGTCCGGATCGGCTCCGGCCCGGCGGGCCGCTCGATCGCCGCCGCCGGCCCGAGCAGCGGCACCAGCATCGGCGACCGGGGCGCGTCCTCGAGCTGGGGCGCCGCCTCGAGCGCCTGCGCGACGGCGAGGGCGCGCCCGCCGCCGAGCAGCGCCGCCCGCTCGATCACCGCCGCGAGCTCGCGGACGTTCCCCGGCCACGTCTGCGCCCGGAGGAGCTCGATGTCCTCCTCCGTCGGCACCACCGGCGCACCTAAGAGCCGCATCCCGGCCTGGGCGGCGAAGTGCGTCGCGAAGGGACCGATGTCCTCCTTTCGCTCGCGGAGCGGCGGCAGGCGGATCGGGAAGACGCTGAGCCGGTACCAGAGGTCGCGCCGGAACTGGCCCGCCGCGACCATCGCGGACAGATCGCGATGGGTCGCCGCGACGATCCGGACGTTCGCGCTGAGCGTCCGTTGCCCTCCGACGCGCTCAAAGGTCCCGTCCTGCAGGACGCGCAGCAGCCGGACCTGCGCCGCCTGCGTCAGCTCGCCTATCTCGTCGAGGAAAAGGGTGCCGGAGTCGGCCCGCTCGAACCATCCCTTCCTCGCCGCGACCGCGCCGGTGAAGCTGCCCTTCTCATGCCCGAAGAGCTCGGAGTCGACGAGCTCGGTCGGGATGGCGCCGCAGTTGACCCGGAGGATCGGGCCCGCCGCGCGGGCGGAGCGGTCGTGAATCGCGCGCGCCACGACCTCCTTTCCGGAGCCCGTCTCGCCGGTGATGAGCATCGGCACGTCGGACGGCGCGGCGCGGAGGACCAGGTCCATGACCGCGCGGAGCCCCTGCTCCTCGCCGACCACGATCGACCCGCTGCAGGTCGCGGCCGCGCGGTCGCCGCCGCGCGCCACCGCGCGCCCGAGGTCATCCGCCATGGTGGCCATGTGTCCGTTATACCGGATGGGCCGGGAGGTCGCAAACGCGGTCGGGTTGGGGTGCATCCATCCGGACCTTGAACGTCATGCGACCGCGACGGCCGGCACCCGTAACGACGCTGGGCCGCGCTCTGGCGCCGAACCGCGCTCACGAGATTGAGCGCCGGCCCAGCAGGGCTATTCCGGCGCCGCACCCGACCCGACACGGCCGTGCCGCGATGCGCTTCATGTACTCGTCGTGCGAAAGGTGGAGGAAGAGGAGCATGAAGACGTCGGTCTCGGCGTCGAGCCCCATGAGCGCGATCACCCCAACCCAGACCGCGATAGAGATGTTGTTGCCGAGGGCCCAGAGCAGCCAGACCGCCCCGACCGCCGAGAACGGCACCGCCGCCATCACGAGCGCCGCCTTGAAGGACGATCTCGTGTTCATGTAGAGCAGCCCGAAGATTGGGACGAGCGTGAGCGGGATGATGAGCTTCACGCCTCCTTGTAGACCTACCCCGCGAGGAGTCCGTTCTCGTCGCGGATCATGATGGTCGTCTCCATCATCGTGAACGGCGCCGGGTCCGTGGAGGTGCTCGCGCCGCCCGCCTTCCCGAAGACGCGCTCCACCACCGGGAACGTCCGCAGGATCTTGTCTTGCGCCTGGAGCGCCTTCTGGGCCTCGGCCACCGACATGCTGGGCTCGACGGCCGAGGGCATGTAGAGGATGCGAAGCTCTCGTCGTAGTTGCGGGAGGCACGTGCGTCCGCTATAACGGACGTACGTCTGCCGGCGCCGCTGCCGCCGTGCCCGGAGCCTGGCTGCGCGCGAGAGGAGATCGACCGTGAAGATCCTGGTCGCAGATCACACCGGGGCGCTCGCGCCCACCTGCGTCATCTTCCTCGCGTACTGGGGGCACGAGGTGGAGGTCGTGCCCGACGGACTCGCCGCGCTCCGCCGAGCGCGCGCCTGGCGCCCCGACCTCGTCCTCGCGCACGCGGGGCTGGACGGCATGAACGCGTTCTCGCTCCTGTCGGCGGTCCGCGCCAGCGGATGCCTGCCTCGCACGGCGTTCGTCCTCGCAGGTCCAGATGCCGACGTGCACGCACGCCTCCGTGGCGAGGCGCTCGGGGCCGTGGCGTACCTCGGAACGCCGCTCGCGGTGGCCGATCTCGCTCGCGTCGTGCGGCGGGTCGAGGAGGCTGTCGGCGACCCCCAGAGCGGACCGATCCGGCGCAGCGGGTGCGGTTGACACGCCTCCGAGGCGAGGCGCCTGCGGCTCGCCGCCGGGCGCCCGGCGCGGCGCCCGAGCTCGCAGCAGGCGGCCCTCGAGGCGCCGAAGGCATCCGAGTGGACGCGGGACACGCGCGCCCAAACGCCGCCCTGCTGGTGGGAGGTGATGCCGGTGCGAGCGAGGTCATTGAGCAGACGGACGTCAGCAGGGCGGACCGGCGGGCGCCGCAGCAGCGGTGTGTCGTCCATCTGCAGCGAAACGTGGTCGGCAAGGTGCCCCAGCGCCTCCGGGCGCGGCTCGCCCGGGAGGTGTGGCGCATCTTCGAGGCGCCCAGCAAGGCGGAGGCTCGGAAGCGAATGGAGCAGCTCCAGGCCGGCCTCGGCAAGCAGGTCCCCGAGGCGATGGCGTGCCTGGCGAATGGCTTCGAGGCCGCGACCCAGTTCTACGCCTTCCCGAAGGAGCACTGGCACAGCATCCGCTCGACGAACGGGCTCGAGCGGCTCCATGGCGAGATCAAGCGGCGCACCAACGCCGTCGGCGCGTTTCCTGACCGCGCGAGCGCCCTACGCCTCGTCACCGCCGTCGCGCTCAACGTGACCGCCATCTGGACCGACCCGCTATCTCGACATGTCACTGCTGAAGCCGAAGGAGGTCGTCGTCGCCAACGCGGCGTGAAGCAAACGAGGAGCTTCACCGTGAGTCCGTTTTACACGCAGACCGGGACTTGACCTCCAGATTTCGAGCGGACTTGCGGCCCGTCAGGCGTACAGCCGCTGCAGCTCGTCCACGCGTTCGCGCAGCTGCGCGACGACACCAGCGGTCGTCACGACGCTTGAGGTCCCGGAGGCAGACGACTGCACGCGACGCGAACGTCTGCACTACCAGCAGCTGTGTCAGGAGCGCGGCGATCGAAGCGGCGTATTGTCCGCGAGCATTCGGAGCCTGCTGGAGCTCGGGTACGGGCTTACGAACGTGCCAGCTACGATGCTATTGGCGAGAACGCCCCGATTCCGGAACGAACGTCTGCACTGTCACGCCCCCGATTAGCTGAGTCTTGCCGCCTCGAGGAGTCGCATACATGGAGATTTCGCACCCGGCGCGCTGGCCGACAGGGGTGCCGGGCGGTGCGTCAAACCTCACCTCGAGCTGGCGTGGGCAGTCCTTGAAGGGATCGAGAGTGAAACTCCGTTCACTCACCCGGCAGGGCCAGTCATCACGTTCGGATTTCACCTTGACCTCGAAGCGCGCCGGAACCATGAACGGATTCTCGACGCGGACCTGGTATACGGACGCCGACCCCGATCACCAACACCGCTGGTTTCATTTGTGACCTCGTTGCTGGGCACCTCGACAGGCATTCTCATCTCGGAGCACCAGAGTTCGGACGTAGCCGATCACCTACTTGAGCGCCCAGGCAAGGCGTCGGCGGTCCGGGTCGCCCGGTAGTGAGAGGCGCCGGCCCGCCATGTCGGCGAGGAAGGCGCGGAGCGCGACGCGCTCGGCATCGCTCGC
>WNGA01010530.1_pt1 | contig 15583 bp, 11 predicted proteins | sample 5400061 | NCBI WGS metagenome assembly WNGA01 (sample SAMN13153366, study PRJNA577476) | soil metagenome | isolation source: 100 cm soil or saprolite under grassland replicate 2 | place: USA:California | collected 2016-06-15
TTCTTCTGAAGAAGAAGGTTATACAGACAGCACTGATAAAGTAATATAAATCATTGATACTGTTATGCAATCCATCGGAACAAAGGGCACATGGGCAATAGACAGAATGGGTGATAACAATGAAATAATAAAATGTTTCTACTCGACGTTTTTCTAATCAGCGAAAATTTTTTACATTGAATTCTAAATAAAAAATCAGCAACAGTTCAAACATGAGATAAGTGAAATTTAAAAGCATTTATTTATTTCCTTTCTATCGTTGTTGCTTATTTTATCATTCGTTCGATTATTGCTGACGGAGGCTTACCATGATCTTCAGTGCCAACAGGCGAAACTTAGCCGGCAGCAACAAGAACAATCAAACAATGTATCTTTACTACAACGAATAAACTTTATCAATTTTGTCATGAAAATAGCTACCTATAATGTTAATGGGATCAACGGACGTTTGCCTGTGCTGCTTCGTTGGTTAAATGAAGGAGCGCCCGATATTGTTTGTCTGCAGGAGCTAAAGGCTCCACAGGAAAAATTTCCGGAGCAAACTATACAGCAAGCAGGTTATAATGCGATCTGGCATGGACAAAAGAGTTGGAATGGTGTTGCTATCCTGACACGTAATGCACAACCGGAAGAAATATGTCGGGCACTTCCCGGCGATCCTGATGATATTCACAGCCGGTATATTGAAGCAAAGGTCAATGGAATAATTGTTGGTTGCCTCTATCTGCCAAATGGTAATCCTGCTCCCGGACCAAAATTTGACTATAAGCTGCGCTGGTTTGAAAGATTAACTGTTCACGCAGCGGAACTCTTTGCGTCTGGTATGCCTGTGGTGTTGACAGGAGACTATAACGTGATGCCAACCGAATTGGATGTTTACAAACCGGAGCGTTGGCTGGATGATGCTTTGTTTCGGCCTGAAGTTCGCTCGGCTTTTAAAACACTTGTTGAGCAAGGGTGGACTGATGCCATACGAAAACTCTATCCTAACGAAACGATTTATACATTCTGGGATTATTTCCGTAATGCTTATGAACGTAATGCTGGTTTACGAATTGACCATTTCCTGCTTAGTCCACATCTTAGCAAGCGTCTCATTGCTGCCGGTGTTGACCGCGCTGTTCGCGGATGGGAAAAATCAAGTGATCATGCTCCTGTATGGATTGAAATAGGGAACGATTAAAAGGGTAATGCGATCACTTTTATTTATAGTTAGATTCCTTTAGCATGGTCTTCACCCATGCTTCAATGTAAAGCCGCGAGACCCTGTGTTCATGCCGGATTTACGTTTCTTATTTTACATACTTGGACCAGATGATGGTACGACTGAGCAAGATTTACAGATAGCGGCTCGAGCTGAAAATTCAATCAATACTTTAGTATAAATTACTCAGACAAAATTTGTAACTTCCTTTTAAATTTTTCTCACACTAATTGTGCTTATATGATCAACACTTATGACTTTCAGGTTGCTCATCCCGATCATTTCAAACAGTTTAATGTAAAGGACTTACTTTTCTTATATTACAGATGTCCTCAGGAGGAAAAAAAAGTTAATTTATATACCCACTACAATAAGATTATTTACGTACTCAGTGGTAAGAAATTAATTCAACAGCACGGTAAATCATGGCTTCTTGGTGAAGGCTCCTCTTTTTTTATAAGAAAAACTGCTTATAACCAGGAAAGATTTTATGAAGCAGGTTGGGAGGTATTGTGTTTTTATTTACCGGATAATTATCTTAAGCAGGTTTTCAAAGAATACCGACAGCACCTGCCTTTAAAAGACATTCCTGTTACACCTTCTGATATGTTAATTGAAATGAATGTAAATGAAGCAACCCGAGCTTTTTTTTATAGTATCGTGCCTTACTTTACGCAACAGGTGCCACCTTCCGAAGGTTTACTTGAACTTAAGTTTAAGGAACTCATTTTTAATATTCTTTCCAATCCTGCTAATTCAGATTTACTGGCCTATGTCAATAACATCAGTAACAGCTACAAGCCTTTCTTGCAGGAGATAATGGAAGTAAATTATACTTATAATTTATCTCTTACTGAATTTGCCCGTATATCACAACGCAGCCTTGCCACATTCAAAAGGGAGTTTACAGAAATTTATCAGACTACACCCGGTAAATGGCTTGTTCAAAAAAGGCTCCTGTATGCCCAACTGCTTCTCGATACCAGTAAGAAAAACGTAAACGAAGTTGCTTATGACAGTGGATTCGAGAATGCGACTCATTTCAGCCGTGTGTTCAAAGAAAAATTTGGATTATCCCCACTTCAATACCGTAAACGAAATCCTGTATTAATAGATTCTTAGTTTGAGTTTTTCGCGTGCAGAAAGTATTATAGTTGAGAGTTTAAGTATTTTATCCTTATGATACTTAAAGTAATTTTTTTGAGCTTTTAAGAAAACACAATCTTTAAAAGACCTCATATCTTTAATTTGATTTCCGGTGATATAAATCAATTTTTCACTTCAAAACAATTAAGTTATGGATCAAACTGCAACACTTGCCCAAAAACCTACTCTTTATGAAAGATTAGGAGGAGAACCAGGGGTCAGGAAAATTGTCAATGATGTACTCAACAAAAATTTAAACAATCCCCTTATAGGGCATTATTTCAAGAATATTGACATGCAAAAACTCAAGCAATCAGTGTTTGAATTTTTCTCTATGGGTACAGGTGGGCCTCATCAATATACCGGGAGAGATATGCGTGTCGCCCATGCTGGCCTTAATATAAATGAAAAGGATTTTCAAATTGCAAACGATGATACGCTGAGGGCTTTAGAAGAGAATAAAATTGGAGAGGCAGAAAAAAGTGAAGTTATAGCTATTCTTAATTCTATGAAAGGGGATATCATTAAAATATAACACTCTGTAATATCAATTCAAACTCGATACCTCCTCAAATTTTGAAACACTAGTATAAATCGAACGAAACTGTTGGTTCTTTGAATGTGTCCGACTCAGGCAGATGCCAAACGCACCGGGCTTTTCATTTGCATCCGTAGTCCGCTGTGCAAGACTACAAATAGCGCGAAGAACTCTACGGATAGCTGGAGTTAGTTTTTAATTCTGTTATTCCGTTCTTAGACTCTTCACCGGGTTTGCTATCGCCGCTTTTATTGCCTGGAAGCTTATTGTAAATAATGCGATGAGAATAGCAATGATACCCGCTAAGGGAAACACCCACCACTTTACATCAATACGATAAGCAAAATCCAGCAACCATTTGTTCACCGCATACCATGCAACAGGACTTGCGATTAAGAAAGAAATGAAAACAAGTTTTAAAAAATCCTTTGATAACAATGTAACAACATTTGTAACAGAAGCGCCAAGTACTTAGGCAATGAGAATACCTAATATAACCAGACTTACAAATACTTTTTGAAAGCGGCTTTCCGATTGATATAATTTGGCAAATGTTTCATCAAGAAATGAATATTCAAAAGCTCTGTCGCTGGAAAACTGCTTCCATTTGTTTTCCATTTGTGCAAGTGTGCCTGGTATGTTGTTACCCGATAATTTTACTATAAAAGTTCCCTGAGCATTTGGGTTTACCATAAATGCAAAAGGCTTAATCTCATTACGCATTGAGGTAAAATGAAAGTCTTTTGTAACGCCTACAATATCGAGATAATAAGTTGTGTCGCCGTCGGTGTCCCAAACAAGCTGTTTACCTACTGCAGGTGGGCGAATACCTAAATCTTTTACCGCTGTTTCATTCAATACAACATTTCCAATCGTTTGTTCCAGAGGGCCTCCTGGTATCCCACGCGTTAATGTGTCTCCCTGAAATTGTGGTGAAAAGCCGCGACCTTCTTTCACCTTTATATCTAATACGTCGAGATAATTGTAACTAACACTTACGAAGTTCACCTGTTGTTCATTTTTAGAGCCCTCTATCCTAACCCTGCTTGTAGAAAATCTTCCCGGTAACATACCATTAGAAGCCGCGACTGCTTTGACTCCCGGGAGTTGTTCCAATTCATTTTTGAAAGCATTCCTGTCAGAAGAAGAAAGATATCCAACATTATTAATTGTTGCAACTTTATCGGTATCCAGCCCGAGTTTTGCAGACATGATATAATTCATTTGTTGTGATATTACCAAAACACCAACTATCAATACTATGGAGATAGTAAATTGTACAATCACCAGTACCTTTCTTAAACTTAATGCACCCTTCTCATTTAATTTAAAGCCTTTCAGTACTGCAATGGGTTTGAAAGAGGAGAGATATAAAGCAGGGAAAAATCCTGCTATAATACCTAATAAAAAAGTGCCTCCTAACAGGTAGAGAAGTAAAGAGGGGTCACTTAACAGATTTAATTGCTTGCCAATTATTCCATTAACAACAGGTAATAATATTTGAGCCAATCCTATAGCGAGTATTGAAGCAATAAGACACGTAATAACCGATTCTACAAGAAACTGGTTTATCAGAGACCTTCTTAAAGCACCTGCGACTTTCCTTACACCTATTTCCTTAGCTCTTACTGATGCTTTTGCGGTTGCAAGGTTCATATAATTGATACCAGCTATAATGATAATGAAAAGACCAATTAAAACGAATATATAAACATACTGCTTGTCACCATTTGGTTCTAACTCCCACTTCAGGTTAGATGTTAAATGGATTTCCTTTATTGGCTGCACATAAAAAATACTGAAATGCTGCTCTATATTTTTGTCGTTTAAAGCTTGAATTTTCTTAACAAAGTTCGCTATACTGATTCCGGGTTTTGTTTTCACATAAGTGTAGTCATTATAACCCTGCCAATTGTTATCCAGAGAAGGATCGCCCGGTTGTTTTTTGAATGAAACAAGAAAATCAAAATGAAAATGAGCATTGGCGGGAACATCTTTCAAAACACCTGATACCACCATACCACCAAAGGGGTCTACATTTAATACTTTGCCGACAGGATCTTCATTTCCGAAGAATTTTTTAGCAGCAGTTTGGGTCAACACAATTGAATTAATTTCCCTGAAAGCAGTTTTAGCATTGCCATAAATAAATGGAAAAGTAAATACATCAAAGAAGCTGCTGTCCACACCATATAGTTTTTCTTCTGTTATTTTTTTATTACCATATTTTATCAAATAACTTCTGCCCCAGTTAGGATGAATTCTTGTTATAGAAGCTACTTCAGGCATTTCTCTTTGCATGGCAGGTGCTAATGCGGCAGGCGTTGTTGCATCAGGAATTTTGCTTCCATCATCATTCACGAAATCTTTAACTATACGGTATATATTATCAGAATCTTTGTGAAACCTGTCATAGCTTAACTCATCTTTTACAAACAAAAAAATTAATAAACTACAGGCTATACCCGTAGCTAACCCAAATATATTTATGAAAGAAAATCCGCTGTTCCTCCACAAATTTCTCAATGCAATCTTGAAATAATTTTTAAACATGGCGGCTTTATTATTTGTGACATACAAATGGCTCAATGCCTGTGCCAACACAAAAAACATTTGTTACAGAAGGCTTTACCGAACAATATAAAAAATGAAGTGTTCGGAAATGAACAGTTAGATGTGCGAAAGCGTGCGCTTCTAAAATTTGAAATTTTGAATAAAACTGTGAAGGTCTTCGCCTTAGTTGTCTAGGACGAATCATAATTGTTGTAGGGACAACAGCTTCAACATTGCTATTCTCGAAAGAAAGATTCGAAAATCAAATAGTTCATAAATTATTCGGTTAAATAATAACATCCCGAGTCAGTATGTGGAGAAACATTAAACCATGTCTGGCATGAAAATTATATAGTATCTATATTATTATTCATCTCTAAAATTTATATTATGCTTAAATGGGCAGCTATATTTTTTATAATTGCTATAGTAGCAGCAATTTTTGGTTTCACAGGTATAGCAGCAGGGGCTGCTTCTATTGCCAAAATATTATTTTTTATCTTCCTGGTTCTCTTTCTTATAGTTATTATTTTTGGCGCAAAGATTTTTGGAAAATAATTCTTTGAAGAAAACCAGATAAAGAGGATTAATATTATTTCGGTTCTCTTACATCTACATGTATATGTGCTATTCTTTTGTGAATCGCATGTATGATGGCGATTCCTTTTTATTTTAATTACAGGCGAATTACACGAGTTTCACTCATTCTCATAAGAGCAGGGAATAGCTTAAAGAACTCTACGGATAGCCAAGTATTTTTAAGTGATAAGTGAAAGAATGATTTTTTTGTTAGCAAATGATGAATATTTTATTTCAAATTGAACCTTAGAATTTATTTCAGAAAGTTTTTACTTTTGCTTTAATCGAATTCTTTTTCGATTATTATTCTTGTCAACAACTTCTTCGGACATGTCTTACAAAAAAAATATTCCGTTCTCAATTTTTCAAGAGGGTTACTCAATACAACTTTTATTGTCCGGATGCAGGGAATATTGAGGAAGTTTATTTAATTCATTCCTGTGAACGGTCAGCCGATGCCGAGGTGATTAAAGCTATTCAAAAAGGACCAAAATGGAATGCTGCAATAAGAAATGGAAAAACGGTTAGCTACCGTCAGAAACAGTCAATTACTTTTTGTGCGGATTAAAAAAAATTTTTTGCTGAAAAAACATCTGGCGAAAGTTTTATAAAAATATTGATTAACTCCGCAAGAATTCTGCGTTCTTTTATCAACGAAATACTGAAGCAGCAAATGCAGGAATTTGAAACACATCACAAATTGTTTAGAGGGTAAAGCAGAGCATATAAAATACAATGTTAATCAATTTTTTCTTAATAGAATTTTTTATGCACCCAACTACATTGCTGCTACGGCTCTTTCGTTCCACACGCACGGGACTCTTGTAGGGAACTTGTTTAATTTAAAAAATTCATTTAGACATGCCTAAGTTAGATGGAGATTTTAAAAAACAAATAAAGTCATTATCTAAATCAACTCTCGAAGATATTGTAATGCGCTTTGCTTCAAAGAATAAAGAAATACATGATTTTTTAATCGTTAATTATTTCAATACCCGGTTTGGAGAAGAGGATTTATTTAATGAAACAAAGGATGACATTCAGTTGTTATTTACAAAAAAATATAAAGGGTTTTCTGAAGAACTTCAATTGGCAAATCTAATAGAAGCCTGTGCGAAATGGATAAATGAATTTGACAGGTTATGTAAAAAGAAAAATCTGTGTGCCGATTTGCTTATGGTAGTATTGGATGAAGTGTTTGGCTATTCCACTAATTTATTCGGAACATGCTTTACAAAATATGATTATAAAGTAGCACTGTTATTAAAAAAACTGATAACATTGGTTACAACGAAATTGCATCCTGATTATAAAATAGATTATGAGGGAAAAATAAACAGGTATTTAGAAGTATTACACCGAACATCAAATCATATTGATTTATTTATGCAATGCCGGCATCAATTTAGTTCCAAACAATCACATTTGGAGTGTATGCGTTTAAAAAGCATGAAATGATTCAGAATTATTTTCAAACCGGCCTGTCTTTTCATGTAAACGAATCCGGTAAACAATTCCATTTATTCTGTCAAAATCAGTTGGAGGAAAAGGCCAGTGAGGTGTTATCTGCACGGTTTCACTGGTAATTAATGGTAACGCCCTGTCTAATAATTTTTGAATTCCGGTTTTACGTTCATCTGAATTTGTAAGTTCTTCAAATTCCCCCCAGCAAATCACACTTTTCCAATTGGCCATATTTTCCATGTTGTCAACTTCAAAACAAACCTTTGGATTTTCTCTCATCATTTCAATTTTCATCCCTTCATAGGTATGCCCATAAATATATGTGCCATCATATGCATAGCTTATCGGTACTACATAAGTAATGTCGTTTGCATGGCATCCTATCCTGCCAATTAATTGACGGTGCAAGACCTCTTCTATTTCATTGTTCTCTAATTTTCCGATCATATATTTTTTGATTTATTTGGTAAAGCTAATAAAGCATACAGAATAAAATAATGACCGCTGTCAGGTTTAATAGTAATAATACTCAAAAATATGGCGGATAAGGAATCATTTTGGTAAAAGAAATAACATTATAAACAAATTAAAATTTGCTTTGTTGAAGTAAGTAATTTCTATACTATTTGTTTCAAAAAATAAAGACACTCAAAAATTAATTGTTCTGTAATGGTTTTACCTTCTTTTGTATAAAATTGCTACATCTTACCTTTAATTTTTAAATGCATACAATGAAGATTGCTTTTCATGGAGCTGCGAGATGTGTCACCGGCTCTAAGCATTTGCTTACACTGCAAAACGGAAGAAAAATTTTATTTGATTGTGGTATGTTCCAGGGTATGGGTAATCAAACACATATTTTGAATTCAGATTTTGGTTTTCCGGCTAATGAAGTTGATTATCTTTTGTTGTCGCATGCACATATAGATCATTCCGGTCTAATACCAAAGCTTGTAAAAGAAGGTTTTAAAGGGAAAATATTTTGCACTTCTGCTACCAAAGACCTTGCGTTGCTTCTTCTTGAAGACTCTGCAGAAATACAAAAAGATGATACAAATTATATCAATAAAAAACGTGGAAAACAGGGATTACCCCTTTATCAGCCACTGTATACTCCCGAAGATGTAAAGGTGATTTCCCCGTTGTTCAATGAAGCAGACTATGATAATTGGGTTCAGATAGAACCCGGCATTGATGTGTTATTTACTGATGCCGGTCATATCATTGGCAGTGCTGCTGTGCATTTACGTATAAAGGAAAATTCAGCAACTACCCAAATAGGTTTTAGTGGTGATGTGGGGAGATACAATGATATAATCTTACGTTCCCCGGAACAGTTTCCACAAGCTGATTATATTATTATCGAAAGTACTTATGGAAATAAACGTCACGAAGATGTACAAAATACTATCGGGCAATTAAATGATTGGATTGAGAAGACTTGTGTACATAAAAAAGGAAAACTTATTATACCTGCATTCAGTGTAGGCAGAACACAGGAATTATTATACTTTCTTAATCAATTGAGTAATCAAAATTATTTATCCGGAATCCCAGTGTTTGTTGACAGTCCTTTAAGTAAAGAAACAACGGACGTAGTAAAAAGTTATCCTGAAAATTTTAATAGCGAGGTAAGAAAATTATTGGAAACCGATAATGATCCTTTTGACTTTGAACAATTACATTTTATTAAAACTGTTAATGAAAGTAAGCAATTAAACGAATTGAATAGGCCCTGCATAATTATATCCGCAAGTGGCATGGCCGATGCCGGTAGAATAAAGCACCACATTAAGAATAATATCAGTTCTCCAAATAACACTATTCTTATTGTTGGTTATTGTGAACCCGCATCTCTTGGCGGCAAATTAATGAACGGCGCAAAAGAAGTAAAAATTTTTGGTGATATTTATGAGGTAGTTGCGGAAGTTGGTGTCATGCATAGCATGAGCGCGCACGGCGATTACGATGATCTTTGCCATTTTCTTTCCTTTCAAAACCCAATGCAGTTAAAGCAATTATTCATTGTGCATGGAGAGTATGATGTGCAACTTGATTTTAAAAACAGTTTGTTAAAGAAAGGTTTTAAAGATGTACAAATTCCGGCTTTGCATGAGGTCTTTAATTTAACCGGTGATTAACTTAAAATTTAGTTGTAACATTCTGTGTGAATAAAAAATTTTTTTTAATACTTTCTTTTAAACTATGCGGCTTAACAGAACTTTCAGCATAGTTTATATTGCTATTAAATTCTAATGTGCAGAATTACATCGCACTTGTCAACAATAACAATTCTATTATGTACGTTGACATTTTGAACTATTAGGAATAATTAATCATCAATCCCAAAACCCGAATGATGGTTATCTCTTTTATAACTATTATAAATCCTTTTGTTTCCGAAAAACTAAATCATAATTTAATAAGTTATACTCTTTTTTTACTGCCGTGATATGATATATATCATCAATAAGAGTGATGAGCGTCATCCCAAATCACTTCATGCCCGGATTATCTTGTTAGTCAAAATTTTTAAACCACCAAAACATACAATTATGAAAACAGTATTTTTACCCAAGCTGTACTTTTATTTATGCTTTTTGATAATCTGCATTTTTCAACTGCAGATTGTAACGGCCCAAACTGCCTTACTTAATCCATCTACCCAGCTTCAATTCGTAAATCCTTTACCAATTCCATCAGTAATTGATGGTCGGAATGGCGGCACATTCACTGTTTCCATTAGCCAATTCTACCAGGATCTGGGATTAAGAAACCCGATTACTGGTCAGCCGATGTTAACGCCGGTCTGGGGCTACAATGGCACTTATCCAGGCCCAACTATTGTGGCGCGTAAAAATGTGCCTTTGCATTTTTATTGGTCAAACGACTTATACAATCCATCTACCTTAAAGCCATTACCTCATTTGTTGCCCATTGATGAAACGATTGATTGGGCTTTGCAAAATGTGCCTAACTGGCAGCAATATGGTGTTCCGGTTGTAACACATTTCCATGGAGGACACACGGAGGCAGTGAGCGATGGTTCACCACTATCATGGTTTACTCCTTTCTTCAGTAAAAAAGGACCCGACTTTCAAAAGGGACAAAATGAACCTTATACTTATAACAATGACCAGGATGCTGCTACGCTCTGGTATCACGACCATGCCCTTGGTATTACAAGATTAAATGTATATGCAGGACTTGCGGGTTTTTATGTACTTACAGATGATAATGAACAACAACTAAAAGCAGCGAACAAATTGCCTGCCGATGAATACGATATAGGATTGGCAATACAGGACAGAATGTTTACTGCTGATGGTAAATTATTTTATCCGTCTCAACCTGAAGAGGGAGGTCAACCTTCACCAACTATATTACCGGAATTTTTTGGCAATTTCATTTTAGTAAACGGAAAAGTTTGGCCTGTATTGGATGTAGAACCACGGCAGTATAGTTTTCGTATACTAAATGGATCAGACAGCAGGTTTTATAATCTTTACTTATCTGGTGATAATACCTTCACTCAAATAGGCAGCGACCAGGGATTACTACCTTCACCGGTACAAATGAATCAAATACTGATGGGGCCAGGCGAACGCAAAGAAGTGATAATAGATTTTTCCAATCCATCATTATGGGGACAAACGATCATTCTTCGTAACAATGCTAAGACACCGTATCCCACAGGAAAAACTGTTGATCCAAAAACTACAGGACAGATCATGGCATTTCGTGTAACTAAACCCGTGAATGCAAATATTCCTTTGAGCGTGTTACCTGCAACATTGCGGGCACCTATAACACCATTGGTTCAAAACGGACCAACAAGGAAATTGCTTTTATGGGAAACTGAAGATAAATATGGCAGAACAAAACCCATATTGGGTACTGTAGATGGAGGCGCTATGGATTTTGAAGATCCGGTAACAGAAAATATAAAACTTAATAGTACAGAGATATGGGAGTTTTATAATACTACTATAGACGCCCATCCTATTCATATTCATCTTGTAAAATTACAGGTAATCAGCCGGCAAAAATTCAATGGCACTGTTGATGAGCAAACCGGCAAATTGAGTAATATTCGTTTGATAGGTCAGCCGAAGGTATTTAACCTGGATGAGGATGGCTGGAAAGATACACAAGTAATGTTGCCGGGTGAAGTTACACGTGTGATCGCAACGTTTGATCTGCCAGGTAAATATGAATGGCATTGCCACATTCTTAGTCATGAAGATCATGATATGATGCGGGCTTTTGTGGTAAGAGATGAATCTGTTTCAAAAGCTCAGCAAAATGCATCGCTTGAGAAAAGTACATTAAAAGATAATCTCAGTGTTTATCCCAATCCTTTTGCAATAAATACAACAATAAAATTTGAAGTTTCGGCACCAGGCAGGGTAAGCATTAAAGTATATAATGCGGAAGGACGTGAAGTAAGTACCATTTTTGAAGGAGAAAAAAGTACTGGTATCTATAATCTTTCGTTTAATGGAAGTCGTTTAACTGCTGGCATATATATATGTCGCATGCAAATCAATAAACAGGTTTTGCAACGCAAATTTATTATTCAACGATAAAAGAATTTCAAGGCTTCTATATTCTAAAAAACTTTTAAAGACAAAATTTTCATTTGCAATAAAAGTCAAAGAAAACCCGTGATGTTTCAAAGACCTCACGGGTTTAAATTTTTTATTTGACTTTGAACTTGCATTCATTAATGATTGTTATATTCTTCATTCTACTCCTGTTATACACTTCATTCATCCATATAGCGCTATTCAAAAATTACAATTTAAGAAACAGGTGACCAGAATCACCCTTGCATGTAACTACAGTCATATTCTTAGTCTTTTATAAAACTTAATTTTACTTATCATTTGTTCATTCAAATGCATAATTCTTCTGATAATTTTTCCTCAATAAAATCATATATAATATGAAAACTATTATAGCACCAACTGATTTTTCTTCCGTTTCTTTTAACGCAGTAAATTATGCAGCAGAAATGGCGGTAGCATTAAATGCAGAGCTCTTGTTAATTAACGTAGTGCAAATTCCGGTTACTGTTTCTGAAGGTTCTTTAACAGAATATGAATTTTCAGAAATGACAGAAGATGCGGAGCAGAAACTCGTTCACCTCAGCAATCAATTGAGTTTACTTACACGCGATAAAATAAACATACATACCAAAATAATGATTGGGGGTGTAGCGCAGAAACTGAAAGAAATATGTAAACATAGAGAACCAATTGCTGTAGTAATGGGTACAAAAGGTACAGGCGCGGCAGAACATTTTTTTGCGGGAAGCAATACACTTTATGCGGTAGCTAATTTAGAATCTATGGTATTGGTAGTTCCGCAAAATGTTTCTTTTAAAGGCATAAAAAAGATTGCACTGGCTTCCGATTTAAAAGAAGTTCCCGAGGATGAATCACTAAAATTGCTAAAAGAATGGCTGCTTAATTTTAATGTCACAATTGACATCATAAATGTGTGTGAACAAAATAATATAAAGACAGATACTGTTTCAGGATCAATTTCTTTGCTTAATTATTTAAGTGAATTTCATCCTCAATTTCATTTTATTGACAGAGAGAATGTAGAAGAGGGCGTTTATGAATTTGTAGAAGAAAATAAACCGGATCTTCTTATCATTATGCCCAAAAGGCGTGGCTTCTTTGAAGCATTATTTCATAAAAGTCAATCAAAACAATTTATACTTCATCCGCGAATTCCTATCCTGGCAATTTCTGAGTAATCAAACGCAAAGAAAACCAATTAACGACAGCATCATCAATGTTACCAGTTTAAAACCCGGTTTATATTATTTAAAGAATAGTGTAACAGGTGCAGTCAAAAAGTTATTGTGACTAAATAAAATTCCCTCATCTTTTAAATTTTAGATAAAGCTTCATACATGTATGAGGCTTTTTTTATTAAGTATGCACCTCAAAAATTTTTTTTAAAAAGCTGTGTCTTCGTTGTGTTGTCATTGATGAATTATAAATAGTGGTTGTCCCTAAACGATCAAACGTATTGTGTATAAGGATTGCATTCATTTGTTAATGACGAATATTATCAACATCATGTGAATAGCACTGAATTTGGGATAATAATTGTGCAATTATTCGCAATAAATTCTGCGAAAAAATGCGTCATCGTTTTCAACAGCAAACCACTTTAGGCATCACTCCCATAAGTGAAGTAAAATTTCCATTGCGCAGCAGGGATGAATTGCCACCTGTGCTGATGGGCTTGCAACATATTTTTGTTACACCGGAATTAAATGAAAAGGTATTTGCATTACTGGAAAAAAAGATTGTAAAGGGCAAAAAGAAAACTGGTCGCACAGGAATGGATTTATGGCATATACTGGTGTTGGCTGTAATAAGACATACACTCGATACCAATTGGGACAGGTTGGAAGATTTGGCCAATTATCATAAACTGTTAAGACAAATTTTGGGTGTGCATGTAGAGAAGTTTGGTATAGAAGAAATTGAATTTGCTTATCAAACTATTGTAGATAATGTGTCATTGATAGATGATGACTTGCTGCATCAAATTAATCTGATAGTAGTAGAGTATGGGCATAATTTACTTAAAAAAAAAGACGAAGAAACAGGTCTTCATCTTAAAACCGACAGTTATGTGTTAGAGACCAATATTCATTTTCCCACTGATTTAAACTTATTATGGGACAGTCTGCGAAAAGGATTTGACACTGTTGAAAAGCTTATGGAAATAAGTAATGTAAAGGGATGGAGAAAAATAAAGCATCTCTGCAGTAGCACTAAAAGCTTGTTTCGCAAGGCATCACAACAGGTGTTCAGAAGTAACGGCAAAAATGAAAAACAAAAACGTCTGGCAGTAAAAAATTATTTGCAGCAGTCCACAATGTTGCAACAGAGATTTGAAGCACTGATAAAGACCCCTCCTGTTGGTTTGAATATAGAGGCTATACTTTTGCTTGTTGAGTCATTAAAGCATTATAATGATTTTGCAAAGAAGTTTACAAACCAGATAGAACGCAGATTATTGAAAGGAGAAAAGATACCGGCAGAAGAAAAAATATATTCCATTTTTGAAGAACATACAGAATGGATAACAAAAGGCAAACTGAATAAGAAAGTAGAGTTGGGACATTTATTGCTTATTACTACAGATCAGTATCAGTTAATAGTGGATTACAAAATTATGGAGGATGAAAAAGATGCTGCACAGGTAGACCCACTCAAAGCAAGAATACAATCGAACTATGCCGATAAAATAATAAACAGTCATAGTTTTGATAAAGGATTTTACAGTAAACCCAACCTGGATACATTACAGCAAGATTATACTACAGAAGCTGTATTGCCAAAAAGAGGCAGGTTAAGCAACGATGATAAAGAAAGAGAAAGCACTAAAACATTTAAGCAGTTGCGTAAAGCACACTCTGCCATTGAAAGCAATATTAACATGCTGGAGCATCATGGCCTTAACCGTTGTGTAGATAAAGGTCTGCATGGTTATAAACGCAATGTAGGGTTAAGTGTTTTAGCTTATAACCTGCATATCATCGGCAACCATTTGATGTCACAGGAAAAACAAAAAGAAGAAAAGCGTTTACAAGACAAGTTAAGTTACAGACGAAAAAAGCAGGCATCACTCGGTATAGCCGCCTAAAGTCGGAATAAAAAAAATGTCGCAAAAGAAAACTGATGGGCGAAGCCTTTCCAATCAAGAAAAAATAACCTCTATTTTATTTAAAAAAATCAGTAGAAGAACAATCAAGTCAAAATATTTATCATGTTCAGAGAATGACAGGCTTTGTATCTTTAAAATTATAGTCCAAAAAATTTTTTTGATTCGTTTTCGGACAGATACTAATTAAGAAACTCAACCTTAGTAATATTCAAGACTTATACTTTCTGGCAAGGCAGAGAACCTTTAGCAAATTCATTTCTGACAATTAGTAATTTTTCCTATTCTCTTCGGTGATGAAGTGAACTAAATTAGCGCGTGGAGCGATAAGTATATCATACAATAAAAAGAGAAGAAATAAAGTTATCAATAAAGAAATGGAGCTGTATTTTCTATTTCTT
>WNGA01012113.1_pt1 | contig 15579 bp, 12 predicted proteins | sample 5400061 | NCBI WGS metagenome assembly WNGA01 (sample SAMN13153366, study PRJNA577476) | soil metagenome | isolation source: 100 cm soil or saprolite under grassland replicate 2 | place: USA:California | collected 2016-06-15
TGACTGGGCTCGGGATGACTGGGCTCGGGATGACTGGGCTCGGGATGACTGGGCTCGGGATGATCGTTTTCGCGCGGCTCGGGCTCCGGCACGGGAGCGCCGAGGATTGGCGGTATCGCAGCGTATCCGGGCTCCGTACCGAGGGTCGGCTCGCCCGCGCCGAACGGCGCTGCCGAGTAGTGGTACCCGCCGCTCGCCAGCGTGATGTCGGCCTCGTCGCCGCTCGCCGGGTCGTCGGGTTCGGGTTCCGCATCGATGGCCAGTTCTGGCGCCGAGTCACCGCCGTCCGGCTCTTCCCGGTATGGCGGCAGAACGAGGTCGAGCCCGCGTGGCTGGCTGGTCGCATCGGCCGGCCGCGCGCGGGATGATCCGGCCTCAGCCGCCCCAACGATCCCGGGCGGGGCGCTGTGCAGCTCGGTGTCCGAGGCGACGGGCGGCGTGCTTTTCTGGGTGCCAGCCCCGGTCTTGGCCAAGGTTCTTGGCGGCGCGCTGCCCGCCAGGCGCCCGGTCGGCACCCGGTCAGGACTGCCGGATGACACCTGGGTCAGGCGCGTGTGTCGCAGCACAGAAAGCCATAGCTGCAAACCCAGCAAGAGCAGCGCCCACGGGAAGACCGCGACCGCGGCGGCGGTAGGCTGCCTCGGGAGCTTGATCGCCATGGCATGGACGGCATCAGCGGTTCCCACGAGGGCGACGATGACGAGGATGGCGAGTGACGCGAACCATCGGCTCCACCAGCGAGCGTTCCGTAGCGCGAGCGCGGCCGCGCAGGCCACCACCAGTACCGCGTCGGGGAGCGCGGGATAGAACCGGGCCAGCCCGGCAGGGACGCCGGCGGAAAGCGCGATCTCGTGAACTCCCGCGTAGGCGAACACGAACGCAGCCGCGGTGAGCGCGAGAACGCCGATGATCACGGTCAGCAGCGCGATGAGCCCGAGTCCTCGGTTGCCGGGACGATCGGCGCTGCGCCCGCCCGCAATGAAGCCGCCTGCGCTGCTCGCAGCCCCACCGTCTGGTCGGCCCGCGAGGCCACGGTCCTGACCGCCCGCAGTCCCACCGCCTGCGCTGCCCGCAGCGCCACCGTCCGGTCGGCTCGCGATGCCACCGTTCGGCCGGGCCGTGGGGATTCCGCCAGGGCGGCCGCTCGGGTCGTCGTTGTCGTTCATCGGGGGTTTTGTCGTCCTTCCTCCGGCGATGCCGACCCTACGCCGTGCGTCTATAGTCGGGAAAGGAGCGACACGCGGGGGCGGCCGGACCTGGGGGGATGTCCTCTGCGAGCCCATACACCGCGGCCGTGTAACGGTCCGCGGCACCGGACGCTTCCGCACTATGGCGCCACGGGCTGGCCCAGGCGTCTGGAGTCGAAGGAGACAGGATGCCGTACTACCGGGCGGTCGGGGAAATCCCGCGGAAACGACACGTTCAGCTGCGCAGGCCCGATGGTGGGCTGTACGCGGAGGAACTCATGGGCGAGGAGGGTTTTTCGGCCGATTCCTCGCTGCTCTACCACGCTCACCTGCCGACAGCCATCGTAAAGAGTGAGGGCGTGGCCGACCCGGTGGTCGATGGAGTCACGCACAACCAGCCGCTCGCGCCGCGCCATTTCCGCACCCAGGATCTGCCGGACGGTGGCGACGTGGTGCTCGGCAGGCAGCTGATGCTCGCCAACGACGATGTACGAATCTCTTTCGTATCGGCTGGGACGCCGTCGGAGCTGTACCGCAACTCGGCCGGCGACGAGTTGATCTACTTGAGCGGCGGCCAGGCACGGCTGGAGTCGGTCTACGGCACCATTGACGCTGGGCCTGGCGACTACGTCGTGGTGCCGACCGGCACCATTCACCGCTGGGTTCCGCTCAGCGCCAGCGCGGGCCACGACCTGGAACCGAGCACCAGCACCGGCCACGACATGGAGCCGCAGGTCCGTGCGCTCGTCGCCGAAGCGCGGGGGCACATCAGGACGCCGCGGCGCTACCTGTCAGCCACCGGGCAGTTTCTGGAACAGGCGCCCTACTGCGAGCGCGACCTGCGCGGGCCTGCTGGGCCGCTTATCGCCGAGGGCGAGGATGTTGCGGTCCTTGTCCGCAACCGTGCGGGGCTGACTCGCCTCACCTACGCGAGGCATCCATTCGACGTGGTCGGCTGGGATGGCTGCCTGTACCCATACGCCTTCAACATCGCCGACTTCGAGCCGATTGTGAAGCGGACCCACGCGCCGCCGCCCGTGCACCAGACCTTCGAAGGGCCGAACTTTGTCGTTTGCTCGTTCTGCCCGCGCCCGCTGGACTTCGACGCGGCGGCCGTGCCCATCCCCTACAGCCATCACAACGTCGATTCTACTCGGCGCGGCGCGGCTCTGGAATCGGGATCGGGTCGGTCAGCCTGCACCCGGCCGGGTTCACCCACGGCCCCCAGCCGGGTGCGGTTGAAGCGGCCGTACGAGGCCTGGCGGAGGGCAGGACGCACACCGATGAGACCGCCGTCATGATCGACACGTTCCGGCCGCTGATGCTTGGTCCCGCTGCGCGACGAGTTGAGGATCCGGACTACGCGTGGAGCTGGGCCCGCGGCCGGTCGGGCTGACCCGACTCGGGAGCGCACTTGCCCCGCGGCGCCGATACTCTGTGCTGCGTAACTTGATGCCTGCACGCGTGGATACGCTTCCGTGCAACGTGAATACAACCCGGGATCCTTAACGGCTGCGCGATGGCGCGACAGCGGCAAAAGGGCTACCGGCGAGCGGGTGGAGAAGCGAACGAGATGGAATCTGGCCTGCGTCTCTATGACACTGCCGCCCGCACGGTGCGCGAGTTCTCGCCGCTCATACCCGGCCGGGTCTCGCTGTACCTGTGTGGCGCCACGGTGCAGGCCGCGCCGCATATCGGCCATCTGCGTTCCGGGATTAGCTTCGACATTCTGGTGCGATGGCTGCGCGCGCGCGGGTACGAGGTCATCTTCTGCCGGAACGTGACCGACATCGACGACAAGATCCTCGAGGTCGCGCGCCGCGATGGCATGCCATGGTGGGTGGTTGCGGAGCGAAATCAGCGAGCCTTCAACGACGCGTACGACGTGCTCGGCTGCCTGCGGCCCGATGTTGAGCCGCGGGCGACCGGCCACGTCCCGCAGATGGTCACGCTGATGCGCAGGCTCTTCGAGCGCGGGCACGCCTACGCTGCCGGCGGAAGCGTGTTCTTCGACGTGCGCTCCTACCCCGAATATGGCAGCCTGTCCGGCCAGCGGCTCGAGCACATGCGGGCCGCGGGCGACACCGAGAGCGTGGAGGCAAAACGCGATCCGCGGGACTTCGTCCTGTGGAAGGGTGCCAAGCCTGGTGAGCCCGCCTGGGAAACGCCGTGGGGACCCGGTCGGCCCGGCTGGCATCTGGAGTGCTCGGCCATGGCCACCGCCTACCTCGGTGATACCTTCGACATCCACGGCGGCGGCCTGGACCTCGTGTTCCCGCACCATGAGAACGAGATCGCCCAGTCGCGGGGGGCCGGAGACGGCTTCGCACGCTACTGGCTGCACAACGGCCTGCTCGGCTTGTCCGGGGAGAAAATGAGCAAGTCGCTGGGGAACTCGCTCGCCATCGGCGCGGTGCTCCAACGAGTGCGGCCGGCCGAGTTGCGCTACTACCTGGGCCAGGCGCACTACCGCTCGATACTCGAGTACTCTCCCGACTCCCTGGCCGAGGCCGCAGCCGCGTACCGGCGGATCGAGGGCTTCGTGACCCGCGCCGCTGAGGTCGCGCCACCCGAGATGGATGACACGAAGGCGCTGCCGCCAGCCTTCGCGGCCGCGCTCGACGACGACCTCGGCGTGCCGCAGGCGCTCGCGGTCGTGCATGACGCGGTCCGTGCGGGAAACAATGCGCTCGCCGCGGGCGACGCAGCCGCAACGGGCAAGCAGCTCAGCGCGGTCCGGACGATGCTCGGCGTGCTGGGCATGGACCCCCTCAGCGAGCCGTGGGCGGCAGCGGTGCCGTCAGGTACGGCTGGTGATCTCCTGGGTGTGGTCGAGGCGCTGGTGCGCGTGGCGCTCGAGGAACGGGCCGCTGCCCGCGCCAGAAAGGACTACGCGGCGGCCGACGCCATCCGCGACCGGCTCCGTGAGGCCGGCGTGGTCGTGGAGGACAGGCCGGACGGCGCGCGGTGGGAACTTAAGAAATGACCTCCGATCCGCAGCGCAAGGGAACCGGCGGCCACGGCAGGCGGCGGTTGCAGGGCAAGGGGCCGACGCCGCCCGCGCATATGCGTCCTGGGCATCCAGCCGCGAGGCGCGCCGCCGGGCGGAAGAGAGCCGCGGGGACACGCGATGACACGGCCCAGAGCACCGAGGCGGCTTCCGGCGGTGGCGTGGGCAGCGGCAGCCGTTATGGACAAGCAAAGGTAGTACCTGGCGCGGGGCGGGGCAGCGCCGACGGGCCCGAGGTGGTGGCGGGGCGCAACGCGGTCGTGGAGTCGCTGCGCGCGGCCGCGCCGGCTACGGCGCTGTACCTGGCGGGGCGGATGGACACCGACGAGCGGGTCACCGAGGCCGTGCGGCTCGCGGGAGACGCGGGCGTGGCGGTGCTCGAGGCCAGCCGGGCCGAACTGGACCGGCTGACCGGCGTCGGCGGGGGTCACCGCGGCAGCCTGGAAGACCTCGGCGGGCGCGCTGGCGCACCTGCCGGTCGCGCGGGCAGCCAACCTCGTACGGGCGCTCGAGGACTACAAGCAGGCAGGGTTGTTCATCGCGGGGCTGGACGCCGGCGGCCCCACCGACGTCGCGGATCTCGAGCTCGCGAGTGACCCACTGGTGCTGGTCGTCGGATCGGAAGGCCGCGGGCTGTCGCGGCTGGCCGCACAGCGGTGCGATCTTGTCGTGCGGATCCCGGTCCGGACCGAGTCGCTGAACGCGGGCGTCGCCGCCGGAATCGCTCTCTACGAGGTAGCGCGAAAGCGTGCCGGGCGGTGAGGGCGGTGCCTGGGCGCTGAACCGCCAGACCCCGCACGTGGTGATGTCGGCTAGGATGGCCGCGGCCCGGAGCCTTCCTAGGTACGTCGCCGGCGTAGCTCAGCAGGCAGAGCAGCCGTCTTGTAAACGGCAGGTCAGCGGTTCGACTCCGCTCGCCGGCTCCACGCGGTCTCTTTGACCCAGCGTCGCGTTCGAGTGCGGCCTGTCTCAGTCGCCGGTGGCGACGACCCCCGCCTTTTCGATCATCAAGACGGCGCTGCGGACGGGGACGACGGGCCGGTGCAGCATCCCGGCCGGAACCGTGAAGGCCTGCCGAGGCCGAAGCTCAACGGTTTCTGCGCCGTCGAGTTCGATGCGGAACAATCCTTCGAGCACGAAGAAGAACTCGTCCTGCTCGTCGTGCTTATGCCAGTGGAACTCGCCCTGCATTACACCGAGCCGGACGAGAACCTCGCCGACTTGGATCAGCGTCTGGTTGTACCAGGGGTCGTCGGCCTTGTCGATCAATGCCTGGACGTCAATCGTGTCCAGTGCGGTAAACAGCGGTTCGTAGTGAATGGCGTAATCCTGCTGTGGCACATGGCCTCCTTCACGTGTGACCTCTCTGTTGGCACTGCGTGCGTGGCCTGCTTCGGGAGCCAGCGGCCAGGCTCGGCCCGTCGTCGCGTGCCGCGTCACCAGCCACCGCTCAACTGCCCCTTCGCCGCTGCGATGCGGTCCTCGTCGCGCTGATAGAACACCCATTGCTTGATCTTCTTGCTCCGGACAAGCCCGGCCCGGCTGAGCACCTTCAGATGCTCGCCGCAGGTCGGCTGGCTCACCCCGAGCTTGGTGGCGATGAGCAACGAGCAAACGCCGTCCATGACCAGATCCCCGTCGCTCTGCGGCGGGAAATGTGCCTGGGGGTTGCGCAGCCAGTCCAGAATCAGCAGTCTCTTGTCGCTGGCCAGCGCCTTGGCCAGCGCCACGTCAAGCACAATGGAATTATGGCAATTTGCTAACTTCCTGTCTAGCCTTCCGCCCGGAGTCGACGGCGTGGGAGGTGATGTCGCGGTTGTTGGGTAGCACCACTGTTGCGAGGGGGTGTCACCGTGGATGATCTGCCGCGCCTGATCCGGCCCATGATGGCGACGCTGATCCACGACCTGCCCGCTGACCAGGACAGGTACGGGTGGGAGCTGAAATGGGACGGCGTGCGCGCCATTGCCTACGTGGGTGAAGGCAGGATCCGCCTGCTGTCCAGAAATGACAAGGATATGACCGCCAGCTACCCGGAGCTACGCAAGCTGGGCGGCATGACCGAGGTGCCAGTCGTGCTGGACGGCGAGATTGTGGCGCTACGTGACGAGCGGCCGAACTTCGCTGCGCTGCAGACGCGCATGCACGTCCGGCAGCCATCACCGCTGCTGATGACCACCGTGCCCGTGCACTACTACGTGTTCGACCTGCTGCACAGCGGCGCCGACTCGCTGCTGAACGAGCCCTACACAGCGCGCCGCAACGCGTTGGCTGACCTCCGGCTCGGTAACGAGCCGGTGCGCACGCCGGAGTGGCATCAAGACAGCGCAGCCGATGTGCTGGCCGCGAGCATCGAACGGGGCCTGGAGGGCGTGGTAGGCAAGCCGCTTACATCGCGGTACTACCCGGGCAAGCGCCGCGAGTGGATCAAGGTCAAGAATGTCCGCCACCAGGAAGTCGTCGTGGCCGGCTGGAAACCCGGCGAAGGTGCCCGTGCCAACATGATCGGCTCCTTGCTGCTCGGCATCCCCGACTCCGCGGGGCGCCTGCGTTACGCCGGGCACGTCGGCACCGGCTTCACCGAGCCAATGCTGCGCGACCTTGCCGAGCGGTTGCGCCCGCTGCACCGAGAGGAGGTCCCTTTCCAAACCCCCGTGCCAGCCCGGCACGCCCGCGGCGCCCGGTGGGTGAAGCCCCAGCTCGTCGGGGAGGTGGCCTTCACCGAGTGGACCGGCGACGGGGTGATGCGCCATCCGTCCTGGCGAGGGCTGCGCCCGGACAAGGAACCGGGCGACGTCACGGTGGAGGACGCACAGTGACCGCGTGCGGCCCATGGTCGCCGCTGGAACTCGCGGAGCATGCGGGCCAGGCTGCCCGGGCAACCGGATGATGGTTGCCCGGGCAGTTCGGGCGGGGCAGTTCGGGCGGGGCAGTTCGGGCGGCCGATGCCTAGTGGGCGATAGCGGTCAGCCAGCCGGAATTCGCGCTGCCCAGGCCGGTGACGTTGTCCCAGCCCGGATTCACCGTCAGGCTCGAGTCATGGTCGAAGGTCCGTACCGAGTAGACCAGACCCGACGTGCTGTCGACGCCGTTGGCGTAGTCCACGCGCGCGTTGCCGGCGTCGGGCCCGTCACCAGTGACGTCGGTGAAGGCACCACTGTTCGCCGTGGCGTAGATCGTCGGGTTCAGCAGGCCGACACCGTGGCCAGCGCGCTGGAATGAAAGCGCCGTCATGCCAGCGAACAGCGGCGAAGCCAGGCTGGTGCCGCCAATTCTGTACTCGTCGAAATAGACGCCGTCAGGGAAGGTCTGCGTCTCACCGATCAACATCCCGGTCGTCGGGTCGGCGTCCATTCCCACGTCAGGGACCTGACGTGCCCCGGCCGGGGCGATCCCTGCCTGATAGCTCGGCTGGCTGAAGATCGTCGAGGCACCACCGCCGGCTCCGTACAGGAAGGAGGTCGAAAGCGTCCACGACGTTCCGTCGGAGGAAAGGGCATACCTCTGCGTGCCCCAACCGGTTTGCCAGGCGAGTGCGCCACCCGAGTTGATCGCCGTTGTGGTCCCGCCGACGGCCGTCACGTACGGGTCGGATGCCGGGTAGTCGGCCTGCCTCGTCCCCGTATTCGCGACCTCGTCACCCTCGTCGCCGGAAGAGAAAGCGTAGCTGATTCCCTCGGTCGCGCCCTGCAGGAACGCCTGCTCCAATGCGGCGATGAGCGTGGAGCTTGTGCCCACCTCGAGCCCGCCCCACGAGTTGGAGACGATCTGCGCGACGCCCTCGTCGTTAACCCGAGCGAACGTGTCGAGGAAGTCGCTGTCGAAGCAACTGGTCGACGCGTAGTAGCGGATTTTCGCGCCCTGGGCCATCGCGTGCACGGCCTCGACGTCGAGAGTTTCTTCGCCGTACCAGCCCGATGCGCCACATGTCCGCTGGCGGGTGAAGTGCGACGGCAGCCTCTGCGTCAGCTGGCCATTGGCATACGGAGCGTCGCCGTGCCGGCTGGCGTAGGTGCTCGCGTCGCTTGCGATCGTGGGTGCGGCGTAGGCGTCGGTGATCGCCACTGTGACGCCGGCACCGGTGAGCGTCGTCGAGCCCTCGTAGGCGGACCGGAATTGCGAGCCGACGTAGCCACAGGGCGCGTAGGGCAGGGTCGCCCCATTAAACTGCGGCAGCGTCGTCGCGGACTTCTCGCCGTAGAAGGCTGAGCATGGTGGCGCGTTGCGGAAGCCGGCCGGCGGCGGTGCCGGCGAAGTGCCCTGCGCGGGGTGCACGACGCTCGGCGTGGTGTCGACGCCGGTGACGGCGAGCACGGACGAGGCGAGTGCGGCGGGTACGGTGAGCTGGCTGCTTGGTGCCTGAACGCTCAGCCCGTCGTGGCGGTAGCGGTTGATCTTGGTGCCAAAAGCCCGCTCTGCCGCGGTGGCGGTGCCGCTGACCGAGATGTAGCGGTTGTGGGCCGCGACGCTGACGACACGGAACCCGGCGCCGGTGAGCCACTGCCTCACCTGCGCCACCGTCGCCGACCGCGTTCCGAACCTCTCGAAGTACTGCTGTGGCGTGAGGAACTTCCCGTACTCTGCGTTGCCCGGAGTGGACACGGCAAGGGCTTCATCCTGAAGCGCCGCCATGCCACCGTTCGGTGCGAGGTAGACGCGGGCGCTGACACGTGCCGACGCTGGCGCTGCACCAAGATCACGGGCGTGTGCCAGCCATGAGGGCTTGCTGTGCGGAATGGCCCTGCCCGGCGGCGAGCCCATCGCTAAGGCCGGCGTCGTCGCGGCAGCGGTCGCCAGCGCGGGCGCCGTGACGAGCGCGGCCGTGGCGGCGAGCCCTATCACGCGGCGACGACCAGCGAAAAGCTTGCTCAGCATCAAGCCTCCTAGCTATGACCGCTGAGATCTCGTTTGGTCTTGGACAACCCCCGCAATCGTTCTCGCTCGCAGGGAATTGTGCGGAACGCTACACGAATGCCCAAGTTGGCAGCAATATCCCCGGGAAACCTGATGGACGGCCCTGAAAGCGAGAAAAGCCGGGCTGTGAGTTGCACGTGATCGGGCAGGCGGCACGGGCGCGACACGTCGAACGCCTGTGCGATCGCCTCCTCGAAGTCGATCATCCGGATCTGTAGGGTCACCGAGTGTGCACGAGCTGACCTGTCTGGAGATCTGCGCCGGCGCGGGGGGCCAGTCGCTCGGTTTGAAGCAGGCCGGGTTCACCCGTGATCGTCGCTCAGCCGGTCGCTTGGCCTGCCCACCAGATCGTGACGACCTCACGGCCGGACGACCCAAAGTCCGCAGGCCGGCTGGGGTCAGCTCCGAGCTCGCACAGCGCTGCCGCGAGCTCACCGGCCTGTTCGGCCGGCAGGCACAGCCGACGCCGGGTCACATCCACCATTTCGGCGAAACTCGCGTACTCGGCGGTGGCAGGCCGGGTCCAGGTCTCGGCACGCGGGGCAAGCCCGAGACCGGCCAGGATGGCGAGCAGGTCGTGGGCGGTCGGACACTCGGGGCGGCGCAGGCCGTGAAAGCGCCGCCAGAGCGGGTTGAGCGCCGACAGCGGATGGCGCGAGGTCACCTCGATCACCACCCGACGGCGGGCATGCTTAGTGAGAGCGGCGACGAATGGCTCGGCCTCGGCGACGTTGTAGAGGACATGATGGCAGGTGACCACGTCGGCGACCTGGACCTCCTCCGCCACGTGCGGCCAGCTGCCGGCCACGGCATGGACGTCGGCACCCAGCGTGACGCCGCTGGCCGCCAGCAGGCGCAGCAATTCCCCGTCGATATCCACGGCCGTGATACGGGTGGCGCGTGGCGCGAGCGGCAGGCAGGCCGCGCCCGCCCCCGCGCCAACGTCAAGAACCTCGCCGGACGGCTGCAGGGCCTCCCATCCCCGCTCGAACGAGGGCCCGAACGGCTGCCGCACGTGGCGCTCCGCCCGCCGTGCGAAGACCTGCGTGGGCAGCACCCACGGCGACTCACTGACCCGCGAGGTGATTTCCTCGGGGATCGCCCAGGAGGCCAGGTCGCTGCGCCAGCGGTCCAAGAGTTCATGAACCGGCTCGGCTGTCATAGCGGGCCAGCTGCGCCGATGCGGCGCGCGTCAGCGGGAGCGGTGCCTTGGGTGGCGCCGTCCACGGAGTTTCCCGTGTGCGTGAACATCCCGCCGATACGTTGCAGCATGGGCGTGATCACCCAGTAGTACACCCACGTGCCGCGGCGCTCGGATTCGATCAGACCTGCCTCCCTTAGCACCTTGAGGTGATGCGAGATAGTTGGCCCGGTGACGTCAAAAGAGCCGGTCAGCTCGCACACGCACACCTCATCGCCGGCCCGCGAGGCGATCATAGAAAGCAGCCGGAGCCGCACCGGGTCAGCTAGGGCCTTGAAGATGCCCGCAAGGTCTGCTGCCTCGCCGACACTGAGCGCCTCGGTGAGCGGCGGGCAACATACCGCCATCGGTTCGCGCGATGATCCCTTGACTACCACGATCCTATATTGACACAGATCTAATTAGATGCCAATCTAAAGAATATTGCTTCGATAGCTGTCAATACAGCCTCGGAAGTGGATCTTTAGGAGTGGATCTTATGAGCCAGCGGACAGAAAACCACGAGAAGGCCGAGCTGAGGAACCGGGTTCGCGCACGGTACGCCGCTGCGGCGGAGTATGTGACGACCAAGCAGGGCGGCAGTTGTGGCGACGGATGCTGCGGCGCCGCCGGGAATGACGCCCTTGCGGATGGCGACGCCGAGTCCGCCGGCTCAGGTGCAGGCGCCTACAGCGGGGCCGAGCACGACGTACTTCCCGCGCAAGCGGTCCAGGCCAGCCTGGGTTGCGGGAACCCCCTTGCGGTCGCGGATCTGAACGAGGGCGAGACCGTACTCGACCTGGGATCGGGCGGCGGGATCGACGTTTTGCTGTCGGCCCGCAGGGTCGGCCCGTCGGGCATGGCCTATGGGCTCGACATGACCGATGAGATGCTGTCGCTGGCCCGGGCTAACGCCGCCCGGGCCGGTGCCGCCAATGTCACGTTCCTCAAGGGGCAGATCGAGGCCATCCCACTGCCAGACGGCGCGATCGACGTGATCATTTCCAACTGCGTCATCAACCTGTCGGTTGACAAGCCCGCGGTTTTCGCCGAGGCGTTCCGGGTGCTCAGGCTGGGTGGCCGCCTCGGCGTCACGGACATCGTGGCCGAGGACCAGATCACTCCGGCCGAGCGTGCCGAGCGCGGCTCGTACGTAGGCTGCATCGCGGGCGCGCTGTCGATTTCTGAGTACCGTGACGGCCTAGCCGCGGCCGGCTTCACCGGTATCGAAGTCACTCCGACACATGGAGTCGCGGATGGGATGCACTCAGCGATCATCCGGGCGGTCAAAGTCCCCAACGCGCCAACGAGGGCGCCGGTGCGGGGCATCCGGCGAGCTTGATCCATTACGTCGGAGACTATTCAGCACCCGCAGCTGAATAGTCTCCGGCGTAAGGGATCATGGGCCATGGTGACCGTGCTGGTGGGCATGACCGGCGTCATCCGTGTTGCTGGTGCTATCAAAAGGGCTGGCGTGGTTCGCTTGGCCCGCGTCATGGCTGCCATGGTCGTGAGCTTGAGGGGCGGCGCTGGGCTCGCCGCCCATCATCTTCAGCATCGGGACGCCGCCGGTGCGGGCAAACCAAAAGGCCAGCGTCGCGGCGAGGGCAAGAAACGCGATGTTGAGCCATGTTGTGTAGTTCCATGTGATCCCGCCTTCCACGATCGTTGCGGAACCGCGGGACGGAACCAGGCCCAGGCCGCCAAACACTAGCTCGATGATGTAGCCAGCCGCGACCATCGCGGCGTAGAACGTGCCGAAAAGGAACAACGCCATCCGGGTGCCGTAGTACTTACGGTAAATGGCCAAGATCGGCAAGATGATCAGGTCGGCGAAGATGAACGCGATCACCCCGCCGAAGCTGATGCCTCCGTTCCACAACACCGCCGCGAGCGGCACGTTGCCGATCGAGCAGACGAAGCTCAGCACGCTCACCAAAGGGCCAATCAGCGGGCCCCACACCTTGTCCAGGATCGGATGGCTGGTCAAGAAGAAGTGCTGCCAGAAGCTCTCCGGTACCCATGCGGCGATGGCTCCGGCGATCAGCAGCCCAACAACGATGTCCCGCCAGATGGCCGCGATCTCCATGACAAAGATGTGAGACACGGCGGTAAGGCCGCGAGCGGAAGCCAGCCGACGCCAGAAGGAACCGGATCCACCCACGGACATGTCCATGGCGGCGTGGCCCTCCATCGAGCCGGCGACCCCACGCTCGGCCTGCTCCCGAGCCGACTGCAACAGCTTGTCCCGCAGGAGCACGCGGAACATCAGCGCGAGCAGCACGATCATTATCGGCCCGCCCGCGAACTCGGCCGCGGTGAACTGCCAGCCCATCAGCAGGGCAAGGATCACGCCTAGCTCGATAACCAGGTTGGTAGAAGCGATCTCGAAGGCCATGGCCGCCGCGAAGGCCGCGCCCTTGCGGAACAACGACCGGGCGAGCGCGACCGCCGCATAAGAGCACGAGGACGACGCCGCGCCGAGCCCGGTCGCGAGTGCCAGCGACCGGGCCGTGTCGTCACCAAGGAAACGAAGCACCGTCGAGCGCTGTACGACGGCCTGCACGACCGCCGACAGAGTAAAGCCAAGAATGAGCGCCCAGGTGATCTCCCACGTCATCGACCCCGCGATGGACAGGGCGTGACCAATCGCATCCAGCAGGCGCATGCTGCTCCCTCAGTCGTCGGCTCCGGCCAACCATATACCTCCATGGGGTATACGTTCAAACGGCGTCGGGGCCGTGCCCTGATGGTGCGTCACCTTCAGGAGGGCGCCAGCGACCGGGCCGCGTGGCGATCCGTTGCCCGATGGCGTCGCCGCGATCGGGAGTGCGCCGGGCAGCGGCGGCCGTTCGGGCGCAGGCTGGAGCTAGCCGTCACGGCCCGGACCGCCGGGCCGTGAGGGTGCCTTACGCGGCGAACCCGCTACCGCTTTTCGCCCACGAGTACGGTGAGGTCGATGAGTCGGCTGCTGTAACCCCATTCGTTGTCGTACCAGCCGAAAATCTTGATCAGTTCGCCGTTGGCCTCGGTCAGCGGCGCGTCGAAGACGCACGACGCCGGGTCGCCAACGATGTCACGCGACACGATGGGTTCTGTGCTGTAACGCAGGATGCCGTTCAGCTCTGTGGCCGCCGCCTTGGCGAACGCCTCATTCACCTCGTCCACGGTCACCGGGCGGGCCAGGACGGCCGCCAGGTCGGTCAGTGACCCGTCCTCCACTGGGACGCGGACGGCGATCCCGTCGAGGCGCCCGGCCAGTTCCGGGATCACCACTCCCGCCGTCCGGGCGGCCCCCGTGCTTGTCGGAACGATGCTGGCAGCGGCCGATCGCGCCCGGCGCAGGTCCTTGTGCGGGCCGTCAAGCAGCATCTGGTCGCCCGTGTAGGCGTGGATCGTTGTCATGAAGCCCTTGACCAACCCGAATGCGTCATTCACGACTTTGGCCATGGGGACCACGCAGTTGGTCGTGCAGGAGGCGTTGGAGATCACGTCGTGGCACTGCGGGTCATAGGCGCTGTCGTTTACGCCCATCACCACGGTGAGGTCCGCATTCTTGCCGGGTGCCGAGATCACCACCTTGCGCGCGCCTGCCTTAAGGTGCCCAGCGGCGTCGTCCCGGCCGCGGAACTTGCCGGTCGACTCCACGACCACATCGACGCCGTACTTCCCCCAGTCGAGGTCAGCCGGGCTGCGGGTGGAAAGCACCGCGACGGGCGTGCCGTCGATGAGGATGGTGCTGTCCGCGGCCCGCACCTCGCGGCGGAGCCGGCCGTAGGTGGAGTCGAAGGCAAGCAGATGGGCGAGCGTACGCGCGTCGGTCACGTCGTTGACCGCCACGACCTCGATGTCGTCGCGATCGAGCGTGCCGCGCAGAAACGTGCGGCCGACGCGGCCGAAGCCGTTGATTCCGACCCGGGTAGTCATGGTTTCCCCTTCAGGCGGTTGTCAGATTTGTTCCGGTTTCATTTCGATGGCACCGCACGGGCACTCGGATACGCAGATGCCACATCCTTTGCAGTAGTCGCAGTCGATGCAGTACCGGTTGCCCGGTCCGAGCTTCATAGGGTGCTGTGGCTCACTGCCTAGGGTGCGTTTGTCGCCCCTGCGCGGGCGAGAGGCATTGGGTACCGGCCACGTGGGCCGTTGGTCCCGCACGGCGCCCGGTACTACAGTCCGGGTTTGTGATCTAGCGCCGGGATGATCATGGTACGCCCCGGCGTGTCGCGGCCGGCGCGAGACGGCCACCTGATGATCATGAGCTGTGACACAACAAGATCAGCAGGTGGCCGCTGCGGCCATGGTAGAGGACCGAACGTGGCTGGGGAAGCTGCACGGCGAGCTGTGCGCGCTGATCGCCCCGGTGTTCGCGCAGGCCAGGTCGCGTTTCACGGCGTTCGCCTACATCGGCGCGCTGCTGGCCGCACCCGGGGACCGCAAGTCGTGCTGGCAGCTGGGCGAGCAGGCCGGGCACGCCACGCCGCGGCGGATGCAGGCGCTGCTGGCCGAGTACGCCTGGGATTGGCGGGCCGCGCTGGCGCGGCTGCGGCGCTTCATCCTCGCCCGCCTTGCTGATCCCGGGGCGATCCTGGTGCTGGATGAGACCGCGGAGCTGAAGAAGGGCACGATGACGGCCGGGGTGGCCCGCCAGCACGCCGGGATCACCGGGCAGGTGGAGAACTGCCAGACCGTCGTGTTCCTCGCCTACGTCACCGCCCGCGCCCACGCGCTGTTCGGCTTCCGGCTCTTCCTGCCGGAACACTGGTGCCGGGATCGGAAGCGGCGTCAGCGCGCGCAAGTCCCTGACAGTGTGGAGTTCGCCACCAAGACCGAGCTGGGCACCGCGATGGTCACCGGTGCGCTCGCCGCGGGTAGGCCATTCGGCTGGGTGGCCGGCGATGAGGTGCACGGGCGCAGCTCGAAGCTGCGGGCCGCCTGCGAGGACGCCGGGAAGGGATACGTGTTCACGGTCCCGGTCAACTTCACGGTCACAGTCCCGTCCGGCCGCAGGGCGGCCGTCTGCGCCCTGGCCAGGCTGGTGCCCGCCACGGCGTGGGAGACCCGCTCGTGCGGGCGCGGCTGTAAGGGCCACCGCGACTATGAGTGGGCGATGGCCGCGACCTCCTCTCCCGGCCACTGGGTGCTGATCCGCCGCACGATCACCGACCCTGATGACCTCGCGTTCTTCTACTGCCACGCCCCCGGAATGGTGTCCCCGTCCATCCTGATCAAGGTCGCCGGGAAGCGCTGGCCGGTGGAGGAGTGCTTCCAGCAGGGGAACGGGCAGG
>WNGA01007200.1_pt1 | contig 15570 bp, 15 predicted proteins | sample 5400061 | NCBI WGS metagenome assembly WNGA01 (sample SAMN13153366, study PRJNA577476) | soil metagenome | isolation source: 100 cm soil or saprolite under grassland replicate 2 | place: USA:California | collected 2016-06-15
GCAAAGCCTCTGGTACGACGAGGGGGTGAGTGCGTTCATGACGACCCGCGGGCCGATGGAGATCGCCCGAGCGGCGGCGGCCGATATCCACCCGCCGCTCTACTACTGGCTGCTGTCCGCCTGGGCGGCCCCGTTTGGCAACGGCGAGAGCTCCCTGCGGGGCCTGTCCGTACTATTCGGTACGACCACGGTCTGGGTCGTTTGGCGGCTCGGCCGCGAGCTGTTCGACGAGGCCGTCGGCCTCTCCGCGGCAGGCCTGCTGGCCATCTCCCCCCTGGCGATCCAGTACAGCCAGGAAGTGCGAATGTATGCCCTGGCTGCCCTCCTGGCCACGTCCAGTACCTGGGCTTACCTGGCCTTTACGCGCTCCAACCCCCCACGCGGCCGGCTCGCCATCCTGTACGGCCTGCTCGCCGCGGCTCTCTTGTACACCCACTATTACGGACTGCTGGTCCTGGGCGTTCATCAGCTCCATCTGGCACTCACACTCGCCATCCATGGCCGCTGGCGACTCCTCCGGCCATGGCTGCTTGGCACCGCACTTACGGCCGTCCTCTATGTCGCCTGGCTGCCGTACGCGCTAAGACAAACCGGCTACTACCCCGGGCTCGGGACGCCCCAGCCCCCTTACGCACTGGCGCTGGACGCCGTCAACGTCCTGTCGATCGGAGTCGCGACCACTCGCTTCAGCTTTCGGCTCGGTCTCCTCCCATTCCTGGCACTCGCGGCGATCGGCCTGGCCACTCGGCCTCATGACGGCGCCCGAGTCCGGATCGCCGACACGGCGGCGGAACCCCGACCCTGGGGACGGGCGCCGCGTTTTCCAGCCCCCGGAGCGCGCGCGCTTCTCGCATTGTGGACCGTATTGCCCATCGGCACGATCATCGTGCTGTCGACCAGCCGCCCGCTGTATGAGCCGCGCTTTCTGATGCTGGTCCTGCCGGCCTGGGTGATCCTCGTCGCCGCGGGCGGCGTGACCCTCGGCCGGTCCGTGAGTCGGCTGCTCTTTGCCCAGCCCGCCCCACGCGGGCCCGCCGCTCGTGGGGCCATCGCCGGCCTCCTGGCCGTGGTGGCGCTCGGCCTACTGCTGCTACCAACGGCCCGTTCGCTAGCGGCCTACTACTTCGATCCAACCTACGCGCGCGACGATTACCGCGGCCTGGCCAGCACGATCCAGGCCTTGGAACGCCCAGACGACGCGGTGGTCCTGACCGCCCCGGGCCAGGCCGAGATCTTCGATTACTACTACCGTGGACGGGCGGACCAGTTCCCGCTCCCCACCCAGCGCCCGATCGACGCCGCCGATACCCTGGCTCGGCTCGAATCGCTCGCGGCCGGGCATCGGCGCGTCTGGCTGGTGCGATGGGCGTCACAGGAGGCGGACCCAGATGACCTGATCTCTCACTGGCTGGAAGCCCACACTCGAACGGCCGGGGTCCAACGCTTCGGGCGGGTCGAGCTCCGCCTCTATGAGCTGACGGCTACGGCCTGACGATGCCCATAGCCCTGTGCATGACCGTCCTGAACGAGGCCGCGAGCATCGACGAGCTGTTCGCCTCGATCGCCTCGCAGACGCGCCCGCCAGATCAGATCGTGGTCGTAGACGGCGGCTCTCGCGACGACACGGTCGAGCGCGTGGCCAGATGGGAGAGGAAGGGCCTGCCTCTGCTTGTGATGGTGCATCCGGGCGCCAACATCTCGGCGGGCCGCAACACCGCCATCGCGAGCACCGACGCCGAGCTGATCGCCGTCACGGACGGCGGAGTGCGCCTGGAACCGGGCTGGCTGGCCGCGCTCGCGGCCGCCTTCGAGCGGGCCGAGCGGCCCGACGTCGCATGCGGCTTTTTTGTTCCCGAGCCCCGCTCGGTCTTCGAGCTAGCGCTTGGCGCGACGACGTTCCCCACGCCCCAAGAAGTGCGGCCAGAGTCCTTTCTGCCCTCCAGCCGCTCGGTGGCCTTCACCCGCGCCGCCTGGCGCCGCGTCGGCGGGTACCCGGAATGGCTCGACTACTGCGAGGACCTGGTCTTCGACATCGCGCTTCGAGAAGCTGGGTGCCGCTTCGTATGGGTGCCTGAGGCGCTCGTCCATCTGCGCCCCCGCCCAGCGCCAGCGGCCTTCTTCGCCCAGTACTACCGTTACGGCCGCGGCGACGGCAAAGCTGACCTGTGGAGGACGCGACACAGCATCCGCTACGCCACCTACCTGGCCCTCCCGCTTGGCCTGTTGTGCGCCCGTCGGCAGCGCTGGCTGCTGGGGCCAATCGGGCTGGCGGCCGCCGCCTACCTGGCGCGGCCCTATCGCCGCCTGCTGCCCGCCCTCGGCTCGCTCGGCCCGCGCCAACGAGCCAGGGCGATCGCCTGGGTGCCACTGATCCGCCTGATCGGGGACGTCGCCAAAATGCTCGGCTACCCGGCCGGAGTCGCGTGGAGGGTGCGGCGAGGTGTCGGGCGTGAAACGCTGGCCCGTAAGCCTCGCGCAGGGTGACGTGTAGTCTCAGGACGACAAAAAGAGGGGCTCAGGATGACACGTAGTCTTGCCACCACGACGACCGGACGCCGTGAAGCCCGACCAGCATGGAGTTCGTCGTAACGGACGGGTGGCCGGTTACCGGCCCAGGGTCTGGAACCGGAGGACGAGCACGCTCGAACCGGTTGCCCCCCGGCCAGCCTCAGCAGTATCCTCCCGAGCACATGGCACACCACAAACGGCTCGAACCTGCGCCTTCGGGCGCCTCGCGCGCCGTGGTCCAACAGTGCGCGCGGCGGACGAGGCTCGCTAGTCGCTCGCCGTGACCGAGACGCTCGCCGCCCGGGCTGCGGTCCCGCCGGCGCGTTCGTTTGAGCGCCGTCTCGCCCGCCGACGAAGCGTTTTGCGCTTTGTGCACGTCGTCGCGCTGGTCTTGACAGACGTCGTGGCAACCTATGCGGCGTACCGAATCGCGTATCTGCTCCGTTTCCGGGCCGAGCTGCGGGCCGGGGCTGAGGTGCCGTCGCCGGAGAGCTACAACGAGCTGGCGGTAATCATGGCGGCCTGCGTGCTGGCCGGGTTCGCCCTGTTCCGCCTGTACATCCCGCGCCGCGGGCTGTCGCGAATCGACCTGCTGTACTCGGTCTTCCTGGCGGTCTCGGGCGGCTTCCTCCTCGGGCTGGCGGTGATCACGCTGTTGTATCGAACGCTCGAGCTGCCGCGGCTGGTGGTGGCCACGTGGTGGGTCAGCTCGGCCCTCCTAATCTGGATCGCGCGCGCGATGCAGGACACGGCCATGCGCTGGTCCCGCGCGCGTGGCCTGGACACGGCCCGAGTGCTCATCGTCGGCGCCGGCGAGCCTGGCCAGATCGTTCTGGACAAGATCCGCCACGCCCCGGAGCTGGGATATCGGGTGGTCGGTTTCGTCGACAGTGGCCCGATCGACGGCGAGCCGGGCGGTGCTCCGGTGCTTGGGACGCTGGCGGACGTCGTGCCCTTGATCCGCCGCTACCAGGTTAGCGAGATCATTATCGCAGCGCCACATCTGGAGCAGCGCGACGTACTCGAGCTGGTTGCCAGCTCGGCCCGCGAGCGCGTCAACGTCAAGCTGTTTCCGGACATCGTCGACATTATGTCGACCGAGGTCTCGACCAGCGACCTGACCGGGCTGCCGATGGTCCAGATTCGGGACGTGGCGTTGCGCGGCTGGAACCTGGCTCTCAAGCGAGCCATGGACCTAGTGGTCAGCGCCATCGCCCTGGTCAGCCTCGCACCGCTGATGTTGGCCATCGGCTTACTGGTCAAGCTGACGTCGCGAGACGGGCCGGTGTTCTTCAGCCAGGAGCGCGTCGGTCTCGACGGCAGGCCGTTCCAGTTGGTCAAATTCCGCTCGATGCGGGTCGACGCCGAGGCGGAGAGTGGTCCCGTCTGGGCCTCCCCGGATGACCAACGACGCACCGCGCTCGGCACGCTCATCCGCCGCTGGAGTCTGGACGAGCTACCACAGCTCGTGAACGTCCTGGTGGGCGAGATGAGCCTGGTGGGGCCGAGGCCAGAGCGGCCGCACTTCGTGGAGCAGTTCAGCCGGGTGGTCCCGCGCTACGCGGAGCGACACAACGAGAAGGCTGGCATGACTGGCTGGGCCCAGGTCAACGGCCTTCGAGGCCAGACGTCAATCGAGGAGCGCACCAAGTACGACGTCTTCTACGTCGAACACTGGTCGCTCGCCTTTGACGTCAAGATCCTGCTCAAAACGATTGGCGCCGTCTTCCGCGACAAGAGCGCGTATTAGACGGGCGGGTGGGCTGTGGCCACTGAGCTGCTCGAGCCGGCGCGGCGCTTGCTGGTGGTCGACGAAGCAGAGGTGCTCGTGCTCGGGGGCGGCCCGAGTGGCATCGCAGCCGCGGTCGCAAGCGCCCGCCAGGGGGCCTCGACGCTCCTGGTGGAGCGCTACGGGTTTCTCGGCGGCATGGGCACCGCCGCCATGGTGACCAACTTCTGCGGGCTGTTCGCCGAGGTCAACGGAGAGGTCCGCCGCGTGGTTCGCGGCGTTGCCGACGAGATCCTCGAGCGGATCGACGCGCTCGAGGGGCTGAACCGACCGCAAGGCAACGGCGCGATGACCGTCCAGGCCTACGACACCGCCGCGTACAAGTGCGCCGCGGACCAGATCGTGCTCGGCTCCGGGGCGCGAGTCCGCTTCCACACCTTTGCCGTCCAGGCGCTCGTGGAGGGCGGCCGAATCGTCGCGCTGATCGTCGAGAGCAAGTCCGGGCGGGGGGCGATTCCGGCGGCGTGCTTCGTCGACTGTTCGGGTGATGCCGACCTGGCGGCGTGGTCCGGGGCGCCTTTTGAGAAGGGCGCGGACGACGGCTACCTGGCGTACCCGACGATGATGTTCCGGATCGGCGGGGTGGACTCGAAGGTTGCCGGGCGGCAGGGACTGCCACGCCTGCGCCAGTTGGCCAACGAGGCCCGCGCGCGAGGCGAATACCGCTTCCTCCGCAACTCTCCCGTTACGCGCGAGCAGGCCCACCCGGGCGAATGGCGAGCCAACATGACCCAGGTCAGCCGCGACGGGCGGCCAGTGGATGGAACGAACGCCGACGATCTGACCTACGCCGAGGTGGCGGGGCGCGAACAAGCCGTGCAGGCCGCGCGGTTCCTACGCGAGCACATACCGGGCTTCGCCAACAGTTTCATCCAGGAGATCGCACCCCAGATCGGGATTCGTGAGACCCGCCGTATCGTGGGCCAGTACGTCCTGACCGTCGAGGACGTGATTGGTGCTCGGGAATTCCCTGACGTGATCGGCTGCAACGGCTGGCCGGTCGAGAAGCACGTGCTTGGTGGCGTGGACTGGCGGCCGATCGGCGGGCGCGGCTACCACCAGATCCCTTACCGGAGCCTGCTTCCACGTGACGTGAGCAACCTGCTCGTAGCGGGTCGCTGCCTGTCAGCCACTCAGGACGCTCAGGCGTCGGCCCGGGTCTCGGGACCCTGCTTCGCGATGGGTCAGGCTGCCGGCGCTGCTGCCGCGCTCTCGGTCCGTATCGGCGTCCCGCCGGCCGAGCTGGGCGTTGGGAAGCTCCAGGCGACCCTTCGAAGCCGGGGCGCGTATCTGGGAGAGTGATGTGCCCTTTCCGATACACATCGAGCTGCCAATCCTGTTGACTCCGGGCCGACCACCTGGCTATGCTCAGTCTGCCCATGGTTCCCTTCTCCGCTTTGTCGGCGCTTGGGCGTCTGTTCCAGCGCCATCCGCTCCCCTCGGATGAGGAGCTGATCGCCTACGCCGCCGAGATGGTGCCGGCCCTCGAGCGAGCCGAGCGCCTGTACCAGGAGTGGTTCGAGCAGGCGGCGCTGTTCGCCGACCACGAGAGGCTGGCCAACGCAGCCGCTATTCATCGCTGGGAAGCTGCCACACTGGCGCGTGCGCTTGGCCAGATCGCGCCGCCGCGCGCCCTGGGGCGCTCTCATGCCGACCTGGTGACCGCTCTTCATGCCGCCAGCCGCGCCGCTCAGCTCCTGAGCAACGGGACGCGCTTCCATAACGGCCATGCGGTGTGCGATGGTCAAACGCTGCTGGAAGCTTCACGCAACCGCCGCCTCGCAGCTGCGACCGCCATCTGGCGCATTCTTCGCCCTCGCCTCGAGCGGAACGAGGAGCTCAGCGCGAAGGGCCAGGAGATCGGCGTCGGGACCTAAAAGAACGGCGGGGCCCTCGCGATGGACCCCGCCGAGCGTGCACGAAGGTTTCCAGATCGGTGCCCTTCGGCCGGTATTCGGCCCACGACTACTGCCGCTCTGCTCCATGCATGGAGCGCATCCGCAGTCTGCGTATCATCCCTGAAGGGCGCGACCCGGGTTATCTTGGCCCCGCACCCCGCTGGCGCGGGGCCCTATGGATCAACCTGCCAAACTCCCAAGTGGATCCGGGTCATCTTGTCCTCCCCTCAGACCGTCGTGGAGGCAGTCATGACACCAGCGCTGGTACTTGTTTTAATAGCACCTCACCTACTTTCTGTCAATGCTCCCCTGACTCGGGAATGTGCCGAGGTGAGGCGCCTGGCGAGGCCGAGGCCGCAGATCCATGCTCGCGAGCGCGCGCATAGTTGCGGGAGGGCTGGCCGGACCAGCCCTCCCACACGACGAGGCTCGAGCTCTAGCAGCCGTTGATATCCAGAGCGTACTTCCCCTCCTCCTCGCCGGGGCCCGACGAGGTCACGGTGATGAAGTAGTCGCCGGTCCGCGGAAGCTTGCCGTAAAGACGAGCGCTATCTGAGACGCCACTGTCGTCGTCGGTAGCGATCTCCTCGCCAAAGGGCGCTCCGAAGCGAAGCACCAAGTACGGGTCGAAGTCTGGCGAGGACAGGTTGATGTCAACGCACTGGCCGGCCCGCCCTTGCAGGCCCCAGACCTCACCGCGGCTGCCGTCGTGCAGTTCGACCGTGTCCTTGTTGCGCGGGTTGAGCGTCGAGGTGTTGTGCGTCCCAACCTGCGTCACGCTCACCGGCGTGCCCTCGATGCTGATAACGGTCACCTCATCGGCGAAGACGGTCAGCGCCGGGACCATGAGTAGGAAGCCTACGAGAAGTGACGAAAGAACGCGCCCCCCGCGGACCTTCCGTCCGCGAACGAGCACTCCTTGGAAAGACCCGCCGTGCATGTCGCTGCCCTCCTTCAGCGTAAGTGGAATGGCGGGGAGTCTACACTGCCGCACGTGCTGGAGTCTAGTGGCATCTCGGCTCAGCCGGGCAGAGGGCCCACCTTGACACCCAACAGGGCGTGTGCCACAATCCGACCGCCCCGACGCGTCGGGGCCGGCCACCAGAAGGAGCTGGCCTCCGTTTGACGTTCTCGTTGCAAGGCTCCGCCGGCGCTCCTCTGGGGGGAGCCAGCAGTTCGCACGCGGAGCCTGCCCGTTGCCGCGGTGCCAAGCCGCCCTACCCGGGAACCGCCCGGCCGAGCCAGTGAGGGTCGCCGCGTGCGCATCTTGATGCTCAACTACGAGTTTCCGCCGCTTGGCGCGGGCGGGGCCACGTCCTCGTTCAACCTGGCCCGCAACGTCGTGCGCCTCGGCCACGAAGTCGACGTCGTGACCATGAGCTTCAAGGAGGTGCCGCGCCACGACGTACTCGACGGGGTAAACGTGTTCCGCGTTCCCAGCCTCAGGTCGCGAAAAGAGGTCTGCCATACGCACGAGATGGTGACCTACGTGCTCAGCGGCGCGTTCCAGGCCTGGGCCTTGGCGCGACGTACCGACTACGACGTCTGCAACGCCCACTTCATCTTCCCAACCGGCCCGATCGCGTTTGGCCTCAGGCGGCTCAGTGGGCCGCCGTACGTCCTTACCGCCCGCGGCTCTGACGTTCCTGGCCACAACCCCAACCGCTTTCGCCTCGACCACCAGCTCCTACAGCCGGTCTGGCGAACGCTCGTGCGCGACGCCGACGCGGTCGTCGCCGTGTCCGAGCACCTCAAAACCCGGATTCGAGCCAATGCGCCTGAGGTGCAGGTAACAGTTATTCCGAACGGCTGCAGCCCACTCGAGAGCGACCCGGCCGAAGACGACGCACCGGCGGCGGTGCGCCGCAACGGCAGCATGCGGGTGCTGATGGTGACGCGGCTGCACGAATTCAAGGGCGTCCAGTACCTGCTCGAGGCGGCCGCCCGGATCGGGCTCGACCTGGAGATCGACATCGTCGGCGATGGGCCGTACCGCAAGACGCTCGAAACCCAAGCGGCCGAGCTGGGCAGGCCGGTTCGGTTCTGGGGTTGGCTAGACCGGACCGCACCTGAGTTTCGCAGGCTGTACCGTGCGTCGTCGGTCTTCGTGTTCCCGTCGGAGCGCGAGGGCTCACCAGCCGTGCTGCAGGAGGCGATGAGTGCCGGGCTGGCCGTGATCGCGGCCGACTCGGCCGGCACTCCCGAGGTGGTCGGCGACGCCGGCCTGCTGGTCAGCCCGAAGGACCCCAAGGCGATCGCGGATGCGCTGCTCCACCTGGCGGCACACCCGCAGCTGGCCGAGGAGCTGGGCCAAAAGGCGCGCGACCGGGTACGGCGCGAATTCGACTGGACAGTGCTGGCCGGCCGGTACGTCGAGCTGTACGCGCGGGTGGCGCGCCGCGCGAGTTAGACACACGTCTCCGTGAGCCAGGACGTTCCAGGCGTCCCCGATTCCTCCGTCGTAGTGGCTCAGCCCACCACCCGCCTCCGGATCAGCCGCGGGACCGTCGCCAAACTGGTGGTCACGGTAGCGGTGAGCGCTTACGTGCTGTGGCGGGCCGGGCTGGGCGACGCCTTGGAGACGCTGGCCAGCACCGAGTGGCGCTACGTCGCCCTGGCAACCACCTTCGCCGTGCTGGCGATGGTCCTGAACGTTAAGCGCTGGCAGATGATGTTACGCGGCCAGGGGGGGCCCGCCCCACTCGCCAGCCTGGTGCGTCTGTATCTGATCGCGATGTTCTTCAACAACGTGCTCCCATCTCGATTTGGGGGCGACGTCGTCCGCGCGTACGGCGCGTCGATCGTCGCCACGAGCAAGACGCGCTCGGTCGCGGCGGTCTTCATGGACCGCCTCGTCGGGGCGATCTCGGTCTTGCTCCTCGGCGTCCTGGCCCTGGTCGCGAACCCGGCCGTCATCCCCTGGCAGTTCGCCCAGATGCTGTTGGTCGGACTGGCCATCTCGCTGGTCGCGCTCGGGCTGCTGCTCGTGCGAAGCCGGCTCCTGGAAGGCTTTCGTGAAGCGGCGCTGGGGCTGGCGAACGTGTCAATCCTGGGCTTGCGCGTGAGGCCAAAGCTCGAGGCGGCGGTCGACGCCATTCGCTCGTATTCTCGAGCCCGCCGCCTCGTCGGCCGCGCGCTGGCCGTCTCGATGCTGGCCAACGGCCTCTCGATCGTCAACCTCTACCTGTATGCGCTGTCAGTTCGGGCCGACCTGTCGCTGACCGAGGTGGCCGTGGTGGCCCCCGTCGTCCTGGCCGTCGGCGTGCTCCCGCTGTCCATCAACGGTCTCGGGACGATCGAGCTAACGTTCGTGATCCTCTTTGGCGCGATGGGGGTCGACTCGCACGTGGCGCTGGCGGTCGCGCTGCTTCGGCGTTTCGTCCTATTGGCGCTGAGCCTGGTCGGCGGCCTGCTCTACGCGATCCGCCGCTTTGCCTGACGCTCCAGCCTGGCACGCTTCCTGCATTTGGGCGCGCGAAACCGCAAGCGGATCCTCGCCGAGACGCGCGAAGGCGGAGTCGGGCATGGAGCTCGCGACCATCTGGGCGCTGCTGGCTGCGGTTTGCCTGGGCGCGCTCTGGGCCACGCGACCCGGACCGCTCGTGCAGGACCCGCGCGTTCCCCCCGAGCAGCTAGCGGAGACGAACGAAGACCAGCCCTCACTCTAGCGCTGTCGTAGAGGGAGACGGGGCGGATCGATCCCAGAGGTACACCAACAGGTCGAGATCGCCGGGCGACTGCCCGAAGCCGGTCAGCAGCGCGGCGACTTCGCTGCGGTGCTGGGTGCCGTGGTTGGCCACGTGGAGCATCATCTGCCACAGCGGCAGACGAAACTCCGCGCCGTTGGGCAGGGTGCCCCCGTAGACCCGCTCCGCGTCGGCGTCACTCAGTCCGTCGACGAACGCCCGCGTCTGCTGTTCCAGTGCCTCCCAGGCCAGCCGCAGCGCGGGCACCTCGGGAAAGTTCGTGGGATCGACTGTCAGCGCGAGGCTGTACGCCTCGTCCATCGAGAGCGACCCGTCCCACCATGACAGCCAGCCGCGCTGGGCGGTGATCAGGTGGAGAAGCGTATCGCGCACCGAGCCGCGACCAGCGCCGCCCGGCCCGTGGAGCTGCTCGGGCGTTAGCCGGGCCGCCGCACCCAGCAGCCGCTCGGTCGCCCACCGGTTGTAACCCGTATAGCGCGCGCAGGGCCTCCGCTGACACGCCCCTAGCTGTCGGAAGCGAGCTTGCCGGAATGGGCCCAATTGTGGCGCGGCACGTCGTGAATGATTACATCCGTCGCCTCGGGCGTGGTCTTGGCGATGCGGACCACGGCCTCGGTAATGGCCGCCACCAGCTCGCGCTTCTGTTCAACCGTTCGCCCTTCGTACATCTGGATCGTCACAAGCGGCATGCTCGCCCTCCCTACAATCGGGCCGCCCCGCAGTCTGGCGTTCCCGTGACTAGCAGTCTAGGCCGTCGGCGACGGTCCGGCAAGGGAGGGTCTCATGCTGAACGAAGCGAAGGACCTCGGCTCCGAGTGGGACGCCGAGGTCCTTCGGTGAGCTCGCGACGAAGAACGTCTAGGCGGTCGAGCGTCCGAGGACGGCCCGCGTCAGACCAATCAGGATGCAGGCCCCGATGAATGCCACCAGGATGCTGCCAACCAGCCCGACGCTGCTGCCCGGCATCAAGAATCCGAACAACAGGCCGCCGATAAAGGCCCCAACGATGCCAACGACGATGTCCCCGATGATCCCGAAGCCGCCCCCGCGCATGAAAGCGCCCGCGAGCCAGCCCGCGATCAGACCCACCACCAGCCAGGCGATCAATCCACCAGGTTCGAGCTGCATGAGATTACTCCTTTCAGTGCCGGGTGCCACGGTCTGAACACACCATGTGACCAGCGAAGCTGGTCCTTCGGCACTAATCGCAAGTCACGTGCCACACGAGTCGGCATCGGGCATGGTTTGCCGTCCCGGATGCGTACAATGGGCTCGATCACCCGGGGGAGAACCGCGCCCTGCGGCGCGTGACAATGGCAGACGTCTGCTTTTATGTCAGCGGCCACGGGTTCGGGCACGCGGTCAGGGACGCCGAGCTGCTGCGGACGTTGCTGCGGCTGGCGCCAGAGCTGCGCCTGGAGGTGCGCACGCCGGCTCCGAGCTGGATCTTTCCGCCTGGCGTTCGGGTCCTCGAGCGCAGCCTCGACGTCGGGGTAGTCCAGCCAGACAGCTTGCGAGTCGAGCCGGCTCAAACCCTGGCTCGCTACGCCGAGTTTCGGGGCTCGGAAGAGGAGCTGGTCGCGGCGGAGTCGGCTGAGCTGAGCGCCGGTGGCGTCCGGCTGGTGGTGGCCGACGCACCGTCGGCGGCCTTCGCGGTGGCGGCCCGCGCCGGTCTGCCGAGCATTGGGCTGGCCAACTTCTGCTGGGACTGGATCTACGAGCCCTACGTGAGCGCCATGCCTCAATACGCTTTCGTCGTCGACCATTTGCGCACCCAGCACAGCCAGGCCGACCTGCTGCTTCGACTCCCCTTTCACGGCGACCTATCCTGCTTCCCGCGGATCGCCGACGTGCCGCTGCTGGCCAGAAAGGCGTCCGCCGACCGCGCCTCCACCCGGCGCCACCTGGGCCTGCCTCAGAACAGCCCGCTCGTCCTGCTCAGCTTCGGTGGCTTCGACTTCGAGGGATTGGACGAGCCGCGCCTGGCCGCGCTCGACGAGTACGCCTTCGTCGCAACTGGCCGGAATCGCCACCCGCGTCGCGTGGGCAACCTGTTCTTCTTGCCCCCGGCCGGCTACTCGTACGTGGACCTGTTGGCTGCAAGCGACGCCGTGGTTGCAAAGCCCGGCTACGGAATCGTCGCCGACTGCCTGGCCAATCGCGTGCCCGTCCTCTACACGCCACGCGGCAACTTCCGGGAGGAGCCGATTCTGGCCCGCGCCCTCGAGGCCCACGGAAGAGCCGTACGCTTGCCCCGCGCTGCCCTTCGCCGCTGGGAGCTGCGGCCGTACCTGGAGCGTCTACTTTCGCTCGACCACCCCTGGGACAACGTGCCGCTGGATGGCGCCGAGGTGATCGCCAGCCAACTGCTGAGCCGTCTTTAGGCCCCTACCCCCTTCCCCCTCTCCCAAGTGTGGGAGAGAGGGAAGGGGGTAAGGGCGTCACAGACTCGTCACGTTCAAGTGGATCGGGGCGGCGCTTACGTAACGGGGAAAGATCGTGCCCTATACTAAGCGGGCCACGTCAGTTGGTGCTGTTCATCACGAGGTCCGGAGGACATCGGTGCGCACGCCACTGCTCTTTCTGGCGCTAATCCTGGCGGTCGGGGCGTTCCCGACCTTCGTCGAAGCGTCCATCCCACGAGATCCGGCAGTCCAGCTCACGTCGTTCGCGAGTCATCCCGAACGGGTGGCCAAAAAGAGCCGCCACAAGAAGAAGCACAAGAGCCATAGCAGCAGCGGCGGCTCTGTGTCGGTTTCCCTCGACTCGATCGACTCAGTGAGGCGAGGTAGGAGCGTCGACATCAACGGGCACGTGGGGAGCTCGAACGTGACCTGCTTCCTGAAGGTCACGTACACCGACGGCACCAAGGACGAGCCCGGCAGCAAGTCGCCAAACAGCGACAAGGATTGCAAATTCACGATCAGCGTCCCCGACAACAGGGATGTCGTGGGCGATGCCACGGCCGAACTGACCGCCAAGGACGACAGCGGCCACAAGAAGGGTTCTGACAAGCGGACCTTCTCCGTCACCGACAGATAGACGCGCGGCCAAGAACCCACCGCGACACGGCCAACAAACCGTAACGACACCAAGCGACAGGGAGCCCTAACCGGTCGCTTGGTGTCTTTGTGTCTCTTCGGACGGGCCTTCGTGGTGATCTCGCCCGGTTACAGCCTACGGTGGGCGAGCAGGACCAGGACCGACAGCCCCGCCAGGCTGAGCGTCGCGGCGCTGAAGGCGGCGGCGATCCCGACGACGCCGGCCAGCGCCCCGAAGAAGGGGGCGGCCAGTCCGCCCAGCTCCTGGGAGAGCATGTAGTAGCTGCCCAGCACTGTCGCTCGTCGATGCGCGGGCGCGTTGTCCATCACGTATACCTCGGTCACCGTGCTCCGCATCGACGCGGCCAGACCGATGGCCAGGAGCGGTAGCAGGATCAGCTCGTTCGGGACCAGTACCAGCGAGTAGAGCGCCGGCCCGAGGCCGACCATCCCGATCAAGACCACAGCCCGCCGCCCGAGTCGATCCGACAGGTGGCCCGCCATCGGGGCACAGAAGACCCCCACCAGCTGCGGCACCCCGAACACGGCCGCGGCGATCGTCGGCGAGATGCCGCGCGCGTCGACCAGGTAGAGCGACGTGAACGCGATGAGCGCGGCGTAGACCATCTGGAACAGCAGCGAGCAGGAGACCAACGGGCCGACCAGGCCGACGACCTCGCGCAGGTCTCGGAAAACCGCCAGGCGGTCCAGGCTGCCCGGCGGCCGCTCGTGCGCGCGCGGCGCCAGGAACCAGATGATCGCTCCCGTGACGACCGGCGCGAACGCCAGCCAGAGATACGGCGTGCGCCACGTTCCGGTCGCGCTCACCAGGGCCGCGGCGGCCAGAGGAGCAGCGAAAAAGCTGAGGTGCCCGCCGGTGATGTGAAACCCCATCGCCGCGCCGCGAACGCCCTTTGGGAAAGCCCGCGCGATCAGCGCCGCGGCCGGCGAGTGGTAGGTACCGGCGATCAGTCCCATCAGGACTAACAACAGCAGCAACTGCCAGTACGCGCCCGCCAGCGCGAGGGCGGCGCTTACCGCCCCGGTCAGGACCAGGCCCACCACAATAACCGGCCGCGACCCGACCCGATCTGCCAGCACGCCGATCGGCGCGTTCGACAGTCCAAGGCTGACGCTGAAGGCCGAGACCAGCAAGCCGGACTGCTCGTATGAGAGCGTGAAGCTGTCCCGGATGAAAGGCAGCAACGGGTTTAGCAGACTGTTGCTGACATGGTGCGAGAAGTGGGCAGCGGTGAAGCCGGCCAGCAGAGACCGCCCGCGCCGATTCGTGAGCGTGGCCGTTGACTCCTCAACCCGCGCGACCACCTCCGCCACGGCTGGCGGCGTGCCGACGACGACATCCCTCAATGCCATGCGCACTTCTCCGGGGAAAAGACAGCGGCAATTCTGCCAGATGTATCGCTTGCGCGCGGGCGCCGGAGCAAGCCCTCACCCCCCAACCCCCTCCCCCCAAGCTTGGGGGAGGGGGCAGGGGGGTGAGGGCCTCTAGCTCGCCAGCACCGCCTCCGGTGCGCACGCTCGCATGACCTTGGCGACAGCCTCGGGCCCGGGCCGAGCGGGCACAACGCGCACGATGGCCAGATCCAGGCCACCCGCCAGGCGACCGAACGCCGCGGCCGCGCCCTCGGGCGGCCCGTAATAGCCGACCTTGCGCAGCAGCTCGGCCGGGAAGGCCTCGGCCAGCTCGGCCTCCGAGGCGCCTCGGTCGCGGCGGGCTTCAAGCTCGGTGAGCGCCTCGTCGAAACCCATCCTCGCGAAATGGCCGCGGTAGCCGAGCTGCTTGGATACGCTGGGGCGAGCCAGCGCGTACCCAAGGATCGCCCGACCGAGCGCACGGCGAGCGAGCTCCTCATCCTCGTCCACGCAGGTCCGAATATATTGGACGACCTGCACCTCGGCGGGATCGCGGCCGGCCCGACGCGCCCCCTCCTCGACTCGAGCGCGGCTCCACGCTACCTGCTCAGGTGTCGACCAGTTGAGGGCCGCCCCGTCTGCTGCCTCACCCGCCAGGCGGACCATCTGCTCGCCCAGCGCGCCGAGGTAGAGCGGCACGCGCGGTGGCGAAAAACCCAGTCCGACACCCTGCAGCTTGACTGACTTGCCCGCGTGGTCGACTCGCTCGCCCGCCAGCAGTCGGCGCAGCGTGATCAGGTAGTCGCGCATCAGCGCGATCGGGGGCTGCTCAGTCAGGCCCAGGCTGCGCCGATACGCCTCGCTGTGGATGCCGCCCGAGCCGACGCCGAGGATGAAACGCCCGCCCGTCAGCTCGGCCACCGTCCCCGCCACGCTGGCGAGCGTCGCAACGTGCCAGGTCGGGACCGGCACAACCGAGATCCCCGTCACGATGCCGTCGCCGAGCGGTTCGGTCGCCCCAAACCACTGCGCGCAGACCTGGAACGCGTCCCGCCCGTGCCCGGCCCCGGCGTTCGTCCAAGCGCTGGTGTATCCCAGCTTCGCCGCCTCGCGGACCAGCTCGCGCTCCTGCGCGAAAGTGAGCCCCAGCCCACGGTCCAACCCGATCCCGATCTGCATTCCGTTTCTCCTGTCCCCCTGAGTCCGGCTCGGGATCATACCAGTAGGCGCGTAGCGAGTAGCGAGTAGCGAGT
>WNGA01007204.1_pt1 | contig 15562 bp, 17 predicted proteins | sample 5400061 | NCBI WGS metagenome assembly WNGA01 (sample SAMN13153366, study PRJNA577476) | soil metagenome | isolation source: 100 cm soil or saprolite under grassland replicate 2 | place: USA:California | collected 2016-06-15
CGGGCGAGAACGAATTCACCTCCTATTCGTCGCACAACCCGACGCCGACGAGGAACCTGATCTTCGACTCCTGGCACTCGGGCGGCGAGCAGGCGATCGACGTCTCCGACCCGGGTCAGCCGCTGCAGGCGGGCTGGTACTCGCCCACGCCGCTCGCCGCGGTCGCAAACGAGGATCCGGCGCTCTCCGCCGGACCGAACAAGGTCGTCATGTGGAGCTTTCCCATCATCCGCAACGGCCTGATCTACGCCGTCGACATCCGCAACGGTCTCTACGTGCTCCGCTACATCGGCCCGCACGCCGACGAAGCAGCGAACATCTCTTTCCTCGAAGGGAACTCGAACCTCGGCGACGCGGGGCGGCTCGCGAAGAGCGCCAAGCCGTAACAAGAGCACACGAGCAAGGGCCGGCACGCGCCGGTGCGTGCCGGCCCGTTCTTCTACTGGGAGGACGACCGTCACGCGGTTTCGGCGCATAGGCTTGTGCTATCGATCAGGGGGTTGCATGATTCGTCTCGTTCGCATCGGGCTTCCGCTGTTGCTGCTCGCGCTCTTCCTTTCCACGACCGGCGTCGCCTCTGCCCAGGGCGCCGATCAGCACAGTCAGAACATGAAACTGCTCGCGTCGCTTCCGAAAACGCGAGTCACGAACTCCGACATCGCCTTCTGGGGCAAGCTCGCGTATCAGGGGAGCTATGCCGGCTTCCGCGTGATCGACATCGCCGATCCGGAAGCACCGAGCGTGCTCGCCGACGTGAAGTGCGGCTCCGGGCAAGGCGACGTCACCGTCTGGCAGAACATCCTCGTCCGCTCCGTCGATTATCCGATGACCGAGCGGTCGTGCGCCGGCGTGCGCTCTCCGAACCCGACGCTGCCGGGCCAGTTCGAGGGCGTTGAGGTCTTCGACGTCTCCGACCCGACGAACCCACAACTCGTGAAGCTCGTCGATACCGATTGCGGCTCGCACACGAACACGCTGATTCCCGACCTCGCGAACGGCCGGGTCCTCATTTACGTCCTCTCCTACTACTTACTGCCTGGGCCGAAGTGCGGCGACGGCCGCGAGGACAACCCGCTGCACGCGAAGTTCTCGATCGTCAGCGTGCCGCTCGCGCATCCCGAGGACGCCGCCGTCGTCGCAACGCCGCCGATCGACGCCGAGCCGTTCGGGCTCGACGGTCTCGGGCCGACGATCGGCTGTCATGACGTCGGCGTGTTCATGCCGCTACATCTCGCCGCGGTCGCCTGCCTGAGCGAGGCGCAGCTCTGGGACATCTCCGACCCGCTCCATCCGCAGACGCTCGCGCACATTCAGGAGCCCGATCCGGGCTTCGAGATCTGGCACTCGGCGACCTGGACGTGGGACGGCAAGTACGTCATCTTGGGCGACGAGTCCGATTCCGGCTCTTGCCACGGGGATCAATCGGAGATGGATGGGCGTGTTTGGTTCTACAAGCTCAGCGAGCTCGAGGCCGGCCGAACGACACCCGACGGCTCATTCCTGATCCCGCGCGACCAAGGGGACGAGTACTGCTCGGCACACATGTTCAATGTCGTGCCGGTGAAGGGCCGCTACCTGCTTACCTCGTCCTGGTACGGCGGCGGTGTCGACGTCGTGGATTTCACGAACCCTGCCAACGCGCGCGAGATCGGCTACTACGACGTCGTGTCGCCGACTCCCGGCTCCTTCTGGGCGGCGTACTGGTACAACGGCTTCATCTACGGGAGCGACATCCGGAACGGGTTCGACTCTTTCCTCTTCAGCAGCCGGGAGCGCGCCGGCGCGCAGCGCCTCGGGCACCTGAACCCGCAGACGCAGGAGAAGTACCTGCGTTAGCAGCGGTCAAGGCGGCGGCGGTCAAGTCGGCCGCCGCCGCTGTCACCTGGCCCTTCTGATCAGGCGCCGATCGAGCTGAGCAGGCCCTCGCAGGCCTGCTCGCATCGCCGGCAAGCCTCGGCGCAGCGACGGCAGTGCTCATGATGGTCGGCGTGCCGCTCGCACTCCTCCGCGCAGATACGGCAGGCCTGCGCACAGGCGTCGAGCAAGGGCCGCGCCAGCTCTGGCTCGAAACTCGTCTGTCGCGTCAGCACGCGCCCGGTCGCGAGACACACGTCGGCGCAGTCGAGGTTCAAGCGGATGCAACGAACGAGCGGCTCGAGCTGTTCCTCGGCGAGGCAGGCGTCGGCGCAGGATGTGCATGTCAATCCACAGGCAAGGCATGCCTCGATGCAGCGCGCGAGCGCCTCGTTCACTGTCCCGCGCGGGTGGGTCTCGAGCATCCGGGTCACGTGGTGCATGTCACCTCTCCTCTCTGGATTCGGTTCTCTCGGCCGGAGGATCGTGTCGGGTCGACCGCTGTTCAGCCGCCGCGGATGCGCGTCTGCCCCGCCACCGGTTGACGCCGACGACGACGAGGGCGATCACCACGAGCGCCGTCAGGACGACGAGGTGCGCCGCTCCTCCGGGACCGTGCTGCGTGCCTGCCGCGATCTCAATGTTCATGCGACGTCCCGGCGAAGGGTCGCCAGCCAGCCGCCTGCGGACGCGACCACGGCGTAGAGGACCAGCATGAGCGCGCCCGCTGCGACTGGGAGCTCGTCGGGCCTTCCGGCGAGCGCGAGTCCCGACGCGCCCGGGGCGTAGCGGGCGACGCGGGGAACGAACTGGAGGAGGTTCTCGACCAGCAGGATCCAGGCGCACAGCCCGACGAGCGTCCCGACCTGGTTGCGGACGAGGGCGCCGACGCCGAGACCGATCGTCGCCCAGAGCGCTGCCGCTGCTGTGCCGCCTGCAAGCAGCTGCAGGTAGTCGCCGCTGGCGAGCTGGTTGCCGATTCCGCGCGCAGAGAGTGCGGCGGTTGTCGTGCCCGCCATGAGGCTCTCGGCAAATAGGCCGAAGACGAGCCCGGCGAGCGCGCTGACGACGAGTTTGGCGGCGATCACCGGCCCGCGTCGAGGAGTGACGAGGAAGGTGGGCCGGATCGTGCCGTAGCGGATCTCGGCCGTGATCGCCATTGCGCCGGCGAGGCCGGCGAAGAGCATGCCGACCCGAGTGCCGACCTCGAATACCTCGAGCTGATTGTTCCGGCTCGAGAGGTCCGAGAGGGATGGTGCGAGAACGTGCAGCGCGCTCGCCAGCGCGACCAGGCCGAACATGGCCAGGAAGAGGAAGAGCGTCGTCGGGGTCGAGCGTTGCTTGAGCAACTCGGCGCGCAGGTGGCCGGTCACGATGTCTCACCACCGGTCAGCTCGAGGTAGGCCTCCTCGAGGGTTCGGTTGCCGCCGGTGAGCTCGTCGAGGCGGCCGCTCGCGAGCAGCCGTCCGTGGTCGATGATCAGCACCTGGTCGACGGTCTGTGCGACCTCGGCGAGCAGGTGGCTGGAGATGAGCACCGTGCGGCCCTCGCGGGCGAGCTGCTGCAGGAAGGTGCGCAGCCAGTGCACGCCGGCCGGGTCGAGTCCGTTCGCGGGCTCGTCGAGGATCAAAAGCTCCGGGTCGCCGAGCAGCGCCGCCGCGAGTGCGAGCCGTTGGCGCATGCCGAGCGAGTAGGTCTTCACGCGCCGGCCGGCCGCCCCGGTCAGCTCGACCAGCTCCAGCACCTCATCGACCCGGGTCAGCTGCAGCCCGGCCGCGAGCGCAAGCGCGCGCACGTGGTCGCGACCGCTGCGACTGGGGTGGAAGTCGCTCGACTCGAGAACGGCTCCGACCCGGCGGATCGGCCGTTCGAGCTCTTGGTAACGGCGGCCGAAGACAAGTGCCTCGCCTGCCGTTGGCTCGGCCAGACCCAAGAGGAGCCTGAGCGTCGTGGTCTTGCCGGCGCCGTTAGGACCGAGAAAGCCGGTGACCGTCCCCCGCTCGAGCGCGAAGGTCACTGCGTCGACCGCGACGACCTCCCCGTAGCGCTTTGTCACCGTCGCGCAGCTCACTACCGCGTCAGGCAGCCGGCGCGCGACCTGTTCGCTCACGGAGGGCGAAGGTTCGGGTCGCATCGCAGTCGATCGTCGCTGCACCGCCACGGGCCGGCATCGGCCGCGCGGAGCAACTCGAATACTCCCGCGGGAGTACGTGCGAGGCGCCGAGTCGAGCTAGATTCGGTCGATGAAGCACGACGGTTCGCACCCGCTCGACGCCGCCGTGCTCGTCCTGGTGGGCGCGCTCATCGGCGTCGGAGTCGCTGTGCGCGCCGATGCGTCGACGCGCCCGCCGGCGCTGACGCTGGCGCTCGCGGCAGCCGCGGTGCTGGTGCTGCGCCGCCGCGCGCCGACCGCGACGCTCGCCGTCTCCGGTGGGCTCGTGCTCGCCCTGTTCGCCGTCGACCACGCCGCCGGCGCGGTCGCCGTGATCGCACCCGCGGTTGCGCTCTACTCACTGGCGCTCTCGCGTGGCCGCATCCATCTGGTCGCCGCCGTCGTCGCAGCAGCCGCCGCGGTCGTGATCGCGGACATCTTCCTCGCCGGCGGCCACGCACACGCGCTCACGCTGCAGACCGCCACGCACGTGGCGCTGGTCGCAGTGCCCGTGCTCGCCGCCGAAGCGCTGCGCAACCGCCGCTCCTACGTGCAGCTACTGCTCGAACGCCTCGAGCTGGCGGAACGGACCCGCGAGGAGGAAGCACAGCGCCGTGCCGAGCAGGAGCGGCTGCGGATCGCGCGTGAACTGCACGACGTCGTCGCGCACACACTCACCACGATCAATGTGCAGGCCGGCGTCGCGGCGCACCTGCTCGACGGCGATCCCGGCCATGCCCGCGACACGCTGGCAAAGATCGAAGCGGCGAGCCACGACGCCCTCGACGAGCTCCGCGCGCTCCTCGGCGTTCTCCGCGAATCAGACGGCGCTGACGCTCCGCTCGAGCCCACTCCGGGTCTCGACAGCGTCAGCTCGCTGGTCGACCGTGTCCGCGAGTCAGGCGGCGAGATCAGCCTCGATGTCGTCGGCGAACGGCCGGAACGAATACCCGATGCCGTGCAACTGGCCGCCTTCCGGATCGTGCAGGAGTCCCTCACGAACGCGCGCCGACACGCTCCGGGAGCCGCAGCTCGCGTCCGCCTTGCCTACGAAGGCGACCGGCTGCGCGTCGCGATCGAGAACGACTCCGGGCCGGCGCGCAACGGCAACGGCCACACGTCTGGCATCGGCATCCTCGGCATGCGCGAGCGCGCGACAGCGCTCGGCGGCAGCCTCAATGCTGCACCCTCGTCGGAGGGCTTTCGGGTCGAGGCCGAGCTTCCGTACAGGCGCGGCCCGTGATTCGCGTCGTTGTCGCAGACGACCAGGCTGCGGTGAGGGCCGGCTTCGCCGCTCTGATCGCCGCCGAGGACGGGATGCAGATTGCCGGCGAAGCTGCGGACGGGCGGGAAGCGGTCGACCTCGCCCGTCGCGTCCTCCCGCGGGTCGTCCTGATGGACATCCGCATGCCGCGGCTCGACGGGCTGGAAGCGACGCGCCTGATCTGCGCCGACCCCAACCTCGGCGAGACCCGGGTGCTTGTACTCACCACGTTCGACCTCGACGATTACGTCTACGAGGCGCTGCGCGCGGGAGCGAGCGGGTTCCTGCTCAAAGACGCGGGTCCCACAGAGCTGCTGCAGGCGATCCGGATCATCGCCGCCGGCGAGGCGTTGCTCGCGCCCGCGATCACCAAACGGCTGATCGCCGAATTCGCCTCGCGGCCCGATCCGCGCCGGCCGCCCGCCGAGCTCGACGAACTCACGGACCGCGAGCACGAGATCCTCCGCCTCGTCGCCGCCGGTCTCTCCAACGGCGAAATCGCCCGCCGGCTCGTGATCAGCCCGCTCACCGCCAAGACGCACGTCAGCCGGATCCTCGGCAAACTCGGCTGCCGCGACCGGGCCCAACTCGTCACCCTCGCCTACGAAACAGGCGACGTCTCGCCGGGCGGCCGGCATGAAACGAAGGCGTCCGGCCGAAGCAACAACCCCGGCGCCGTCCCTTAGGATTCCGCAAATCAAACGGACGGGACGGTTCGCGGTGGCTGCCCAGCGCCTGCCGACCGCCCCGGCGGGAGGGGGAAGGTTCATGCACCGTTTTCTTGCGCTCGTCCTCGGTCCGCTCGTGGCGCTGCTGGTGCTCGTCGCGGCGGCGGCCGGCCACGAGGGCGATGCGCCCGATCCAACGGCATCGCACGTCGAGTCGCTCGCGGTCTCGCCGCCTTCGCCGCGCGCGTCCTCGAAGAACGTCGAAGTGCTCGCTCATGTGTATCCCGGGACGGGGACGCTCGGCGACGTCTACGGGTACGGCGGGCACGCGTACCTCGCGAGCTGGCGCGGCCGCGGATGTCTCTCGAAGGGCATTCGCGTGTACGACCTCCGGAACCCGCGCGCACCGAAGCTCGTGTCGACCTTTGCAGACGCGGCGTCGGATCCGGCGGTCGCGCACACCTGGACGGAGAAGGTGATCGTCCAGCACGTGAACACTCCGAGCTTCACCGGTGACATCGCGGCCGTGAGCTTCCAGGCGTGCTTCACGCCCGACCGGCTCAACCCAACGGTGTTCCGCGGGTTCGGCCTGTACGACGTGACCGACCCGGCGCACCCGCGAAAGCTCGCGCTCTACAACACGGAGCCGGGCGTGAACGGCGGCTCACACGAGATCTGGATCGAGGCCGTCGGCACACGTGCCTACGTCTACACGGCGATCATCTACAGCGACCTGCGGACGGGATGCGCGGTCCACGACTTCCGGATCATCGATGTCTCAGATCCGGTCGCGCCGACGCAGGTCGGCACCTGGAGCGCATGCACCGCTCTCGGGATCCCGCCGGAGGCCGGCCAGGGTGGCTTCGTGCGGAACTTCGTCCACTCGGTCCGCACGAACGAGCAGGCGACGCGCGCATACCTCTCGTACTGGGACCTGGGCACCGTCATCCTCGACGTCAGCGATCCGGCGAATCCGCAGTACCTCGGCCGGACGACGTTCGATCCTGAGGAGGAGGGCGACGCCCACTCGGCCTTCGTCACTCGCGGGGAGTCGCTGCTCATCGAGACGCACGAGACCGACGCGGGCGTCCCGAGCTTCTGGGACATCTCGGACCCGTCGCAGCCGGTGAAGCTGAGCGAGTTCGTCCCCGACGGCTACCAGGACGACACCGTCCACGATCCGAAGGTCCGGGGCAGCCTGGCGTACTTCTCGTGGTACTCCCTGGGCGTCGTCGTCGCCGACATCACCGATCCGGCGAATCCGCGGTTCGTCGCGCAGTTCGTTCCGGATAGCGACGTCGTCAATCCCGACTTCTTCTGCGCGGAGCCGTGCGCCGAGGTGTGGGGTGTGTTCGTCGAGCGCGACTACATCCTCGCGTCCGACATGAACAGCGGTCTCTGGGTCTTCCGCATCCACTGACAGTCGGCGGGGGCCGGGACGCGCTCCCGGCCCCCCGCTGCCTCATCAGTCGAACAGTCGTAAGTAGGCTGGCTAGACCACGCGGCGCGCTCCGACCCAGTTCGAGGTGTAGTAGCTCTCGGACAGGCTGGAGATCTTGACGACGTCTCCCGTATGCGGCGCGTGGATGAAGTTGCCGCCGCCGATGTACATGCCCATGTGGCCGAGTCCGCTGAAGAAGACAAGGTCGCCCGGCTGGAGCTGGTCGCGGCCCACGGCGACGCCCATGCCGTACTGGGCGGCGGCGTAGTGCGGGAGCGAGACTCCCAGCTGCGCGTAGACGTACATCGTCAGACCCGAGCAGTCGAAGCCGCTGGGTGAGGCGCCGCCCCAGACGTAGGGGATGCCGAGGTAGCGCATGGCGATTGCCACTGCCTGGACACCTGTGCTCGCGTTACCGGGCGGAGGTTCCGCGACATTGCCGGTCGGAGTTGGTACGCCTGTCGCTGCGGCGGCACCGCTGATCGGAGCCGGGACGTTTGGGCTCGGAACGGACGTCTGCGCTGCGAGTTCGCGTTGTCGCGCGAGCTCGGCAGCTGCCCGCGCGCGCAGCTCTGCTTGCCGCCGTCGCTCTGCGACCTCGAGTCGGCGCACCTCGTCCTGCACGGAGGCGAGCAACCGCTTGCGCTCGGCGAGCTTCGCTTCGATCGACGCCTTCTCCGCGGCGCGCTGGCGGACGACGGCGGCCTGCGTGCTACGCGCCTGCGCGAGTTGCCGCTTCTGCGCGGCGACGTTGGTGCGGTAGTGCGTGAACTGTTCGACGATCCGAGCGTCCTGGTCCGCGACGCGGTTGGCCCTGTCGAGCTCGTCGAGCATGGACGAGAGATCCTCAGCGCCGAGGATCACTTCGATCGGCGAGGCGGGCGTGTCATTTTCGTACAGCTGGATCAGACGGCTCGCCAGTTGGACGCGTGACGTCTCGACGCCGGCACGGGCGCGCTCGAGATCCGCTTGCGCTTGCGCGAGTCGACGAGAGATCTGCTGCAGCTTGTAGTTCGCGCCGTTCCAGCGCTCGGCCGCGTCGCCGACTTCTGCGTCGAGCCGCGCGACCTCGCTCAGAATCGCCTGAGCTTGTGCTCGTTTCGTTTCGATCGGATTTGCGGCCTCGCCGGCGGCTGCGAACAGCACGCCGCCGAGCACGACCATCGCCATGAACGGAAACAGGAACCTCTTGATGAGCGCGGTCTGATCGACCGAACGAAGACACGACATTTGACCCTCCAGATTCGACTACGGGGCACAGCAGAGCGCCGAGCGGCGCTCGCGCGTCACAGCCGAAGAGGAGACGATGCCGCGGCGGCGACTACATGCCGCGGCACCATGAGCGAAAGCCGGTGAGGCGGCCCGCGCGCCGATTTCACGACTCGTGTTGCGCCGGCAGGCGCGCGGATGATCTGGAGGATCAGCGTGAAGCCAAAGAACAGGGCAATCGCCAGGCAGGCAGCGCCGATGTCAGCGAAAGCATCGTGGCCGTCGTGCAGCGCGTGCACGAAGACCAGCCCGAGCAAGAGGCAAAGGCAGAGAAGCACGAACGGGCGAAGCCAAGGGTTACGCATCCCGCGTGCGAGCATCAGACGGATCCTGATCACCGCGCGGCATCGTATACGGGTCGTCGGCGAGGCGGGAAGACGACCCACGACGTAGCTATGGCGATGTGTGGGTCATTCCCGGCATTTGCTTGCCGCCGGACATGCTGTGCATCGGCCGCGTCATCGTCTCGCCGTCGGACATTGTGTGACCCGTCATCGACCCGTTCCCGGCCCCGGAGTCGCCTCCGGTGAATGCGAGCGCGCCGATCACGGCGACGACGAAGAGGAATCGACCGAGGACCTGCGCCGCCGCCGCGACGAGCTCGAGCGCGAGATCGCCGCGCGCGAGGGGCGCTAGCGCCACCCGGGATGATGCTGCAGTCGCTGAGGCGGCACCGTCAGCCGTTGTCTCCGGCCACGCGAATTCGCGTCCGCGGCCGCTACGAACCCGACACCGTCCACGCACGCGTCGGCGAGCCGCTGCGGCTGATCTTCCGGCGCGAGGACAGCGCCGCCTGCTCGGAGCGCGTCGTCTTCCCCGAGTTCGGCAAGAGCGCGATGCTGCCGCCCGACGAGGACGTGGCGATCGACTTCACGCCTGGGCGCGCCGGTACCTACGAGTTCACGTGCGAGATGGGCGTGCTGCGCGGGCGCCTGGTCGTCGAGGAGTGCCCATGAACGACAACGGCTACGCGAGCGCGGGAAGAAACCAAGTGTGGCACTTGCCGACTTATACCCCCTGAGGGTATAGTGGCACGACTAAGGAGGAGACAAATGGAAACGAAGAGTTATTCCGTCCCCGAAATGACCTGTGGCCACTGCAAGGCAGCAGTCACGCGCGAGCTCGAGGATGTCGGGGGCGTCGAGGCCGTCGATGTCGATCTCGACACGAAGCTCGTCACGGTCCGCGGCGACGCTCTCGACGATGCGGCGCTGATCGCAGCGATCGACGAGGCCGGGTACGACGCGCAGGCGGTCGCCGCCTGATGAGCGCGACGGCGACTCCCGAGCGCGTCCGCCTCGAGATCGGCGGTATGACCTGCGCCGCCTGCGCGACGCGCGTCGAGCGCAAGCTGAACAAGCTCGACGGCGTCGCCGCGACAGTCAACTACGCGACCGAAGAGGCCGCGGTCAGCTTCGACCCGACACACGTCGACGTCAACGCGCTGATCACGGCCGTCGAGGCGACGGGCTACACCGCCGCCCCGCCGCGCGCGGCGCTTGACGCCACCGAGGCGGGGGAGAGCGCGACGCACACGTTGCGGACGCGGCTCGTCCTCGCCGCGCTGCTGTCGGCGCCGCTGGTCGTGTTGGCGATGGTGCCGCCGGCGCAGTTTGGCGGCTGGGAGTGGGTGGCGCTGGTGCTGTCGGCGCCGGTCGTGCTCTGGTCCGGTTGGCCGTTCCACCGCGCCGCTGCGCTGAACGCTCGTCACCTGGCGGCGACCATGGACACGCTGATCTCGATCGGCACGCTGGCCGCGTTTCTCTGGTCTGCTGTCGTGTTCGTCGGCGGGTTCGGCGGCGACACGTATTTCGAAGTCAGCGCGGTGATCACAACGCTGATCCTGCTCGGCCGCTACCTGGAGGCGCGCGCGCGCCGCACTTCGAGCGAGGCGATCCGCAAGCTGCTCGAGCTCGGCGCCAAGGAGGCACGGCTGCTGCGCGACGGGATCGAGGTGGCGGTACCGATCGAGGAGCTCGCCGTCGGCGACCTGTTCGTGGTCAGGCCCGGCGACAAGGTCCCCTCCGACGGCATCGTCGCCGACGGCGCCTCGGCGCTCGACCAGTCGCTGCTGACCGGCGAGTCGCTGCCGGTCGAGGTGGCGGTCGGCGACGAGATCGCCGGCGCGACGGTGAACACGTATGGGCGCCTGATCGTGTGGGCGACGAAGGTCGGCGCGGACACGGCGCTGGCGCAGATCGCGCGTCTGGTCGCCGAGGCGCAGCAGGGCAAGGCGCCGGTGCAGCGGCTCGTCGACCGCGTCTCGGCGGTCTTCGTCCCGGTCGTGATCGGGCTATCGCTGGCGACGCTCGCCGGCTGGCTCGTCCTCACCGGCGATGCCGGCGGCGCCTTCACTGCCGCCGTCGCCGTCCTGATCATCGCGTGCCCCTGCGCCTTGGGCCTTGCGACGCCGACGGCGCTGATGGTCGGCACCGGCCGCGGCGCACAGCTCGGGATCCTGATCAAGGGACCGGAGATCCTCGAGCGCACGCGGCAGGTCACGGCGATCGTGCTCGACAAGACGGGGACCGTCACCGAGGGCAAGGTGGCGCTCGAAGAGGTTGTGGTCTTGAACGGCGTGAGCCGCAATGAGGTGTTACGTCTCGCCGGCGGCGTCGAGGCGGCCTCGGAGCATCCGATCGCGCAGGCGATCGTCCGCGCGGCGCGCGCCGAGGTCGGCACGCTTCCCGAGGTCAGCAACTTCCGCAACGAGCCGGGCGTCGGTGTCTCGGGCGTCGTCGACGGCCACGACGTCACTGTCGGCCGCAGCGACGGGCGCATCCTCGCCGGCTGGGACGGCGTCGCGCGCGGCGAGTTGCGTGTTGCCGACCGCGTCAAGTCGACGAGTGCCGAGGCAGTTGCTGAGCTGAAGACGCTCGGCCTGACGCCGGTGCTCCTGACCGGAGACAATCGCGAGGTCGCCGAGTCGATTGCCAAAGCGGTCGGCATCGACCGAGTGCTGGCCGAGGTCTACCCCGACGACAAGGTGCGAGAGGTCAAGCGCCTGCAGGCGGAGGGCGAGATCGTGGCGATGGTCGGCGACGGAATCAACGACGCCCCGGCGCTGGCCCAAGCCGACCTCGGGCTTGCCATCGGGACCGGCACCGACGTCGCCATCGAGGCCTCCGACCTGACGCTCGTCTCCGGCGACCTGCGTGCGGCGGCAGATGCGATCCGCCTGGCACGCAAGACGCTGCGGACGATCAAAGGCAACCTGTTCTGGGCCTTCGCCTACAACATCGCAGCGATCCCGCTCGCGATCGCCGGTCTGTTGAACCCGATCATCGCCGCCGCGGCGATGGCCGCCTCGAGTCTGTTCGTCGTCTCGAACAGCCTCCGCCTGCGCCACTTTCACAGCCGAAGGGAGTCACGCTGATGCAACACGGCTACGACAAAGACGCGCTCAAGAAGCGCCTGCACCGCATCGAAGGCCAAGTGCGCGGAATCGAGCGCATGGTCGACGACGACCGCTACTGCATCGACATCCTCACCCAGGTCGGCGCGGTGCGGACGGCGCTCGAGAGCCTCGGCCTCGAAATCCTCGAGGACCACGTGACGCACTGCGTCAACGACGCGCTCGCCGCCGGCGACAAGAAGACGGCGACGAAGAAGAGCCAGGAGCTGCTGGCGGCGGTCGAGCGCTTCGCCAAGACGAGGTGACGATGAGCACGCACGCGCACGGGCAGCACCTACACGAGGGACACGAGGAACGCGGCAGCGTCGCGTCGGCCGTCCTCCACGTTGGCGGCCTTCACTACGCCTCCGAGAAGGCGGTCGTCGAGCGCGTGCTCGGCGCCCGGCCGGGGGTCGTCGCCGTCGAGGCGAACCCGGTCGCTCAAACGGCGACGGTCACCTTCGACCCCGGTGTCACGTCGATCGAGGAGCTCGTGCGCTGGGTCGAGGAGTGCGGCTACCACTGCGCCGGCCGGTCGGTTCCGGGCCACGTTTGCGACCCGCTTGCGCACGATGAGCCGCTCGCGCCGGCGCGCGACCACGCGGCAGCCGGGCGCGCCGAAGAAGCAGACGGCCACGGCCACGGCGGCCATGCCGGGATGTCGATGCAGGCGATGGTGCGCGACATGCGCGACCGCTTTCTGGTCGCGCTTGTGTTTGCGATTCCGATCGCGCTCTGGTCGCCGCTCGGCAAGAGCCTGTTCGGCTCCACTCCGCCGACTCCGTTCGGGATGCGAGACGACCTGTGGCAGTTCTTCCTCAGCCTGCCGGTCATCTTCTACTCGTCCTGGATCTTCTTCCGCGGCGCGTACTTCGCGCTGAAGGCACGAACGCTCGACATGATGGTGCTCGTCGCGGTCGCGATCGGTACCGGCTGGATCTACTCGGTCGCGGCGACATTCTGGATCTCGGGCGACGTCTTCTACGAAGCGGCGGCCTTCCTTGCCACCTTCGTCTTGCTCGGCCATTGGTTCGAGATGCGCGCCCGGGGTGGGGCGAACGACGCCATGCGCGCCCTGCTCGACCTCGCCCCGCCGAAAGCGCTCGTCCTCCGCGACGGCGAGCCGGTCGAGGCGCCGACCTCCGAGGTCGTCGTCGGTGACCTGCTCCTGGTCCGCCCGGGCGCGAAGATTCCCGTCGACGCGGAGGTGGTCGAAGGGGAGAGCGACGTCGACGAGTCGATGGTGACCGGTGAGAGCATGCCCGTCTCGAAGCAGCCCGGCGCCAAGCTCGTCGGTGCCACGATCAACAAGAACGGCACGCTCCGCGCGCGTGCGACGGCCGTCGGCTCCGATACCGCGCTCGCGCAAATCGTCAAGCTCGTCCAGGAGGCCCAGAACTCGAAGGCGCCCGCGCAGCGGCTGGCGGACCGCGCCGCCTTCTGGCTCGTGCTGGTCGCGCTGATCGGCGGCCTCGGCACCTTCTTCGTCTGGTTCGGCCTCGTCGACCGGCCAGTCCTCGACGCGCTGCTGTTCGCGATCACCGTCGTCGTGATCACCTGCCCGGACGCACTCGGCCTCGCGACGCCGACGGCGATCATGGTCGGCACCGGCCTCGGCGCCAAGCGCGGAATCCTGTTCAAGAACGCGATCGCACTCGAGCAAGCGGCGGCGCTGGACACGGTGGTGCTCGACAAGACCGGCACGCTGACGCGCGGCGAGCCCGAGGTGGTCGCTGTCGCGACGGCCGACGGCTTCGACGAGGGAGAGGTTCTGCGGCTGGTCGCCGCGGCAGAACGCGAGAGCGAGCATCCGCTGGCCGAGGCGATTGTCAAGGCGGCCAAGGCGCGCGGCCTGGCGGTGCCTGCGGCCTCGTCCTTCGAGGCCGTGTCGGGTCACGGGGCGATAGCCACCGTCGACGGTCGCCGGCTTGCGATCGGCAACGCGAGGCTGCTTGAACGCGAGCACGTGTCGCTGAACGGCCTCGCCGAGCGCGCTTCGTCGCTCGCGGGCGAAGGGCGGACGGTCGTGCACGTCGCGCTCGACGGCACGGTCGCCGCGCTGATCGCGATCGCCGACGCACCGCGCGAGACCGCCCTTGCAGCGGTTGCAGCGCTGAAGGAGCTCGGCATCCGCCCGGTCATGCTCACCGGCGACAACCGAGCCACCGCTGAACGCATCGCCGGCGAGGTCGGAATCGAGGAGGTGCTCGCCGAAGTGTTGCCGGGCGAGAAGGCGGCCAAGGTGGCCGAGCTACAGGCGCAAGGGCGCAAGGTGGGGATGGTCGGCGACGGTGTCAACGACGCGCCGGCACTCGCGCAAGCCGAAGTCGGGATCGCGATCGGCGCCGGCACCGACGTCGCGATCGAGACCGCCGACGTCGTGCTCATGCGTTCCGACCCGCTCGACGTTGCCACCGCCGTCTCGATCAGCCGCGGCACCGTGAGTAAGATGCGCCAGAACCTGGGCTGGGCGATCGGCTACAACTCGCTCGCCCTGCCGATCGCCGCCGGAGTCTTCGAGCCCTTTGGGCTCACGCTGCGCCCCGAGATCGCAGCGATCTCGATGTCCGGCTCGAGCGTGCTCGTCGCCGTCAACGCTCTCTCGCTCAAACGGCTGCGTCTGCCTCGCGGTGACTCGTAATCGCAACCGAAGACAGCGGGCCGGCGTCTGGGTAAGCGCCGGGACCCGGCGTCGCCGCCTCCTCAGCTCTTGGTGCGGTAGTGGAGGTGAACCACGCCGCTGCCGAAACGGCGCTCGTCCAACAGTTCGAGCGTCAGGCGGACATTGTCGGGCAAGGACTGTTTGCCGCCTCCCACCACGATGGGCGTGAGGAAGAGGTGGTACTCGTCAACCAATCCGGACTTGATCGCCTGGGCGGCGAGCTCGGGACCGCCGACAGTGATGTCACGTCCCGCTGACGTCTTCAGCTGCCTGACCGCGTCAGGGTCGAAGTCTCGCTCGATCCGCGTCCTGGCGCTGGATACCGTCTCCAGCGACTTCGAGTAGACGATCTTGTCGGCCGCCTGCCAAATTTTCGCGAAGTTCTGCACCACGGGCGACTGCGCGGCGCGGGTGTGCGCGGTTTCCCAGTAGACCATCACCTCGTACATCCGGCGCCCGTAGAGGTAGGTACCGACCCGCCGCTCGAGGTCATTGACGAAGCGGTGCACCTCCTCGTCCGGCTCGGCCCAGTCGAAGTTGCCGTCCTCGTCCGCGACGTAACCGTCGAGCGACGCAATCGTCGAGTAAATCAGCTTGGCCATCGTGAGCCTTTGGGACCGGCCGACTCCAGCGAGGGATTCGGTGGAGTCGGCCGGTTCAGTCGTGGAGCAGTGGCGTTCGCTCAGGGAGCGTTGTCGGCGACGACGTGGATCAGGTTACTGCCCTGTGCCACGATCGCGAGCCGCCACGCGTCGAAGGTCGAGTCGCTCGGGTTGTAGAGGTTGGTCGCGTCGAAGTGCTGCATGTTCGGCGTGTGGATGTGCCCGGCCGGGATGGTCAGGCCCATGCGATCGCGCA
>WNGA01011324.1_pt1 | contig 15561 bp, 29 predicted proteins | sample 5400061 | NCBI WGS metagenome assembly WNGA01 (sample SAMN13153366, study PRJNA577476) | soil metagenome | isolation source: 100 cm soil or saprolite under grassland replicate 2 | place: USA:California | collected 2016-06-15
GAAGATCGAGCGCTACTTCGTGGAAGGGGTCTAGCCGATGCCGCTCAAGCAATACAAAGCGTTCACACCGGTCCGCCGGTTCCGGCAGTCGGCGTCGTACGCGGAGATCACCAAGGACACGCCCGAGAAGAGCCTGACCGAGCGCAAGCTGCGCCAGGCGGGTCGCAACGCGCAGGGCCGTGTCACGACGCGCCACCGCGGCGGCGGCGAGAAGCGGCGCTACCGGATCGTGGACTTCAAGCGGACCAAGGACGGGATCCCGGCGCGTGTTCTCGCGATCGAGTACGACCCGAACCGCTCGGCGCGTCTCGCACTCCTCGTGTACCGCGACGGCGAGAAGCGCTACATCCTCGCGCCGAACGAGCTCAAGGTCGGCGACAGCGTGATGTCCGGTCCTGAGGCCGAAGCGCGCGTGGGCAACTGCCTGCCGCTCGAGAACATCCCGACCGGCACGACGATCCACGGCGTCGAGCTCCAGCCCGGCCGCGGCGCGCAGCTCGTGCGCGCGGCGGGCGGCATGGCCCAGCTCGTCGCGAAGGAAGGCGAGTTCGCGCAGATCCGTCTTCCTTCGGGTGGCATCCGCGTCGTTCAGGTGCGGTGCCGCGCGACGGTCGGACAGCTCGGCAACGTCGAGCACGAGAACCAGAAGGTCGGTGGCGCAGGGCACAAGCGCCGCATGGGCTGGCGGCCGGCGGTACGTGGCGTCGTGATGTCGCCCCGTGACCACCCGCATGGTGGCGGCGAGGCGAAGTCGCCAGTGGGCGGCCAGGCGCAGACACCGTGGGGCAAGCCCGCGATGGGTCTCAAGACCCGCCGCAACCCGAAGACGGATCGCTTCGTGACCGAGCGTCCGAAGAAGAGGAAGAGCAAGTAATGACGCGTTCGATCCGCAAGGGCCCCTTCGTACACGACTCGCTCAAGGAGAAGATCGAGCAGCTCAACGCGCGCAACGAGAAGAAGGTGGTCAAGACCTGGTCGCGCGCGTCGCTCGTGCTACCAACGATGGTGGGTCACACCATCGCCGTGCACGACGGCCGACGTCACGTACCGGTCTTCATCACCGAGAACATGGTCGGTCACCGGCTGGGTGAGTTCGCGCCGACGCGCACGTTCCGCGCGCACGGTCGCGGCGCCGCCGCGGAGACCGCGGCCGTCGTGAAGCCGGGGGCATGACGATGGAAGTGCGCGCGTCCGCGAAGTTCCAGCGCTTCTCGCCGCGCAAGGCGAGGCTCGTGACCGACCTCATCACCGGAAGGTCCGCTGAGGAGGCGATCTCGATGCTCGAGAACCTGCCGAAGGGCGCCGCCCTGCCGATCGGTCGCGTCGTGCGCTCGGCGGTCGCGAACGCGGAGAACAACTACAGCATGACGCTCGAGAACCTGTACGTGAAGCGGGCCATCGCCGACGAGGGTCCGCGCATGAAGCGCATCTGGATGCGCGGCCGCGGACGGCGCGACACCAAGCTGCGCCGTACCTGCCACATCACCGTGATCGTCGACGAGAGGAAGGCCTAATGGGTCAGAAAGTCCATCCGCTGGGGTTCCGTCTGGGGTTCGTGAAGACCTGGAACGCGAAGTGGTACGCCGGGTCTAAGAACTACCCGATCCTCCTAAAGGAGGATGTGTCGATCCGATCGGGGATCCGCGCGCGCCTGCGCGACGCGGCGATCTCGCGCATCGACATCGAGCGCTCCACGAACCAGGTCACCGTGACGATCCACACCGCGAAGCCGGGCGTGGTCATCGGCAAGGGCGGCGCGAAGGTCGAGGAGCTGCGCCAGGTCCTTGGGAAGACGACCGGCAAGGCCGTGAAGGTCAACATCTTCGAGATCCGCTATCCGGAGCTCGACGCGGTCCTCATCGCCGAGAACGTCGCGCAGCAGCTCGAGCGTCGCGTCTCGTTCCGTAAGGTACTCAAGCAGACCGTGCTCCGCTCGATGAAGTCGGGCGCGAAGGGCGTGCGCGTCGCCGTCGCCGGCCGTCTCGGCGGCGCCGAGATGAGCCGTCGCGAGTGGGAGCGCGAGGGTCGCGTCCCGCTGCACACCCTGCGCGCGGACATCGAGTTCGGCCGCGCGATCGCGAAGACGACGTACGGCACGATCGGCGTGAAGGCCTGGGTCTACAAGGGCGACATCGAGCCGGCGCCGCGTCAGGTGGCGCAGAACGCACCCGGCGGGAACGCACCGCGTCCAATCGCGCCACCCGCTCCGGCTCCGGCTCCGGCGCCGACACCCGTCGCAGCACCGAGCGCGCCACCGGCGGTGGGGGTCTAGACATGTTGCAGCCGAAGCGACTGAAGCACCGGAAGTTTCAGCGCGGCCGCATGAAGGGGCACGCGCAGGCCGGCGCGACCCTGGAGTTCGGCGACTTCGGATTGCAGGCGCAGGAGCCGTGCTGGATGACGGCGCGCCAGCTCGAGGCCGCGCGCCGCGCGATCGTCCACCACTTCAAGCGCGGCGGCAAGGTCTGGATCCGCGTCTTCCCCGACAAGCCGGTCACGAAGAAGCCGGCCGAGGTGCGGATGGGTTCCGGCAAGGGCGCGCCCGACCACTGGGTCGCGGTCATCCGACCGGGCCGGATCCTGTTCGAGGCCGCCGGGGTGAACGAGGCGCTGGCGAAGGAAGCGCTGCGGCTCGCCGCATACAAGCTTCCCATCAAGACAAAGTTCGTCAAACGAGAGGGCGAGGAGGGGGCCGGCAGTGCAACTGAAGGACATGCGGCGGCTGTCTGATGACGAGCTCGCTGACGAGCTGAAGAGCGCGAAAGAGGAGCTCTTCGACTTCCGCTTCAAGCTGGCGACGCGCCAGCTGAAGAACTACCGCGGGCTGCCCGCTGCCCGCCGGCGGATCGCGCGCGCGCTGACCGTGCTGCAGGAGCGAGAGAGAGCGACGAATGGCTGAGAAGACGACCACCGGGGGGCTGCGCCCCCCGAGAACCCCCCAGGCGAAGACGACTTCGGCGTCCGCGAAGAAGACGACGACGAAGAAGACCACCACCACCGGGGGGCTCGGGGGCAGGGGCCCCCGGGCGCGAAGCGACCCCCCGAGGACCCCCCGCGCCGCCGCCGCGACGGCGACCGCCGCACGGCCCGCCGCGCGCAAGGCCGTCGTCACCCGCAAGCGCGCCGCCGCCACGGTGTCGCACACCGCGGCAGCGACGCAGTCCGTCACGGGCTGGCGCCGTTTCCACCGTAAGACGAAGGTCGGCGTGGTGGTGTCGGCGAAGCAGGCGCGGACCGTGATCGTCACGGTCGAGCGCCAGCGCGAGCACCCGCTGTATAAGAAGGTCGTTCGCGTGCGCAAGCGTTTCGCGGCGCACGACGATGCCGGCGATGTACGTGAGGGCGATCTCGTGCGCATCCAGGAGAGCCGCCCATACAGCGCGACGAAGCGCTGGCGGGTCGTCGAGGTCATCTCGCGGATCGGTGAGGCTGGCGCAGCGGCGCCGCGCGTCGCCGACATCGAGAAGGCGCTCGAGGAGTCCGAGGGCGCGGCAGAGTTCCTGTCGAAGCCGGCCGAAGAGGCCGACAAAGAGACGGAGGAGACCGAGGCTTGATCCGTCCGTACACGCGGGTTCGCGTCGCCGACAACACCGGAGCGAGAGAGCTCTCGGTGATCCGCGTGCTGGGCTCGTCCACGGGGACGAGCGCCGAGATCGGTGACGTGTTCATCGCGGCCGTGAAGAACGCGATCCCGAACTCGGGCGTGAAGAAGGGTGAGGTCGTGCGTGCGGTCGTCGTCCGTCAGACAAAGGAATACCGCCGGACCGACGGATCTTTCATCCGCTTTGACGACAACGCGGCGGTCCTGCTCAATCCGCAGAACCAGCCACGGGGCACGCGCATCTTCGGCCCCGTCGCGCGCGAGCTGCGCGAGCGCAACTTCATGAAGATCGTCTCGCTCGCGCCGGAGGTGCTGTAGTGGCGGGCAACCTGCGCATCCGCAAGGGCGACGAGGTCGTGGTCATTGCCGGGCGCGACCGCGGTAAGCGTGGCAAGGTCCAGGAGGTCGACGGCGCGTTGGGCAAGGTGGTCGTCGCCGGCGTGAACATCGTGAAGCGCCACACCAAGCCCAATCCGTCCAAGAACAACAAGGGTGGGATCATCGACCAGCCCGCGCCGCTGTCTCTTGGAAAAGTGATGGTCATCTGCCCGCACTGTGGCGAGGCGACGCGCGTCGCGCACCGCATCGAAGAGGACACCAAAGAGCGCATCTGCAAGCGGTGCGGTGAGTCGATCGTGGTCGAGGAGAAGGAATAATGGCAGTGGCGAGCGCGATGAAGGAGCGCTACGACTCGGCTCTTCGGGACGAGCTGCGCAAGCAGTTCGGCTTCAAGAATGTGATGCAGATCCCGCGGCTCGAGAAGATCGTCCTCAACATCGGGATGGGCGAGGCGATCGGCAACGCAAAGGCCATGGACGCCGCTGCGTCGGATCTCGCGCAGATCACCGGCCAGCGTCCGGTGGTGACGAAGTCCCGACGTGCGATCTCGAACTTCAAGCTGCGCGTCGGCATGCCGATCGGCCTGAAGCTCACGTTGCGCGGCGAGCGTATGTGGCACTTCTACGAGAAGCTCGTGACCGTCGCTCTCCCGCGCATCCGCGACTTCCAGGGCATCCCGGACCGCAGCTTCGACGGTCGCGGCAACTTCTCGCTTGGCCTCAAGGAGCAGCTCGTCTTCCCGGAGATCGATTACGACAAGATCGACCGTCTGCGCGGCATGGAGATCACGATCGTCACCACGGCCAAGACGGATGAGGAGGCGCGCGCGCTGCTGCGTGGCCTCGGCATGCCGTTCAAGGCGCCCACGAAGGGGGTGGAAGGGGCCTAGCCCCGCTCATGGCCAAGAAGAGCTTGATCCTCAAGTCCCAGCGACCGCCGAAGCACAAGGTGCAGGCCTACCACCGCTGCCAGATCTGCGGCCGCGCGCGTGGCTACATGCGCAAGTTCGGTCTATGCCGGATCTGTTTCCGCGAGCGCGCGCTCATGGGCGAGCTGCCCGGCGTGACGAAGTCAAGCTGGTGAGATGGAAATGACGGACGAGACGACGACCCCGACGACTCCCGAGACCGGCGATATGCAAGCCGGCGAGGCGACCCGGCTCGACCGGCCCGCCGTGAAGCGCGCTGTGGTGCAGAAGCCGAAAAAGCCGCGCATCGGCGGAGCGCCGAGCGATCCGCTTGCCGACATGCTCACGCGCGTGCGCAACGCCGCCGGCGCCCGTCACGAAACCGTGACCGTGCCGGCGAGCCGCACGAAGCTCGAGGTCGCGAAGATCCTGAAGGCCGAGGGCTTCATTAGCTCCTTCGACCAGCCGTCGGCGCGCGAGATCGTGCTGAAGATGAAGTACATCGGCGGGAAGGTGCCGGCGGTCTCCGGGCTCCGGCGCATCAGCCGCCCGGGCCTCCGCGTGTATGCGCGAAAGACCGAGATGCCGCGCGTGCTCGGTGGCCTCGGCATCGCGATCGTCTCGACCTCGTCCGGCGTCATGACCGGGCGCGAGGCCGAGAAGAAGGGGTTGGGCGGGGAAGTCCTCGCGTACATCTGGTGAGCCGCATCGGTCGTCTCCCGGTCGTGGTGCCGCAGGGTGTCGACGTGAAGATCGACGGCCACACCGTGCGCGTGAAGGGCCCGAAGGGCGAGCTCGTGCGCACCTTCCATCCCGACGTGACCGTGGCGCGCGAGGACGGGTCACTCGTCGTGAAGCGCAACGACGACGAGAAGGCGAGCCGCGCCCTCCACGGCCTCACGCGCGCCCTCCTTCAGAACATGGTCACCGGGGTCACCACCGGGTACGCTCGTGATCTCGAGATCAGTGGCACGGGCTACCGCGCCGTGCTCGCCGGCAAGAAGCTGCAGCTCGCGCTCGGCTTCTCGCACCCGATCGAGATCGACCCGCCCGCCGGTGTGACGTTCGCGCTCGAGACGCCTCAGAAACTGAAGGTCCTCGGCGCCGACAAGCAGATGGTCGGCGAGATGGCGGCGCGCATCCGTGCCCTGCGCGTGCCGGATCCGTACAAGGCAAAGGGCATCAAGTACGCGGAAGAGCGCATCAAGAAGAAGGCCGGCAAAGCGGGCAAGGTCGGCGCGAAGGCGTAGCGGGGAGAGAGATGGCGAAGGCGACACGGTACGAAGGTCGGACACGGCGCCACGTGCGTGTGCGCGAGAAGATCCGCGGCAGCGCGGCGCGTCCGCGCCTGGCTGTCTTCCGCTCGCTCACGCACATCTACGCGCAGCTCGTCGACGACGATGCCGGCACGACGCTGGTCGCCGCGTCGTCACTCGATGCCAAGGATGCGAAGGGAAAGAGGACAGAGACCGCGAAGACCGTGGGCACGCTCCTCGGCGATCGCGCGAAGCAGAAGGGGGTCAGCGAGGTCGTGTTCGACCGCGGTGGCTACCGGTATCACGGAAGAGTGAAGGCGCTGGCCGAGGGTGTCCGCGCAGCGGGGGTCAAGTTCTAATGCCAAGGATCGATCCAACTCGTTTGGAGCTCACCGAGCGCGTCGTCCAGATCAACCGCGTGTCCAAGGTCGTGAAGGGCGGTCGCCGCTTCAGCTTCTCGGCGGTGGTCGTCGTAGGCGACGGCCGCGGGCACGTCGGCGCGGGTCTTGGAAAGGCCGACGAGGTCCCCGAGGCGATCAAGAAGGGCATCGAGGACGCGAAGAAGCACCTGATCCTCGTGCCCCTGGTCGACCGCACCATCCCGCACCCCATCACCGCGGACTTTGGCGCGGCGAAGGTGCTGCTGCGCCCGGCCTCGAAGGGCACGGGCGTCATCGCCGGTGGATCGGTGCGGGCCGTGGTCGAGTCGGCCGGCATCAGCGACATCCTCTCGAAGTCGCTCGGCAGCACGAACCCGGTGAACGTCGTGATGGCCGCGATGAAGGCGCTCTCGGGCCTGCGCTCCTCGCAGCGGATCACGGAGATGCGCGGCGTGGACATCAGGCGGAACCGCGCCGAGCCGGAGCCGGTGACGCCGTGACGCGGCTCGTGATCCGGCAGCACCGCAGCTCGATCGGCGAGAAGATCGCCGCGCGCCGCACGCTGGAGGCGCTCGGCCTTCGGCGCACCGGCCAGACCGTCGAGCAGACCGATTCGCAGGCGGTGCGCGGCATGCTGCGCCGCGTGGCGCATCTGGTCGAAGTAAACGAACAGGACGCGAAGCCGAACACCTCGGGCAAGCCAACAGCTCGCGAGTCCGGAGCAGTCGAGCAAGCCAACGGGACGCAAGTTCAGACCAATCGGGCAAGCCAACAGCTCGCGAGTCCGGAGCAGTCGGGCAGAGAGTGAGTGACGTGACATGAGACAGCATGAGCTGCGCGCGCCGAACGGTGCGCGGAAGGCCCGGCGCCGCGTGGGCCGCGGCATCTCTTCCGGCCAGGGCAAGACCGCGGGCAAGGGAACGAAGGGTCAGCTGGCCCGAAGCGGTCCGGGACTCCCAGGCTGGTTCGAAGGCGGCCAGACGCCGATCCACATGCGCATCCCGAAGATGCGCGGCTTCAAGAACACGCGCTTCCGGCACTCGTACGTCGGCGTGAACGTGGGGCGCCTCGGCGAGTACGCGGTCGACGGTAAGGTCACGCCCGAGACGCTCGCCGCGAAGGGACTCGTGCGTCCCGACGCGCAGGTGAAGATCCTCGCGGACGGCGACGTGAAGGGCAGCTTTGAGGTGCATGCGCACGCGGCCTCAGAGGCCGCGCGAAAGAAGATCGAATCCGCAGGCGGGTCGATCGTGATCATCGGCAGCTCCTAGCCCGATGGGCATGTTCAACGCGCTGCTCGAGGCGTTTCGGACCCCGGACCTGCGGAACAAGATCCTCTTCACGCTCGGAATGCTGGTGGTGTTCCGCTTCCTCGCGCATGTGCCGCTCCCTGGCGTAGACCAGGCGAAGCTTCTGGAGGTCATCAACTCCAGCCAGCTGCTGAACCTACTCGACCTCTTCTCGGGCGGCGGACTCGCGAAGCTCTCGGTGGTCGCGCTCGGCGTGAACCCCTACATCAACGCCTCGATCATCATGACCCTCCTCAACCAGACGATCCCCGCGCTCGAGCGCCTGTCCAAAGAGGGCGAGTACGGGCGCAACAAGATCAACCAGTACACGCGCATCCTCACTGTTCCGCTCGCGCTGCTTCAGGGCATCGGCGTCGCCGTCTTCATGCAGCGCTCGGGGGTGCTGCCGGGCTTCGGCCCCGACAACCTCGGCCTCACGCTCGCGATCCTCGCGTCGCTGACCTCGGGGACGCTCATCCTGATGTGGCTGGGCGAGCTCATCAGCGAGCGCGGCATCGGCAACGGCATCAGCTTCATCATCTTCGCCGGGATCGTCGGCCGGATGCCGACGACCATCTCGCAGACGTTCGAAGTGCAGCAGAACGTCTTCGCGCTCGCGTCGATCGCGGTCATCGCGATCCTCGTGATCGCCGCGATCATCTTCATCCAGGAGGGCCAGCGCCGCATCCCCGTGCAGTACGCGAAACGGGTGCGCGGCACGCGGATGTACTCCGGCGGCAGCACGCACATCCCGCTGCGCGTGAACAGCGCCGGTGTCATCCCGATCATCTTCGCGATCTCGATCCTGCTTCTGCCCAGCCAGGTCGCTCAGTACTTCACGACCAGTGAGACGGATTGGGTCAGCAGTCTCGCGAACGGCATCGTCGGTGCGTTCGCCAATCCGGTCTTCTACAACAGCCTCTATTTCCTCCTCGTGGTGGCGTTCACCTTCTTCTACACCGCCTTCACGTTCGTGCCGAACGACGTCGCGGACAACATCAAGCGCTACGGCGGCTTCATCCCGGGGATCCGGCCGGGCCGGCCGACCGCGGAGTTCCTCGGGCGCGTCGTCACGCGCATCACGATCGCCGGTGCGCTGTTCCTCGGCATCGTGGCGGTAATGCCCACGCTCATCGGCGACATCACCGGCGTGCAGACGCTCCGCCTGGGCGGTACGAGCATCCTCATCGTGGTCGGCGTCGTCGTCGAGACGATGAAGCAGCTCGAGGCGCAGCTGCTGCAGCGCAGCTACGAGGGGTTCATCCGCTAGTGCCTCAGGGCGATCTCATCCTGATGGGCCCTCCGGGCTCAGGCAAAGGCACACAGGCGCGCCGCATGGTCGACGAGCTTGGCTACGTGCAGCTCGCGACGGGCGACCTCTTCCGCGCGCACCTGTCGCAGGGCACGGAGCTCGGCAAGCTCGCGCAGACCTACATGTCGAAAGGGCAGTACGTTCCCGATGATGTGACGGTGAAGATGGTGCGCGAGAGGCTCGCGGACATCCCGCGTAAGACACGCATCGTCTTCGACGGCTTCCCGCGCACGGTCGCGCAGGCCGAGGCCCTCGATCGTCTGCTCAAAGAGTGCGGACGGTCGCTCGCGGCGGTACTGCTCCTCGACGTGCCGCGTGAGGAGCTGCTCAAGCGCCTCGGCGCGCGCGCGACGTGCTCCCGCTGCCAGACGGTGTATTCGCTCGCGGTCCGTCCACCCAAGGTGCCCGGCGTATGTGACCGCTGCGGCGGACCGGTCAGCGCGACGGCGCGCTCGGACGAGTCGCCCGAGGTCGTGAAGAAACGACTCGAGATCTACGACAGCGAGACCAAGCCGGTGATCGAGTACTACGAGAAGCGCGGAGTCCTCCGGCGCGTGCTGGGCTTCGGGACGATGGAGGAGATCGCCGCGCGCATCGCGACGATCCTCGAGCCGAAGGCGAAGGTGGGGACGTGATCACGCTCAAGACGCCGCAGGAGACCGCGAAGATGCGTGAGGCGGGGCGCATCGTGGCCGAGATGCTCGCCGCATGCCGCGCGGCGGTGCGCCCGGGGGTGACCACGGGCGAGCTCGACCGGATCGCGTCCGACGTCCTGAAACGCAACGGCGCGACATCGAACTTCAAGGGCTACGGCGTGCCGGTCCTCCCGCCGTTCCCCGGCGTCATCTGCACCAGCGTGAACGAGCAGGTCGTGCACGGCATCCCGGGCAAGCGTCGCCTGAAGGAGGGGGAGATCGTCAGCATCGACGCCGGCGCCATCGTGGAAGGCTGGCACGCGGATGCCGCGGTCACGGTCTCCGTCGGCCAGGTGTCGGCGCAAGCCGCGCAGCTCATCGCGGTCACCGACGAAGCGCTCCGGCGCGCCATCGGGGCGGCCGTGGTCGGCAAGCGACTCGGAGACATCGGCGCAACGGTGCAGCGGTTCGTCGAGGCCCAGGGCTTCAGCGTCGTCCGGAACTACGTCGGTCACGGGATCGGCCGGGCGATGCACGAGGAGCCGCAGGTCCCTAACTACGGCCCGCCCGAGCGGGGTCTTCAGATAAAGGAGGGCCTCTGCATCGCGATCGAACCCATGGTCAATGTCGGCGGGCCCCAGACGAGGACCCTGCCCGACCAGTGGACCGTGGTCACCGCCGATCGCAGCCTCTCGGCCCATTTCGAGCACACCCTCTGGTGCACGGCAGCCGGCCCGGTCGTTCTCACGGCTCCCGAGGGCCAGGCGGCGGCCGCGGCATGAACACCCGTTGCCGCGCTTGGGCGGTTTCGGTACAATTTTGGTTCCCGTGGGCACACGCCGCGGAGACCCCTGTGTCTGGAGTCCATGGCAAGTAACAAGCCGTCCAAGGACGTGATCGAGGTGGAGGGCACCGTGTCCGAGGCCCTCCCCAACGCGATGTTCAAGGTGGAGCTCCAGAACGGGCACGCGGTGCTGGCACACATCTCGGGGAAGATGCGGATGAATTTCATTCGTGTCGTCCCGGGGGACAAAGTCCTCGTTGAGCTGTCGCCTTATGACCTCAAGCGGGGTCGAATCACGCGTCGAGTGAGGTATTAGCGAGTGAAGGTCAGAGCATCAGTCAAGAAGCGTTGCGACAAGTGCAAGATCATCCGGCGCGATCGTCAGATCCTCGTGATCTGCTCGGAGCCGAAGCACAAGCAGCGTCAGGGTTAGGGGAGAGGAATGGCACGTATCGCCGGCGTTGACATCCCGCGCGAGAAGCGCGTCGACGTGTCTCTTCGCTACATCTTCGGCATCGGGCCAACGACCGCGCGCGATGTGCTCGAGCAGGCGCGCGTTGACGGCGCGGTCCGCGTGCGCGATCTCACCGAGCCTCAGGTCGCGAAGATCCGCGAGATCATCGACCGCGGCTTTACGGTCGAGGGTGACCTCCGCCGCGAGGTCGCGATGAACATCAAGCGTCTCCAGGAGATCGGCAGCTATCGGGGCCTTCGGCACCGGAGGGGCCTGCCGGTCCGCGGGCAGCGCACGCGAACGAACGCGCGCACGCGAAAGGGTCCGCGTAAGACGGTGGCCGGAAAGAAGAAGTCGGTGTCGAAGACCTAATGGCGAAGGACGACAACCGGGGGGCTGCGCCCCCCGAGAACCCCCCGCGTCCGCGAGCCGCCGCGGCCGCTCCGGCGAAGGACAAGGCGCAGACCGCTAGCAAGAAGGATGCGCCCGAGACCGACCAGGCCGCGGGCGCGGAGAAGGCCGCTCCGCGCAAGAAGCGCGAGCGACGCGTCGTGCCGCGAGGCGCCGCGCACATCAAGGCCTCGTTCAACAACACGATCATCTCGATCAGCGATCCGGTCGGGAACATCATCGCGTGGTCGTCGGCTGGCGCGTCCGGCTGGAAGGGCTCACGCAAGAGCACCCCTTACGCGGCGCAGGTCGCGAGAACGCCGCGCGCAAGGCGGTCGACACCGGGATGAAGAGCGTCGAGGTCTTCGTGCGCGGTCCGGGCGCCGGACGCGAGGCGGCGATCCGCGCGCTCGAGGCGACCGGCCTCGAGGTCACCGCGATCACCGACGTCACGCCGATCCCGCACAACGGTTGCCGCCCGCCAAAGCGGCGGAGGGTCTAAATGGCGCGCTACACCGGTCCCGTCTGCCGTCTCTGCCGCCGCGAGGGCATGAAGCTCTTCCTGAAGGGCGAGAAGTGCCTCACGAAGTGCACCTTCGAGCGGCGAAGCTCGCCACCGGGCATGCACCAGCAGCGGCGTCGCAAGGTCTCGGACTTCGCGCTGCAGCTTCGTGAGAAGCAGAAGGCGCGTCGGATCTACGGCGTGCTCGAGCGCCAGATGAAGAACACGTTCGAGCAGGCCGCGGAGATCAAGGGCGCGACGGGCGAGGTCATGCTCCAGAACCTCGAGCGGCGTCTCGACAACACCGTCTACCGCGCCGGGTTCGGGAAGTCCCGCTCGCAGGCGCGCCAGCTCGTGGCGCACGCACACATCAAGGTGAACGGCACCGTCACGAAGACGCCCAGCTATCAGGTGAAGCCGGGCGACACCATCACCGTGAGGGAGACGAGCCGCGACTCGAACTACTTCAAGGAGATGCTGGCCTGGGCGAAGACGCAGACGCGACCGGGCTGGCTCGAGACCGATCCCGACAACTTCAGCGCCAAGGTGCTGGCCGTGCCATCGCGCGAGCAGATCGAGGCGCAGGTCAACACACAGCTCATCGTTGAGCACTATTCCCGTTAGCGCGGCAGGAAGGAACAGCCAATGACCATTAGCGTCGAACTCGAATACCCCAAGATCGAGCGCATCGAAGGCGACGAGCGCTACGCGAAGTTCGCGTGCGAGCCGCTCCCGCCGGGATACGGCACGACGCTCGGCAACTCGCTGCGCCGCGTGCTGCTGTCATCGCTCCCGGGCGCGGCCATCACCGCCGCCCGCGTCCGCGGTGTCGCGCACGAGTTCTCGACCATCCCCGGCGTGAAGGAAGACGTCGTCCAGATCGTCCTCAACCTGAAGCAGATCCGGCTCCGCTCGTTCTCCAACGAGCCCGTGACGCTGACCATCGAGAAGGAAGGTCCCGGCGTCGCGACCGCGGCCGATATCATCACGACCAGCGAGATCGAGATCGTGAACCCGGAGGCGCCGATCGCGACGCTCGAGCCCGAAGCCTCGCTCTGGATGGAGCTCACGATCGACACCGGTCGCGGCTTTCATTCCGCGGAGCGGCGTGAGGGCCTGCCGATCGGTGTGATCCCGATCGACGCGCTCTTCAGCCCCGTCAAGAAGGTGAACTTCGCGGTCGAGAGCACACGCGTCGGTCAGGTGACCAACTACGACCGCCTCATCCTCGAGGTCTGGACCGACGGTACGACGACGCCGGACGAGGCCGTCGCGCAGGGTTCGAACATCCTCGTGCAGCAGTTCAGCATGTTCGCCGGGCTGACGAAGACGCAGACCGCCATCGCCGCGCCGGATCGCACGAACGGCAGCGCGCTTCCGTCGGCCATCTCCGACATGCCGATCGAGGACCTCGATCTGCCGCAGCGCGCGTTCAACTCTCTCAAGCGGCACGGGATCACGAAGGTCGGGCAGCTCCTCCAGACCCCGGACGAAGAGCTGCTCCGCATGCGCAACTTCGGCAAGAAGTCGCTTGACGAGATCAAGGAGCGGCTCGCGTTCCGTGGGCTCATCGAACCGCCGGTGCGCGACGAGAGCGTCGCGGAGGACATCAGCCCGTTGGAAGGCGGTCCGTCCGACGATGGCGAAGACGAGACCACCCAGGGGACCGAGGAGTCCTAGGTGCCGCATCAGGTCCATCAGCGCAAGTTCGGGCGCACGACCGGCCAGCGACGCACGATGCTGAAGAACCTGACGCTGTCGGTTCTGCGCTACGAGCGCGTGAAGACGACCGAGGCGAAGGCCAAGGAGATCCGCGGCTTCGTCGATCGGATGATCAACCTTGGCAAGGATGGTTCGCTGTCGGCGCGCCGTCGCGCGCGGGCCTGGCTGCCGGAGCAGGTCATCGTGGAGAAGGTCTTCGACGACCTCGCGAAGCGGTACCCCGACCGCACGTCCGGCTATCTGCGCACGACGCACCTGGCGCGGCGGGTCGGGGACTCCGCGCCGCTGATGCTGCTCGAGCTCATGCCGGCGACGGAGGAGAAGAAGGCCGAGGCCGACACCGAGGCCGCTCCGAAGCGTCGCCGACTGGCACTGCCGCGTCGCCGCGAGAAGCCTGCCGCTGAGACGGCGAAGGCCGAGAGCGCGCCCGCGAAGAAGCGGGCTCCCGCGCGGAAGAAGACGACCGCGGGCGCGAAGGAGGCATAGCGAGCGACTGAGACGAAGCACTGGAGGGCGCGCGTGGCGTATGACGGGACCGCTTACGCAGGGTTCCAGATCCAGCCGAACGCGCCGACGGTGCAGGGCGAGCTCGAGCGTGTCCTCGCGGTGATCTGCGGGGAGCCGGTGCGGATCACCGGTGCGGGTCGGACCGACGCGGGGGTGCACGCCAGCGGACAGGTCATCGATCTTCGGACGACGAGCAGACTCGGAACAGAGGAGCTGGAGAGAGGGGTCAACGCCCTTCTCCCCGAGGACATCGCGATCTCGGAGCTGGAGCCAGCGGAGGATTCGTTCCACGCGAGGTTCTCGGCGACGGGACGTACATATGAATATCGGATCCGCAACGCGGCGGTGCGCGACCCGCTCTGGACGCGGCGCGAGCACTGGCATCCGGGCGAGCTCGATGTCGCGGCGATGCGTGCGGCGGCGGCCCATCTCGTCGGACGCCACGACTTCGCGGCGTTCGCGGCGGGCGAGTCGGGCGAACGCACGGTGCAGCGCGCCGAGTGGGTCTCCGAGGTGAGCGTGCTCCGCTTCGAGATCGAATCGGACGGCTTCCTTCGCGGAATGGTCCGCGGCATCGTGGGAACGCTCTTGTGGGTCGGTCGCGGCAAGCTCACGGTCGAGCGCTTCGCGGAGGTGCTCCGCGCCGGGGACCGCGCGCTCGCGGGGCCGAGCGCGCCGGCGAAGGGTCTGTGCCTGGTGGCGGTCCGGTATGGTGGCGAACAAAGACGACAGGACGGAAACGAGAACTGGGAATGATGACGAAGACATACGCGGTGAAGAGCGCAGAGATAAAGCGCGAGTGGCGAGTGGTCGATGCCGATGGGGCGACCCTTGGTCGTCTCGCGACGCGCATCGCGGCGCTGCTGCGCGGAAAGCACCGCGCGACCTTCTCAACGCACATCGACACCGGCGATCCGGTGATCGTCCTGAACGCATCCAAGATCAAGGTGACCGGACGCAAGCTCCAGGCGAAGCAGTACGTCCGGCACTCCGGCTACCCGGGTGGCATGCGGACCGAGAGCCTCGAGCGGCTTCTCGCGCGGCGCCCCGAGGAGGTCATCCGGCGCGCCGTTCGCGGGATGCTTCCGCAGAACCGGCTGGGCGAGCAGATGATCCGCAAGCTCCACGTGTATGCGGGTGCCGACCATCCGCACGCCGCCCAGCGTCCGACCGAGCTGAAGGAGGCCACAGCGCGATGAAGTCAGCATCGTATTTCCAGGGGACCGGCCGTCGAAAGACGTCGATCGCGCGCGTCCGCCTCGTGCCCGGAGAGGGCACCGTCGTCGTGAACGGGAAGGCGCTGGACGACTACTTCGGCCGTGACGGCGCCACCGACCGCGCGACCCTGCCGTTCACCGTGACCAACACAGCGCGCCGCTTCAACGCCATGATCAAGGTGGAAGGCGGCGGAGTGACCGGCCAGATCGGCGCGATCGCCCACGGGATCGCCCGGGCGCTCCAGCAGATGGACAAGGAGCTTGGG
>WNGA01031911.1_pt1 | contig 15553 bp, 12 predicted proteins | sample 5400061 | NCBI WGS metagenome assembly WNGA01 (sample SAMN13153366, study PRJNA577476) | soil metagenome | isolation source: 100 cm soil or saprolite under grassland replicate 2 | place: USA:California | collected 2016-06-15
CGAGCGTCTGCCCTGGTTGAATCGAGAAGCTGACGCCGTCGACGGCCTTGACCCAGCCGACGATCCTCGTCCAGAGCATGCCCCGGGTGACGGGAAAGTGCTTCTTCAGTGCCTGAGCCCGCAGAATCGGCTCGGCTTCCATATCTATTCCAGCCTCCAGCAGTCGGCGGTGTGGCCCTCTTCCACCGTGAACGGGGGAGGATAGTGATGCCGGCAACGATCATCGGCATAGGGGCACCGAGCTTCGAACCGGCATCCCAGAGGCAAGTCCCAGAGAGCGGGAGGCTGGCCGGTGATCGAATAGAGACGCTCGACGCGTTCGTCCATGGTGGGCACGGAGTTCAACAGGGCTTGCGTATACGGATGGGAGGGATGGTTGAAAATTTCCCGTACCGGGCCGCTCTCCACGACGCGCCCGGCGTACATCACCATGACGCGGTCGCACATCTTCGCCACAATGCCAAAGTCGTGCGTGATGAAGATCAGCGCGAGGTTGGTTACCTCTTGAATCTCGCGCAGCAGGCGCAAGTATTGAGCCTGGATGGTCACGTCCAACGACGTGGTGGGCTCGTCGGCGATGATGACTTTCGGCTCGCAGGAGATGGCGATGGCGCCGACGACGCGCTGCTTCATGCCGCCGCTGATCTGGTGTGGATAGTCCTGAACACGGCGCTCGGGCGCCGCGACGCGCACCTGCTTCAAGCCATCGATCGCCCGCCGTACCAGCGAGCGATGGCCGTCTCGGTGCTGGATCCGGATGGCTTCGACGAGCTGGTTCCCGATAGTGAACACCGGATTGAGGGAGGTCTGCGGGTCCTGGAGAATCATGGAGATGCGGCGGCCCCGGATGGCCCGCATCTCGCGCTCGCTCTTCTCCAGAAGATTTTCCCCTTCGAGCACGATCTTTCCCTTGACGATACGGGCTGCCGGCCGGGGCACCAGTCGCAGCAACGACAGGGCGGTCATGGTCTTCCCGCACCCCGACTCGCCCACGATTCCCAGAGCTTCTCCCTCTCGCAGGTAAAAGCTCACGCCGTCAACGGCCTTCACCAGGCCCCAACGGGTAAAGCAATAGGTGTGCAGGTCCTCGACTTCCAGGATGACATCACCGATCCGTCTGGGCATGCGCCACCTGCCGTCACATGGAGGGTCGAACAGGCCTGCAGGCATCAGGAGAGACGCCTCTCCTGATGCCCGGAGGCCTCGCAGCCTCGTGCCTCGCGGTCCTTACGTCTACTTCGCGGCCTTGATGAGATGGAAGTGGGTCGACCTCCCGGCCCCGAGACCCGGGTAGACCCACTCGCTCACCACCTTGGGATTCGCGACCACCTCGTTCGCGAACCAGAAGAGCGGGATGTCGGCGAACTCCTCGAAGAGATGGTCGGCGATCGCCCGCGCCAGGCGCTGCCGCTCGCCGGGATTCACCGCCTGGGCCCAGGCCTGGTAGGTTTTGTCGATGAACTCGTTCTCGTAGTGGTGGTTCGGCCCCTTGCTGTGGTTGCTGATCCGGATCCACTCCTCTGAGGGCCGCCAGGAGATGATGTTGGGCCAGATGCAGCACTGGATCGTCTTCTTGCGGAACATCTCCCGGACCTTGGCCCAGTCGAGCACCTCGATCTCCGTCTCGACCCCGATGTCCTTGTAGTAGATCCCCAGGGCCTCGGCCACCTGCGGCCCTTCCGACTCCCCGGGCTCGGTGAACGCCAGGATCTTGAACTTGAGCTGCCCGGGGCCGTAACCGGCCTCCTTCAAGAGCGCCTTGGCCTTCGCGGGGTTGTAGCCGTACATCTGGTCGAACCGACTCTGCCACTCCGGGTTGTAGCCCTCTGACTGGGTGGACCAGCCGGTGACGTACGTGGGGGTCCCCTTGCCGGCGAACACCGTGTTGAGGAGCTCTTTCCGGTTGATGGCCATGTTCAGGGCCTGCCGCACCGGCTTCTTGGTCCACGCCACGTCGGGCTTGAATGCCGGATCGCCGGGCAGGAAGTACAGGCCGCCCAGGTACACCGTCATCCAGTCCACGGGGAACGACGACGTGTAGATCTTCATGCCCCTCTTGAGCGCGTCCTTCTGCAGCTCGCGGGGCAGGTCGGCAATGTGGGCCTCGCCCGAGAGCACCAACGCCAGCCGCGTCGACTCTTCGCGGGCCAGTCGGAACTCCAGCTCCTTGAACGCCGGCTTTTCACCTCGGTAGTGATTGTCCACTCGCTCGAAGGTGATGGACAGGCCCGGCTTCCGGCCGACATACCGGTACGAGCCGGTCCCCGCCGGCCGTTTGTCGAACCCCTCCAGCCCTTCCTTGTCCCACTGGGCCTTGCTGACGATCCTGAGATCGCCCGCGCGGGACGCCGCGTACGGCATGACCGTCGACGGGCGCTTCATGCGGAACACGACCTGGTGGTCGTTGACGACCTTGACCTCCTCGACCTGACGCCAGAATCCCACCAGCGTCGCCGTCGCCTCCTGACGCATCATCAGAGAGTGCGAATGCACGACGTCCTTGGCGGTGAATTGACCGTACCCGAAGTGGAACGGAACACCCTTGCGCAGGGTGAACGTCCATTCCTTGTAGTCAGGGCTGGGTTGCCACTTCTCGGCCAGGCGGGGCGTGTACTCACCGGTCTTGGGGTCCACGTCGAGCAGGGTTTCCAGGAATGGGTCGTACTGGAGATGATCGGGGCGGCTGATCATCCAGAAACGGTTGCTGTCTTCGAACCCAGCGGACGCGAACACCAGTTTCTGGACCTTGGCCTCCTGTGCCGATCCAGGTGTCAGCGTAGTCCCAAGGGTAAGTGCCAACGCCAGCAGCAGCCCCAGGGCAATGGGAACGTGGCGTCTCATCGGATATTTCCTCCGCATTCTTGTTTTAGCTCACGGGCTTCGGCCATCCACCCTGCCGACGCGTTCCTACACGTGCCTGAGCTTGGGGTCCAGGTGGTCTCGGAGCCAATCCCCCAATAGATTGAGAGAGAGCACCGTCAACATGATCGCCAGTCCGGGGAACATCGACACCCACCAGGCCGTCACGATCAGCTCTCGGCCGTCCGCGAATCATGAGCCCCCATGCCGGGGTGGGCCGGGGAAGACCAGCGCCGAGAAAGCTCAAGGCTGACTCGAGAAGAATGACGTATCCCACTTGGAGCGTCGCCAGGACGATGAGGGAGTTGACGACGTTCGGGAAGATGTATTTGGCCATGATGCGGCTGTGGGACGCCCCGGCCACCCGCGCTCTGGCGATGAAGTCCCGCTCTTTGATGCTCAGGGTTTCCCCGCGGACCAGCCGCGCATAGCGAGCCCACAGGAGCACTACCAGGACGGTAATGACCGTTCCGAAGCTGGGGCCCACCGCCGCGACCAGGACCAGAGCTAACAAGATCGTCGGCAAGGACAGGGAGATGTCGACCAGGCGCATGATCAGCGCGTCCGTCTTGCCGCCGAAGTAGCCCGACATCAATCCCAGGCCCGTCCCGACGCTGCCGCCGACGAAAATCGCCACCAGGGACACCATGAGGGAGACCCTGGCTCCGTAAATCATCCGGCTCAGGATGTCGCGGCCGAGCTTGTCGGTGCCCAGAGGATGCTCGATGGTGCCGCCCTGCTCCCATACCGGTGGCTTCAACCGCTTGGCCAGGGACCCCTTCAGGGGGTCGTACGGCGCGACCAGCGGTGCCAGAACGGCGGGGATTACCAGGAGGAACATGAGAAGACTCACTGCCACCACCGGATACCGTCTGACCTGACGCATCGCCCGCGCAACTCTTGGGGGTGCGTACCAGGGAAGAGCTCTCGCCGTCACTGTTGCCACGATGTGTCCTCCCTTGTCCCCTTACTGATACCGGATGCGGGGATCGAGGTAAGCATAGAGGATGTCAACGAGCAGGTTCGTGAAAATGAAGATTCCGGCGAACACGATCACGACGGCCTGGACCACCTGAAAGTCCCTGGCCCTCACGGCGTCCACCACGAGCAGCCCGGTGCCCGGCCAGGAAAAGACGCTCTCGGTCACCACGGAGCCCGTCATCAGGACGCCGGCGATGATCGCGAAGTAGGTCAGGGGGGCGATCGACGCGTTGCGCAAACAGTGCTTCCAGACAACCTTCCATTCCGGCAGGCCCTTGATGCGGGTCAACTTCACGAATTCGCTGTCGAGCACTTCCAACATGGACGAGCGGACCAGCCGCATGACGGCGGCGACCTGGAACCAGCCGAGGGTGATCGCGGGAAGGATCATGTACTGGAGTCCCCCCCGGCCCGAGGTCGGAAACCAGCCCAGATGCACGGCGAAAATCCACATCAGGACGATCCCCAGCCAGAAGCCGGGCAAGGATTGGCCGAGCAGGGCGATGATCTTCGCCACGGAGTCCCAGGCACTGCCTTTCATGACCGCGGCGAGCACGCCGACGGGCAGGGCGATCGCAATGCTGATGAACAGAGCGAAACCCGCAAGCTGGAGGGTCGCGGGCAAGCGCTGCCACACGAGGCCCATCGCCGAATAACCGTGCCATTTCCAGGAATCCCCGAAGTCGCCGCGGACGGCCTTGCTCAGGAAGATGGCGTATTGGACGTAGAGCGGTTGATCCAGGCCCCAGTGCTTGGAGACGCGCTCGTACTCCTCGGGCCCTGCCTCCATCGGCAACATCACGTCCAGGGGGTTACCCGTGACGCGCGCCAGACTGAACACGATGAGGCTCATGACCCAGATGGCCAGCAAGCTCTGCAGGAACCTTCGCGCTATGTACCGCTGCATCAATCCCTCCTGCGCTGGAGGCTATTGCCCGCCAAGCCTCCTGGGCGGGTTCTAAGCGCTAGGAGCCGGGCCGGTGTTCGATCGCCAGGAGACAGCGTGCATTGCCCGGGAACGCTACCCCATAGCGGTGCTGGTTGCAAGCGTCTTGGGCATGCTCCGCCTCGCGCCGGCCGCGGCCTAGACGGCGGCGACCAGGCGGCGGTCGGAATCGTACCGCAGCCGGGCGAGCGCGTCGTCCTTGTCGGTCCAGAGCACTTCGTCGACTTCGTGGTCGTGGTCGCCGACCTTCTCGAGCGGTCGCATCAGGAACCAGCGGACCGTCTTCTTGATCTGCCGGCCATCGCGCCGGAACCAGTAGGTCACGGGTCCGAGGTCGCGCTCCAGCTCGCAGCGGTACCCCGTCTCCTCGCGCACCTCCCGGAGCGCCGCCTCCGCGCTCGTCTCACCCGGGGCCAACGCGCCTTTCGGCAGCGTCCACACGGGTTGACCGCGCAGGTCGCGGGCTCGGATCAGCAGAACACGGCTTTGCTCATCGAGGACAAGACCACCGGCGGAGAACTCGAGCAGCACGCGAGAATCGTCGGGCACGTCCCGATCATACCTGCGTCACCCCGCGTGATACCATTCCTCGCGGCCTTGACGGATCGCGTCGACCTGCTCGCGCACTTTCCTCCCGGCTTCACGCCGCGCCCCGAACAGGCGCGACTCCTGGCATCGCTGGGCGACGCGATCGCCGAAGCCCTCGACGACCCGGCGGCGCCACGCGTCCTCGTCGTCGAGGCGCCGCCCGGTGTCGGCAAGAGTCATATCGCCATGGCGCTGGCCCGGTGGAGCGGCGACGCCTATCTCCTGACGTCGCAGAAGCTTCTTCAAGATCAGTACGAGCGCGAGTTCGGCAGCGATCTGCAGCTCGTGAAGGGGCGCGACAACTACCGTTGCGAGCGGTACCCGGAGGTGCCGGTGCCGACCTCCCGGGGCATGTGCCGCCGACCGCGCGGCCCGCTGTGCCAGTGTCCGTACGCGCGGGCGAAGGCAGCCGCGCTCGGCGGTCCGGTCTTCTGTACCAACACCGCGTATTTCGCGACGCTGCGCTACTGGCGGGCCGAGCAGCTCCGCAAGCGTCGCCTGCTGATCATCGACGAGGCGCACAATCTTGAAGCCCAGCTCGTCAACGTCTTCACCGTCGCCTTCCCGCCCGGAGAGACCAAGGCGTGGTTCGGCGGGACGCTGCCGCGCCTCGAGACCGCCGAGGAGTACCGGAGCCTCATGCGCGAGCACCTCGAGCGGCTGGAGGGCCAGCTCGAGTCGCTCGATCGCGCGCTCGAAGGCCAGCGGCCCCCCGGGCGGGCTGAGCAAGAGCTGCTGGCGGAGCGCGAGATTCTGGAGGCCGCCCTCGCCCGCATCCGCTACTTCGTGGACGCGGAGGACCGGGAGTGGATCGTGCGCTATCCGCCCGAGCCCGGTGCCACGCTCGAGCTGGTCCCGCTCACGGTGACGTCGATGGCGCGCGAGCTCTTGAGCGAGTCGGCCGACTTCGTGGTGCTCTCCTCCGCCTACCTCGGGCACCGGAGCGCGCTCGCCGAGTGCGTGGGTCTCGAGGAGACCGCCGTCCGATCGTTCGCGAGCGATTCGCCGTTCCCGCTCGCCCAGCGGCGGATTCACTACCGCCCCGTCGGCGCGCTCTCGAAAACCACCCTCGCCCGGCTCGAGCCGGCGCTCTTCACCGAGGTCGCCAAGATCATCGACGCGCACCCACGCGAGAAAGGGCTGATCCACGCGCCGTCGTACGCCGCCGGCCGGCGGCTCGTCGCCGACCTCGCAGCCCGCGGGCCGGCGCTGGCGCGTCGGCTCATCTGGGTCGAGTCCACGGAGGCCAAGGCGCGCGCCCTCGAGGTGCATCGGACTTCCCCGGCGCCGACGGTGCTCGTCTCGCCGTCACTCCGGGAAGGCGTGGATCTGCCGGACGATTTCCTCCGCTTCCAGGTGGTGACGAAGGTGCCTTACCCGGACCTCGGCGATCCATGGACCGCCGCCCGACGGGCGCGAGATCCCCGCTGGTACGCGCTCGAGACGGCGAAGGCGCTGGTGCAAGCGTACGGCCGGTCGTGTCGCCACGCGGACGACTACGGCGTCACGTATATCCTCGACGGTCAATTCGAGCGTTTCCTCTCTCACTACCGCGCGCTCCTGCCGCCGTGGTTCCTCGACGCGGTCTACGCGGCGATGCGCGCGCGGCACCCGGAGGCGTTGACGGACTGAGAGCTCTCGCGCGGGGCCCTAGCGAGCCCGCGCGGCGCTTGGCCGGCTGGCGGCGGCGGCCGAGCGGCCAGCGATTCGCCCGAAGACGGCGCCCGCCATCAACCCCGCCCCACCCGGGTAGTTGTGGTAGAAGAGCCCACCCACCAGCTCGCCGGCGGCGAAGAGGCCGGAGATCGGGCGCTGCTCGCAGTCGATGACCTGGCCCTCGCTCGTGATCCGGAGGCCGCCGAACGTGAACGTGATGCCCGTCGTGACGGCGAAGCCGACGTACGGCGGCGAGTCGAGCGGCTGCGCCCAGTTCGACTTGGGGGGCGTGATCCCGCGAGTCGCCTTGCCGTCCTTGATGGCCGGATTGTAGGTGCCGGCCTGGACGGCCGCGTTGTACGCGCGCATCGTGGCGACGAATCCGTCGACGTCGATCTCGAGCTTTCGCGCGAGCCCCTCGAAGGTCGCGTCCTCGGCCTTGGTAACCTCGCGGATCCGATACTCCTCCCGCAGGAGATGCACGACTTTCTGGTCGAAGATCTGAAAGGCCGTCCGGCGCGGTTGCCCGATGACCGCGCGCCCGTACTTGACGTAGGTGTAGTTGCGGAAGTCGGCGCCCTCGTCGACGAAGCGCTCGCCCCGCAGATTCACGATGAGCCCGAGCGGGTAGGAATGCTTCTGGAAGTTGTCGCCCACCTTCCGGTCGCCGTGCCACGGCGCGTTCAGGTCCCACTGGACGGAGTGACAGCCGCTCCAGTGGCCCCACGGCAAGGCGCCGATGTCGAGGGCCATCCGAATCCCGTCGCCGGTGTTGTACGGCGTGCCGCGGACGCGCGCGAGCTCCCAGTTGGGCCCGAGATAGCGCGTGCGCATCTCCGGGTTCGCCTCGAAGCCGCCCGACGCGAGCACGACCGCGCCGGCCGGGATGGTCTCGGTGCCGGCGGGTGTCCGCACGACGACGCCGGTGACGGCGCCGCGGTCGTCGGTCGCCAGACGCGTCGCCTTCGTCTCGAACCGCACGTCGACGCCGTTCTTGGCCGCCGACTCGTACTCCATGTCGATGAGCCCGGGCCCGCCTCCGACCGCCTCCAGCACGAGGCCGCCCCAGAACCGGAAGCGTCCGCCGACCTTGTAGGCCTGCCGGCCGAACATGGGGATCCAGCGGACCCCGCGATCGCGCATCCAGCGCACCGTCGGCAGCGACTCCCGGACCAGTTGCATCGCCATGTCGGGATCGGAGCAGTCCTCGGTGACCCGCATGAGGTCGTCGTAGAACTGCTCGTCCGTGTACGGATCGACCTCCATCGAGGCCTTTTCTTCATTGGAGAGATCGCCGACCAGCTCGCACAGCTCCTCGAAGCTCTTGAAAGCGAACCGGAAGCCGCCCGCCGTGAAGAAGCCGTTGCCGCCGCGCCACGCCTCCGGCGCCTTCTCGAGCACGAGGACGCGCGCGCCGTGCTCCTGCGCCGAGAGCGCGGCGCACATTGCCGCGTTGCCGCCGCCGATGACGATGACGTCGTATGCCATGTGGGTTACCCGATGATCTCGCTGATCTGGATCTGCGGCTGGATGTTCGTGAAATTGGGGACGTCGCCCAAGAGCTCCTTGCCGTGCTGGCCCATCCCCTTCTGGAAGTCGGCGGTTGACGTAGTAGTCGTGGTCGAACTTCTTGCCTTCGGCTGTCGCGTAGAACACGGAGATACGGACCATGATGACCTCCTGGCTCGCCGGATGGATCCACCGGCGGGGCTCAAACTATGCGGCCCCGCGCCCGGTGTCAAGACGAGAAACTCGGGCGCGAGACTCCGCGGATACCGCCTTGCTCTTCGTAGTCGATGATCATCCGTGACGGCGTGTCCCTTGCGATTTTTTGCTTGACAGCTTTCCACGTGAGTAGTCGCCGCGTGTCGGCAGCACGTGGTGAATACCGCCCCAGGCGGTCCACAGAAGCCCGGAGATGTTATCTCGGGTGCGTTCGTCGAAAAATGTCGGTCGGGCCGCGATCGCCGCTTGTGGCGCCTCGGAGGCGGCTCGAAAACGCAGGTGTAGAGTCGCCCCAGCAGAAGGGGACTCGTCATGGAAACGCTCTCACTCGACCGGCTGGGTGACGAGATCGCCGAGCTGTCGGCCCACCTCGACGCCGCGACCGCGCGCCTCCTCGATCTCGTCCGCGAGTTCGACGCCCGCGAGGGCTGGAATACCGGCTTTCGCTCCTGCGCCGCCTGGCTGAGCTGGCGGGTGGGGCTCGACCTGGGGGCGGCCCGCGAACGCGTCCGGGTGGCACGGGCCCTGGGAACTCTGCCGCGGCTGGCCCAGGCGCTCGCCCGCGGAGAGCTCTCGTACGCCAAGGTCCGGGCGCTAACCCGTGTGGCGACGCCGGCGACCGAAGAGCGTCTGCTCGCCGTGGGACGTGCAGGCACGGCCGATCACGTCGAACGCATCGTGCGCGGCTGGCGCCGGGCGGACCGCAAGGCCGAGGCGGTCGAGGCCGCCTGGCGGCACGCGAGCCGCGCGCTGCACGTGTATCAGGACGAGGACGGCATGGTGACTCTCCGAGGGCGGCTGGCGCCCGAGGTCGGCGCCGTGCTCATGCAGGCGCTGACCGCGGCTCGCGAGACGCTGTATCAGCGGGCACGCTCGCAGGACGGGGACGCCGGGCCGGCGGACGTTTCCGCGGAAACGCCTCCCATGGCGCAGCAGCAGGCCGACGCGCTGGCGCTGCTCGCGGAGACAGCTCTCCACCACGGCATCGAGCCCGGCGCCCCGGCAGAGCGATATCAGGTGGTGGTTCATGTCGATGCCCCGCTCCTCGCGGATCCCGACGAGCCCGGCCAGTCTGTCCTCGAGGACGGCGCCCACGTTTCCGCGGAAACGTCTCAGCGCCTGGCGTGCGACGCGAGTCGGGTGGTGATGCAGCACGGCCGGGACGGCCGCGTTGTGGAAGTCGGTGCCCGGACCCGCACGATCCCGCCGGCGCTCCGGCGGGCGCTCCATCACCGAGACCGCGGCTGCCGGTTCCCGGGCTGCGGGGTCCGCTTCGGGCAGGGCCATCACATCCGTCACTGGGCCCAAGGGGGTCCCACCACCCTCTCGAATCTCGCCTTGCTCTGTCGCCGGCACCACCGCGCTGTTCACGAGGAGGGCTTCCAGGTCGATCGACAGCCCGACGGCGAGCTTAGCTTTCGCAGACCGGACGGCCGGCTTCTGCCTGAGGTCCCGTCTCCACCTGCAGTGTGTGGCGATCCCGTGAAAGTCGTCCGAGGGCGGCACGATGCGGAGGGGCTTGTTCTGCACGCGCGGACCACCACTCCGGGATGGCTGGGGGAGCGCCTGAACACCTTGCGCGCCGTCGCGGCCCCGCGCTCGGCGAACTGGCGGCAGAGCCCCGTGTAGCGGGCGGGATCGAGCAAGGCGTCGACCTGAGGCGTCGTGAGACGAGCGCTCACATGCGGGTCTGCGGCCAGCATCTCGCGAAAGGGGCGCGACTGAGTGACCGAGGCCTGGGCCGCGTCGTAGACCGCATCGTGAGCCCGCTGCCGTCCGATCTGCTTGGCGAGCTCCAGCATGAGCGCCTCGGCCATGATCAGACCGCCGGAGAGATCGAGGTTCTCCCGCATCCGCGCGGGGAACACCTGGAGCCCGCCGAAGAGCACCACCAGCCGCTGGAGCAGATCGCCGGTGAGCTCGCACGCCTGCACCAGCGCCCGGCTCATCATGATGCTGGTCGTCCGGTCGGCTTCGTGCTCCGTCTGCATGGCCTCCAGGGCCAGCGGCACGAGGGCGCGAATCTCTGCCGCGGCGGCGATGATGTCCTGCGACAGCTTCGGATTGCGCTTCTGGGGCATCGTGCTGCTGCCCACCGTGCCGGGCGGCACCGGCTCCTCGACCTCGCCGAATTCCTGCTTCATCAGGGTGTAGATCTCGCGCCCGATCTTGCTGCCGGTCGCGGCGAGCATGCCGAGCAGCATGACGTACTCGGCCTGGTGGTCCCCGATGGTCCGCGCGGGCACGGGCATCGCGCGCATCCCGAGGCGAGCCGCTATCTTCTCCTGGGTGGCGAGCCCGAGCTCGCCCAGCGAGGCGAGCGTCCCGGCCCCGCCCCCCAGCATGGCCACGAACACGCGGCCTTCGCATCCGCGCAGACGCTCCACGTGGCGGCAGAGCTCGTCGATCCACACCGCCACCTTGAAGCCGAACGTCGCGGGCACCGCGTGCTGGCCGTGCGTGCGGCCCGGGAGCAAGTCGTCCTTGGTGCGCTCGGCCAGGTCGGCGAGCGTGGTCAGGATCGTCGCGAGCTGGCGCAGGAAGATCTCGTGGGCGCGACGTACCTGGAGGAGCTGGCCGGTCTGCGTGATGTTCTGGGTCGTGGCGCCCCAGTGCACGTAGCCGCCGGCATCACCCTCGCACGCGCGATCCAGCGCCCAGACCAGCGGCACCAGCGGATGTCCGGTCTTCGCCAGTCCGGCGCGCACGGCCGCGAGGTCCAGGTGCTTCAGGTGCGCCTTGCGGACGATCTCGCGGGCAGCGCCGTCCGGAATGACGCCGAGCTCGGCCTGCGCCTGCGCCAGGGCCGCTTCCACGTCGAGCCACGACTGGAAGCGCGCGGCCTCGGTGAACAGCGCTCGCACACCCGGGTCGTCGATCCGGAGGGAGGTCGGCTCCTCAAGCATGCGCGATCAGCCTCGCCACGTCGAAGTGGTACACACGCGCCGTATTGCCGCCGGCGATCTTCGCCTGTTCGTCTTCCGGCACGCCGGCCAGGATCTCCGCCAGGATCTTGCGCGACCGCGGGAACGTGGACTCGCTGTGGGGATAGTCCGAGCCCCACATCATGTTGTCGACTCCGATCGTGTCGCGAAGGCGAATGCCGATGGCGTCCTCCTGGAAGCTGAGCACGACGTTGCGACGGAAGAAGTCGCTGGGGCGCATACCGTCCTTGAATCGATAGATCGCCTCGCCGTGGCGTTCGCGATACGTGTAGTCCATGCTGGAGAGCACGTGGGGCGCCCACGCGAGCTCGAACTCGACGATGGCCAGCGTGAGACCGGGATGGCGCTCGAAGACGCCCGAGAAGATCATGTCGCACATCGAGAGCGCCGGATAGAACGCCTTCGTCGCCCGGCTGCTCGCGTCCCGGAGCGTTTTCCCTCCCGCGCCGCGGATCTTGCCCTGGCGTCGCGTGGCGGTGTGCAGGCTCAGCGGCATGTCGAGCGCCTCGGCGGCAGCCCAGAACAGCTCGTACTCGGGCTGGTCGTAGCGCCGGTGCTCGAGCGGATACTCCGTGATCATCGCTCCGGCGAGGCCCCTGCGGGCGGCGCGCTCCAGCTCCCTGATGCCGTCCTGGACATCGTCCAGGTTGATCATCGCGATGCCCTTGAGCCGCGACCGGTCCGCGCTGCAGAAGTCGGCGAGCCAGTCGTTGTACGCGCGAAAGATGGCGGACATCAGCGGGGTGTCCGTCACCCGGAAGTAAAAGAGGCCCTGCGATGGATACAGCACCTCGCCGGCCACCCCGTCGAGCTCCATGTCTCTCAGGTGTTGATCGGGGTCGTACCCACCCCGAGGCACGTCTTCGAAGCGCCCCTGACCGGAGATCGTCTCGGGGGCCTCGAACCGCGCGCCGGCGTTGGAGATGAGCCCGATCCCGGAGATGACCTGATCCGCCTCGACCACGAGCTGGTCGGCGCCGTCGATCCGCTGCATCCGGGGCGCCCGATCGCGGAACGCCGCGTCGATCCGCGTCGTCCACAGATCGGGCGGCTCGAAGACGTGAGAATCGGACGAGAGAATCAGGGCGGGGACCATCGGCGTGTCCTCCTCGACGTGAAGATGTTCTAGAATCTCGCCCATGTCTACCCCCTATCCGCGAGACCTCGTCGGCTACGGCGGCAATCCTCCCCACCCGCGCTGGCCGGGCGAGGCGCGGATCGCCGTGAACTTCGTGATCAACTACGAAGAAGGCTCCGAGTATAACGTCCACGACGACGGCTTCTCCGAGGCCACGCTGACCGAGTCCGGCTCCACCAACTACGGGGTCAAGGGCCGGGACCTCGCCGCCGAAGGCCTGTTCGAGTACGGCAGCCGCGTGGGCTTCTGGCGCGTCCTGCGCCTCTTCAAGGAGCGGGGGCTGCCGCTCACCGTCTTCGGCTGTGCCCTGGCCCTCGAGCGCAACCCGGCGGTGGCCGCCGCCATCCGCGAGGCAGGGTTCGACGTCTGTTCGCACGGCTGGCGGTGGATCAAGCACTACGAGCTCCCCGAGGACGAAGAGCGCAAGCACATCCAGATGGCCGTCGAGTCCATGAAGAAGACGGTCGGCGCGCGGCCGATGGGCTGGTATTGCCGGTACGGGCCCAGCGTGAACACGCGGCGCCTCCTCGTCGAGGAGGGCGGCTTCCTCTACGACTCGGATGCCTACAACGACGAGCTGCCCTACTGGGTGCGCGTGAACGAGCGCTCACACCTGGTGGTGCCGTACAGTCTCACGGCCAACGATTCGAAGTTCGGCAGCGGTGGCCTGTTCACCGCCGACGACTACTTCACGTTCGTGAAGGACGGCTTCGACGTGCTCTACCGCGAGGGCCAGACGCAGCCCAAGATGATGTCGCTCGGGTTGCACCTGCGGCTCATCGGGCATCCCTCGCGGGCGGCCGGCCTCGAGCGCGCGCTGGACTATATCGGACGCCACAAGGGCGTGTGGTTCACGCGGCGCATCGACATCGCCAAACACTGGGCCGCCACGCATCCGGCGCCCGCGCGCTGAGGGGCGGCCGAAGAGGGAGACAGAGATGGGGAAGCTGGACGGGAAGGTCGCGCTGATCAGCGGCGGGGCGCGCGGACAGGGAGCGGCGGAAGCCGAGACGTTCGCCCGCGAAGGCGCGAAGGTCGTCTTCGGCGACATCCTCGACGCCGAGGGCAAGAAGGTCGAAGCCTCCATTCGCGTCGCCGGGGGCGAGGCCGCGTACGTGCATCTGGACGTCACGAACGAGGCGGACTGGCAGAACGCCGTCAAGCTGGCGACCGGTCGCCATGGCCGCCTCGACATCCTGATCAACAACGCCGCGATCGTCATCCCGCGGGTCGCGATCGAGGACCGCACGGCCGCCGAGTGGGATCGCGTGATGGCCGTGAACGCCAAGGGCGTCTTCCTGGGCACGAAGTACGCCATTCCGGCCATGCGCCAGACGGGTGGCGGCTCGATCGTGAACATTTCCTCGGTGGCGGGGATCGGGCAGTCACTGCACCAGGAGCCCGCCTATGCGGCCAGCAAGGGCGCCATCCGGATCTTCACGAAGGTGACGGCGAGCCAGCACGCCAAGGACAAGATCCGCTGCAACTCGGTGCATCCCGGCCCGGTCGACACGGAAATGCTCCACAGCGCCATGCCCGACCCGGAGGTCCTGCGGCAACGGCTGCAACGGGTTCCCCTGGGGCGGATGGGAACGGTGGCCGAGATCGTGAGCGTGGTGCTCTATCTGGCGTCGGACGACTCGGCGTACATGACCGGGAGCGAGCTGGTCATCGACGGTGGAGCGCTGGCGCAATAGCGCGGCGGGTGACGGCACCGGACCCTGCACGCTCGCGGCTGTATCGGAATTGCGGCTTGCAGGAGCTCTGGATAATCGCCTACCCTGCTGGACCACAGAAGCCGATACCGGGAGTCTTTAGGTGAGCCTGCTCACGCCATACCCGACACTGGTCGCCTGGATCCGGCGCTATATCCTTTTTCACGGCAAGCGCCACCCCGCTGACAGGGCGCGCCGGAGCTTACGCGCTTCCTCACCTCGCTGGCCGTCGACGGGAAGGTGGCCGCCTCCACGAAAAACAGGCACTCAGCGCGCTGCTGTTCCTCTACCGGGAAGTGCTGGCTCTCGACGTCCCCGTCGCCGAACGCGATTCGGAACCGCCACCGCCTCGCTTCGGCCACGAGCAGATCGTCGGGTTACGCGTCGCCTTTGCCGAGGTGGCAGTCCGCGACCGGGTGAAGCAGGCCGGAGGGACGTGGAATCCAGAGCGAAGGGTCTGGCAGTTGCTTTACGATCGCGTGGACGCGCTCGACCTCAACAGAGAATCTCCATGCAGATGCCGGGGCGCCATCCAAGTAAAGATGCTCGCATCCACTGTTAGATGCGGGCATCTCGTGGCAGATGACGGCGTTGCAGTCCAATAGTAGTTAGCCAGCAGAACGGACGATATGACAACTTCTGAAGCCTACGCGAAGCTGAGACCACCGCAGCCGACGCCTGCCGATGAGATCTGTCGGTGTGGATCCGAGCCCGCAATCAAGCTCATGAGCGCCCTGAGCTACAACCCAATTCACTGCGTCGCCTGTAACCTCGAAGTCCCTCCGGAGCGCCTAGGACTGCCACCTCAACTAGCAGAGGCGGTCGCGCACTGGAACTGGGTCGCAGACGGAATCAACCGACTCTGGCTGGATTCCGGCGCCTATGAGGAGTGGGCACGCAGTCAGTTAGCGGATCTGGCAAGTCCAGTCAATGTCGAGGGGCGCCGTCTTGCAGGGGAACTGAATGGTGTGCGGCGGTGCTACTACTGGTGCTTCGAGGA
>WNGA01014773.1_pt1 | contig 15551 bp, 13 predicted proteins | sample 5400061 | NCBI WGS metagenome assembly WNGA01 (sample SAMN13153366, study PRJNA577476) | soil metagenome | isolation source: 100 cm soil or saprolite under grassland replicate 2 | place: USA:California | collected 2016-06-15
GTGGCGCTGTGGGACATCGCCGGCAAGGTGGCCGGCCTCCCGATCCACCGCCTCATCGGCACCTGCCGCGAGCGGGTCCCGGCCTACGCCTCGTCCCACTCGATGGCTAGCCCGCGGGCCTACGTCGACGAGGCGCTCAGCTTCCGCGAGCGCGGCTGGCAGGCCTACAAGATCCACCCGCGCAAAGACCCGAAGCAGGACCTGGCGATCTGCGCGGCGGTCAAGGAGGCCGTCGGTGACACGATGGTCCTGATGCTCGACTCGATGTGGGCCTACGGCTACGAAGAAGCGCTCCGGGTCGGGCTGGCCATCCAGGAGATGGGCTTCTTCTGGTACGAGGACCCGTTGGCCGAGGACGATGTCTACGGCTACGTCAAGCTGAAGCAGAAGCTGAACATCCCCATCCTGGCCACCGAGTACTCCCCGGGCGGCCTGTATGGCTACACGCAGTGGATCCTCGAGCGCGCGACCGACATGCTGCGGGGCGACGTGGCGGTCAAGGGCGGCCTGACGCCGATGGTCAAGATCGCCCACCTGGCCGAGGCGTTTCGGCTGAAGTGCGAGGTCCACCACGGCGGCAACTCACTCAACAACGTGGCCAACCTCCACGTCACGATGGCGATCCCGAACTGCGATTACTTCGAAGTCCTGCTGCCAGACGAGGCCCAGAAGCACGGCCTCGTGCGCGACATCGAGGTCGATCGGGAAGGCTCCGTCCACGCCCCGACCAACCCGGGCTTGGGCTACGAGATCGACTGGGAGCTGATCGAGCGCAACAAGACCGCGGTCCTGACGTAGGCCCCGCCATGGACCGCCGCAGCCGCCGCCTCTTCCTGCAGGGCAGCCTCGCCCTGGCAAGTGTCGGCCTGCTAGCCGGCTGTGCGTCTCTCCCAACTCCCGCACGCGCGCCGTCGAAGACGGCGCGGATCGGTTTTCTCTCGGCTTCTCTCCCTCTCCCTAACTCCTCCACAGATGCCTTCCGGGAAGGGCTGCGTGAACTTGGTTACGTGGAGGGCCAGAGCATCGTCATCGAGTACCGATTCGCGGAGGAGAGTTCGGGTCAGCTCCCGAGCCTCGCGGCCGAGTTGGTCGGCCTCGCACCGGACGTTCTCTTGGCGTGGGGTGGGCCGGCGATCGTCGCTGCCAAGCAAGCGAGCAGCACGCTCCCGATCGTCTTCCCAATCTCGGGCGATCCCGTCGCGGCGGGCTGGGTCGCCAGCCTCGCGCGGCCCGGTGGCAACCTTACCGGGCTGAGCTCGCTTGCGACCGGACTGGCCGCGAAGCGGCTGGAGCTCCTTGCGGAGGTCGTTCCAGGGATCTCACGCGTGGCAGTGCTGTGGAACCCTACCAATCCCACGAAGCAGCCCGAGTTCGCGGAGACGGTGAGCGCGGCTCGAAGCCTCGGCATTCAGCTCCAGTCCTTGGAAGTTCGCGGTCCCGACGATTTCGCGGCTGCGTTCGAGGCCGCAGCCAGTGGGCGCGCGGAAGCCCTCTTCGTGCTGGCCGAACCGCTCACGGTTAGACACACATCGCAGATCGTGGAGTTCAGCATACGGAGCCGGCTGGCATCAGCCCACGAGCTGTCGGAGTACGCGGAGGTAGGCGGGCTGATGAACTACGGAGCAAACCGCTCCGATCTCTTCCGCCGCGCGGCGACCTACGTGGACAAGATCCTGAAGGGCGCCAAGCCAGCAGACCTGCCGGTCGAGCAGCCGACCAAGTTCGACTTCGTGATCAACCTCAACACAGCCCAGGCGCTCGGACTGACCATCCCCCAGTCGGTCCTGCTCCAGGCGACCGAGGTCATTCAGTAGGGTTACGCCAACGCCGCCTCGATCGCTGGCGGCATGTAGACTGGTCCCGGAGTGGACGCTTATGACGACCGCGCTTCGCGCCGCGCGCGACCAGGTCCTGGCCTTTCGCCTGGACAGCCATCATCTCGTCCAGCGGCGACCACCCGGCGCGCTGCTCGAAGTGGCCGCAGCGTGCGGGGTCCGGAATACGCCGCCCGGCTCGGCGGCGCTGGCCCTGCACGCCCGCGTCGCCGGCCTGACCCCGGAGGCCGTCGAGCGTGCTCTCGGCGAGGGCAAGACGTTGGTCGAAGTGCTAGGCATGCGGCTCTCGCCGCACATAGTCCCGGCCCGCGAGGCGGCGGTGTTCACCGTCGGGGCGTTGCCCGCCGACGAGGAGTCCCTCCGCGCGACCCTGCCCGCCCTCGCCCCCGCCCTCGACCAGGCTGGGATGACGGCGACCGAGGCGCTGCGAATGCTGGTACGAGGCGCGCTGAGCGCGGCGATGACCCAGCGGCTGCCGGAGGCGCTAAGCCCTTGGTGCCGAGGCTGCGGCGTGCGGCACGTCGCCGAGAGCCTGTTCCGCCTGGTCGGGGTGCGCGGGGCGTTCGTCATCGTACGCTCACGCAAGATCGACATGTACGTGCGCACCGACCAGTGGCTGGGCGCCGCGCCCGACGGCGACCCCGTCGCGGCGCGCACCGAGCTCCTGCGCCGCTACCTACGCTGCTACGGGCCATCGACCGCCAACGACTTCGCCGCGTGGGCCGGAATCGCGCCCGCCGATGCCCAGCGCTCCTGGGACCGTGTCGCCGACCATCTCGTCCCGGTCGACGTGGACGGTCGCCCTGCCTGGCTGCACGCTTCTGATGTGGCTCGCCTCGAGAGCCCGCCGACACCGGCCGGCGTGCGCCTGCTGCCACCGTACGACTCGTATCTCGATCAGCGCGACCGCCCGACGTTGCTGCCGGACAAGGCGCTGCACCGCCGCGTCTGGCGGATCCTCGGCAACCCGGGCGTGGTGCTCGCGGACGGGCACATCGCCGGGCTGTGGAGGCCGCAGAAGAAGGGCAAACGGCTGGTCGTCACGGTCGAGAGCTTCGCAGCGCTAGCGCAGAATGCGCGCGCCGAGATCGAGGCCGAGGCCGCGCTGCTCGCTCCGTATCGGGGCTGCACCTCGGCGGAGGTAACCTTCGCGGACCAGTCGTGAGGCGTTGGTCCGACACGGCCGATTCCCGCCGAACGGCAGCCTCGGCCGCTCAGGTTATCGGCGGGATTCCAAGGCTGGCGGGGGGGCGGCGCGCTACTCGATGATCTCGGTAATCTGGATGAGCACGTCCTCCGGGAAGGTGATCCCCAGCTCCTTGGCAGTCGTCAGGTTGACCGCAAAGTCGAACTTGGTGGGCTGTTCGATCGGCAGATCGGCGGGCTTAGCCCCTTTGAGGATCTTGTCCACGTACGTGGCCGCGCGCCGGTACAGGTCCCTCAGGTTCGCACCGTAAGACAGGAGCCCCCCGAGCTCCACGAACTCCCTGAATTCGTAGATCGCTGGCTGTCGGTATCGCTTCGCGAGGCCTGCGATCGCGACGCGGTTGTTCGTGATGAGCGCATCCGCGGGGACGATCAGCGCACCGGCGTGACGAGCAGCCGCGGCCTGGAATCCGATCTCGAAGTCCTCTGCGCGTCGCACATCTAGCCGCTGCACCTGTATCGCGAGCGTCCGAGCCGCGGCCTCCAGCGCCTCCAACTGCGGCAGGTAAACAGGATTGGTGACGTTCGTGAACATCGCCACCAGCGCGAGATCCGGGATAAACGCCCTGAGCAGCTCCAGGCGCTTGCCCATGACCTGCCAGGACATCAGACTCAACCCGGTCACGTTGCCGCCCGGACGAGCGAGGCTGTCCACGATACCGCTCGCGATAGGCTCAGAGCTGGCCCCCATGACGATCGGGATGGTCCCCGTGGTCTGTTTGGCAGCGATGGACGCCAGGGTGGCCGATGCCACGATCACGTCCACTTTGAGATCGACCAATTCGGCCGCGAGGGCGGGGAGACGATCGTCATCGGTTCCCGCGAAGCGGTACTCGATGCTGACGTTCTGACCGTCGACGTAGCCCAGCTCGCCCAACCCTTGCATGCCGTCCGCCAAGCGGCACGAGTCCGCAGCCGGACAGGACGCCGAACCCGGCCATGGTGAGGCTGCCCTGGAGAAACCGGCGGCGAGAGTACCGCCCCATGCCTGCCCACACACTTAGGGTCATACCTGCTGCCTCGCGACGTCAGCGGGCGCCCGCGCGGCGACGACCAGCCCGCAGACCAGCGCGATCACGATGGCGACATGGTAGGCGATGTCGGGCGCGGTACGGGGACCGACGCCAATGGCGATGGTGAACGCGCCGACCAGCGTGCCCAGCAGCGCGAGTGACTGAGCGGCAATGCCGATGAGACGGGTCCGCGCCGTCCAGGCCCAGGTTAGTCCGAATCCGGCGAGGAGGACGACGGCGATCGAGCTCTCGGCGACAGCGGCCTGATAGTGCTGGTAACCGCCGACGAGCACGCCGAAGTGGACCAGCCCGGCTATGGCGAAGCTGGCCCCTTGGAAGAGCAGGAAGAATCGAATCGTCTGTCTCATGATGCCTGTACCCTCTTCTTCGTCGGTCGGCGTACGCGCCACCTGCTGGATCCGGTGGTGCTGCCGTTGGTTGCATGATCCTGGCCACGCTGGTGCGCGACAGTCACCTCCGCTGGCCTGGTCGATTACCAGTCGCAGGCCTCCAGCACGGCAGGCTACGGCCTCGGCATTGGCGCCCACTCGTAGTCGTTCCAGTCGGAGACGCCGAGCCGGGTGGGGGTGGTCGGGCGGACGTAGGACGGACCCAGCTCGCTCACGCTGGTGGCGCCGAGGAGCTGGAGCGTCTCGCGGATCTCGTGGTCGAGCAGCTCGAGCGCCCGATCGAGGCCAGCCTCGCCGCCCGCCGCCAGCGCCCAGACCTGCAGTTTCCCAAGCAGCACCGCCCGCGCCCCGAGCGCGAGCGCCTTGACCACGTCAGTCCCGCGCAGGAAACCGCCGTCGACGATGATCTCGGCCCGGCCGTCGACGGCGGCCACGATCTCCGGCAGCACCTCCAACGTCGCGGGCAGGTGGTCCAGCTCGCGACCACCATGGTTCGAGACGTAGACCACCGCGGCCCCGTGCTCGATCGCCGTGAGGGCGTCGTCAGTGGTGGTGACACCCTTCAGCATGAGCGGCAGGTGGGTGTTGGCGCGCAGCCAGTCGAAGTCGTCCCAGCTGAAGCGGACCTGGTGCTCGAGACCAGGCCCCGCCCCAGGGGGCAGGTTCGGGTGGAGGGTCCCGGCCCGTCCCTGGTAGCGGTTGTGCAGGTCACGGTCGCGGTTGGCGCCGCCGACCGAGTCGGCCGTCACGCAGAGCGCCAGGTAGTTGGCCGCCTCAGCCTTCTGGACCACGTCGCGCAGCCAGGCGCGGTCGCCGCGGATGTAGAGCTGTAGGACCAGCCGCCCGGGCGCGACGGCACCCACCTCGGCCAGGTCAGGCCAGGAGAGGATCCCGTAGCAGAAGATCGTGCCCCGCCGAGCGGCGACCCGGGCCGGGCCGACGGCGCCGTTCTCAGAGAAGAGCATGATCGAGCCGATCGGCGCCAGCAAGACCGGCGAGTCGAGCTGCTGGCCGAGGAAGGAGGTCCGGATATCGGGCGCGGCGATCCCCTGCAACAGGCGCGGCCGAAAGGCGATCGTCTCCATCGCCAGCCGATTCCGCCGCAATGTCGTCTCCGACTCGACGCCGCCCGAGGCGTGATCCCAGCGGCCGGGCGGCAGGCGGATCCGCGCCGCGCGGATGATCTCCGGAATGGTCGCGAAGCCCAGGTCGTCCTTTTCGGTCCTCAACTCTCCCTCGCTGCCACCAGGCTCGCCCCCGACGAGGCGTAGTCGGACGAGCATACCCCGTAGGCCCCACAGCGGCCACGTACGCTCGGAAAGACGTGGCTCCGCCTGGTTTGACAGGAACTCAGCGGCGAGCGATACTCGCAGCCTAGGGGGACCGGCATGAACCGTCGCAGCCGTCGTCAATTCCTGCAGGGCAGCCCGGGCCTCGCCGGCCTCAGCCTGCTCGCGGGCTGTGGCGTGCTTCCGCCGGCTGCGCCTCCGGCGGTGAGACTCCGACGGATCGGTTACCTCCGGTTCGACTCCCCAACGACCCAGCCGGGAAGCGCCCACGAAGCATTCATGCAGGGACTGCGGGAGCTAGGCTACGTCGAGGGAGTCGATCACCGTCGAGCAGCGATTCGCGGACAGCAAGCCCGAGCGACTGCCGGAGCTCGCGGCCGAACTGATCGGGCTCGGGGTGGAGCTCATCGTCACTATCGGACCCAGGCCGCCAGGCAGGTGACGAGCACGCTCCCGCTCGTGTCGCCAACGCTGGGTGATCCGGTCGCGACCGGGCTCGTTGCCAGCCTAGCCCGACCCGGGGGCAACGTGACCGGCCTCTCGCTGCTTTGGCCACAGCTCTCCGGGAAGCGGCTGGAACTGCTCAGCGAGACCGTCCCTGGCGCCTCCCGGATGGCCGTGCTCTGGAGACCGGCGAACGAGCCCAGCGGGCTCCAATTCCAGGAGACGCAGGAAGCGGCCCGGAAACTCGGGATGCAGGTGCAGTCTCTAGAAGTTCACGACCTCGCGAAGCTCGGAGGCCTCGTGGAAGCTGCCAGTGCCGCGCGTGCGGACGCGCTGATAATCTTCGCCGACCCACTGATTTTTGCGCACGAACCGCTGATCGTGGATCTCGCGGCCAGGAGCCGGCTCCCGTCGCTACACGGGCGCAGAGAGTCCGTTGTTGCCGGTGGTCTGATGGCCTACGGGCCGAACTATCCGGCCCAGTTCCGGCGCGCCGCCACCTACGTGGACAAGATCCTCAAGGGGGATAGGCCGGCCGACCTGCCAATCGAGCAGCCCACGCAGTTCGACTTCCCGATCAACCTCAAGACCGCGCAGGCGCTCGGACTGACCGTCCCCCAGTCGCTCCTGCTGCAGGCGACCGAGGTCATTCAGTAGTCGAGGAGGCAGAACACTGGGCGTGCGACCCAGCCCCTGATGCCTCCGCGGCCCGCTACCCTGGGCGCGTGCCCCAGACGAACAGATGCGTCTGGCCACCGAGGAACCAACCTGCGTCTCGGAGAATGAAGAAACGCGCCCTTGCCGGGCGCGCTTCAATCTTTAGCTGTTCGCTACGAGTGTGCCGTCTATTCCCTAGGATCGACGGATGTAGCGGCGGGCCTCATCGATCCGGCGTGACGCTTTCCGTAGCTCCTCGATCGTTTCCTTGATTCGACGCTCCTGCGCGGGGGACACGGCAACATACGTACCCGTCTGCGCTTCACGGACTACCGACTCCCTCTGGCTCGTGTTCTTCTCCGCCATCGTCCACCTCTTCACCACCGACGCGTTGTTCCGCCGTTTGTAACTCAATCAGCAGTTGCTCGGCCCGCTCAATAACCGCCTTTGCCGCGGCCAGTTCTTCATCGCTCCATCGCTCTGTTTCGATCTTGTCGTCGATTGCCTGCTCAGCTCGCTGGGTAGCTTGCTGAGCAATGCGCTCACCACTGGCGGCACCGAAATAGTAACCTACGACCGCCCCGAGCGTGGGGCCAAGCAGAGCCATGATGGCTTGGGCATGCTGAATGCCCTCTTGCGTGCCGCTCGCTAGCGGCGCCGCCAGGAGAACACCCGTGTAGACCACGATGACGACGGCCAACAGGCTCGTCACCATCTCGCGTAACGTCGGCCACCAGAGTGAGCGCGTTGGTGCTAGGCCTTGCGACCGGGCTCGCTGAGGATGTGGTGTATTCTCCAACTCACGGACCCCTCGACGTGAGAAATGGACCCGGCTGGCAGCATGCTCAGTCTAGCACTGTCCTCGGTGTCCCTCGTAGTTCCGACAATCGGCGTTGTCCCGACGATCAGTTTCTTCTCCGACACCACGGCCACGCAAAGGCCATGGCCGCGAGGGTCTGTCACCCACGTTGGGCAACCAGCTCGAGCTGGAAAGCTTCTCCTGCTGACAGTGTGTGAGCCGCTCACCGCAGGCGAACTAACAGGTTGAGCGGACGCTCGAGCACCGAGCGCAGCGCGCTCAGGAATTGCCCAGCGCCCTCCCCGTCCAGCACGCGATGATCAAAGGTGAACGAGACGCCCAGGCAGTGGCGGGGCACGATCTCCCCGTTTATCACGCGAGGCTGCTGCTCGATCCGGCCAACGCCGAGGATGGCGACCTCCGGGTAGTTCAGGATCGGGGTCGCGAACAGGGCTCCGCCCTCGAGCCCGCCGAAGCTGGTGATCGTGAAGGTGCCGCCAGAGAGGTCCTCGGGCGTGCTCTTACGGGCCCGCGCGGCATCGACAAGCCGGCCGATCTCGCGAGCTATCTCCAAGACGGAGAGCTGGTCGGCGCGTTTCACGACCGGCACCAGCAGCCCACCCGGGACCGCGGTGGCGATCCCGATGTTGTACGTCCGCTTCAGGACGATCGTGCCGTCCACCTCGTCCAGCACGGCGTTCGTGTGCGGCACAGCGCGCAGGGCTTCGACCGCCGCCTTGACAATGAACGGCAGGTAGGTCAACTTTACGCCCTCGGCCTGCGCGAGCGGGGCGAGCCGCTCTCGCGCCTCGACCAGGTCAGTCACGTCGAAGACGTCGACCGCCGTCACCTGCGGAGCGTGGCGCACCGCCTCGAGCATGTGGTCGGCGATCCGCTTGCGGAGACCCTCGAGCGGGATGCGCTCCTCGGTTGGCGCCACGGCCGATAGGGGCGCACGCGGGGCGGCCGGCGATCTACTGGCCGCGTAGACCTCGACGTCCGCGGCTCGAATCCGTCCCTGCGGTCCACCGCCCGGCACGTCCTCGAGTCGAACGCCCAGCTCTTTCGCGAGCTTACGGACGAACGGCGCTGCCAACACGCGCCGTTCCGTCGTGGATGTCGGCGTTTCGCTGGTCGCTTGCGGCTCGCGACTGGAGCTGGCTGGCGGGGCGCCGACGATTCCGACCCAGTCCTCGGCCCGACTGGCCGGTCCCGCCTGGCCCGACTTGATGACCTCCAGCACCACCAGCACCTCGCCGACCATGGCCGTCGTGCCGGCCTGAACGCGGGTCTCGAGCACCCGGCCTTCGACGGGCGAGGTCAACTCCACGGCCGCCTTAGCAGACTCGACCTGGCAGAGCGGATCAAAGGCGCGGACTTGGTCGCCGGGCCGAACGTTCCACTCCAGCAGCTCGGCTTCGTGGATGCCCTCCCCCAGGTCCGGCAGCCGGAACTCAAATCGATGCCCTGGCGAGTCCACGCTCACTCCTCCACGACCTGGCGCAGGGCCGCCGCCACTCGGGCCACGCTTGGCAGGTAGGCGTCCTCCAGCAATTGAGGCGGGTAGACTAGGTCGAATCCGGTCACGCGCCGAGGCGGACTGCGCAGGGCGTAGAAGCAGCACTCGACCAGGCTGGCGATGACCTCGGCCCCGGCCCCGCCACTTCGCGGCGCCTCGTGGACGACGACCAGCCTCCCAGTCTTCTCCACGGATTCGCTGATTGTGGCCGTGTCCGGCGGCGAGATCGTCCGCAGGTCGATCACCTCGGCCGCGATCCCCTCGGCCGCGACGGACTCGGCCGCCTCGAGGGCCAGGGGGACCATCGCTCCCCAGGCCACCAGCGTCACGTCGGCGCCGGCGCGGCACAGCCGGGACGGTCCGAGCGGTATCGAGCGCAGTTCTGGTGGCAGCGCCTCACGTGCCGAACGGTACAGTCGGATTGGCTCCATGAAGACGACCGGATCCGGGTCCTCGATCGCCGCCAGCAGCAGCCCGGCGGCGTCCGCGGGCGTACTCGGTACGACCACCTTGAGGCCGGGACTGCAGAGCAGCAGCGCTTCGAGGCTGTCAGAGTGATGCTCCGGGGTGCGCACCCCGCCCCCGTACGGGGTGCGGACGACCATCGGCGCGGCGACCTGACCCCAGGTGCGGGCTCGGATCTGGGCCGCCTGGGCAATGAGCTGGTCGAGGGCCTTGTAGAGGAAGCCCATGAACTGGATCTCGGCCACCGGTCGCAGCCCGGCTAGCGCCATGCCAAAGGCGGTCCCGACGATGGCCGATTCGGCCAGCGGCGTGTCGATGACCCGCTCGGCGCCATAGCGCGCCAGAAGACCGTCGGTGACGCGGAAAACGCCGCCCACCTGGCCGACGTCCTCGCCCATGACCACCACGCCAGGATCGTGCTCGAGTGCCTGGGCGAGAGCGCGATTTATCGCCTCGGCCATCACAAGCCCTGCTGGCGCGCTCATGTGTCTGTGAGCAGCTCGTCGCGCTGGGCGAGGAGCTGTCGTGTGGGCGTAGCGAGCGTCGTTTCAAACAGGCGCTCGGCGGGCGGCATGGGCGTCTGCTCGGCTCGCTGCATGGCCTCGTCGACGCGGGCCAGAGCCTCCTGGCGGGCACCCGTCTCAGCCGTGTCGTCCCAGAGTCCGCGATCTTCGAGAAAGCGGCGCATCCGAATCAGCGGGTCGAGGGCTCGCCACGCATTCAGCTCGTCAGGCGGAACGTACCGATTCGGATCGTCCGCGGTCGTGTGGGCGCCGAGACGATACGTGAGCCCCTCGATCAAGGTCGGTCCCTGGCCAGACCGCGCGCGATCGAGCGCCCAGCGGGTGACGGTGTAAACCGCGAGGGGATCATTGCCGTCGACGAGAACGCCCGGAATCCCATGCGCCATCGCCTTTTCCGCCAGGCTGGCGCTCGCGGTCTGCTCGGTCCAGTGGCGGCTGATTGCCCAATGGTTGTTCTGGATCAAGACGACCGCCTGCGCGCAGAAGACGCCACCGAAATTCAAGGCTTCGTGAAAGTCACCCTCCGAGGTCGCGCCATCGCCGATCACCGCCACGGCCACGGCCGCTCGCTTCTGCAGCCGGAACGCCATGCCGGCCCCGACCGCGTGGAGGGTCTGATCCCCAATGCAGATCTGTTGTGGGTAGACGCCGGTCCGCTTTGGATCGGCGAGCCAGTAGAGCCCGCGGTAGTAGTTGAGCAGATCGCCCAGGTCGAGCCCGCGCATGCAGAGCGTGACGACCTCCCGATACGAGGGAAAGATCCAGTCCTCGGCTTCCATCGCCAGACCAAGCCCGACCTGGATCGCTTCCTGGCCGCGGGTCGGCCCCCACACGCCGATCCGCCCCTGGCGCTGCAGCTGCAGGGCGCGCTGGTCCAGGTGCTGGCCGAAGACCATCCATCGGTACAGCTCCTGAAGCTGCTCCTCGGACAGCTTCGGGAGAGGACCACACACGGTCCCGTCGGGTGCGAGGACGCGGAATGGCTCGAGCGGCTGAGCCAGGCTGGCCAGGCTGGCCGAGAAGGCCTCCGCTCCGGGAAAGTGATCTGCGTGGCACGGCCGGCTGTGGAGTTTCATGCGAGAAACAATGTGGGTGGCGAGCGACGATTAGACCTCGCGCTCGTCCTCCTGAGCACAGGCGCACCCTTCATCGGCCACGCTCGTCACGCGCACGATGCCGGGCGCCTGGCCAGCGCCACCACGGGCCCGGTCAAATACCACCTTGCCGTCGACGATTGTCAGGGTCACCTCGACGTCTTTGATCGCGTCCGGGTGGACGGCGCGCGGGTCGGCGGAGAGCGCCACCATGTCGGCGTACTTGCCAGGCTCGAGCGAGCCGAGGACACTCTCGTGGAATGCGCACCAGGCGCTGTTGAGCGTGTACATCTGGAGCGCCTGGTCGGCACTGACCCGCCACTCGGGGCCCTGCACGCCGATCAGGTCGGTGCTTCGCGTCACCGAGCTCGAGATCCCCAGCAGCGGCTGGTAGGGAGTGACCGGGCTGTCGGACCCACCGCCGACCGGCTGGCGGCAGTTCTCGAGGTAAGCGCGAATCGGCTCGATGTCCTTGGTCCTCTCCGGGCCGATGTACTTCATGAAGCCGGCCGCCAGCGCGTACATCAGCGGCTGCTGGGCCGTAATCGCGAGCCTGAGGCGATTGATCAACTCCCACTGGTCCGGCCGAGCGTACATCATGTGGATCACTGTCCAGCGCTTGTCGGCAATCGGCGCGGACGCGTTCGCCGCCTGGTAGGCGGTCAGCACGAAGTCGATCGCGGCGTCGCCCACGCAATGCGTGCCGACCTGCCAGCCCCGCCGAGCCGCCTCGGCGCAAAAAGCTGCCATCGTCGAGGGCGTCATGCGCGGCTTGCCGCGTGGACTCGACGGGTCGTCGGTGTAGGCGTACGGCTCGCGGTAGAAACCGGTCTCGACTCCGCCGTCCGCCACGAGCTTGATCGCGATCGTGCGCAGCCATGGGTCGTCGAGTTCTCTGGACACCTTGCCGCTAGCGAGTGTTTCAAGCGCCTCGGCCAGAGACTGCTCGGTGGTGCCCGGCTCGATCGCCCACATCATGCTCGTACGTGTGGTCAGCTCGCCGCGCTCCGCCAGCTCGCGGTAGGCATCCATCTCGTCGGGCTGCAGGCCAGGCTCGATGACGCTGGTCAGCCCGGCCTCGCGGTACAGGTTCAGGACGGCGCGCAGCGCGTCCAGGCGGTCCTGCCTGGTGGTGGGAGGAAGGAGCCGCAGGACGCGGGCGAAAGCCGGGGCGCCGATGATGTGGCCGGTCAGCTCGCCGGTCTGAGCATCCTTGACGTAGGTGCCGCCAGGCGGGTCCGGCGTGTCACGGCTGATGCCAGCCAGCTGAAGGCTGGCGCTGTTGAGCACGACGTTGTGGCCACCCCGCCGGATCAGAACAGGGTTGCTTGGGGCGACCTGGTCGAGCTCCTCCCGGCGCGGGAGGCGGGCCTCGGCGAGCTGGCTCTCATGCCAGCGTGAGGAGCTCATCACCCATTCACCGGGCGGAGTTGTCCTGGCGCGGTCGCCAATCGTCTGGAGGACCTGCCCGAGGCTCCTGGTCTGGGAAAGGTCGACGGCGCTCAGGTTGAGCCCGGTCCGCAGCATATGGTTGTGAGAGTCGAAGAAGCCCGGCAGCAGCGTCTGGCCATCCAGGTCCAGCGTCCTGGTGTCTGGCCCGGCCCAGCGAGCGGCGTCTTGATCGCTGCCCACCGCCACGATGCGGCCCCCGCTCACCGCCACCGCCTGGGCCGACGGCTGGGACGGGTTCATGGTGATGACGTTAGCGTCCGTGAGCACCAGCTCGGCCGGACCAGCGACCTGAGAGGCGGTCTGCTGCCGCGTCGCGAGCGCCACGCGTGGCAGGACGACCGCGCCTGCGAGTGCGGCGAGCAGGCCGTCGAGGAACGTCTTGCGTGTCATCGGTCGGGCGAGCATCGATTTCTCCCAGCCGCGCGACGCCGCGCGGCTGAAAGCGCGAATGCAGCTGTGCCCGAGGATAGCACTAGACGAGTTTCGAGTTCCGAGTTTCGAGTAGCGACTTCCGTTCCACCCCCACTCGAAAGACCGCAGGTTTATGGGTAGTGGGTCAGTTTGGACGTGACGCACGAGCGGTTACGGCTCACGCCTCGAGCTTCATCGCCGCTTGCCGCCCGGATCATCCTTCGCGGGCTTCTGGAGCAGGATAGACCCGGCTAGCTGCTCGACATACTGGGTGGCGAGCGTGTCGATATCGTCAACCTGCGACTCGAGGACGTAGAGACCCGGCGTGACGCAGGTCGCGCCAAGCTCGACGAGCAGCGGCCGAAGGTGCAGCTCGACGGCCAGCCTTGAGCAGGCCGGTGTAGGTCGCTTTGTAGACCGGGCTGCCGACGACCAGAACGTCGGCCTGGAACACCTGCCGCAACGCGGGCTCGAGCTGCGGCGAGCCAAAGTCGAACAGCCACGGCTTCAACTCGACCAGATCGATCACCGTCTCGACCCGACCCCCACTGGCGGCGGCAAGGGCCTCGGCAACCGCCGTCACCATCTGATGGGTGCGTGAGCGCGGCTTGGGGTTCCCGACGATCCCCACGATGGTTGGACCAGCCGAGAGCACCAGTTTTCTCTGCCCGGGACCCGCGACCGTTCCCACGTTGCGCCCCTAGCGCGGCGCCCAGTCGCCGCGCTCGGCCCGTGGCAGGCCCAGGTTCTCCCGCAAGGTCGGCCCAGCGTACTCGCGGTGGAACAGGCCGCGCCGCTGCAGCTCGGGCACCACCAGGCGCACGAAGTCCTCGTAGGCGCCGGGCACGTGGGTGGCGGCCACGATGAACCCGTCGCACGCCCGCGTGGTGAACCATTCCTCCAGCCCGTCCGCGACCTCCTTCGGGGTGCCGATGAAGCGCGGATGATCGCGCACCGTTCCGCGGCCGCTCACCTCGATGAAGTCCCGCACGGTGGGGTTCTGCTTGCCCGACATGCGCACGACCCGCTGGTGCATCGACTGCGCGCCGCTGATCGACGCCAGCTCCTCGTCGGAGAACGGCTCGTCCACCCCCTTCTGCGCGAAGTCGTAGTTGAGCAGCTCAGACAGCAGCGTCAGTGCATCCATGGGATGGGCCAACTGCTCGATGTAGGCGTACTTCTCCTCGGCGACGGTCCTCGTCTCGGCGACCACGCAGTACACGGCGGGCAGGATGTGGACCACGTCCGGATCTCGGCCCGCGCCCGACACGGCGGCCTTGATCTCCTGGTAGTCTCGTCGCGCGAGCTCCAGGTTTGGCAAGGCGACGAAGAGCACCTCGCCCCACCGGGCCGCGAAGCGGCGGCCTCGCCCGCTCTGGCCAGCCTGGATGATGACCGGGCGCCCCTGCGGCGTGCGCGGTACGGTGAACGGCCCACGCGAGCGGAACCACTCGCCCTTGTGGTCCAGGCGATGGACCTTGGCCGGGTCGGCGAAGATGCCGCGCTCGCGGTCGAACAGAATCGCGTCGTCCTCCCAGGTGTCCCAGTGGCCCAGGACCGCCTCCATGAACTCGTCGGCGCGATCGTAGCGAGTATCGTGCTCGGGGTGGGCCGCCTGCCCGAAGTTGGCTGCCTCCGAGTCGTTCAGCGAGGTGACGACGTTCCAGGCCGCGCGGCCGCCGACCATGTGGTCGAGCGTGGCGAACACCCGCGCGACGTGGAAGGGCTCGTAGTAGGTGGTCGAATACGTCCCCCCGACCCCGAGATAGCGGGTGGCCAGTCCCATCGCCGTGAGCAGGGGGACCAGGTCCATCTTGACCACCCGCACCCCGTGCCGCACGCACTCGGCGTGATCGTCGCCGTAGCGGTCGGGCATGGCGAGCCGATCGTCGAAGAAGGCGATGTGGAACTTGCCCGCCTCGAGCGTCCGCGCGATCCGCTGGTAGTAGTCGGCCGTCATGAAGTCCGGCGCGGTGGCCACGTGCCGCCACGAGGACGGCAGGTTGGTGCAGTTCTGGGCCTGCATGAAGGCGACGAGCGTCATCTGTCGACGAGGGGCGCTCTTCGTCTCCGTGCTCATGTTCAGCACCTTCTCATCGGCCCACGAGGCTCGCGCGGCGACCAGCGCCGCCCGTATAGGGGCACGGCATGCCGTGCCTTTGTGTCCGTCCGCTAACGGAGCATGCCATGCAGCGGGCGCGGCGTCAACAGCGGTGTCTTCGCGGGGTACGCGTCAAAGCTTTAGATTTGGCAGCTGGCGCGCTGCTAACGCCCTCACCCCGCGAAGCGCACTTGTTCCCGACCCCTCTCCCAAGCGTGGGAGAGGGGAGACCCCCTGATGCGGGAGCCGGCCAAACGTTTGATGGCCACCGTGTCCTCTCGGGCACCGGTCGCGGTGTCTGCGCAGGCGATCAAGCGGATGCGCCGTCTGGC
>WNGA01017584.1_pt1 | contig 15550 bp, 15 predicted proteins | sample 5400061 | NCBI WGS metagenome assembly WNGA01 (sample SAMN13153366, study PRJNA577476) | soil metagenome | isolation source: 100 cm soil or saprolite under grassland replicate 2 | place: USA:California | collected 2016-06-15
TGCGCGGCACCGTATCGATGGCGCGGGCGCAAAACCCGGATTCCGGCGACAGCCAGTTCTTCATCTGCTTTGCGGACGCGCCGTTTCTCAACGGCCAATATACCGTCTGGGGCCAGGTGACCGAGGGCATGGAGAACGTCGACAAGATCAAGCGCGGCGAGCCGGTGCAAAACCCCGATCGTATCGTCTCGGCGAAGATGGCGGCGGACTAAGACAACGCGCCGTGGCGCGGCTGCGGCGCGGGGTCGGCCTCGCACACCCAGGCTTCCTTGGCGAACCATTCGTGCTGGGTGCGGCATATCGGGCAATAGACCTGCCCGAAGAACACGGGCGTGGTGCTGAAACTGTCGCGGTCGGCGACAATCCCCGTTGCGATATCCCGCCCTGTCTCCGGGCATCTGACCATGACGGTGCCCATTTGGCCTCTCCCTGATTCGTTTGCCGCGTTGAAACAGGGATAGCGGATGGATGCGAAGATTGTTTGACGCCACCGCGACCTTATCGCGACGAGATCGCTGAAGTTGCCGAAAAAGGCCGGGTCGGTGCTTTGCACAATTTATGAAAAATAAATGCGCAACCGTTCGGAACAACCCGATACCCGAACGCGTTGCCGAAGACGAACGTAATTGCAGGGGGTGATCATGCCTCGACCAAATATTGGCGATCACGCAAGGGCTTCAAACTTCGTCCCGAACGGCCCGCGGACCCGCTATCTCGTCGTCCGTCAAGAAGACGTATGGTTCATCAAATTCGACGGCGAAGAGTACGGGCCTTACCAGAGCGAGCGCGAGGCGATGCTGTTCGCCATCGATGCCGCACATAAACTCGGCGAGCAGGGCGAAGAGACCCAAGTGCTGCAGGTGGACGAGAACGGCGAAGCCCGGCCGATGTGGACCTGCGGGCTCGATCCGTATCCGCCCCGGCTATAAGGCGCGTTTCGGTTCCATTCCCGGATCGCGCTGCGTCCGGCCTCCCCGCGCGACGCGGCGCGGCTTCTGGTCGTGCGGCCGGGCGTAGTGCCGGAATTCGATGATCGCGGCGTGCGCGATCTCCCTGACCTCCTGCGCCCCGGCGATGCGCTCGTGGTCAACGACAGCAAAGTGATCCCGGCGCGGTTGTGCGGCCGGCGCGTCGGGCGCGGCGGAACCGAGCCGGCGCTCGAGGCGACGTTGCACCAGCGCCTCGACGGCGCGCGCTGGCGCGCCTTCGTGAAGCCCGCGAAGCGGCTCGCGCCCGGCGACGTGGTGCGCTTCGGCGAGGAAGGAAAGGTCTGCTTCCTCGGCCAGCTCGACGCCACGGTCGAAGAGAAAGGCGAGGGCGGCGAGGTGACGCTCGCCTTCGCCTTCCATGGGCTGGTGCTGGACCAGGCGGTCGCGGAACGCGGCGACATGCCGCTGCCGCCCTATATCGCCGCGCGGCGCGCGCCGGATGAGCGCGATCGGGTCGATTACCAGACCCTGTTCGCGCACACCGAAGGCTCGATCGCCGCGCCGACGGCGGGACTGCATTTCACCGACGCGCTGATCGCACGCCTGGCGGAGCGCCGGATCGCAATCCACAAGGTCACGCTGCATGTGGGGGCGGGGACCTTTCTTCCGGTGAAGACAGCCGACACCGCCCAACATCGCATGCACGCGGAAGCGGGCAGCGTCAGCGAGGAGACCGCAACCGCGCTCAACACGGTGCGGCGCGCCGGCGGCCGCATCGTTGCCGTCGGCTCGACCTCGCTGCGCCTGATTGAAAGTGCGAGTGGGGACGACGGCGTCATCCGGCCGTTCGAGGGCGAAACGGCGCTGTTCATCACCCCGGGCTATCGCTTCCGCGCCGTCGACGTGATGCTGAGCAATTTCCACCTGCCGCGCTCGACCCTGTTCATGCTGGTCGCAGCCTTTTCCGGCCTCGAGGTGATGAAGCGCGCCTATGCGCATGCGATCGAGAAGGGCTATCGGTTCTATTCCTACGGCGATGCCTGCCTGTTGTTTCGTGCCGGTGCCCGAAGCTGAGCAGGAAACACATTCATCTTCACTCAAAGATGTTCCTCGGTACGCAACGAAAGCTCGACCATTCTTTCGAGCAGTTGGTCGGCGGGTAAGCCGACGAAGTTGCGCATGACCATCTGGTAGGCACGCTGGTCGACCCCGGTCGAGGTCATCGTGAGCTCATCGCCGACCGTCCAGAAGCTCAGCAAGCCAATTCCGAACTCGCCTTGCAGGCCTGAAGATCCGTCGGCCTTCAATCGGCGTTTGACCGAGTCGCAAATGTGGGTTGCGACGTAGCGAAAATCCGGTCGGCCTTCGTTGTCGCGTGGCACCCCGTCACCCTCTGCAAGCATGGTTGGCTTGATCTCAGCAGCGTGCGCCGCAAGCGCTATTTGAAGAGCGCGGCGATCTCCCCGAGGGGCAGAAACAGCCGGCGCCCCGCGCTGGGCAGCACATGAAACGATAGCGTTCGTAAAATGCCTCCGCGGTTTCATCTTTTGCGTCAACCACGAAGGCATAGGACGCGATCTCGCTGCGCAGTGTCCGACTGAAAGCATCGAACAGCAACAGCTCGCCGAGCCTCTGGCCGCGTCGCCGATGATCGACGGCGAGGCGCCCCATCAGCGTCGCGGGAATCGCGGGATATCGCGGCAGCCTCTTGGCGAGATCAGGCGGCAAATCCACAAGCGCAATGCTGGTTGCAGACAGCGTGTAGTAGCCGGCCACCGATCCGTCCTCCGCAGCGAGGACAAAGCACGACGCCACCCGCTTCCGGCTGTCCTGCCCCGCCTGAGTACGAAAGTAGCGGTCGAGTGATTCAACGCCGCATGAAAAAGCCGCCCGGTTGTGTTGATCCCGGAGCGGTTCGAAGCGATAGGCCGAGGGAAGGGCCATTCAACTTTCGAATTTTTCAATATAACGGCGGGCCGCTGCACGGAGCCTCTCATTGGGCTTCCGGGGACTGAGCATCGCCTCCGCAAAAGCCCTGCTGTCTTGCGTGCTCAACCGGATGATATGCATCTCCTCGATTGTTCGGACCGCAGCCTCATGGGCACTGGAGACGACGAAATCCGTGAGCGTACGACCCTGCAGTTCCGCCGCTCGTTGAAAGAGCTCTTTCTGATTGCGCGAAATCCGCGCCTCCAGACGCTCCGCGCGAGCGCGGACCGCCGACCTTTGTGATGTCGAACGAGCCATGACAATCCACCTCTGTATTTAGGAGGGAGGGAGTGTACGGCAAATGGCCGGACGTATCAAGTGGGGTAAATAGGGCTGTGCGGCCGGGACGCAGAAAGCCTTACGCAATTTGCGAATGAGCGCGTGCGACGGGTGCACCGCTCTGCTCTTCTTTGCGCTCGTGCTGCGCCGCGCCCGGGACACGAGTCAGTGCTGTGCTATGAGTGGGGAATGTCTGACCGCTTCTCGTTCCGTCTCCTGGCCACCGACGGCGCCGCCCGCCGCGGCGAGATCACGACGCCGCATGGGCCGGTCGCGACGCCGGCCTTCATGCCGGTCGGCACGCAGGCGACCGTGAAGGGCCTCGCGCCCGACGCGGTGCGCGCAACCGGCACCGACATCGTGCTGGCCAACACCTATCACCTGATGCTGCGCCCCGGTGCCGAACGCATCGCGGCACTCGGCGGGCTGCACACATTCATGAACTGGCCGCACGCGATCCTGACCGATTCCGGCGGATTCCAGGTGATGTCGCTGTCGGAGCTCCGCAAGGTTGAAGAGAGCGGCGTCACCTTCCGCTCCCATCTCGACGGCGCGATGGTCGAGCTTTCGCCCGAGCGGGCGATCGAGATTCAAAATCTGCTCGGGTCCGACATCGTGATGCAGCTCGACGAATGCCTGCAGCTGCCGGCGCCGCCCGCCGAGCTCGCGCGCGCCATGCGCCTCTCGCTCGCCTGGGCCGAGCGCAGCAAGCGCGCGTTCGAGGGCAGGGCGGGCGCCGCCCTGTTCGGCATCGTGCAGGGCGGCGACGATCCGACGCTGCGCGGCGAGAGCGCCCGTGCCCTCGTCGATATCGGCTTCGACGGCTACGCCATCGGCGGCCTGGCGGTCGGCGAGCCGCAGGATGTGATGTTGCGCACGATCGAACACGTTGCGGCGGTATTGCCCGCTGACCGTCCCCGCTACCTCATGGGCGTCGGCACGCCTGACGACCTCATCGAGGTGGTGGCGCGCGGCATCGACATGTTCGACTGCGTGCTGCCGACCCGCAACGGCCGCCACGGGCTCGCCTTTACCCGCTTCGGGCCGATCAATCTCAAGAATGCCCGTCACGCCGGCGATCCCCGTCCGCTCGACGAGGCCAGCAGCTGCTCCGCCGCCCGCGACTATTCGCGCGCCTATCTCCATCATCTCGTCAAGGCGAACGAGATGCTGGGCGCGATCCTGCTCACGACCGTCAATCTCGCCTATTACCAGGAACTGATGGCGAGCATCCGTACCGCAATCGGGGCGGGAAAGCTCGACAGCTACGGGGGAGAGATCAAAGAGCGTTGGGCACGGGGCGACATCCCGCCGCTGTGACGAGTTCGGTTTTCAAGCTCTCGACGCCGCGCAGACATGGAGGCAAGATACCTCGAACAAGGCGGCGTCACTTCTCGAATTGGCGTCGACAGCCGCCGGAGCGGAGGGACGCCATGACTTGGAAGACCTGCCTTGCCTGCACCGTCTTGTTGGCGGTCACGGCCGCGCACGCGAACGCGCAGACATGGCCTTCGCGCCCGATCGAGATGATCATCCCGTTCCCGGCGGGCAGCGGCGTCGACGTCATCGGCCGCTCGGTCGCCAGCGCGCTCTCCGAGCAATTGGGCCAGCAGGTCGTGGTCACCAATCGGGATGGCGCCTCCGGAACGATCGGTTTCAACGCCTTGGCCGCGGCCGCGCCCAACGGCTACACCATCGCGTTCGGCCCGACCACCCCGATCGCAAATGCGCCCTATCTGGTGAAAGGGGTCCGCTACCAAGTCGATTCGTTCGATTACGTCTGCCAAATCTTCGAAAACGTGTTCACCATCGCGGTGGCGCCGCAATCGCGGTTCAAGTCGGCGCGGGAATTGATCGCGGCGGCACGAGAAAATCCCGGCAAGCTGACCTACGGCCACGCCGGCAACGGCACCATCCCGCACCTGGCGATGGAGAATTTCGCCGATGCGCTGAAGCTGAAATTCCAGCCGGTGCCGTTCCGCGGCGATGCTCCGATATTGCCGACCCTGCTCAAGGGCGACATCGATTTCGGCGCGTCGGCGGTATCCACCATCCATGGAAAGGAATTCCGGCCGCTGCTGGTGTTCCTGGAGACGCGGCATCCGGCCTATCCGGATGTCCTCACGGCGCGCGAGCTTGGCGCCACCTCCGAGGTGCCGCCGGGCCATAACGGGCTCTACGCTCCCGCCGGCTTGCCGGCCCCGATCAAGGCGTCGTTGGAACGGAACTGCACCGATGCGATCAAGAGCAACGCGGTCCGTCAAATGATCGCCAATACCGGGCAGAGCTTCCGTTACCTCAGCGGCGCCGACTTCCTGGCGCAGACGGTGGCCGACTACAAGTTCAAGGGCGAGCTCATCCGCCGTCTCGGTCTCTTGGCCCAATAAGGGCCTCGACGCCGCGCCTCGGTCGGCGCAGAATAAAACCGTTCCAAATAACAGCGGCGCGGCAAGCGCCGGCATTTTGGGAGACGCCGGCCATGGCCATCAGCCTGAAAGTCAACGGCGTGAGCCGCTCGGTTCCGGCCGAGCCCGATACGCCGCTGCTTTACGTGCTGCGCAACGACCTCGAGCTCAACGGCGCCAAATTCGGTTGCGGGCTGGCGCAGTGCGGGGCCTGCACGGTGCTCATCGACGGCAAGGCCACGCGCTCCTGCGTGACCCCGATCGGCACCCTCGAGAAAAGCGAGATCACCACCATCGAGGGCCTCGGTTCGATCGACAAGCCGCACGCGCTGCAGCAGGCGTTCATCCAGGAGCAGGCAGCCCAGTGCGGGTATTGCATCAACGGCATGATCATGTCGGCGAAGGAGCTCATCGACCGCAATCCACGGCCGAGCGAGCAGGACGTGCGCGCGGCGCTCGAGGGCAACCTCTGCCGCTGCGGCACCCATAACCGGATCATCCGCGCGGTGCTGCGCGCCGCCCAGGCCAACGGGAGGACCTGACCATGAACGCTCCCAATTTCAATCGCCGCCAATTCACCGCCGGGCTCGGCGCGATCGTGGTCGCGTTCTCGCTCGATCCGAAATTCGCCTTCGGACAGGAGACGCCGCGGCTGCCAGGCAGCCTGCAAAATAATCGCAAGCTCGACGGCTGGCTCCGGATCAACCCCGACGGCACCGCCACCGTCTTCACCGGCAAGGTCGAGCTCGGCCAGGGCATCCTCACCGCGCTCGCCCAGATCGCGGCCGAGGAGCTCGACCTGCCGCTCACCCGCATCAAGATGATCTCGGGCGATACCGGCCAGACCCCGAACGAAGGCCAGACCGCCGGCAGCCAGTCGGTCGAGAACAGCGGCACCGCGCTGCGTATGGCCGGCGCCGAGGTGCGGACCATCCTGCTCGATCTCGCCGCCAAGCGTCTCGGCGTCGCCGCCGACCAGCTCACCATCAGCGATGGCGTCATCGCGGCGTCCGACGGCCGCAAGGTCGGCTACGGGGAGCTCGCCGCCGGCGTCGATCTCAATCGCGAGGCGACCGCCAAGGCGCAGCCGAAGCCGCCGGCGAGCCACAAGATCGTCGGAAAATCGATTGCGCGCTTCGACATTCCGGCCAAGGTCACCGGCGGGGCGGCGTTCGTCCAGGATATGCGCCTGCCCGGCATGGTGCACGGGCGCGTGGTGCGTCCGCCGCGCTACGGTGCCAAGCTCGACAGCGTCGACGAGGCCTCGGTCAAATCCATGGCGGGCGTGGTCGCCGTGGTGCGCGACGGTTCCTTCCTCGGCGTCGGAGCTACCGGATCCTGCGCGCATCTTCGACGTGATCAAATCGCTGCCGAGCAAGGACGCGACCATCGGCGTCAAGCAGGGGCCGGCGCTGGCGAGCGCCCGCACCTTCGAGGCGGTCTACACCAAGCCCTACATGTCGCACGCCTCGATCGGACCGTCCTGCGCGCTCGCCGAGCTCAAGGACGGCAAGATGACGGTATGGACGCATTCGCAAGGCGTCTTCCCGTTGCGCGGCGAATTGGTCAAAGCGCTGAAGATGCCCGCCGCGGCGATCCGCTGCGTGCACGCGGAAGGCTCCGGCTGCTACGGCCACAATGGCGCCGACGACGTCGCGGTCGACGCGGCGCTGCTCGCCCGCGCGGTGCCCGGGCGTCCGGTGCGCCTGCAATGGATGCGCGACGACGAATTCAAGTGGGAGCCTTATGGCGCCGCGATGGTGATGCGGGCGAAGGCTGCGCTCGGCAGCGACGGCAAGATCGCCGACTGGGAATACGAATTGTGGAGCAATACCCATTCGACCCGGCCGGCCTCCACCAACGGTACCAACGTGCTGGCGGCCTGGTATCTCGGCGAGCCGCAGAGGATGGGCCCGCCCACGAGCCCGCCGCAGCCGGCGGGCGGCGGCGACCGCAACGCCATCCCGCTCTACGATTTCCCGAACCAGCGGGTCATCCACCACTTCGTCCAGGACATGCCGATCCGGGTCTCGGCGCTGCGCACGCTCGGCGCCTATGCCAACGTGTTCGCGCTGGAGTCGTTCATGGACGAGCTGGCGGCTGCGGCCGGCGCCGATCCGATCGCGTTCCGGCTGGCGCATATGAAGGACCCGCGCGCACGGGCGGTGATCGAGGCGGTCGCCAAGAGAGCCGGCTGGAAGGAGGGCGAGAAGGGTGACGGCACGCGCGGCCGCGGCCTCGGGTTCGCCAAGTACAAGAACCTCGCCTGCTACGTCGCCGTGGTGGCGGACGTGGAGATCGACCGCGCAAGCGGCGTGGTGCGCGTTCCGCGCGCCTTCGCCGCGGTCGATTCGGGGCTGATCATCAATCCGGACGGGCTGTCGGCGCAGATCGAGGGCGGCATCATCCAGTCGGTGAGCTGGACGTTGAAAGAGGAGGTGCGCTTCGACAAGAGCGGCATCCTCGCGCGCGACTTCGCCACCTATCCGATCCTCACCATGCCGGAAGCGCCGAAGGTCGAGATCGAGCTGATCAACCGTCCGAGCGAGCGTCCGCTCGGATCGGGCGAGGGCTCGCAGGGGCCCGCGGTCGCGGCCGTCGCCAATGCCTTCGCCCACGCTACCGGCAAGCGCATCCGCGACCTGCCGTTCCACCCGGCACGGGTCAAGGCCGCGCTGGCGTAGTCGTCGTTCGTATGTCGTAATCGTTCGACAAGACCGCGGTGCAACTCGCGCCGCGAGATCAGGGAGGAAACCATGGCCATCAACTTCACTGTGAACGGCAAGGCGGCGTCGACCGACGCGCCGCCGGCAACGCCGTTGTTATGGGTAATCCGGGAAGGCCTCAAGCTCACCGGCACCAAGTTCGGATGCGGCACCGGCCTGTGCGGTGCCTGCATGGTGCATATCGACGGCAAGCGCGCCTTTTCCTGCCAGACCCGGGTGTCCGAGGTCGCCAACAAATCGGTGACGACCATCGAAGGGCTGTCGGCGGATTCGTCGCATCCGCTGCAGAAAGCCTGGCTGACCGAGCAAGTGCCGCAATGCGGCTATTGCCAGTCCGGCCAGATCATGAGCGCAGCAGATCTCCTCAAGGCGAAGCCGAAGCCGACCCGCGACGAGATCGTCGAGCACATGAGCACGAACATCTGCCGCTGCGGAACCTATCAGCGCATCGTGCGCGCCATCGAGCGCGCCGCGCGGGAGGGCTGAGCCATGACACAATATTCGATCGAACGCTTGAACGCCCCGTTGTCGCGCCGGGAGGTCATGATCGGCGTCGCGGGTCTGTCCTTTGCAGTTGCCCTTGGAGGGAACGGCCGCGCCGCCGCCGCGGTGCTCGCCGCCGAGCGGAGCGGCAAAGCGCTGAGCCCATGGGTGTCGATCACGCCGGATGGAACGATCACCATCATGTCGGCGGCGACCGAGATGGGGCAGGGGTCGATGACCTCGCTGCCCTTGATCATCGCCGAGGAGCTCGACGCCGACTGGTCGAAGGTGCGGATCGTACCGGCGCCGCCGGTCGAGGCCATCTACGGCAATCCGGGTTTCCAAGGGATGATGTACACCGCCGGCTCCAACGCGGTGACCAGCTATTACCGGCCGCTGCGCACGTTCGGCGCGCAGGTGCGCCGCGTGCTGCTCGACAATGCCGCCAGGAAGCTCGGCGTGCCGGTGGAGGAACTGACCACCGAGCCGAGCGTGGTCGTCCACGCGAAGTCCGGCCGCAAGCTCAGCTACGGCGACATCGCCGCCATTGCCGAGGTGCCGCCCAAGGCGCCGGAGATCAAACCGGAGGAGCTGAAGAAGCCAAGTCAGTTCCGGCTCATCACCAAGGACGTGATGCGGGTGGAGCTGCCGGGCAAGGTCAACGGCAGCGCCCGCTACAGCATCGATGTCCAGGTTCCGAACATGCTCTACGGCACCGTGCTGCGGGCGCCCGTGGAAGGCTCGGTTCCGGACAAGATCGACGAGGCCAAGGCCAAGGCGATTGCCGGCGTGGTGAGGATCGTGCGGCTGCCTTACGGCGTCGGCGTGCTCGCCGACACGCCGTGGGCGGCGTTCGACGCACGCCAGGCGCTTACCCAATCGGTGACCTGGACCAGGACCGGCACGGCCTGGGGCTTCGACAGCGACAAGGGCATGGAGCGGTTCGCCGCCGATGCCAAGAACCTCGCCAGAGGGGCGACGGAATGGAGCAAGGTCGGCGACCTGCGGGGCGAGATCGCGAAGGCCGCCACCACCATGGAGGCGGAATACCGCTGCGACTATGCCTATCACGCGCAGATGGAGCCGTTGAATGCCATCGCGTCGGTGTCGCCGGCGGGCGACGCGGTCGAAATCTGGGCCGGAACGCAGAGCCAGACCACCGCATGCGAAGCTCCCGCCAAGCTGCTCGGCATTCCACGTGACAAAGTAAAACTTCACGACATGCTGATGGGCGGCGGCTTCGGCCGGCGCGGCAACCGCGACGTTGATTTCATCATCGACGCGGTGCTGATGTCGAAAGAGGCGGGGCGGCCGGTGAAGGTGATGTGGACGCGCGAGGACGACGTCCACAACGGCCGCTTCCGTCCGATCTCCGCTCACTATCTGAAGGCCGGGTTCAATCCGTCCGGCAAGCTCACCGCGTGGCATCATCGCATCGCCGTGGACCGGGTCGGTCCCTACATGGACCCGGTGCGCTACCAGATGGCCGGGGGCAAGGACTTCATCGCCATGCTGGGCGCCGATCTGCGCGGTTATGACGTGCCGCACCAACTGGTCGAGCAGCTCTACCGTGACACCGGTGTGCGCACGAATCCGCTGCGCGGGATCAGCTTCCTGGCCAACAGGTTCGCCACCGAGGCGTTCGTCGACGAGATCGCGCGCAAGCGCGGGATCGACCCGGTCACCTACCGTCTCGAGCTGTTGAAAGACACGCCGCGCGGCACCAAGACAGTCCAGCGTGTGGCGCAGATGGCGGAATGGGGGCGCAAGCGCGACGGCCGCGCGCTCGGCTTCGCCTATCTCGACTATTCCGGCTCGCTGGTGGCCGGCATCGCCGAGGTGTCGCTCAACCGCGCCAGCGGAGAGATCAAGGTGCATAACTTCTGGTGCACCATCGATTGCGGCGTCCCGGTCCAACCCGACAACGTCGTGGCGCAGACCGAGAGCAGCATCGTCTACGGCTTGGGCGTGGCCTTGACCGAGACCATTTCGATCAAGAACGGCGCGGTCGAGCAGAACAATTTCTACGACTACCATGTGCCGCGCATGAACCAGGTGCCGCAGATGCACATCGAGGTCATCGCGACCGACAACCATCCGACCGGCGCCGGGCAGATGGCGACGCCGCTCGTTGCGCCCGCGATCGCAAGTGCGATCGCGGAGCTCACCGGCGTGCGCCTGCGTCACAGCCCGTTCACGCCGGAGCGGGTCAAGAAGGCGCTCGCCTAACGACAGGCGCTCGCCTCGCCCCAAGGCGCGTCCGCCGGACGCGCCTTGCTGGGCGAAGCAACCTCTTCGCAAAAACCAAAGAACCGTCAGGAGAAAACCTCATGCATCGAAATATGTCGATCCGCGGCGCGCATGCGTTGCCTGTCACTGCAAGCGCGGCGGCCGGATTGATGGCACTGCTGGCGATGCCCGCGCTCGCGCAGGCGCCGAAGATCGGCGATGCGCCGGAAGCCAAGAACATGCGGCTCGTCGGCTACAACGACCTGCAGGCGCGCAGCGCCTATCAGCCGATCATCCACAAGCAGGGCAACCGCTACATCGCCTATATCGGCCATCATGGCGGGACGCAGGCGGTGCCGAAGCCGGTCAATCCGCTCAATGGCCAGGCCGAATTCAATGGCACCTCGATCATCGACGTGACCGATCCCAAGCAGCCCAAATATCTCACCCACATCCCGGGGCTGGAAGGCCTCGCCGAGGCGGGCGGCGGCCAGATGGTGCGCGCCTGCGACGGCAAGAGCCTGCCGAAGGGCGATCCCAGCAAGACCTACCTGCTGCGCACCTTCGGCGGCCAGGGGCACGAAATATGGGATGTGAGCGATCCGGCGGCGCCCAAGATGATCACGCGCGTAAGCTGGGGTCTGAAGGACACGCACAAGAGCTGGTGGGAATGCGACACCGGCATCGCCTATCTCGTCTCCGGCGTGCAGACCTGGCGAACGCGTCGGATGACCGAGGTTTACGATCTCAGCGATCCGACCAAGCCGGTGAAAATTCGCGATTTCGGTCTCACCGGACAGCAGCCGGGCGCGACCGGCACCGTGCCCACCGATCTGCACGGGATGATCTCGACCGGGCCGCAGGGCAACCGCGTCTACTTCGCCTATGGGACCAACAAGGGCGGCGTGATGCAGATCGTCGACCGCGACAAGCTGTTGAACGGTCCGAAGGAGCCGACCCCGGACAACCTGCGCTATCCGGTGATCGGCCAGCTCGACATGTTGCCGCTCAACGGTGCGCACTCGGTCATTCCGCTCGGCAAGATGAAGATTGCGGAGTTCGCCAGAGACATTGCCGGCGGCGTGCGCGACATGATCATGATCGTCGACGAGTCGCTGGTGAACGAATGCCAGGCCGCCGAGACGCGGCAAATGGTCTGGTTCGTCGACGCCACGGTGGAATCGAGGCCGATGGTGGTGTCGAACTACAACGTTCGCGAGGCGAGCGGGAACTTCTGCACCCGCGGCGGCCGCTTCGGCGCCCATTCGGCGAACGAGAGCTCGGCGCCGGTCTTCCACCAGAAGATAGCGGTCGTCACCTGGTTCAATGCCGGCGTGCGCGCCATCGACATTCGCGATCCCTACAGCCCGAAGGAGGTTGGCTACTTCATCCCGCCGATCACCGAGGCGACCACCCAGCGCTGCATCAAGGTCGACGGCCAGGACCGCTGCAAGACCGCGATCCAGAGCAACAACGTGGAGACCGACGACCGCGGCTACATCTATGTCGTCGATCGCGCCAATACCGGCGTGCACATTTTGGAGTTGACCGGCGAGGCGCGGGCGACGGCGGGATTGCAGTAGGTAGCTGAGATGCTTTCGTCACGTCATGGCCGGACCAAGTCCGGCCATGATGCATGATCGGAGACTGTTCATGACAAGTTTCGCGGTTCGGACATCATGCGCGACGGGCGTTGCGCTCGTCGTCGTTGCGCTCGCTTTAGTGCCTTCTGCCCAGGGGCAAAAGGTCGGCGATCCGGCAGAAGCCAGGAACATGCGGCTCGTCGGCTTCAACGATCTGCAGGCGCGCAGCGCCTACCAGCCGACCATCCACAAGCGAGGCGATCGTTACATCGCCTATGTGGGCCACCACGGCGCCAGCTATGCACCCAAGCCGCTGAATCCGGTGAGCGGGCAACCGGAGTTCAACGGAACCTCGGTGATCGACGTCACCAATCCGGCGCAGCCGAAATATTTGGCGCATATTCCCGGCAACGAAGGCGGTCCCGAAAGCGGCGGCGCGCAGATGACGCGGGTTTGCGACGGCAAGAGCCTGCCTCGCGGCGACGCCAACGCGGTCTATCTGCTGCGCACGTTCGGCCGGCTGGCGCATGAAATCTGGAACGTCGCCGATCCGGCCGCGCCCAAGCTCGTCACCCGCATCGGCGGAAACTACAAGGACACCCACAAGAGCTGGTGGGAGTGCGACACCGGCATCGCCTTCGTCGTCTCCGGCGTGCCGAGCTGGCGCGGCCACCGCATGCTCGAAGTCTACGATCTCGGCGATCCGGGAAAGCCGGTGAAGATCCGCGATTTCGGGCTGCCCGGGCACCAGCCGGGCGCGACCGGTCCGGTGCCGTCGGACTTGCACGGTCCGATCTCGACCAGGCCGCAGGGCAATCGCCTCTACCTGGCCTATGGGCCGCTCAACGGCGGCATCTTCCAGATCCTCGACCGCGACAAGCTGCTGCAGGGGCCGAAGGAGCCGACGCCCGAGAACCTGCGCTATCCCGAAGTCGGCCGGCTCGACATGTCGCCGCTGCACGGCGCCCACACGTCGTTCCCGCTGCTGCAAATGCCGCTTGCCGAATTCGCCAAGTCGCGGGTCGGCGCGGTGCGTGATTTCGTCATGATCGTCAGCGAGGCCACCGGCCGCACCAACGGCTGCCAGGAGACGCACCAAATGGTGTGGTTCGCCGACATCAGCGTCGAGTCGAAGCCGATGATGGTCTCGAGCTTCTCGGTGCCGGAGGCGAGCGGCAATTACTGCGAGCGCGCCGTGCGCTTCGGCGCCCATTCCTCGAACGAAAGCATGGCGCCGGTCTTCCACAAGAAGCTCACCTTCATCACCTATTTCGCCGCCGGCGTGCGCGCGCTCGACATCCGCAATCCCTACCAGCCCAAAGAGGTCGGCTACTTCATCCCGGCGATGACGGAAGCAACCGAGAAACGCTGCTTCAAGATCGACGGCCAGGAGCGCTGCACCACCTCGGTCCAGAGCAACAATGTGGAGACCGACGACCGCGGCTATATCTACGTGGTCGATCGCGGCAATACCGGCATGCACATTCTGGAGTTGACCGGCGAGGCACGGGCGATCGCAGGATTGCGGTAATCACATCCCGCCGTACAGCCAAGCGATGCCCTCGTAGGACTCCTCCGGCGTGCGCGGGCCGAGCATCATGTTGCGCAGCTCGGCCGCTGGTCCGCGCGCATGGTAGAAGTCGCCGTAGACGCGCGCCATGATCTGCACGCGGGCGGTGCGCAGATAGCGCTGCTGCACGTAGGCCCGAAACGCCGACGGCAGGTCGTCGGGGCTCTCCGCGGCCTTGTCGGCGAGCGCCACCGCGTCCTCGGTCGCCATGCAGGCGCCTTGCGCAAGGTATTGCAGCATCGGATGGGCGGCGTCGCCGAGCAGCGTGACACGGCCTTTCGACCAATCCTTGACCGGCTCGCGGTCGCACAGCACCCACATGCGCCAGGTCTCGATGCGCTCCAGCATGCGCATCACCTCGGGGCGCTGGCCGTTGAAGTGCGCCCACAGCTCGCCGGCGTCGGCCTCCGCATTCCAGCCCTCGACATAGCGCTTGGAATGGAACACCGCGACCAGGTTGTAGAGCTCGCCGCGGCGCAGCGGATAATGCACGAAATGCGTGCGCGGGCCCGCCCATAGGATCACGTCCGGCTGCCAAAGATCCTCCGGCACCTCGTCGCGCTTGAGCACCGCCCGGTAGGCGATGTGGCCCGACACCAGCGGCTTGCCGTCGCCGACGACCTTGTCGCGCACCTTCGACCACATGCCGTCGCATCCGATCAGCGCGCGGCCTCTGATCCGCTCGCCCGACTGCAAGCTCACCGTGACGCCGTCGCTGTCCTGCTCGAAATCCTCGAGGGTACGGTTGTTTTCCAGCGTGATGAGGTTGTTGTTTTTGCAGGCGTTGATGAAGACGCCATGAATATCGTGACGGTGGGTCACCGCGTAAGGCTGCTTGAATTTTTCCATGAACCGTGGATCGGCAAGCGGGATGCGGGTGACCCGCTCGCCCGACAGGGCGCAACGCATTTCCATGGCCGGCGGCCGATGGGCGTCGGCGAGCACCGCGTCCTTGAGGCCGAGCCGGTCGAGCGCGTTGAAAATGTTGGGGCCGAGCTGGATGCCGGCGCCGATCTCGCGAAACTCGGGGGCCTGCTCGATCACCCGCACCGCAAAGCCCTTGCGCGCCAGCGCGTGCGCCGCCGCCAGGCCCCCGATGCCGCCGCCAGCGACCAGGATCGGCAGTTCGTTCGTCTTCGCCATCGCCACTCCAAACGTCGCAACGCTCGCTCAGCCACGGACATTTTTAGCGCGCACGCGAACATGAAAAAAGGGCCGCCCGAGAGCGGCCCCGTGACGCTTGCTCAAGCCCACTCAGGGACAAGGATGCCGAAGGCCATCGTAGCCGAGATAGGTTCCACTGCGCGGATCATAGGACCTGAAGCGCTGCATGCAGTAGGCGACCGCGTCTCCGGCC
>WNGA01007218.1_pt1 | contig 15548 bp, 14 predicted proteins | sample 5400061 | NCBI WGS metagenome assembly WNGA01 (sample SAMN13153366, study PRJNA577476) | soil metagenome | isolation source: 100 cm soil or saprolite under grassland replicate 2 | place: USA:California | collected 2016-06-15
GGCCGGGCCGGTCAACCTCGCCGAGAGTGTCGCGGGCGTCGAAGAAGACGACCTCGACGGGGTTGCCGTTCGTCGTCATGCAAATCCTCCAGTGACGGGGGGCACGGCCCCCATGTGGTCGCATCGGGGCCCGGACTGGTACTCGGGAGCGACGCTAAACCAGTCCGGAGTCAGTAGTCAAGTGCTGCAAACACATCGTTTAATCTGCAGCCGGACTGGCAACTTTTGGGTTCGGAAGCCGTGCCTTTTCTGCGCAGTTCGCCGGGCGGACTTGGCGCTACTCGTAGTGCAGCGCTTCCAGCACGTTCAGCCGCGAGGCGCGCCGCGCGGGGAGTACCGCGGCAAGCATCCCGGCGATCATCGCCACGAGCGCGAACACGACAATCTGGACCGTCGGCAGGGCGAAGGTCACATCGATGTCGTGCAGCGCCCGAGTGATCACGGCGGCGAGCAGGACGCCGAGCGGCAGCCCGAGTGCCGCGCCGATCAGCGCCGTGATCACCCCCTCCCAGCGGATCATGCGGCGAGTCTGCCGGCGCGTGAGGCCCACGGCCCTCAGCATCCCCAGTTCGCGGGTCCGCTCGAAGACCGACAGCGCCAGCGCGTTCACCATCCCGAACAGGCTCACCACGATCGAGAGGGCGAGCAGCACATAGAAGATGTTCAGGATCATGTCCAAGCCGCCGGCACGCTTCTCGATCCAGCCGGACTTGCTCCGAAGCACGGTGTCCGGATACGGGCCAAGCGAGTGCTCGAGCAGCGCCGTCTGGTTCGAGCTCACGCCGTCGTTCGTGTCGACGAATGCGAACAGGTCGCGCGGGCGCGCGAAGTGCGCATCGAACGCCCGCTGGCCGATCGTCACATCCCCGAGCAGCTCGTCGAGGTCCCCGGCCGGCGGCTTGTCGATGCCGCGCACGCCGAGCGACACGCGCTTCCCCTGAGGGGTCGTGATCTTGAACTGGCTCCCGACCTTCAGGTCGTTGTCGTCGGCGAACGCCTTGCGGACGATCGCCCCGTCGGAGCCGAGTGCGAGCAGCCTCTTGTCGGAGCCCTTGTCCCAGTGGTAGTCGTAGACCTGGCCGATGGTGGCCGGGTCGACGCCGGTCACCATCACGTCCGACCCGAATGCCGACGCCTGGTCGCTGCGGACGCTCGACGTCACCGCCACGCCCGGAACGTCGGAGAGCGCCTTGCTGGCGCTCGCCGTGAACGGGTCGTAGCCGTTGTCGGAGGTCACGACGTAGTCCGAGCGCACCTGGTCCTTGAGCGCGTTGCGGTCGGTGCTCTTGAGGCCGGCGCCGAGCGTCGCCACAAGCGTGACCAGCGCAAGCCCGATCATCAGGGCACCGGCAGTCCGGGCCGTGCGGGCAGGGTTGCGCGTGGCGTTCTCGCGCGCGAGCCGTCCCGGCGCTCCGCCCCACCGCTCGCCGGGCGCGCCGAGCGCCGCCGCAAGCGGCCGCACAAGCCGCCCGGAGACCAGCCCGACTCCCACGAACAGGGCGATGCAGCCGAGCCCGATCAGGGCGAGCGCGCCCGCCGTGCCGAGCCCGGCGAAGAGGCCGACCGCGAGCGCGACCACGGCCACCCCGAGAACCACAGCCGCCGTTACCGGATGGCTCGCGATCCGCGACTGCGGCAGCGTCGCGCCCTCGCGCACCGCCGCGATCGGCGGGATGCGAGTGGCCTTGCGCGCCGGCGAGATGGTCGCGAGCACGGTGATTCCGACGCCGATGACGAGCGAGACGATGACGGTGCGGGTCTTGAGCACGGTGCCCTGACTCGGCAGGTCCACGCCGATCGCCTTGAAGATTGCGTCCAGGCCCTTGGCGAGCAGGAAGCCGAAGAACAGGCCGGCGATCGCCGCGAACAGCCCGGTGAGGAAGCCCTCGAGCAGCACGGCGCGCATCACCTGCTTTCGCGACGCGCCGAGGGTGCGCAGTGTGGCGAGCTCTCGCACGCGCTGCGCGAGTGTCATCGACAGCGTGTTGAAGATCACGAACGAGCCGACGATGAGCGCGATCGCCGCGAAGGCGAGCAGGAAGTATTGGATGAACTTGAAGCCGTCGTTGGTCTCCTGGGCGTCCGCCTTGCTCTGCTCGGCGCCCGTCCGGACCTCCGCCGACGACGGGAGCAGCGGCTCTGCCTGCTTCGCGAGCTCCTGGTCCGAGACCCCTGACTTGGGTGCCATGAAGATCTCGTCGAGTTCGCCCTTCTTGCCCAGCACGTCCTGGGCCGTCGGCACGTCGAAGACCGCGAAGGTCGCGCCTCCGATGGAGTCGACCGAGCCGAACTTCGCCACGCCGACGACGCGGAACTCCCGGGTCGGGCCCTCCGCCGAGACGGAGATGCGGTCGCCGGTCTTGTAGTTCTCGTTCTTCGCAGTGCCGTTGTCGATCACGACCTCATCGGGTGAGTCGGCCCAGCCGCCCGCGGTGAGCGTCATCGGGTTGAACCGCTCCTTGTCCGGGTCGAAGCCCCAGCCGAAGTGGGGTGACTGCGAACTGCCGAGCTTGTCGCCGTTGCGCCCAATCAGCTGGGCGAGGTCCGTCGTGCCGCTCACGTCGTAGATCGCTCCCGCGGCGGTTGAGACTCCTGGCAGCGCCTCGACCTTCGGCAGGAGCGAGTCTGGAACGGTCGCCTTCCCGCTGGCCGCGTTCTTCACGACCTCGCGACCGGAGATGATTGCCCCGGTTTCCTTGTACGAGTCCTGATAGAGGCCGTCGAACGCCTGCTGGATCGTGTCGGTCAGGACGTACGTGCCGCTGACCATCGCGACGCCCAGGACCACCGCGAGCGAGGTCAGCGCGGTCCGCAGCTTGCGCCCCCACAGTCCCTGGATGGTCGCCTTGGTCATCGCTGCCTCAGCCCCTCCATCGTCTGCAGCACGTCGTGCTCCGTGAGACCCTCGGAGTCCTCGACGATCCGGCCGTCGTCGAGGAACAGCACGCGGTCGGCGATCGCGGCCGCGCTGGCGTCGTGCGTGACCATCAGCGTCGTCTGGCCGAGGCTGTCGACCGACGTGCGCATCACGTCCAGGATCTCGTCGCTCGTCGCCGAGTCGAGGTTGCCGGTCGGCTCGTCGGCGAACAGGATCGTCGGCCGCGAGACGAGCGCGCGGGCGATCGCCACGCGCTGCTGCTGGCCACCGGACAGCTCGGACGGCCTGTGCCGCCGGCGGTCATCGAGGCCGACCTTTGCGATCACCTCGTCGACCCAGTCCTGCTCGGGGGTCTCGCCTGCGATGGACAACGGGAGGACCACGTTGGCCTCCGCCGTCAGCATCGGGAGCAGGTTGAAGAACTGGAAGATGAAGCCGATCCGGCGGCGACGGAGCAGGGTCAGCTCGTCGTCGCTCATCTCGGTGATCTCCTCGCCACCGACCCACACGCGGCCGGTGGTCGGCACGTCGAGCCCGGCGAGGATATGCATCAGCGTCGACTTGCCCGAGCCGGACGGCCCCATGACGGCAGTGAACTGGCCCTCCGGCACTCGCATGGAGACGCCTCTAAGGGCGTCGACCGCAAAGCCCTCCTCCCCGTAGCGCCGCGTCACGTTCCACGCGGCTACGACGGCACCGATGGCCACAGCCTCCGGTGGAGGGGCTTGGGCGGTGGACATGGAGGACCTCCTTGAGGCCTCGGGGGCGAGTCCGGGCCTTCGTCCCACCGTACGCTTCTGCCCGACCCGAGACAACCCCCTCACCGGAACGGACTAACCCGTAGCTTCAATTCGGGGCACGGTGCCAGCAGCATGGTCAGGCCGTGGCGAGGGTCGCGCGGCGAGCGGCGCTGCTCGCGCAGCACGAGCGCCGACCAGGCCCGGCCCTCGTCTAGCTCCGGCGCGAGCTCGGCGGCTACCTCACGCGGCACCCAGCCGACCTGAGCGCCGCCCGCGTGCACCGCGATGGCATTCGGGTCGTGCTCGTTACCGGGGTCGCGGCGGAGCTCCAGCGAGCTGCCGGGTGCCACCGCGTCAGACGCGATCGCCTCCGCGTGGTGCCGGCCGGCCCCGGCCACCCCAATGACGCGCAGACCGAGAGCGGTCAGCTCGGGCGCGTCGCGGGCCAGGTAGCGCCCCGAGTCCGGGTCGATGAGCTGGTACCCCGCGACCCAGACCTGACCTCCGTCGTCGGGGTACCAGTAGCGCTCCTCGTAGCCGGCGTCGACCACCACAACCCTCAACCTAAAGGGGTCAGACCCCTTGAGGGTGGTTGAGGGTTGTATCGGGTACTGGTGCTCGTACCCGAGCGATACGGAGCCGAACATGACGCTGAAACTCGCCGAGGTACCCGCGCCGAGCCCGCCGGAGCAGCCGGCGCCGAGCCCGTCGCCCGCGCCGCAGCCGGACCCGAAGGGTCCCGAGACGCCCGACGAGCCGATCAGCCCGGAGCCGCAGCCGCCCCCGCCCGCCGACTCCTAGCCGCCACGGCACGTCGCGCGGCGGAGGGTCGTACGGAGCCGGCTCGCTCTCGTGCGGGCTGCCCAGCTGCAGGTGCGGCGGCTCGTCATCGTCGTCGGGCCGCTCGTCGGCGGGCACGCCGCGGTGTCCGAGCGGTCGGTAGTCCGTGCCCGTGGTCGACGGGAACGTGAAGTGCTGCTCCACGCCGAGCGCCGCGAGCGCGTCGGCCACGCGCTGAAGCGCCTCCTCGCGCGAGTCCGCCTCGACCCGCAGGTCGAAGAGGCCGCCGTCGTCGGGCGCGCCGACCTCGGCCTCGAGCGTGCGCGCGAGCTCGGCGCGCGTCTCCTCGCCCGTGTGCTGGTCGGGATCGAGTATCTCGAGCGTGATCTGGTGGGTCGCGTGCGTCATGCCATGCCCCTATCCGGGTAGAGAGCGCCAATGTACTCCGAGACCCCAAGCCCAGGCCCAGGGCCGAGCCCGTCGCCCGGCCCCGATCCCGGCGATCCGAGCCCGCCGACGCCCGTGCCCGACCCCGCGCCGCCGCCCCCGGAGCCCGTACCTCAGATCTAGCGGCGCTTCGCCAGCAGCCTGAAGCGAACGCGGTCCGGCGACGAGACGTTGCCGGCGGCGTCCTTCGCCCTCAGCGTCATTCGATAGCGGCCCGGCTTGAGCGTGTGCTTGCCGATCCGCCCTCGGAACCGCCGGCGGTGGTCGCCCGCGGTGGAATGGAACCGAATCTTGCGCCGCACTTGCCGCCAGCGCCCGCCAACGCGTCGCGCGAAGCGGATCGTCACGGTCGCGTCCTCCGACAGCCTGAACCTGATGACCGTCCCGCGCCCGCCCAGCCGGAAGACCCGCCGGGTGAGCCGGAGCCCCGTCACGTCGGGCCGCGTGGTGTCGGTCGGCTGAGGTTGTGGCTGCGGCTGCGGCTGCGGTTGGGGCTGGGGGAGCTCGATTCCGGTGATGCGCCCGATGCGGTTGCCGTCCCTTTCGGTGAACCAGAGCGTGTTGTTCGGCCCGGCGGCGATGTACTCTGGACGGGCGCCGGCCGTTAGTCCCTTGACCTCCGAGAACTGCCCATCGGTCGTCATCCTCCCGATGTCGTTCGCACCGGCCTGAGCGAACCAGAGCGCCCCGTCCGGGCCCACGGCGATGCCGAACTGGTCTCCCGCGTCGGTGACCGGGAACTCGGTGGCCAAGCCGGCAGGAGTGATCTTGGCAACCACGGAATCGTTCCCCGCGGGCGCCGTGTGCCACAGGTTGTTGTCCGGGCCCGTGACGATGTCCCAGACAGCAGTCGTGGGCACGTCGAACGCGGTTGCGACTCCCGCCGGCGTGACCCTCGCGACCTGACCGCCAAAGTCCGTGACCCAGACGTTCCCATCCGGCCCAGGCGTGAGGTTGCGGATGCCGAAGCTGCCGCCATTGATCTGGATGTCCGAGGTGGCGAGCTCGGTTCCCGTCGCGGGATCGATCCTGACCACCATGCCCTGCCCGCTGTCTCCCAGCCAGATCGCGTCATCGGATCCCGCGGCGATCCCATTCGGGAGCGTCACGCCAAAGCCGCCAAAGCCCTGCTTTTCGGTCGGGTTCGCCGGGTTGATGCGACCGACGCCCCCGGCGCCGTTGAACTTTCCGCTGAACCAGATCAGCTGGTTGTCGGGCCCAACCGTGATGTTGTAGGGCTCCAGGAAGTTGGTGCTTGCCGTCCGGCCCCAGCACGATGTCCTGAGGCGTCGAGCTGGCAGTCGGGATCGGGAACTCAGTGACGGTCGGCGCCGCCACTGCGGGCGCCGCCAGGAGCAGCCAGAGGAGGGCTGTCGCCTTAGGCCAGTGCTTCATCGAGTGCTTCGTTCACGAGCTCGTCCGCTCGTGCGTTCTGCTCGCGGCGCACGGGGCGGACGGCCCATTTGTGGAAACCCCTCAACTCTCTCATGGCTTCGGTGAACAGCGGCTTCAGGCCGGCGTGCTTCACCTTGTACTCGCCGCCGATCTGGCGGGCGACGAGCTCGGAGTCGTTCACCACCTCCACCTCTTCCGCGCCGAGCTCGCGGGCCAGCTCGAGGCCCAGGAGGAGGGCGCGGTACTCGGCCACGTTGTTCGTCGCCTCGCCGATGTAGAGCTTCCGCTCGCCGAGCGGCTCGCCGTCGGGGCTCGTGGCGACCGCCGCCACCGCGGCCGGGCCGGGGTTTCCGCGGGCGCCGCCGTCCACGTGGACGACCACCCTCACTAGTGGTCTCCGGAGGCGACCACCTAAGCCGGCGGCTCGATCTTCGGGAACGAGCCCTTCGGACGCAGGCGCCGCCGGTTCTCGAAGGCCGGGTGATCGCCTGGGTTCCCGCCCTGCGCGCGGCGGTCGATGATCACTTCGACGTGAGGGTCGTCGCGGTAGTAGTCGGCCAGCTTGTCGTACAGCTCGTCCGCCAGCGCCTGCGGCACAACGCAGTAGATCACTCCTCGGAACCTCCGTCGCTCGCGGCGTTGCCGGCAACGACGCGGCCCTCGTTGTCGAGCCCTGCGTTCCAGGTCCGCAGCGACTCGTCGATCTGGTCGATCTCCTCGCCCTTGTCCAGCATCATCACGGGGTCCGCCTCGTCGCCCAGGTCCACGCGATAGCGATACCACGAAAGCTCCCACGCCACGAGCACCGAGACGGCGCTCGCCTGTGCCGGATCGGGTATCGCGCTGACCCAGGGCGGCCCAAGCGTCCGGGCCAGGCCGGCCACCGTCCGCTGATGCCCCGACCCGTTGAACAGCTCGAGCGCGCGCTCCACCTTCACCTCGGCGGTCGTCGGGACGGCGCGTACGTGGCGCGGGCTCTGCGGGCGGGGGCGCGGGCGCGGCGGGGGCGCGGGCTTAGGCTCGGGCTCTGTCCCGTGGTCAGGCTGAAGCCTGACCCCGCCGGTGTCGACTCCGCCCGAGCCGAACATGGCCTCCCGCTCCGCGAGCCGCGCCTCGCCCTCGGCAGGCTGCGCGCCGGAGCGCCGCTTGCGCAGCCGCCCGAGCACGCCGCGGCGCGGCTCATTGCGCGGCTCGCGCGGGGGCACCTCGCCCGCGCCTGACTCCCGGATCCAGCCGTGGTGCTGTGCGCGCACGACGCAGAGGTCGCAGACCTGGCGGCGGTGGCCGCCGGGCGCGAGGTACCACTCCGCGCGCTCGCCCTTCAGGATGGTGCGCCCACAGACGTCGCAGCTGACGGCGTCGTGTACGGGCCGAAGCTCCTTCTTCACGGCCCTCAGGATAGATCAGGCCTTGACGGCCTCCTTCTCCTGCTGCGCCTGTTGCACGACCTGTTGCGCCACGTGGCCCGGGATCTCCTCGTAGCGGGCGAGGTCCATCGAGTACTCGCCCTGGCCGCCTGTGATCGCGCGGAGGTCGGGTGCGTAGTCGAGCATCTCCGCCATCGGCACCTCCGCCTTGATCTCGGTGACGGTCCCCTTCGGCTCCATCCCGAGCGGTCGGCCGCGCCTCGAGTTGAGGTCGCCGATCACGTCGCCCACGTACTCCTCGGGCACCGTGACGGTGGCGGTCATGATCGGCTCCATCAGCGTCGGCTGGGCCCTCTCCATGGCGTCCTTGAACGCCATCGAGCCGCAGATCTTGAACGCCATCTCCGACGAGTCGACCGAGTGGTGCTGGCCGTCGAAGAGCGTGACCCTCACGTCCTGGATCGGGTAGCCGGCGACCGTCCCCGAGCGCATCGCCTCGCGGACGCCCTTCTCCACAGCCGGGATGAACCCGCCCGGGATCACGCCACCCTTGATCGCGTTCACGAACTCGAGGCCCTCGCCGTCCGCGGCGGGCTCGATCTCGATGTGGCAGTCGGCGAACTGGCCGCGGCCGCCGGTCTGCTTCTTGTAGCGCGCGTGCGCCTTCGCGGAGCCCTTGATGGCCTCGCGGTAGGGCACATGCGGCGAGTGCAGCTCGACCTCGGCGCCGAAGCGGTCCTTCATGCGGTCGACGATCACCTCGACGTGGATCTGCGTGATCCCGGCCAGGATCTGCTCGCCGGTCTCCGAATCGCGGTGGAAGTCGATCGTCGGGTCCTCCTCCTGGAGACGGCGGAGCGCCTGGCCCATCTTCTCCTCGTCGCCCTTCGCCTTGGCCTCGATGGCGAACGCCATGACCGGCCGCGGCATCGGCGGCAGCCTCAGCGGGCACTCCATGTCGCGCGCGGCGAGCACGTCGCCGGCGTGCGTCTCCTTGAGCTTCGCCACCGCGCCGATGTCGCCGGGCCCGAACTCGTCGGCGTGGTCCGACTCCTTCCCCTGCGGCACGAGCAGCTGCCCGATCCGCTCCTTCACGTGGGCGCGGCAGTTGTGCACCTGGGAGTCGTGCTTGAGGACGCCCTGGTAGACGCGGAACAGGTTCACGCGTCCGGCGTACGGGTCCGCGAGCGTCTTGAAGACGAACGCGACCATGTCCTTCTCCTCGTCCGGCTCCAGCGCCACGCCGTCGAGATCGATCTCGCCGCGCTTCGCCGGCGACGGGAGGTCCTCCACGAACGCGTCGAGCAGGCGGTTGATGCCGAGGTTGCGCGTGGCGGCGCCGCAGGTGACCGGGAACAGGTGGCCCTCGGTCACGCCCTGCTTGAGCGCTGAGACGGTCTCCTCGTGCGAGATCTCCTCGCCCTCGAGGTAGCGCTCCATGAGCGCCTCGGAGACCTCGGCCACCTCGTCCATCAGCTTCTCGCGGTACTCCTGGGCCTGGGCGCGCAGGTCGTCGGGGATCTCGATCTCCTCGCAGTTCTCCCGGCTCGCGCCGTCGTAGCGGTAGCCCTTCATGTCGATGAGGTCGATCACGCCCTGGAGCTCGTGCTCCTTGCCGATCGGGATCTCGGTGGCCACCACGTGCTGGCCGAAGGCCTGCTTCAGCGACTCGAGCGCGCGGAAGAAGTCGGCGCGCTCGCGGTCGAGCATGTTCACGAAGAGGATGCGCGCGAGGCCGAGCTCGGAGGCGCGCTCCCAGAGCCGGCTGGTCGTGACCTCGGCGCCCATCACGCCGTTCACCACGAACACCGCGCCCTCTACGACGCGCAGCGCCGCGAGCGCATCGGCGACGAAGCTGGGCTCGCCGGGAGTGTCGATCAGGTTGATCTTGCGATCGTCCCAGCGGAACGATGAGAGGCTCGCGGAGATCGACATCTCGCGCGCCTTCTCGTCGGACGCCGAGTCCGAGAGCGTGGTTCCGTCTGCCACCGAGCCAAGCCGGTTGATGGCGCCCGCCTCGAACAAAAGTGCCTCGTTCACGGACGTCTTACCGCTGCCCCGGTGGCCCACCAACGCCACGTTGCGGATCCTTTTCGGCGATTCGTGCGCCATCCTGCTCCCTTCCCTCGAGTGCGAGGGGCCAGCCTACTCCGTAAGCGCTTCGTCCAAGGTTTCGTAAACGGGGGCGGCCGTGTGCACCTCTGTCAGCTCGATCACACGCCGCAGCGGCGACGACGACGGCATCACGAGACGGAGCTCCTGGCGGCGCCGCGCGAGCCGGCGCGACACGTCGAAGAGCACCTCGATCGCCGCCGAGTCGAGGTAGCGGCAGCCGCTGATGTCGAGCACCAGCGCGAGCGCCTCGTTGGGCATCGACGTGAGCAGCTGGTCGCGCACGTAGACGGCGTTCGACATGTCCACCTCGCCGCTGAGGCGCGCCACGATGCTGCCGTCGCGGCGGTCGAGGACGATCTCGGCGGGCGAGCTCACGCGGCGCGGTCCTCGCTGAGCCGCCTCCGCATCCGGACGAGCGTGCCGCCGTCCTCGCGCACGACCGCGACGTTGTCCATCAGGTCCTCGATGATGCTGAGGCCGCGCCCGCGGTGCTCGCCGCGCTTGTCGCGCCAGCTGCCGGTGTCGCGCACAACGGCGGTGAGCTCTCCCTCTTCGAAAGTCACCTCGACCTCGTAGGTCGCGTCGCCGGGGCCGTAGGCGTGCTCGATCGCGTTCCCGGCCGCCTCGCAGATGGTGAGTGTGATCTCGTACTGCTCGATCTGGGACGCGCCGGTCGCGTGCAGGAACCGGGCCAGGCGCCTGCGCAGCTGCGCTAGCGAGCCAGGCTCGGCGGGGAGCGTGAGGCTGATCTCGGTGTCGGCCACCGGCAGCGGCCGCACCGCGAGAAGCGCCACGTCATCACCCGGCTCGGCGTCCCCGAGCACCGCGTCGATCACGCGCTCGCAGAGGCCGGCGAGGTCGTCGCCGGCGGCGCCCGCGGCCGCCGCGAGCTGGTCGAGGCGCTCCGCGAGCGGGGTGTCGCGGCGCTCCACGAGGCCGTCCGTGTAGAGCATGAGCGCGGAGCCCCGCGGCAGGAGGGCCGTGGCCTCCCGGAACACCGCCGGGTCGGCGGCGCCGATCGGCACGGAGCGGCCGCCGTCCAGGAAGCGCGGCCCGTCCGGGGCGATCACGAGCGGCGGCGGGTGGCCGGCGGCGCTGAACGCCACCTCCCCCGTCTCGCGGTCCAGCACGAGGTAGAGCACGGTCGCCATCACCTGCTCCACGCCGCTCATCACAAGCCGGTTGATGCGGGCCACCACCTCCGCCGGCGAGGCCTCGACCATCCCGTAGGCGCGGAACGCGTTGCGGAGCTGGCCCATCGAGGCCGCCGCGCGCAGGCCGTGCCCTACCACGTCCCCGACCACGAGCGCCACGCGCCCGTCGGGGCGCTCGAGCACGTCGTACCAGTCGCCGCCGACCGCGGCGCCGCGGGCGCCCGGCAGGTAGCGCGCCGCCATCTCGAGCCCGTCGATCGGCGGCAGCCGCTCCGGCAGCAGGCTGCGCTGAAGCGTCTCCGCGATCCTGTGCTCGCGCTCGTACACCTCGAGCAGCCGCCCCTCCATCGTCTTGCGCTCGTGGATGTCGATCGCGGTGCCCACGTGCCCCACGAAGCGGCCGCCGACGTAGCGCGGCACGCCGCGGTCGGAGATCCAGCGGTAGTCCCCGGAGTGGTGGTGCAGGCGGTACTCGCGATCCCACTCGCTTCGCCGGGCGAGCGCATCCGCCCAGCCCGAGAGCACGTCCTCGACGTCGTCCGGATGCACGCCGAGCGCCCAGCTCTCCCCCATCTCCTCCTGGAACGTGGTCCCGGTGAAGCGCAGCCAGCCCGCGTTCACGAACGTGATCAGCCCGTCCGTGTCCGTGGTCCACATCATGGCCGGGGCGGTGTCGGCGAGCTCGCGGAAGCTCGCCTCAGACTTGCGCAGAGCCTCCTCCATCGCGCGCCGCTCGTGGATGTCCGTGGCCGTGCCCACGTAGCCCACGAACTCGCCGCCGGAGTGGCGCGGCGTGCCCAGCTCGAGCACCCAGCGCCAGCCCCCGGAGGCGGCGTGGCGCAGCCGGTACTCGCAGCGGAACTCCTCGCGCCGGCGCGAGGCCTCCTCCCAGCGCCGGAGCAGCTCCTCGCGATCGTCGGGGTGGGCGCTCGCCGCGAACGACCCGCCGATCTCGGCGCCCGGCCTCCCGCCTGTGAAGCGCAGCCAGCCCTGGTTGACGAACGTCACGTCGCCCTCGGCGTCCGTCATCCACATCAGCGCGGGCGTCGTGTCGGCGAGCTCCCGGAACTGCGCCTCGCTGTCGATCACCAGGTCCTCGAAGCCGGCCCTCTGGACGGCGGCGCCGAGCAGGTTCGCGATCGCCGTCAGGAAGCCGGAGTCGTCCTCGTTGAAGCGCCCCTCGGCCCCGCTGTGCGCCTCGATCACGCCGAACCCGCGTCCCTCCGTGCCGATCCCGGCCGAGATGAAGCTTCGGCTCCCGAGGTCGCGCCCGAGCTGGGACGGATCCCTCGGAAGCACGCCGCCGAGCACGCCGTCCGGCAGCCCCACCCCGGCGCGCGCGAGCAGGCCCTGCCCGTCGCCCGTGAGCTCGAGCGCCGCCACGTGGTCCGCGCCCAGCTCGCGCGCCGCCGCGCCCGCCGCCGCGTCCAGGAGCTCGTCCAGCCCGGTCCCGGACAGCGCCTGTTGCCCGAGCTCGGCCAGCGCCGCCTGCCGGCTCGCGCGAACCCTGAGCTCGTCCCTGCCGCGGTGCACCCGCCGCCCGAGCATCTCGCCCCGCGCGAGCCTCTAGTCGGCTTCGCCGATGGGGTCGCCCTGGAGCCGCGACTTCAGGCGCAGGACGGCCTTCGTGTGCAGCTGCGATACGCGCGATTCGGTCACCCCGAGCACCTCTCCGATCTCCCGCAGGGTCAGGTTCTCGTAGTAGTAGAGGGCCACGACGAGCTTCTCGCGCTCCGGCAGCCGCGCGATGGCGTCGGCCAGCCGGTCCTTCATCTCCGTCGTGTCCATCTCCATGGCGGGGTCGAGCGCCTGGGGGTCCTGAATCGTGTCCAGGAGCGAGACCTGGTCGCCCGAGGCGTCCGAGACGGTCCAGAGCTCGTCGAGCGCGACGACCGACGAGTTCGAGATCCGCACCAGCGACTCCTGGAACTCCTCGACCGTGACCTCCAGCTTGTCGGCCATCTCCTGGTCGGTAGGCGCCCTGTGGAGCTCGTGCTCCAGCTTCGCGTTGGCGCGCTCGATCTCGCGCGCCTTCGTGCGCACCGAGCGCGGCACCCAGTCGAGCGAGCGGAGCTCGTCGATGATCGACCCCTTGATGCGGGTGATCGCGAACGTCTCGAACTTGATCTCGCGCTCGGGCTCGAAGCGCTCGATCGCGGAGATCAGGCCGAGCAGCCCGTACGAGATCAGGTCGGCCTCCTCCACGTGGGAGGGCAGGCCGCTGGCCATCCGGCCCGCTACGTACTTGACGAGGGGCGCGTAGGCGAGCACCAGCCGCTCACGGGCCTTCTCGTCGCGTTCCTCCTTGTAGCGGCGCCAGAGGTCCCGGAGCTCGATCGCCTTGAGGTTTGTCTCCATCTGGGTCTTGGTTCACGCACGCGGGTGAGAGCGCGCGTACGCCTTCTTGAGGCGTTTCGACTCTACCCGAGTGTATGTCTGGGTCGTGCTGATACTCGAGTGTCCCAGCAGCTCCTGGATTGTGCGCAGGTCTGCGCCCCCCTCCAGCAGGTGCGTGGCGAACGAGTGGCGGAGGGTGTGCGGCGACACGCCGGCGCGGCGCGTCTGGAGCCGGAGGCGCCTCCTGACGTCCGAGGTGGACAGGCGCCTGCCCGTCTTCGAGAGGAAGAGCGCCGGGCTCGCCCCCGTGCTCAGGACCGTCCTGCCGCGCGTCAGGTAGCGCTCGAGCGCGCGCCAGGCGTGCTCGCCGACCGGAACGACGCGGGTGCGTCCGCCCTTGCCCTCCACACGAACCTCCTCGGCATCCGCGTCGAGGTTCTCAAGGGCGAGGTTCACCAGCTCCTCGGCCCGGAGCCCGGCGGCGTAGGCCAGCTCGAGCAGCGCGCGGTCGCGGAGGTCGAGCGGCGTGCCGCCCGGGATGCGCTCGAGGAGCTCGGCCACCTCGTCCGGCTTCAGGACCTTCGGCAGGTAGGCGTCCTTCTTCGGGCTGGACACGAGCTCGGCCGGGTTGGCCTCGAGCTCGCCGCGCTCGACCAGGTGGCGGTAGAACGTCCGGATGGCGGCGAGCTTCCGCGCGACGGTGGACTTCATCGCGCCGCGCTCGCTCACGACGCCCGCGAAGTGGCGGAGCTCCCTGTGCGTGAGGGCGTGCGGGTCGAGGTCGCGTCCGGACGCCCACTCGGCCAGCTGCGCGAGGTCCACGCCGTAGGCGCGGCGCGTCTTCTCCCGCATGCCGCGGGCGAGCTGCCAGTCGTCGAAGCGGGCGAGCGCGTCCTGCCAGCTAGCCTCGACCGGTGTGGGTGTCTTCTTCGTCAACACGGAGGACGGGCGGGTGGCGACGCGGACTCAGCTCGTCGAGGCAGGGCTCGCGGACGAGCACGAGCAGCCCGTCCGGCCGTGGCACCCGATCCAGGGACCCAGCGACGCCTCGACGATGTGGTATTCGGTCCTGCGAAAGCGCGAACGGGGCATCTTCATCGGCACCCTGTGCATTCGACATACCGGCCGCTCGAACCTGCTTGCGGAGCAGGGGTGGGAGGAGATCCCCGTCGCGGAAATTGGGATCTATGCGAACGACGAGCACTGAGGAGGTCGACCGTCCTGGGTTGAGTACCTATATGGACCCCTATCCAGGACGCTTGCCTCCTTCATTGCCGCCGTTCGCCGGTCAAACGGCGGGGTCAAACGGCGGGGTCTGACCCCTCCGGGGTCAGACCCTCAGGCGATGTAGATCGGCGCCCCGACCGGCACCTGGTCGTAGAGCTCGATCACGTCCGGAATCGACATCCGGACGCAGCCATGCGAGGCGGCGTGGCCGAGCGAGTAGGTCTCGTCCGTGCCATGAATGCCGGCGCCGTTGAAGATCCCGAGCCAGCGCGCCTTCAGCGGGTTCTCGGGCGTGCCGCCGGGCACGGTCGTGCCCGCAAGGCTCCCCGCCCAGGCGCTGTTCGGCACGTGCCAGGCGGGATTTATGGCCTTGTTCTGGATGTGGTAGAGCCCGGCCGGCGTGTCGAAGCCGAGGGCGCCCACGGCCACGGTGTATTCCTTCTGGAGCGCGAGGTGCTTGTAGAGCCGGAGCCTGAAGTTGTAACGGTCGACCACGAGGACGATCGGGTACTTGTCCGCCAGCTGCGCCTGGGTGACCTTCGGCTTGATGATCCGCACGGGCGCCCTAACGGTGCGGTCGACGCCCGGCACCGTCAGCGCCTGGGCGATCCGCTCCTCGAGCGACGCCGCCCTGACCCTGCGACCCTTCTGCTCCTTCACCTTCGCCAGTGAGGGGAAGTCGACCGTGGCGTCGCGGGCCGGGCGGTTCAGCTTGTTCCGCACCCGCTTGACGAGGTCGTGGACGGCGCTCGACGAGTAGGTCACGCGCGGCGGCACCTGGGCGTCCTCCTGGCCGCCCGTGAGGTCGCGGGCCACGCGGCTGAAGATGCTGCCGTCGCGGCTCGCCTCGAGCGCCTCGTCGACCATGCCGCCGACGTCCGCCTTCACCCCGGCGTCGTGGGCTGAGAGCGTGAAGCGCACCTTCCCGCGCTTCACGGAGACCGGCTTCTCGAGCGGCTCCTGGAGCTCGTGCTGGACGACACGGCGGGCCTCGCCGGTGGTCATGCCGCTCACGTCGACCCCCGCGATCCTCACGCCCTTGGCGATCAGGTCGTCGCGCGAGCTGTCGTACGCGAATGCGGCGACCGCTCCCCCGATCAGGGCCAGG
>WNGA01011442.1_pt1 | contig 15547 bp, 17 predicted proteins | sample 5400061 | NCBI WGS metagenome assembly WNGA01 (sample SAMN13153366, study PRJNA577476) | soil metagenome | isolation source: 100 cm soil or saprolite under grassland replicate 2 | place: USA:California | collected 2016-06-15
GCACTATCAGCTGCCGAGAAGGAGATTTAGAGATCAGGGATAATGACCCTCGATGCATCGTCAAAACTAAGCGTTCCGAACGTTGTGACACTTGACTCAATTCAACTTACACCGTTCCGCAGGTACTGACACTTGGCCCTTCAGTCCTTCCACAAACCGTTCGTTTTTGAGCCGGTCGATGATCGAGCCGTCGACAAACTCTTTCGGATCGTGCCGCGGAGCGTCAGGATATTCTTTGCCAAAATTTTCCAGAATCAAGTTCGTGCCTTCGATAGTCGGCGCGATGTAGTCCGGCATCAGCGATGAGACAAACTCGAACTTGTGGATACAGCGGTTCCGGTCGAATGGTCAAGGGTTTGTATTGCGACATATTCGTGATTTATAACTCATCGCAGGAGGACGAACTTCATGGCTACTCGTTGGTTGTTCAAGACGGAACCGTCCGTGTATTCCTATCAGCAACTGGAAAAAGACAAGAAAACGATGTGGGACGGGGTGGCGAATAATCTCGCGCTCAAGAACCTTAAAGATATTCAGAAGGGCGACCAGATCTTAATTTATCATACCGGTGATGAGCGTCAGGCAGTGGGCATCGCGCGCGCGTTAGGCGGGGCGTACCCTGATCCGAGCAAAAAAGATCCGAAGCTTCTGGTGGTGGACATCGAAGCGGTAAAACCGCTGCCCAAGCCTGTCACGCTGACGGAAGTCAAGGCAAACAAGAAATTGACCAACTTTGATCTCGTGCGACTTTCGCGTCTTTCGATCATGAAGGTGAGCGACGACCAGTGGAAGATTTTGGAAGGAATGGCGGAGCGTTAGTGCTGTTCAGCCGTTTCGAACCGACCGTTCTGCTTGGTAAACAACCACGCGGTCACGCCCGGCGTTCTTCGCAGCATACAAGGCCTGGTCAGCGGCACGCAGTAATTCATTTGGGTTAGTGCTGTGATCATCCGCCTGGGCGACGCCGGCCGACACAGTTAGCGAGCCGAGGAGTTGCTCCCCGTGCGGAATCTGCAGTTCATTGATGAGCACTCGGAGCTGTTCAACGCGTTGCTCGGCGTCTACCAGCGATGAATCGGGTAGAACCAGGACAAACTCCTCGCCGCCATACCGGCACGGAATATCGCTCTTACGGACTTTCCCACGCACCAGCCGCCCTAACTCGCGTAACAAGGAGTCACCGGCATCGTGTCCAAAAGTGTCGTTGAAACGCTTGAAATTATCCAGATCGAGCATCGCGACACATAGCGGAGAATTCCTGCGCCGAGCCCGATGCAGCTCGCGGGCTAGAGTCTCTTCCAAGTAGCGCCGGTTAAACAACCCGGTCAAGGGATCATGGATAGCCTCTGCGCGCAGTTTCTCCCGTAGTTTCAGGTTGGACAAAGACAGTTTGATTGATTCGCTCACCGTCACAGCCAACTGAAGCTGGCTGACCTGATGTTTACTCGTCTTGGCCGGAGCACCGACGAGACAAAATACTCCCAACGTTTCGCCTTGCACGGTCAACGGCACACACAGGTAGCCGGTCTCTGGTTGACCGACAAAATGACGGCATAACAAACCCGCCTGCGGATCGGCGACTTCATGCAGTTGGCCACGCCGCAGCGCCCAACAATCCTCCAGCGAAAAGATCGACTCTCCGAGCGGGCCATCGCCCCAGCGCGCGACGATCTCAAGATACTGGTCCCAGGCATGCACGACCGCTAGGCATCCGGCTTGGCCGCCAAATAGCTCGCCCCCCGCCAGCGCGATCACTTTGTAAGCCTCCTCTTGTGTCGTACAGCTCTGCAGGAGATCGTCCATGCTGATGAGCGACTGCATTTCACTGTCGCGCCGCTGCAATTCAGTCACCAGGGCCATCAGTTCGTCATTGGTCTTGCGCACGCTTTCCGCCGACTGTTTGGGCTCCGTGATATCGCGCACAACCGCAATGACCATACTGTCGCTGTCGGTATCCATCGGACTCAGCATAATGTCTACAGGGAACTCGCTCTTATCCTTGCGCCGGCCCAACAGTTCCAAGCCAACTCCCATGGGACGAGTATGCGGGTCAGCAATATAAGCCGCGATGTTTTTGACATGCCGTTCTCTGAAACGCTCGGGAATTAGAATCTCCACTGGCTTATTCTCTAGTTCCCTGCGGCTGTAGCCGAAAATAGACTCTGCTTGAGCATTCATCTGGGCAATCGTCCCATGGCGATTGATGACCAGAATTCCATCAGGAAACGACTCAAAGAGCTCTCTCGCAATTTCCGCGAATCTCACTTCGGTGAGATCACGGGTGATTTGAGCAAAACCCGTAAGCTTCCCTTTCCTGTCCCTCAACGCCGTGATGATCACATTGCCAAAAAAGCGCGAGCCGTCCTTCCGAACACGCCAGCTCTGATCCTCGTAGCGACCTTCGGTCGTTGCGTTCTTGAGGACAAGTTCGGGCTTTTCACCCTGAATATCATCGGCCAAATAAAAGCAGGAAAAGTGTTTGCCGATAATCTCATCCGCCCGATAACCGGTAAGCCGCTTGGCGCCAACGTTCCAGCTAACCACGCCTCCATCAGTATCCAGGACGGAAATGGCGTAGTCCTTGGCGTTTTCCACCAGCAGGTGTAAGGGCTCTATACATTCTCCCGGCGTCGATCCGGCTCGCTGTGGAAGAGTCCTGGAGCGTGGTACCTTATTTATGCCCTTTCCAGCTTGCTTTTTCCTCGACTGTTTCATCTTTAGCTTTCTCTCGGATCCCTTCCATTCAACAAAAAAGCTCGCTGGGGGTAATCCAGTCGAGCTCCGTGGTAGACAAAACAAAGTTGGAGCTGCTCGACCATCAAGAGGTCTGAGCCAGCCTGATATGATTGCCAAGTGCGCCGATTATTTCACACATGTCGACAACCGGCAAGGTGACTCTTTTGGAAGGTCGGCTCTGTGGCCAATCTTTTTATCGCAGCCTGTGCTGTTTCCGACCGTCGATTTAGAAAGACGCGCGAGCCGAGGTAGAAGGCGATCTAAACGCCTTGAAGGAAGAGGGTCTTATAGGTTAGTTTTAGCAAGGCAGCCGACGGAAATGTTGTTGTAGAGTTTCTTCACCTCTGAGAAAAATAATAAGATAAAATCAAAAAACCCGGAGATAGAAAATGGCGGACGAACGCAAACACGAGCACAAAGGCAAGCACGAACACGTTGAGGAACACGGACACGATCACGGCCATGCCGAACACGGCCATGAGCACCCGCATGCTGCGGAGCATGGGAAGGATCATTCTCATGGGCATTCGCACGATCACGGTCATTCTCACGATCATGGAGATGAGCACGCGCACGCTGCGGATCATGCGCAAGATCATTCGCACGACCACGAGCACGGTCATAGCCACAGCCACGGTCAGGAGCACGAGCATGACCACAAAACCCGTTTTCACGATCCGGCCCACGCTGCTGAATTTGACCGGCGTTCGACGATGGCGGGTATTCGCGGTTCGCTGACGGAAAAGCTGATCGAGATGCTGTCGCTCAAAGGCGACGAGTTGATATTGGACTTGGCGACGGGGACCGGACGGGTGGCGCGTCCGTTGTCGAAGCATATCAAAGGCGGGCGCATCGTGGGCGTCGATCAAGCTTTGGCGATGCTGGACGTTGGCCATCAGCACGAGGATCCGATTCCGCACTATGATCAGAGCGCCGGAGAGGCGGATAAGTTGCCTTTCAAGACCAACACTTTTGATCGGGCCTTCGTTTCGTTCAGCCTGCATCATTTCGGCAATCCCTCGGGCGTGGTCGGCGAGGTGCTGCGCGTGCTCAAAAACAGCGGCCGTTTCGTAGTGCTCGATCCGATTATCGAAGAAGCGAAAGACGCCGTCGATATCGCGCTCGAAACGAAGATCAATCAAGTTTTTCGCCGCACCCACGGCGATGATTTCCGCTTTCACACATCGAGCAGCATTCAACGCCTGCTAACCAAAGCCGGTTACCGCGTGCCGCGCAGCAACGTTCTTTCTTTCTCATTCAATCAAGAAGGCATGGACGGCATCCCCACCGGCCGGCACTGGCTTGAAGCCGCACTCGAGCTCGAAAAAGAAGCGCCCGAGCTCGCCGAGCGCATGAAGAAAAATTATTTCACTTGGCATTCCCATGGCGACCACGTGCACGTGAAGGGGAGCTTCTCGTACGCTCTAATCACGGGCGTGAAGCCGGCCTAAAAAAAGGACTGTAGGGGCGCAGCATGCTGCGCCCTCTGCCTGTCAGGAGCGACGACAGTGAAGAAAGCTGATTTCAGAACGTTTTACCGCGACGCCCACGCTGTTGAATGCCTCACCGAACGCGAAAAGATGCTGATCGGTCTCACCGTCGCGATGATGCGGCTCTGCGACCCGTGAGTGGATCGGCGCCTTGCGGACGCAAGGAAAGCGGGGATGACGGAAGAAGAGCTCGATGCAGCCGTAGATGTGATCGCCGCGGTGGACGCGGGCGTGCTGCAATCGTTGAATCAGCGGATCAAGCAGCGAAACAAACAATGACGCCGGAGCGTGACGAACGCGCGGGAGACAAACTCTGTAGATATTAGAATCACGAAACTTCATCTATTGAATTGCAGATTAATTCTAATCATCACCCGAGGTGCAATGCATGTCAGAAAAAGGCAAATCGGTTGCTATCCTTGCGGCGGAGGCTCCAGCGCGCGCCAAGCCGTCGAACTACCCCGAGCCGTTTGCTTCGCGGATGGCAGGGAGAGAGAAGCGGCCGCTCGGCGATCTGTTCGGCCTAACGAACTTCGGTGTCAATCTCACACGCCTGGCGCCGACAGCCGCCTCCGCTCTTCGTCACGCCCACACCAAGCAAGATGAATTCATCTATATTTTGCAGGGCCGCCCAACGCTATACACCGATGAGGGCCGCACGCAGCTCTCGCCCGGAATTTGCGCAGGCTTCAAGGCCGGCACAGGCAACGGGCATCACTTGGTGAACGAGACAGCCGAAGACGTGCTGTACCTGGAGATCGGGGATCGCACACCGGGAGATCAAGGGAGCTATCCCGATGACGACCTTCAAGCGGTCCTCGTTGAGGGGAAGTGGCAGTTTATGCACAAAGAGGGAACGCCGTACTGACCAGGCAGTCCCTCGTACTCAAACAAACTGACGGTCGAATGCTTGACCGAGCTCGAGAAAATGCTGATCGGTTTGACGGTAGCCATGATGCGCCTCTGCGATCCCTGAGTGGAACGCCGCCTTGCGGACGCAAGGAAAGCCGGGATGACTGAAGAACAGCTGGATGCGGCAATTGACGTAATCTCCGCCGTAGACGCGGGTGTTTTACAGTCTTTAAACCAGCGAATCAAGCAAGGCAGCAAACCATGACAACAGGGTCACGGACTGCAAGCGGACTGCGCAAAAAAGACGCGCCGAGAGGGACAGGGGTTCTCGGCGGACAGACGGTGGCGTGATCGTGGCGAAAACAAAACTTGATCAGTTTAAGGGTCGGCTAAGTCCGGCGCAGATTACCGCAGGAATCAATGCTGCCACCCAAAATGCGAAGCGATTGTTTGAGGATGCACTTATCTTATTCAACGATAAAAGGTATCCGTCGGCAGCTAGCCTTGCGATTCTCTCAATAGAAGAGTCCGGCAAAGTTTCCATATTGCGTGAACTCGCTCTAGCCAAAAACGATAAAGCCGTTCTTAGTGCTTGGCAGGCCTATCGCTCGCACACCAAGAAAAATGTGAATTGGTTGTTGCCGCAGCTCGCTGCACGCGGCGCTCGTCGACTTGATCACTTCTCACCGCTATTTGATAAAGACGCGGAACACCCGTTTTTGCTTGACCAAATCAAACAACTTGGCTTCTACACTGACTGTCTCGCCAATGCGCATTGGTCGATACCGGTCGAAGTCGTTGATGAACCGCTCAGCAAGATGCTTGTCGAGATTGCCAAAATCTTCGCCAAAAATCGTGAAACCACAATCAAAGAAATAGAGCTGTGGATCAAACACGTCGGCCCTGTTTGGATGACAAACGCTGCATGGATGAAGAAAGCTTTAGCTAATTGGTATGGTGAGATGCAGCAACTCGGTTTAGCTCCTGAAGGTAAGAACGCAATGGAAGAATTTGTCCGCCAGGGTTTTGGAAGTTTATAGAGAATAGTTTGGATCATCATCATCGCCTTAACATTCATTGGCTTATTCCATGAACGAAATCTGGGTCGCCACGTTAACCGGCTCCTTTACTCTTTTAGGAGTGGGCGTGACGCTTTGGTTCCAAGATAAGCGACACGTTTTAGAACATAAGCGATGGTATGGTGATCATTTTATCGGCGATAAGTTGCAGAGTTTCAGAAAATTATATGTTGCGTTAGTTGACTGTCATTTCACGATGAATTTTTATGGAGGTGTGCCGCCCCGAACTTTGGTAGAATTTAGAGAAAAAGTTTCGACGAAGGAACAGTCTTACCTCGAAGCAATGGTTTTGGCTTCAATTTTTTTGAAGGACGATGAAAAGGAAGTATTCCGCAAAGCATTAGGTGCTTTTAGACAGGCAAGCATGGCTATCTGGTTAAGCCTGCCAGACGACCAAATCCCCGTCAACAAAATATCATATGGTGAGGAAACAAAACGTCTGGATTGGAAGATCTTTACTGAGACATACGACGAGGCATTGAAGCTGCTACAACAAAAATTGAATCCCGAATCTTTGAAGAATATTGAAAAAACGGATGTCGCCAACTAACCAGCGGCTGTGGGAAATGAAGGAGAATGAAACATGGTAATCGAAGTTAGCTATCAAGAAGTTGACGATGCTAAGGATGCCCATTCACACTTTAAGCAGACTAAATATTTTGAGGCCGATGATATGCCGAGTCGAAAAGCCGTCGCGCAAAGGCTGAGCACGACAGGAGTCGATTTTGACGAAAGCACGCTCTCGATTCAACCCTACGACGAAGATGCGGAAACTATGCGTAAGGGCAATATTCCGGTTACCAAATTTTAAATTTGGGACACTACCGACGCCAGCCAAGCGGAAAACATTATGTCCTTAGCTCAACTGTGGTGGCAATTTCTAAAAATGGGGGTAGCCGCTTTTGGCGGGCTGGGGGTCACTCTCAATCTAATTGATCGGTATTTGGTTAAAGATCGGGGTGTGCTAACGCCACAGGACGTTACCGAGAGCCTCACTTATACAAAGTTTCTCCCCGGTTCGACTGGGGTACAGGTGGTGGGATACCTGGCATATCGTCTCGGTGGCTGGCCTGGCGCCGCCTTGGCTACAATCGCTTATCTTCTGCCGTCATTCGTGCTGATAGTCGCGCTTTCGATAATATATGAAGGATTCACTGCTGTTCTGGCCGACGCGGCCACCCCCGCACTGAAAGGTCTCACCGCTACAGTAGCAGGGATATTGATTGCCACCATTTATCGGTTAGCCAAACCGACTATCACGACGCTGACGGGGGCGGTGATAGCGGTAGCGGCGTGCGCGGTTGGCATCGTTTTAAAAATTAATCCTGCGTGGACCGTCCTGACTGCTGGCCTTCTTGGAATCCCGATGCCGCAAATGTTTGCGGCAGGACAGAGTGCTGATGCCAAAGCAGCGAATCCGAACAAGCAGGGGAAAGCGCCATGATTTATCTCGAATTGTTTGTCGAATTCTCCATTATTAGCATGCTTGCTTTCGGTGGGGGCAACGCGGCCCTTTCTCTTCTCGAACGGATCTCGGTTCAGGAAATGCGCTGGATCACGCCTCAGGATTTCGCGGCGGCAGTCGGCTTCGCGTACGTAACTCCGGGACCCGTGCTGATAACATCGGCGTTCATCGGTTATCGCACTGGCGGCTTTCTCGGATCGGTAGTCGCAACCGTGGGAGTTTTTCTTACTCCGTGGGTTTTATCGGTCCTGGCGTCACATCAGGTGCGCCGGTACGTCCAGCATCCGTGGCTGTAGGGCTTTGGACTCGGCGCGGGTCCAGCAGTGATCGGCTTGCTGGGAATAACCGTACTTAGCTTGGGAAGCTATGCGTCCGGCTGGTTTTATGGGTTTATCACAGGGCTGGCGCTTGTCGTCGCACTGTTTACGAAAATCAGCCCGATTCTAATTCTGATAGGAGGCACGTCGATCGGAGGGTTGGTCGGCCCATTGTTTACCCAATAGACCGGCAGAATCGCGGAAGACCGAACGAATGTTTACACGTTGCCAAATGGCGTTACCCAAACGCAGCACACGACGACGAAGACGATAGGTTGATTCGATTCACGGACCACGACGGACAACAACCTTGGCTCTCGGGTTTTGTTGCAGATTGGACCAGCACGGGAGCAGAACTTTGAAAAAAATTCCAACGGTTAATGAAGCTATGGTAGAATAACTGTGGGCCTACAGGCAGATTTTTTGCCATGTATCGTGGCATGTGAAACAAATGTTAGATCCTATGCTTTTCTTTCCTTCGCAAAACGATAGCGATTGCTTATCGCGTATTGGCGTAAGAGTGCCTGTAGGCCCGAATCAACGAGTGCTCTCCTGAATGTCGCAACTGAGCGAACTGAAATCCGCCATCGACCTAGGTGATGTGGCAAGTTTGCTTGGTTATAAGCCAGCCTCGCTATCATATATCCTGTACATCAAGAGTCAGCAAAGCAAGTACAAAACGTTTGACATCCGAAAACGAGCCGGAGGGACGCGCCAGATCTGTGCGCCGGTTAATGACCTAAAGATGTTGCAACGGCGGCTCGCTGATCTGCTACAGAACTGTGTTGATGAGATTAATCAGGCGAACAACCGAAGCGATCGTGACGAACATCCAGACCAGATTGCTCATGGTTTCAAGCGAAAGCGATCGATTATCACCAACGCCCATCGGCACAGGAACCGGCGCTACGTTTTCAATGTCGATATCGAGGATTTCTTTGGTTCTATTAATTTTGGGCGCGTCCGTGGTTACTTCATAGCTGACAAGAATTTTCAGCTGCAACCCAAGGTCGCCACGGTCCTAGCGCAAATTGCGTGCTTCCAAAATGCTTTGCCCCAAGGTAGCCCCTGCTCACCAATCATTTCTAACCTTATTGGACATATAGTTGACATCCACCTTGTTAAGCTAGCTGCTCGCGTCGGATGCACATACACAAGGTACGCGGATGACCTCACCTTTTCGACAAATAATCCAACTTTTCCAAAACAGATTGCGATCCAACTCTCCGGGAACGACCATTGTTGGGAGGTTGGCAGTGAATTATCTCACCTCGTTAAAAAGTGTGGTTTTGTGTTAAATCCAAAAAAGACGCGCATGCAGTACCGCGACTCGCGCCAAGAAGTCACTGGCTTAGTCGTTAACCGTAAAATCAACGTTCGAAGTGAATATCGGCATACCGTGAGAGCAATGGTACATCGACTATTCACGACCGGTAGTTTTGATTTTGAATATCGGGCTGAAGGTGCTAACGGAGCCTTGGTTGTTCACAAGAATAATGGAAGACCGAGTCAGCTACATGGCATGTTAGGATTCATTGATGGAGTAGACTTGTACAACCGGAAAGTTAATCCGTCGAAAAAGGAGCCTCAGCTAACTAGCAAAGAACTGATCTACAGGCGCTTTCTAATCTTCAAGGAACTTTACACTGCACCTGCTCCTGTCGTCCTCTGCGAAGGAAAAACAGATAATGTCTACATCACGCATGCTATACGCAGTCTGGCTCCGCTGTATCCCAAGCTCGCGGATATAGATGGTAAAGGAAAAATAGTCATCAAGCTTCGGCGCTTCAAGTACACTGGAACTAGTACAGGACGGATTCTTGGGATTCACGGCGGAAGCGGAGATCTGAAAAAATTTATCCCAAACTATAAAAAAGAAATTTCCCGATTCAAAGCACCCGGAATGCAATGGCCGATAATCATCTTAGTTGACAATGACTCTGGTGCAGACTCGCTCCTCAATACGATCAAGGATACCACAGGAACGAAGCCTGACCGTTATGCTGCTTATGCACAAATCGATAAGAATCTTTACCTAGTTATGACGCCAATCGTTGGAGACGCAAAGTCGTCAAAGATAGAGGATTGCTTTAGCGATGAGATCAAGAGCACCGTTTTGGGAGGTAAGACGTTCGATTCTAACAATGAATTTAATACGGAGACGTGTTACGGGAAGGCGGACTTTGCCTATAAGGTCGTGAGGCCCAATGCCGACAGAATTGACTTCACCGGATTTAAACCGGTACTCGACCGGCTTGTAGATGTTATAGACGCGCACGAAAACGGGCGTAACGCTCCCACTATCTAGCGACGCTTCTTCGCACCGGGCGCCGCGATCTTCTTGCCGCTGATCACAACGAAACCAGCCTTTGACGCTTGCCGCCGCAGCATCAAACCGGCGCACATCCGAAATCGACCGATCGCGCCGTGACGGTCCATGTCCACATTAGGTGGAGTCACGCGATTGTCTTTGAGACAAGCCTTGAACGCGGTTAAATCGAAGCCGCCGTCGTCGGTGCGGAAAGCCTCTTTCAACGCGGCGGCCAACCAGTCGCCGCAGGAATTTACGTCGCCGCGCTCGGCGTAGACGGGATTTCGCACCCGACTAGGCAGCCGAAGCGATTATGCTAAGTCAATCTTTAGCCACTCCTGCCATCTCTCCATCTCACGAAAAAAGGGCAGGGAGTCGGTTGTCAATTCACTCCGCAGTAGCTTGAAGCATTTCTCGAAAAGCTGGTTGGCTTCAGGCTCTGTAAGAGGAAACGGCGGCCCCGACGGCGACCTTTGTCCATACAAGAAGACGCCAATTAATCTGCCTCCGGGCAACAAAAGGTCAGCTATTCTGTTCACGTATTCAGGCCAGCGGGAAGGAGTCATCGAACAAAGAAACGTACGTTCGTAGATAAGGTCGAAGCTCTGTTGGCCAAAGTCGTAGGTAAAGAAGTCCCCCAGAATAACCCGTTCAGCTAAAGACCCGAGCACCCGTTTGGCTTGCTCAACGGCAGCAGGCGAGAAGTCTATTGCTGATACATCGTACGCGGCTGCATGGAACGCCTGAACCTCGTAGCCGGAGCCACATCCAGGAATCAGTACCCTGCCCGGAACGGAAGATCTCTCAAGAAATGATTTCAAGGCCGATGGAACACCACCGAAGTCCCACGGCGTCTTACCAGCGGCATAGCGGACGGTCCAGAAATCCGGCCGGTTGCTATCAGAAGAATTTTCCATTGGATGTTTCAACCGTATGCGATGCGGTTCGCAATGACAACAATGTGTACTTTGCGGGAGGGAATCGACGAAGTAGAGGTTAATCGCCGCGAAATCGAATTGTTCAAACTGCCGCCGGTGTGCTAGGTAGCACAATTGGAGTATTGGAGTGATGGCTCGGGAGGTTTTGATGCTCAATGTCGGCTATTTCTATCGAACCGAGATTTTGATCGCGCTCTTTGGCTTGATTCTAGCGCCCGGTCTCTGGGCGCAGACGAGACCCGTCGCGATAGTCGGCGGTACTTTGATCGACGGAACCGGGGGAGCGGCGGTTGCGGATTCCGTTGTCGTGATTCGCGACGGCAAGTTTCAGGAAGTCGGTGAGCGAGGCAAGGTTTCGATTCCGCAGGGCGCCGAAGTCATCGAGGCCAAGGGCAAGCCGTCGAATGGATCGTCGCGCAGCGGGAAGGCGTGAAAAACGGCAGCGTGCGCGGCCCGCGCGTGTGGGCGTCTGCGAACATCATCGACGGGCCGCCGCCCGAAGGCACCGGCGTACTCAGGCGTCAGCGGACTAGCATCATCGTCGACAGCGAAGATGATGCGCGCAAAGCGGTTCGCGACTTGGTCGAGAAAGGAGTCGACGGCATCAAACTTTTCGAGCGCCTTAAACCGCAAGTCGCGCAAGCGGCCGCGGACGAAGCACACAAGCTCGGCCGGCCGGTGTTCGGGCACTCGCTCGATATCTTTACCGCTGCGGCGAATGGTTATCAGTCCGTCGAGCATTCCTGGTCGGTGGTCTACACGTCGATCCAAGACCCGAAGAAGAAAAATGATCTCGACATCGGGCGTATGTTGGGAAAAGTCGATACCGCTGAAGTGCATGCACAGATGGAACCGGCGGTGTTTGATAAAATTATCAAAGTCATGATCGAGAAAAACGTGCACTGGAGCACGACATGGGCGACTTGGTTTCGTCCGCTGTCGACGCACGCCGCCGAGATGAAGCAGCGCGAGCTAGCGCTGCTGAGAAATCCGAAGCTCAAATATTTACCCGCCTACATTCTCAAAGACACCGAAAGCTTTTTTGCCAAGTACGAAAAGATGGCGCCGGAAAAGCGCAATGAAGTCATGTCGGGTTACAAGATGCTGCAGGAGTTTGTCCGACGGTTTGCCGCGGCGGGCGGCAAGATTCATTCGGGCTCCGATCCCAATCACGTCGTGCCCGGCTACGCCGTCCACGCGGAGCTAGAGATGCTCGTCGAAGCGGGCCTCACGCCGCTGCAAGCGCTGCAAACCGCGAGCATCAACGTGGCGCAGGCGTGGGGCAAAGAAAAAGACTACGGCAGCATCGAGAAGGGCAAAGTCGCGGATTTCTTCATCGTGCGCGGGGATCCTTCGAAAAATATTTCGGATACGCAAAACGTCGAGACGGTTTTTATTGACGGCAAGAAGATGGATACGTCGTTTCACGCCGATTATAAAAATCCCATGCCTCGGCCGATCGAAGATCGGCCGGAGAGTTGAGCCATGAAATTATCTGCTGCGTGCGGCCGCCGGATTAGTTCTCTTCAACGACGCGCGCATTCGTTCTTCCCTCGCCCCTTGTGGGAGAGGGCAAGGGTGAGGGGAATTCAACGGACGGAAGCACCCTTACCTCAATCCTCTCCCGTCGAGGGAGAGGAAGTTAAGAGGGGATTCGGACTCGCGCTGGTCCTAATGACGATTACCCTAACGGGAAGCTGGCCGGGCGAAGTTTACGCCGCCGACAATGCGGTTTCTGTCCTCTCCTACCCGGATCGGCCGGCGAAGCTGCCTCTGTGGTTGGCCCAAGACGCCGGGCTATTCGGGAAATATGGATTGAAAGTCGACATCAAAGCACCCAAGTCCGGCGAGGACCTGGTCGAGAGAATCGGACGCGATGAGGCGCAGATTTACGTCGCTACGGCGAACTGGATTGTTTCTGGGATCGGCGACGGCAAAGACTTGGTTTTCTTCGCGAACACCGGTTACAGCGTACTCAAGCTCGTGGCTCGGCCGGACATCGCTCGACCGCAAGATCTCCGAGGAAAAAAAGTCGGCACGGGCGAACCCAACAGCAGCCAAGATCGGATCACGCGCCAGGCGTTGCAACGCCTTGGTTTGAATCCCGACCGGGATGTGACCCTGGTTCCGTTCGGTAGCCGGAGTATCCAGCGCTTGAACGCGCTACTCAAAGGCGAGATCGACGCGACGACCAGCAACGAGGACAATTTATTCGAACTGGAGCGGCGCGGCGAGATGAGCAAGGTCCGTGTGCTCGCCGATAACGAGAGCTTGAAACTATTCATCGGGGCGGGAGTGCGATCGTTCGCAGGCGGATCGTATCTACGGCCGCTATTTGAATGTCAAAGATCCCATGTTGCTGGAGTTCATGTACCGAACCTACGTTCACGGCGCGATTCCAGAGCGTCCCTATCCCAAGTTGGACAACGTCGCCCTCGGCATCGAAGAATTCAGCGCCAAGCCTGGCCTCAAAGGAAAGCGCGCGCAAGATATCACCGATCTAAGTCTAGTGAAGGAGCTCGAGACTGAGGGCTTCTTCAATCGGCTATCCCGTAAACCCGAAGAGCACGGCACTCGCGCTGAATAATTCCCATGGAGTAATGGAGCGGCGGAGTGATGGAGGAATGTCTTAATAACCCACCACTCCATTACTCCAGTATTCCAACATTCCAGCATTTATACGGAGGTTCTTATGCGTAGCTTGGTAAGAGATTTTTTGAATCAGGATCTTTCAAGGCGCGGCTTTTTGAAATCCATGGCCGCGGCCGGTTTTACGGTGGCGGCGGCCGATTCGGTATTACAGAATCTCGTCCCGGTCGCCCATGCCGATACGGCCGGCAAAGAATATTGGAAGCCATTCGAAGGAAACGGTGGTGCAATGCTCGCCGAGCAGCTTTTGCAAACCGGCAACGAATATCTCTTCGTCGGCAACGGTTCAGGCCTCGGCGCGCTCTGCGATGCGGTGATCGACCGACCAAAGCTCAAGTTGGTTCTCGCGACGCACGAAGCTCACGTGGTCGCGATGGCGAGCGGCTACACGATGGCTTCAGGAAAGACTTCTTTTTGTATGTACAGCCGTGTGGGCGCCGCCCACTCGACCGGAAATATCTATAATGCGATGAAGGATAGACTTCCGATCGTCGTTGCCGTAGACCGCGCCGATACGACTGAAGACGGCCGCGATGGGCATGAAGACTTGGAAGACATGCTCGAGCCGATGAAGCAGTACACCAAGTGGCGCTGGATCCCGAAAGAGGTCGCTCGTGTTCCCGAATGGGTGACCAAAGCGTTCAAGGTCTCCTCGACGATGCCTTGCGGACCGACCTATCTGATGTTTCCACGCGACGTGATGTTCGAGAACCAGGCGAAAACCAAAATTTTTCTACCGGGCACGTTTGATGTTCCGATGAACGTCAGGCCCAACGCGAAGGCAGTGGAGAAGACCGCGAAGATGCTCCTGGAAGCGAAAAGTCCGCTGCTATTGGTCGGCCCGGAAGTTTATCAGAGCGGCGCCCAAAAGGAGCTGATGGAGTTAGCCGAAATGCTGAGCATCCCGGTGTGCGAGCGTGGAACTTGGACCCAGGTTTTTCCCAATCAGCATCCGCTTTACCTCGGGGCTTTGAGAAATCAAATGCGTTATCCGCAGAACGTGGATTTTTTCCTCAATCTCGGCGATCGATTTCCTAACGGCGATGAGAGCTTCATCGTGAAGCAGAAAGTTCCTACCGTCGTCGCGGGCACCGACGCGCGTCATCTCGGCGACGCTCTGCCGATCGAAAACGCGCTGGTCGGAAATCTCAAAGAAGCGACTCGTGATTTGATTGACGCGATCAAGTCGGCGGCGTCTAAAGATCGTATCGAAAAGATCGCCAAGCCGCGCTTCGAAGAGAGCAAGAAATTTACCGACCGGCTGCGCGAGGGGCGCGACACTGCAGCGAAAAAGAACTGGGATAGCAAACCCATCGAGTGGGACCGTCTGGCGAAAGAAATCGAAGCAGTGGCGGACAAGGATGCGATTTTTGTCGAGGAGTTCGGTTCGCAGCGCAGCAAGTGCCTCGATCATCTCAATCTGGGTTACGGCGCCAAAACCCAGATCGGGCGAACCACGGGCGAGTGCTTGGGTTGGGGCTTGCCGGCGTCGATCGGCGTGAAGCTCGCCAAACCGGATCATCAGGTTTGGGCTCTGCAGGGAGATGGAGGAATGCTCTTCAATCAAACTGAAGCGCTGTGGCCCATGCGGCGGCACGAGGCGCCGATCATCACAGTTGTCTTTAACAATCGGAGCTATAACGAGACCAGAAACCGGATGTGGAGCAGAGGCAAGAACCAAAGGGAAAAGCAGTTGGACATGATCAGTCA
>WNGA01007223.1_pt1 | contig 15544 bp, 18 predicted proteins | sample 5400061 | NCBI WGS metagenome assembly WNGA01 (sample SAMN13153366, study PRJNA577476) | soil metagenome | isolation source: 100 cm soil or saprolite under grassland replicate 2 | place: USA:California | collected 2016-06-15
TCACGAACAGCGCGCGCTTGCTCTCGCCGGTCTCGGAGTCGTAGACGCCGTACCGCCTCGCCACCTCGCCCTTCGGCTCGAAGTCCGAGAGGAGCGGGAAGTGGAGGTTCCGGTCGGCGGCGAACGCGGCATGGCACCAAACGCCGTCGACGGAGACGCCGACGATCTCGGCGCCGTAACGCTGAAACTCGGGGAGCACCTGGTTGTAGAGCGCCATCTGGTCGCTGCAGACCGGGCTCCAGTCCGCGGGGTAGTAGGCCATGATCAGCGGCCGGCCGCGGAAGTCGGCAAGGGACACCGACTCACCCGGCTTTGCCTGGAGCTCGAAGCCCGGTGCCGCGGTCCCCGCCGGCAGGGCGTCCGTGGGCTGCGTCTCGTCATTCATTCACCGAGGGTAGCCCTCCCAGACGCGGCAGCGCAGCGCTAGGGCCAACCGGCAGCCGGTACGAGCGCCTCGGCGGTTAGCACCTGGCCCCTTCGGGCCCCATCAGCCATGTCGGCGGGCCCGGTCCATTCGTTCGCGATCAGGAACAGCGTGCTCCCGTCCGCGCCTCCGAGCGCGCAGGCGAAGCAGCCGCGGTCGAGGTCGATCGTCTGCAGCACCTCCCCGCCTTCGCGAACGCGCACGCAGCGCTTGTTGGGGACGTCCCCGTACCAGACGGCGTTCTCGGCGTCGAGGCAGATCCCGTCCGGAGCGCCGCGCGGGAGGTCGGCCCACGTCCGCCTGTTCGACAGACTGCCGTCGGCCCCGATGTCGAAGGCCGTGAGCTTGCTGCCGTAGGACTCGGCGACGATCAGTGTCGAGTTGTCGGGCGTCACGGCCATGCCGTTCGGGAATGCGACGCCGTCCGCCACCCGGCGAGCCGAGCCGTCGCCGGTGACCAGAGCGACGATCCCAGGGGCGAACTCGCCGCCTGGAAAGTCGAAGCCGGTGTTGTTGACGTAGGCGTTGCCTCGACCGTCCACGACGATGTCGTTCCACTTGTGGTCGCAGAGGCCGCTTAGATCGCCATGGGTCACCAGCGAGCCGTCGGGCTCCCTGCGCAGGAGTAGTCCGTCGCTCGCCGAGACGATCAGCAACCGACCATCGGGCAGCCGATCGATACACATCGGAAACGACGCAACGCGGGCGATGACCTCGCTCTTGCCCTCGAGATCGACAGCGAGCACCTCGTGCGCGGCCCAGTCGGAGCCAGAGGCGGCCATCGTGCCATCGCGGGGACTCGGGGAACGCGAGACCGCCCATCAGGACTTGCGGCCCGGAAACCGTGGCCGTCAGCGCTCCTTCCGAAACGTGAGATGGGTGACGCCGGAGGACTCGATCACCCTCGTCGACCGGAGCTCGATCGGGCCGGGGCCGAGCTCGTCGAAGAGCCGGACGCCGCCGCCCAGGAGCACCGGGACGAGGTGGATCTGCAGCTCGTCGAGCAGCCCCGCCTTCAGGTACTGCAGGGCGACGTCGGCGCCACCCGCGAGCGAGACGTCCTTGTCGCCGGCGGCTGCGCGAGCCTGCTCGAGCGCGGACTCGATGCCGTCGGTGACGAAGGTGAACGTCGTTCCGCCTTCCTTGACGACCGTCTCGCGAGTGTGATGGGTGAGGACGAACACCGGCACGTGGAACGGGGGGTTGTCCCCCCACCAGGCATCGGCGTTAGGGTCGTCGGCCCACGGCCCTTCCCCGCCGCTGAACATCCGCCTGCCCATCACGACCGCGCCGGTCGCGCCGAGCGACTCCTCGACGACGGCGTCGTCGACGGTGCTCGTCTCGCCGCCGGAGAGCCCATGGGCCTTGCGCCAGCTGGCGAGCCGGAAGGCCCACTCGTGCAAGCGTTCCCCGCCTTCGCCCAGCGGTTGCTCGAGGGTCTGGTTCGGCCCGGCGATGAACCCGTCGAGCGACATCGAGATGTCGAGCATCAGTCTTGGCATCGTCCGTCCTTTCTCTTCGGCGTCTCCTGATACGACGGCGCCGCCCTCGAAAACTCATCGGCCGCTCGCCGGCACGGGGATCCCGGCAAGCCACGCTCGCACCGCCTCGGCGACGGCCCCGAGATCCGCTTTGAGGCCGTGATCGCCCGGTACCGTGACGACGTCACGAGACGGGCCTGCGGGCGGCATCCCGAACGGATCGCGCTCGCCCTGGACGACCAGCGTCGGCACCTTCACCGCCTCCAACTCGGGCAGGCGGCTCGGTGCGTCAGGGCGGCCCGGAGGCCGTAGGGGAAACGCGAGGCAGAGGACGGAGACGGCGCCTGTCGCCTCCGCGGTGCGGCAGGCTACCCGCGCGCCGAGAGAGCGACCGCCGACGATCAGAGGCAACCCGCTCAGCTCGCCCGCACGAAGGTGGTCGACCACCGCTATCCACGCCGCATCGAGCTGGCGCGCGGGGGCGGGAGCGCGCCGCCCGGCGACACGGTAGGGCTGCTCGACGAGCGCGACGCTGATCCCCTCGGCGAGCGCGGCGTCAGTTGCGGCCACCAGATCTCGCGACTGCACCCCGCCGCCGGCTCCGTGGCCGAGGACCAGCGCAGCACGTGGGCCGTCGACGGAATGCAAGTGGACGTTCGCTGGCCCGTGGGGAGTCTCCACTTCTTGCGTCACGGGAAGTCGTCGCGTATCCTCGCTGCCAGTCGTGATTCTCCACAGATAGCACGCGCATCGAAATACGGGCCGGTCGGTGACCGGTCCTGTTTGCGTGTGCGCCGCGACGACCTTTCCAGAACGCTCCCCGCCCGTCGTGGGCGCTCTCGATCTCGCGGGGGTAGGAGCGATGACACGACGGCCTTTCATCACCAGCAGTTCGAATCCACGACTCAAGGGCATTCGCCGCCTGCGACGGTGCTCTCCTCGCGAGGGCGGCGACGTCTTCCTGGTCGAGGGATACCGCCAGCTGGTGTCCGCGCTCGAGGCGGGAGCGCGCGTCAGCCAGCTGTACGTGTCGCCGGAGCTCTATCTCGGGAACTCCGATGCCGAGCTGGTCTCGGTCGCGGAGCGACGAGGAGCAGTAGTGACCGAGCTCAGCGCAGCGGCATTCGAGTCCATCTCCCGCCAGGTCCGGGCTGACGGCATCACCGCCGTCGTCGAACGGTGGCCGACAACTTTCGGCGCGCTGCCACTCGGTCCGAGACCGCTGCTGTTGGTCGCGGAGACCGTGGAACGGCCCGGGAATCTGGGAACGATCATCCGCACCGCGTGTGGCGCCGGTGCCGACGCTCTCGTCGTCTGCGACGGCGCGACCGACGCCTTCCACCCGGAGGCGGTGCGCGGCTCGGCTGGGACGGTGTTCAAGCTGCCGATCGCCGAGAGCGAGACGCCGGCTGCGATCTCCTGGTTGTGCGAGCGGCGAATCCGCATCGTCGTCGCAACTCCGGACGCCCGCCGGACGCATTGGGACGCCGACTTCACGGGCTCGACCGCCGTCGTCGTCGGGAACGAGCGCTACGGCGTGACTCGGCGCTGGCTCGAAGTCGCCGACGAGACCGTCCGAATTCCCATGCCGGGGCCGGCCGACAGCCTCAACGTCGCCGTCGCAGCCGGAGTCGTCCTCTTCGAGGCCGCGTACCAGCGATCGCTCAAGAGGGCTGCACGCGGGCCGTCGACGTGATGCGGGTGGACGTTCGCCGGCCCGTGCGGGCCTATCCGTTTGCTCATGCGGGATTGCGGCGAGCGGGTAACTCGCGGGTAACGCGCCGCTGACCGACGTCCGAGGAGCACGACGACCTCGGCGACAAGAAGGCGGGGGCATAAGAAGGCGGGGGCATCGGGGGCATTTATGCGTTTGCCCGCATCGCGAGTGGGAACGGTGCGGGGAGACGGTTTACAGATTCTGACAGGAGGTTCTGGACGAGATGGCCAATATCGGCGTGGAACCGATGACCGGACGGGCGTCCGATAACCGGGCACCGACGACGAGTGTGCCGCGATCTAATTCGTTTCGACGGGGGCCAATGATGAAGATGCGAACCACGCTGCTAGTGCTTTTCGCTCTCTCTCTGATTGCCTCCGTGGCCGGTTCGGCCACCGCTAAGGAAGTCCCGATCAAAGGCCATAACAAGGACATGGTTGAGGGAAAGTGCAACGGCGTCTTCTGGCCGTCAGGTGGTACGTCAGCGACGTACGGATGCCTAAACAAGGACGGCTCAGGAATCGTCTGTGGCGGAAAGACGGCTGAACAGAAGAAGACCTGCAGCACGTTCAGAGCAGCGCCGAAAGGATCGTATCGGCGTCAACTCGCAGTTGCGCTCTCCCGCGCGAAGCGCTGAAACGCGCGAACGCGACGAATCGGCAGGACGCCGCGTCCGGGAATAGGGGCGCGCTTTCGCATCGCGGGCAGTCGCGTGGTGTCGATCGAGTCGGAGGCGCCCACGCCGCGAAGATCGCACATGATCAGGCGTCCGAACGCGGTCAGGCGCCGCAGGCGGCGGGCGGCGATCGGATCGTCCCAGAGGAGATCGATCGGGGTGGACGTCCGTGGCAGGTAGAGGATGTCGCGCCCGGCCCCGTCCGCCACCTGATAGGCGATGTGATTGCCACCGCTCAGGGTGTAGCGGGTCTCGGGTGTCGATGCCATGACCCCGCGCCCACTCTAATCGGGGAGCAGAGGCACCGTTAGCCCAGGATCGCGTCCGAGGAGGACGGCTCGGGTGACGGCCGCCGTTCCGAACCGCTCGCGCACTTCGTCGAGCGCCCGATCGAGCGCGCCGTCACTCCGGCGATCGAGCGGCAGCATGAGCTGGAGCGCGTCGTCCCCGTCGAGGTTCGCGACCGCCACTCCGATCAGCGTAAGGCCCTGCCGCTCGATCATCGGCATGGCCGTCGCCAGCAGGCCCCGCGCCGTCGCGAGGATCGTCTCGGTGTGCGCGGTGGCGTGAGGCAGGGTGTACGAGCGAGTCGCCCGGGAGTAGTCGTCGAAACGCAGCCGGAGGACGACGGTGCGCCCGGCCCGTCCGGCTTTGCGCATCCGGCGCGTTACCCGGTCGACCAGGCCGACGAGCGCGGCGTCCACGGCCTCGGGCGATTTCGGCGAACGGCCGAGCGCGCGCTGCGATCCGATCGAGCCTCGACGGCGCCCCACCCTCACCGGCCTGGGATCGCGGTTGTGGGCGAGGGCGTACAGGTGCCGGCCCGACGCCCGGCCGAGCAGCGACACGAGCTCGCCCTCGTCGAGCCAGGCGACCTCACCCACCGTGGCGATCCCGTGGTCGCGGAGCTTCCTCGCCGTCACGGGCCCCACTCCCCAGAGCCGCTCGACCGGGAGCGGATGGAGAAACGACAGCTCGCCGTTCGGCGGGACGACGAGCAAGCCGTCCGGCTTGGCGACGCCGCTCGCGACCTTCGCGAGGAACTTCGTCCGCGCCACCCCGACCGTGATCGGCAAGCCGACCTGCCGTCGCACGGCGTCCTTCAACCGCGCGGCGATCTCGGTCGGCGCGCCCGCAAGCCGCTCCATCCCGCGCACGTCGAGAAACGCCTCGTCGATCGACAGCCCCTCGACCAGCGGTGTCGTGTCTTCGAATACCCGGTAGACCGCCTTGCTCGCCTCGGAGTACGCGGACATGCGGGGCGGGACCACGACGGCCTGCGGGCACAGACGCCGCGCCTGCCGACCGCCCATCGCCGTCCGGACGCCGCAGGCCTTCGCCTCGTAGCTGGCCGCGAGCACGACTCCGGCACCGACGATCACCGGCCGCCCGCGCAGGCGAGGGTCGTCGCGCTGCTCGACCGCCGCGTAGAAGGCATCGAGGTCGGCGTGCAAGATCGTTCCCTCTCTCAGCACGAACATATGTTCGCACTTAGCGGGGCTTGACAGCCTCGGCGTCGCCTGAGAGCATCGCCGCCACCGGGTACAGGAGAGGTAGTACCGGAGTTCATAGGGAGAGATCGACGATTCCTCGTGGAAACGCGCGGTGGGAAAGGGGCCACTGCAATGGGAAAGACGCAGCGAAGACTTTCGTATGTCGTAGTCGCACTGGTTGCCGCAGCTGTGACGGGCGGCGTCTCGTGGGCGGACTCCGGCGGAGGTGGAACGATCCAGGCGTGCGTCAACGACACGAACGGCAACACGCGGATCGTCACCACAACGCCTGACGACTGTCGCACGCACGAGATCGCCAAGACGTGGAGCGTCATCGGGCCACAGGGGCCGACCGGGCCGCGCGGGCCGTCCGACGCCTACGACGGTTTCCGCAACCCGAACCACAGCATCGCGATCACGGGATCGGATGCCGCACGCACGCAGGTGCTCTCGTTCCCGCTGCCCGCGGGCAACTTCGCGATCACGTCAAAGGTGAACGTTTCCGCGGGTTCGACCGGCGGCGGTCTCGTTCACTGTATGACCTCGACGGCGAGCGGTTGGTGGGACATGGGGGTGGCGAGTATCGGACCGCGTGCGGGAGAGACGCTCGAGGACACGCTCTCGACGACGTTCACCGCACAGGAGGCGAATCCAGGCAACCTGAACATCTACTGCTGGCGGATCAATCCCGTCGGCAATGCGCCGGTTGCTGCGCTCACCGAGGCGGTTGCGATTCAGCTCGCAAACGCGACGTACTACATCATCCCGTAGCGATTCTCCAGGGGCGCGGCCGCTTCGCAGCGGCCGCGCCCGGCGATCTGACCCACGGCGGTTCCATCGAGCACTCCGCTGTCGCGATGAATTTCGAGTGGGGCCGAGGTCTAGTGGGTAGGCGATATCTATGAGAGGAGTGGAAGATGAAGACGATCGACCCATTCTTGTGGTTCGACACTCAGGCTGAGGAGGCGGCGAACTTCTACACGTCGCTCTTTCCGAACTCGAAGATCCTGACGGTGACCCGCTATGGAGAAGCAGGGCCCGGCGAAGCAGGATCGGTGATGACCGTGGACTTCGAGCTGAACGGGCAGGAGTTCGTCGCACTCAACGGCGGCCCGAGGTTCAAGTTCACGGAGGCGGTCTCGTTCCTCGTCAACTGCGAGACGCAGGAAGAGGTAGATGACTTCTGGGAGAAGCTCTCCGAGGGAGGAGAGAAGGGGCCGTGCGGCTGGCTCAAGGACAAGTACGGCCTGTCCTGGCAGGTCGTTCCCACGGCCCTCGGCGAGCTCCTGAGTGATCCCGATCCGGAGAAGTCCCAGCGGGTGATGAAGGCGATGCTGGAGATGAGCAAGATCGAGATCGAGCCTTTGCAGCGAGCGTACGAGGGTCAAGAGCAGCCATCGGCATCTCGTTCGTGACCCAAGCCGAGCTCGCGGAGAGCGACTTCTCCCGCGAGCTCGTGGGCGACGACTACGGCGGAGTCAGCGCGTCGGTGATTTCGTCGACGCGGAGCCAGGTCAGGGGCCGCGGCTTCACAAGCACGCCTACGCGGAGCTCTTCTTCGTGATCGAAGGAGAGGCGACGTTCTCCGACGGCGTCGAGGAACGGGTTGGGCGGGCGGGCGACGTCGTGATCGTCCCGCCCGACCAGCCGCATGCTTTCGTCAACTCGGGTACCGGAAGGCTCCCCCAGATCGACGTGCATCTGAGCTCGCGGTTTGTGACCGAGTGGCTCGAGAGCAAGTAGCACCATGAGCGCTTGGAGCGGCCGCAGCGGCAGCACCTTCGCACAGAGTTCTTAGCCCCAGGCGGCGATCGCTTGCCCGAGGCGCGGGCTCACCTCTGACTCGAGCAGGGCGGCGAGCTCTGCTCTGGGCATCCGGCCGATCCAGCCGGTCAGCATGCGGTGCTCCAGATAGTGGTTCCAAGGCGACACGCGGCGGGGATCATCCGATTGCCCGAACGCCCACAGTCGCCTGAGCGCGTCCTCTCCGCCTTCCTCGAAGACCTCGCGGACCAGTACGAGGAAGCGGATCTGGTACCAGCCGTAGTTGGCCCCGTTCATCGGCACCTCGGTTCCAACCGGGTAGTGCTGCTCGAAGTCCTCGAGGCTCCGGTAGCCGCGCAGGCGCATCATCAGGTTGAACACCGTGATACGCCGCTGCGCGTCGGCGAAGGCGGTCAGGTTCGCGAGCTCCTCCGGGCGCACCGTGGCGATGAACGCGTGCAGCGCCAGGTTGGCGAAGACCTCGCTCAGCCACAGCGCCGGGAACGTCGCGAACGCCTTGTGCTCGAACGAGTGCGCCAGCTCGTGAACGACGAGCAGGTCGAAGAACCTCCGCATCTGAAGGTTGCCGTCGGAATCGGCATAGGTCTTCTTCAGCCGCGGATACGCGATGAACGGTGAGGCGATGCGCGCGATCTTGCCGAACGACTGCCAGAAGGGATTGTCCTCCGTCGCGATCCGAAGCGACCTTTCGAAGGGGTCGTAGGCGGGCATGCCGTAGGTTCCGGGCCAATCCGCGGGCGTGAGGAACCGCGCGGTGATCTTTGGCGAGGTGTCGGGAAAGACGCGCGCGAAGTACTCGTAGGCGTCTTTGGCCAGCTCGGCGAGGCGGACGGCCTCGGCATGGGCGCCTTCGCTGTAACGAACCTCGAAGGGGTAGCCGTCGAGACTTGCGAGCCCGTTGGACACAGGGATTAGACCGCGCAGCGGGCCGAACGTTGCACACTGTCGCGCTTTTGCGCCTCAGTCGGGGAGCAGAGGCACCGTCAGGCCCTGGTCGCGACCAAGGAGCACCGCCCGCGTGACTGCATTGATGCCGAACCGCTCGCGCACTTCGTCGAGCGCCCGATCGAGCGCGCCGTCGCTCCGGCGGTCGAGCGGCAGCATGAGCTGGAGCGCGTCGTCGCCGTCGAGGTTGGCGACCGCGACCCCGACCAGCGTGAGCCCCTGACGTTCGATCATCGGCATGGCCGCCGCCAAGAGGCCCCTCGCCGTCGCCAGGATCGTCTCGGTGTGGGCGGTGGCGTGAGGCAGGGTGTACGAGCGAGTCGCTCGGGAGAAATCGTCGAAACGGAGCCGAAGGACGACGGTGCGGCCGGCACGCCCGGCTTTGCGCATCCGGCGCGTGACCCGATCGACCAGGCCTACAAGGGCGGCGTCAACGGCTTCCGCCGACTTCGGCGAACGGCCGAGCGCGCGCTGCGATCCGATCGAGCCCCGACGGCGCCCCACCCTCACGGGCCGGGGATCGCGGTTGTGGGCGAGCGCGTACAGGTGCCGGCCCGACGCGCGACCGAGCAGCGACATCAACTCGTCCTCGTCGAGCCAGGCGACCTGGCCGACGGTGGCGATCCCGCGGTCGCGGAGCTTCCTCGCCGTCACGGGGCCCACTCCCCAGAGCCGCTCGACCGGGAGTGGATGGAGAAACGACAGCTCGCCGTTTGGCGGGACGACGAGCAGGCCGTCCGGCTTGGCGACGCCGCTCGCCACTTTCGCCAGGAACTTCGTCCGCGCCACCCCGACCGTGATCGGCAAGCCGACCTGCTGTCGCACGGCGCCCTTCAACTTCGCGGCGATCTCGATCGGGGAGCCGGAGAGCCGCTCGAGCCCGCGCACATCGTGGAACGCCTCGTCGATCGAGAGCCCCTCGACGAGCGGGGTCGTGTCCTCGAACACCCGGTAGACCGCCTTGCTCGCCTCGGAGTACGCGGACATCCGTGGCGGGACGACGGCCGCCTGCGGACACAGGCGCCGCGCCTGCCGGCCGCCCATCGCGGTCCGGACGCCGTAGGCCTTGGCCTCGTAGCTAGCCGCGAGCACGACGCCGGCGCCGACGATCACCGGCCGCCCGCGCAGACGAGGGTCGTCGCGCTGCTCGACGGCCGCGTAGAAGGCGTCGAGGTCGGCGTGCAGGATCGTTCCCACGCTGGTCACGAACGTATGTTCGTATGCTAGCTGCGATGGCGGGCGAGAAAGCGGTCTTCGGCCGCGTAGTCGAGCATCGGGCCGAAGAACTCGTCATCCGGGCCTGGCAGCAGCTCGGCATCCTCCCCGCCCCCCGCCGCGGAGACGAGCCACTCGACCTCGTCTGCCACGGTGGTCGCGTAGTCACCGGCGGGCGTGTATCCGAGCTCGACCGCCGCGGCCATGTCGAGGACGATCGGATGTGGCGCGTCCCAGGGATTGCGCCCGAGCGTTGGATCGGCTCCGTCGTCGAGGAGCACTTCCTCCCAGACGTGATCGAGCTGTCGCGCGATCGTGCGCGAGATCTCCAGTGCGCTCGGCGCGTCGGGATCGGCGCTGTTGAGGATCCGCCGGCCCGGCCGTGCGGCGACGGCCTCGATGAGAGCGGCAATGTTGGCGGCTGCCGTCGGGTGGTCGACACCGGCGCCTCGACGAGCGAGGAAGACGGCGGGACGCCGATCGAGGACACGCTTGACGAAGACCCATTCGCGCGGCCTCCGTGCTCCCGCGCCGTGGATCTTGGACGGCCGGAGCACCGTCACCGGCCCGCCGCTGTCGAGTAGCACCCGCTCGGCCGCGACCTTGTTCGCCCCGTAGCCCTCGCGTGTCGTGTAGTCGGCGTCGCCCGGCGCCACCGTGGGCTGCGTCTCGCGGATCGGGCCGTCGAAGCGCGGTGCGATCTCCGAGTTGGAGTGGTGACCGGCCCCGTCGACATACACCGCCTTGCTGGAGACCATCACGGTCGATCCGGCCTCGCGAACCAACGGCAGCAGCCGCGTCGCGTCGTCGGCCGTGTAGCAGATGCAGTCGACGAGCAGGTCCGCGCCTTCGCCGAGAGCGGCAAGCAGCTGCTCGGAGTCGTCGCGGTCGGCGGCGACGAACCTTCCTCCTGCGGCGCGGATGCCGGCCGGAAGGCGGGCGGCGTTCCGCCCCGTGAGGTCGACATCCCAACCGGTCGCCAGCAGGCGGCCGGCGGTGGCGCGGCCGATCGGGCCGGTCCCGCCGACGATGAGCGCGCGAGGCACGGTCAGGTGTCGGTCAGCTCCTGCTCCTCGAGCCAGGCCTTCTGGACGCGCTTCTGCGCCCTGGTCAGCCACGCCTCGGCCACCAGGTCGCGCAGCTCGTCCCTGTCGATGCGGGCGAGATCCGGGATCCGCACGAGCACCGCGGAATAGCCGTTGAAATGCGGCGTCGTGAAGAAGACACCGCGACCGTCGGAGAGGAAGAGCTCCTTCACGTCGAGGTCGGCGACGCGGAACATCAGCACGTCGTCAAGCCGCTCGCCCGTCTCCGGATCGACCGCGTCCGGCCTGCGTTCGCGATGGAAGCAGAAGACCTTCCCGTGGACGGAGTAGGCGGGCCGGCCGTCCTCGGACACGTCCTTCGTCGCCTGCGGCATCGCCAGCGCGAGCTCGTCGAGGTCTGCCATCGTTGCCATGGCGAGACTTTGCCAGGCCGGGAGCCCCGCAACCAGCGTTTGGCCAACGTTCAGCTATTGGCGTTGGCGGATCCTCCGGTCGGTAACCAACCAGGGGAGGATCAGATGGCGACGACGGTGCACGATCAGGAGAAGGTCGAGGCCTTCGCCGGCAAGGTGATCGGTGACTTTGCCGGCACGATGGCGACGGTGCTGAGCATCATCGGCGACCGACTGGGGCTGTTCGCGGTGCTCGCCGACGGCGGCCCGGCGACGAGCGCCGAGCTCGCACAGCGGGCCAGCGCTATGCGCGCGAGTGGCTCGCGGGGCTCGCGAGCGCCGGCTACCTCGAATACGACGCAATCGAGGGGCGCTTCGTGCTGCCGCCCGAGCGCATCCCGTCGCTCGCGCAGGAGCGAGGGCCGCTGCTCGTGTGCGGCGGACTGCAGATGCTGAACGGGATGCTGAGCATCGTCGACCAGCTGCCGGCCGCGTTCCGGTCGGGCGGAGGGATCCCGCAGCAGGCCTACGACGAGGAGACATGGGACGGGATGGAACGGTTCACCGAGACCTGGTTCGAGAACCTGCTGCTCGAGCAGTGGATCCCGGCCGTGCCGGAGGTGCAGGCTCGGCTCGAGGCGGGCTGCGCGGCCACAACGGGCTCACGATAATGCCGGCACATCGATGTGACAATCGATCGGAAAGGAGGCTGCGATGGCGAAGGTCATCAACTGCGACTGCGGCGCGGTGATCCGAGGCGACACGGACGCCGAGCTCGTCGCCGCCGCGCAGCGCCACCTCCGCGAGGCGCACCCCGACCTCGCCGGGAAGATCTCCGCCGAGGATCTGCTCGAGATGGCGGAGGAGGTCTAGCGACGCACGAACACCGTGGGCGCCGCGAGATGACCCTCTTCGTCGATGTCGTCAGATGATCGTAGGCATTGCGATCGGACATGAGCTGTGGCGTGCATTCAGCTTTGCCTTCGGCATGACCTGGGAGGTGCTGTGGGCGCTGATCCTCGGCTTCGCCCTCTCCGGCGCCGTCCAGGCGGTGGTTTCGAAGGGCGAGATGCGACGGTTGATGCCCGACGACTCCCCGAAAACGCTCGCGGTCGCATCCGGTCTTGGCGCCGCGTCGTCGTCGTGTTCGTACGCGGCGGTCGCACTCGCCCGCTCGCTGTTTCGTAAGGGCGCGGACTTCACCGCGGCGATGGCGTTTCAGTTCGCTTCGACGAACCTGGTGATCGAACTGGGGATCATCATGGCCTTGCTGCTGGGCTGGCAGTTCGTGCTCGGCGAGTTCGTGGGCGGGCCGCTGATGATCGTCTTCCTGGCGATCCTGTTCCGGATCTTTCTCACGCGCCGCCTAGTCGAGGGAGCGCGGGCCGAGGCGGAGAAGGGCCGGCTGGGGTCGATGGAGGGTCACGCCGAGATGGACATGGCCGTCGAAGCCGAAGGGCAGTCCGTTTGGCGGCGGCTGCGCTCGCCCGCGGGGTTCACCGCGACCGCCAACCATTTTGTGATGGATTGGGCGGCGGTTGCGCGAGACATCTTCGGCGGCCTGCTGATCACCGGCGCGCTCGCCGCCTGGGTACCGGACTCGTTCTGGGAGCGGTTCTTCCTCGCCCATCACGGGACGTTGGCGAAGTTCTGGGGTCCGCTAATCGGACCGGCGGTTGCGATCATCAGCTTCGTCTGCTCGATCGGCAACGTCCCGCTTGCGGCTGTGCTCTGGAACGGCGGCATCAGCTTCGGCGGCGTCCTCGCCTTCATCTTCGCCGACCTGATCGTCTTGCCGATCCTCGATATCTACCGCCGCTACTACGGCTGGAAGATGGCCGGCTTCCTGCTCGCCAGCTTCTACGCGACGATGGTCGCAGCCGGGCTCGCCGTGGAGTTCCTTTTCCAGGGACTCGGGATCGAGCGACACGCCCGCAACGCCAAGGTCGTGATGGCGTCGGTGAGCTGGAACTACACGACCTACCTCAACATCCTCTTCCTGCTGCTCGCCGCGGCGCTCGTCTGGCGCTTCTTCCGCCGCGGGGGCGGCTTCGCCATGCTCCGGGTCATGAACAAGCCGATGAGCGAGCCGCACCATGCGCACGTCGGCGCGGTGGAGTGATGGGGATCGCCGCGTAGGAGCTCTACCACTATACAACTAAATTGTGCTATAGTGGTGCTCATGACTCTTCCGCACCCGCTTCCGGACGACGTGGTCGAGCTGATCGCGCGGCGCTTCCGCGTGATCGGCGACCCGACGCGGATCCGGATACTCGACCAGCTCCGCGACGGCGAGCAGACGGTCAACGAGCTCTCCGAGCAGCTGGGCGCGGGGCAGCAGAACGTCTCCAAGCACCTCGGCGTCCTCGCTGACGCGGGGATCCTGGGGCGGCGCCGGGACGGCACCCACGTCTATTACCGGATCGTCGACGAGGGCGTCCTCGGCCTCTGCGAGCAGGTGTGCGGCTCGCTCGGCCAGCAGTTCCAGACGCTCGCGACGCTGCTCGCCGGCGCCGGTTCGACCTAGGAGGTCGCAATGACCAGGAACATGAGCAATCTCGACCGCGGACTCCGCACCTTTGTCCTCGCGCCCGTCGCGATCGTCCTTGCCTTCGTCGTCGGCGCCGGCTCGATCCCCGGCATCGTTCTCTTCACGCTCGCCGGGATCATGCTCGCCACCGCCGGCGTCGGCTTCTGTCCCCTCTACACGCTCTTCCACATCGACAGCCGCCGCAAGCTGCTGCCGCATTGACCCCACTACACGAAGGAGTGAACCCAAATGGACGCAACCACCGAGACGTTCGAGCGTGACGTGATCGAGCGCTCGCACGAGCTACCTGTCGTCGTCGACTTCTGGGCCGCCTGGTGCGGGCCCTGCCGCATGCTCGGACCCGCGATCGAGGCCGAGGTCGGCAAGCGCGCCGGACGGCTCGAGCTCGTCAAGCTCGACGTCGACGCCGAGCCGCAAATCGCCGCCCGCTACGGCATTCAGAGCATCCCGACCGTCGCCGTCTTCCGCGACGGCGAAGTCGCGACCGGCTTCATCGGCGCGCACCCGCCGGCGACGATCGGCCACTTCCTCGACGAGCAGGTGCTCGCCGACGCGGCAAAGCCGCCGATCGCGGTCGTGCGAACCGCCGCCGAGGCCACGTAACGAGCCGGGTATGGCGGGGCAAGCGAACAGGGCGGTTCGCCCGAAGGAGTTCCATTTCCCGCTGGTGGTCGAATGGCGCGGCGAGCGGCGGGTGGCCGCCCGCATAGAGGGCAAGCCGACGATCGAGATCACGGCGCCGCCCGTGTTCCACGGCACCGACCCGGCGACCTGGAGTCCGGAGGAGTTCTTTGTCGCCTCTGCGGCCTCGTGTCTTGCCGTCACCTTCACCGGTCTCGCCGTCCGCGAGAAGCTCGCCTACACGAGCCTCCGAGTCGAGGCGGACGGCGTCGCCGGCAGGCGGGAAGATGGCCGTTTCGGCTTCACCCGGCTGGTGCTCCAACTGAAGGTCGAGACCGATCCGGCAGACGATCTGCGTACTCGACGGCTGGCCGAGCGGGCCGAGCAGACCTGTCTGGTCTCGGCCTCGCTCGACCTGCCGGTCGAGACCGTGATCGAGGTGAGAGCACGAGCGGCGTCCTGAGCTCCCCCGGCCGCAGTGCCGACGCTGCCGTGCTCGACGAGCTGCGGCGGACCGAGTACGCGCGGCTGGACGCGGGCGGGCACGTCTACCTCGACTACACGGGCGCCGGCGTCTACGCCGAGTCCCAGCTCAGCGAGCACCTGACGCTACTGCGCGACAGCGTCTTCGGCAATCCGCACTCGCTCAACCCGACCTCGGCGGCGATGACCGACCTCGTGGAGCGGGCCCGGGCGGCGGTGCTCGCGTTCTTCCACGCTTCACCCGAGGAGTATGTGGCGATCTTCACGCCGAACGCGACCGGCGCCCTCCGCCTGGTCGGTGAGGCGTATCCGTTCCGTCCTGGCGACCGCTTCCTGCTCACCTTCGACAACCACAACTCGGTCAACGGCATCCGCGAGTTCGCCCGCGCCCGTGGGGCCGAGACGACGTACGTCCCGAGCGAGCCCCCCGAGTTGCGCGTCGACGAGAGCCTGCTGCCACGCTACCTGACGGAGGTGGGTGGCGAGCACCACAATCTGTTCGCCTACCCGGCCCAGTCGAACTTCTCGGGTGTGCAGCATCCGCTCGAGTGGATCGAGCAGGCACAGGAGCACGGTTGGGACGTGCTGCTCGACGCGGCCGCCTACGTGCCCACCAACCGGCTCGACCTTTCCCGCTGGCACCCCGACTTCGTGGCGCTCTCCTTCTACAAGATGTTCGGCTGGCCGACCGGCGTCGGCGCCCTGCTCGCCCGCA
>WNGA01016572.1_pt1 | contig 15541 bp, 16 predicted proteins | sample 5400061 | NCBI WGS metagenome assembly WNGA01 (sample SAMN13153366, study PRJNA577476) | soil metagenome | isolation source: 100 cm soil or saprolite under grassland replicate 2 | place: USA:California | collected 2016-06-15
TTTTGTAAATATCTAGTTTATCAATATCTGGAATGTCTCTATGACGTAAAAGGATATGTGCCATAAGTCTCTTATTCTGCCAGAGGAATGATTTGTCCTTCGCGACGGGCAACTTCGATGATCAAACTACTATCGTCTTCTTTAAACTGTTTCTCACCAACAGGGATCGGCTCAATGCGAACGTCGGTATGAGCGGCAACCAACCACAGTTTTGCCCAATCTTTGTGTGTCCATTTCTTATCGTAACGCGGCGAAACCACCAGCAAATCAATGTCGCTCCATTTATGTTGCTGGCCCCTAGCGTACGAGCCAAACAAAACGCCATATTTAACTGGAATGCGTTTCTTTCTCACCGCTCGAAGGTAATCTTGGATTGACTTTACAATTGATTCTTCAACCATTCGTACATTTCCTTGGTTTGCTTAAGAACAGACTTAGCATATTGTAATGTCGGCTTTTCGATGTGGCCACCGCTCATATCAGGTTCTCCATCGTAAGATGTGCAAAGAATAATGCCTGTAACGTCTCTCTGGCCGCGATCAATTTATTGGCTACTCGCAAATCATCTGCGGCAACCTCTTTCCAGTAGGACACCTGCTTCTCTACATCAAACATCACATTTTTCGTCTTAAGTTTTACACACTACGCAATACCCTTCTTCAACGCCTCAACCAACTCCATCGTCCTATCAATCGTCATATTCTCGTGATATTTGATTCCATCTGGCCCCTGTGTCTGGAACATGGGAGCCTTATCACATGCAGCGAGGCACATCACCGCTTCAAGAGTGACAAGGCCATCAGGAGTAGTCTCACCGACTTTGATTCCGAGGTTGCCACATAGCTCATCTAGAAATTTATCAGCGCCGCGCAACGCACAGGGCAAATCGGTACAGACTTGCATGCGATATTTGCCAGCTTTCTTATCATGATACAGCGTATAGAACCCGACAATCGAAGCGACCTCAGTTTCAGTAATGTCAAGCATCTGCGCGATATCCTGCATCGCCGCCTTGTTGATATAACCTTCCTCGCGTTGCGCGAGATAGAGAAGCGGCATGACTGCCGAGCGTTTATACTCAGGCGGATACTTCGCCAGAATTTTTTCTATTTCCTTCGGATATTTCTCAAGAAGCATGAGTCCTCACAATAACCCTCACCGCTATATTATTGCTCCCAGCGCCGGGGACAGCGACATGAGCAGCAGGGGGAATTTATCGATCAATGTCTCCGAGAACAATGTCAGTGCTGCCGATGACAGCCACGAGGTCCGCGACCAGCAAACCCCTGACCATCTCAGGCAAAACTTGTAAGTTATCATATGAAGGCGTGCGCCAGTGCATGCGGTAGGGCTTTGGTCCACCATCACCTTCGACAAATACACCCAGCTCCCCGCGCGGCGATTCGACTGCGCTGTAAACGGAAGCCTTCGGAGCGAGAAAACCCTCCGTCCATAGCTTGAAGTGATGAATGAGCGACTCCATGCTCAAGCCGATTTCAGAGCGTGGCGGTGGAACGAATTTGCGGTTGTCCGAACGCACAGAGCCCATTGGCAATTTATTCAACGCCTGTTCCACAATTTTGAGCGACTCGCGCATCTCTTGCATACGCACCAAGTAGCGTGCGTACGTGTCGCCTTCAGGAAGGACAGGCACATTGAAATCATATTGTTCATAGCCACAGTATGGACGCTGTTTGCGCAGGTCCCAATCCACGCCGCTAGCTCGGAGCATTGGGCCCGTCACGCCGTATTGAAGGGCGGTTTCCTTTGTAAGGTTTCCGATGCCCAACGTACGGTCGAGGAAGATAGGGTTCTTCGTCAGTAGTTTTTCGTATTCGTCAATGCGCTTCGGGAAAGTCTTGACAATGTCTCTAACTGCGGCTTCGAATTCAACGGGCACATCGCGCCACAAACCACCTGGGCGAATATAGGTCGTCATCATGCGCTGGCCCGAGCATAGCTCAAGGACATCGAGGATGATCTCGCGCTCACGGAAACAATAAAGAAACATGGACATTGCCGCTAGATCCAGCGCCGAAGTACCCAACCAAACCAAATGTGAAGCGATACGTTGCAGCTCCGTCAAAATGACGCGTATAGCTTGGGCACGCGGCGGCACATCCAAATCAACAAGTTTTTCAACGGCCATGCAAAAAGCTAAGTTGTTGCCAACTGTATTCATATAATCGAGGCGGTCGCTCATTACCTCGGCTTTTTGATAAGTCTTGGCCTCCATATTCTTTTCGATGCCTGTGTGCAGGTAGCCGATATCAGGCAAGCAATTGACGACGATCTCACCATCGAGTTCAAGCAATAAACGCAACACACCATGCGTGGATGGATGCTGCGGCCCCATGTTCAACAGCATCGTCTCGCCAGTTTGTGCGCGCTCTGAGACTAAATGTTTGATGTCGTCAACAGAAACTTCTTGTAATTGAGTCATAAGTATTCCTTGGACTTCGGAGCGCGGACTTTAGTCCGCAGAGTATAGCGGACTAAAGTCCGCGTTCCCAGTTATTCCTTCGCATATGGTTTGCGTACGTCAATATCTTCGAAGTTAAAAGTGAACTGTGGCTCTTCATAACCCAGGGGATAATCTTTGCGAAGCGCGTGACCCACGAAATCAAGCGGTAGCAGGATGCGCGTCAGATTCGGATGGCCCTCGAATTCGACTCCAAACAAATCGAAGATCTCCCGCTCACGCCAGTTCGCGTTTGCATACACCCGCGTCACTGTCGGGACTTTGAGATTGGCTCCGTCAACAGGGACTCGGATCTGCACCGACAAATTATTCGAGAGGGAAGTCATTTGATAGATCAAATGAAAACGCGGTGTCTCCTGCGGCCAATAATCCACCGCGGTCAATGTTGACATCAATTCAAAAGAGTATGTATCGCGCAAGAGAGTCAACGCATCGACGATTTGTTCAGGTTTGATGAAGACATGCACTTCGCCGCGAAACTCTTCGACCATCGATCCAAATTTTTCCTGTAACGCTTTTACGATTGGTTCAAGTTTTTCATTCATATTCCACTCCGCTCCCTGCGCCGAGGATGGCGGACAGAGCTATTTTGTAGCTAGATCTTTAAACTTCTCCCCCTTCACCTTTTCGTACACGGTCAACACACCGTGAATCAAGGCTTCAGGGCGCGGAGGACAACCCGCCACATACACATCCACAGGGACAACTTCATCCACGCCCTGGTAAATCGCATAATTGTTGAACACACCTCCACAGGAGGCGCAATCACCCATGGCGATCACCCACTTGGGTTCAGGCATCTGATCATATAATCGTCGAAGGACAGGACCCATCTTCTTCGAGACGCGCCCAGCCACAATCATTAAGTCCGATTGGCGCGGGCTGGCACGCATCAGCTCCATACCGAAGCGACTCATGTCATAATCCGAAGCTTGCGCGGACATCATTTCGATGGCACAACAAGCCAGACCAAATAACATCGGCCACATGGCATTGGTGCGCGCCCAATTCACAGCAGTTTCAAGGCTGGTCGTGACCACACCCATATTGCCGAGTTTCTGCTCTACTCCCATTCGAGGGCTCCTTTCTTCCACGCGTAAACGTAGCCAACAAGTAAGATGACGATAAAGACAACCATTTCAATCAAACCAAAGATGCCCAACTGACGGAACACGATTGCCCAAGGCAGGAAGAATACCACTTCGATGTCGAACAGGATAAACAATACTGCAATGAGATAAAAACGGACTGGCATGCGCCGAGTCCCTTCACCATATGGGTTCATGCCCGATTCATAAGGCATGGATTTCGTTTCTGATTTTTTCTTCGGTCCGAACAATTCCCCCAAACCAATCGCGATAAGTGCAATCAGTGTTGCGACCGCGATCATAACTCCAATGGCAATGTATTCCAGCAACATAGGCACCTCGATGATGCGTGAAACCTCGCACGCTCGGCAAAGTATATCATAAGAGATTTTCGAGGGCTAGACAATGTGTCACATTTCACAAAAATAAGTGCTTATGGTCATGTAGGATAAATGATATCAAATTTACATAGTGCCGCAGCTTCCACATAAACTACATGGAGGCTGCGGTACAAGCGGTAAAAAACGTATGGGACAGAATTTGCTGTCCCATACAAGATTACCCCAAATAATCTCTCAACTGCCTGCTTCGTGTTGGATGCCTTAGTTTCCGCAACGCCTTGGCCTCGATCTGACGAATTCTTTCACGGGTAACACTGAAATATTGGCTCACTTCTTCTAATGTATGGTCTTTGCCATCTACTAAGCCAAATCTTAATTCCAAAACCTGTCGTTCCCTATCAGAGAGTGCTTCTAGCGCGTGTTGTACCTGTTCGCGGAGCATCTCGCGTGCTGCAGCATCCATCGGCGAGGGAGCATCTTCATCCTCAATAAAATCACCCAGTTGACTGGAGTCCTCATCCCCTACTGGCCCTTCGAGCGAAACGGGTTCTTCAGCAGAGCGGAGCACACGGTCTACTTTTTGAGTGGCAATCTCCCAGCGATGTTGCAATTCAGGTGGAAGTGGTATCTCTTCAGCATGAGCGCGCAGGATAGCCTGCACATCGGAAGCAGCAAGATAACCGACCTCTAAAGCCAATTCCCCGTTAGTTGGTTCGCGGCCTAATTCCTGTATCAAGGTGCGTTGTGCGCGTAAGATGCGCGTGATAGATTCGAACAAATGCACAGGGATGCGGATCGTGCGCGCCTGTTCAGCGATGGAACGATTGATGGACTGTCGAATCCACCATGTGGCATAGGTGCTGAATTTAAAACCGCGGCGCGGATCGAATTTGCCCACTGCGCGCAGAAGTCCCATATTGCCTTCTTGGATTAAATCAAGAAATGAGATGCCGCGGCCAAGATATCGCTTGGCAACTGAGACGACCAATCGTAGATTGGCGCGAATGATGGCATGATTAGCATCCACCGCGCGGGCTTGAGCTGCCTCCATCTCGATAAGTAATTCTTCATCTGAACTCAGATTGCGGAACATCGTCCGCGGAGCCGGCAGTTCGTGATGCTGCTGAATATGTTTCAGCAACCACTCAGCATAACTTAACGGAAACATGTAAAGGCTTAGAAAGACACCGTACGCATGTCGGGCAAGATTATCCCAAAGATGGTCCACTCCCCAATGGCCGTTATCCAGGTAGGCGCGCAAGTAAGAGGGTGAATCAAACTCCCAACCCGCATGTAATGACTGGGCTTCGGCCAATACAAGTGCAAGATCCGGAAGCGTATGGTTGAGGCGCTTGGCATCCTCTACCAGGCGTTGCCAAAATGTGTGCATGTCAGAGAGCAAAGCATGATAAATCGCGCAGGCATGTGTCAGTCCTTTGCGATGGGGAAGACGTCGAATTGATAAAACAAGCCGGTTGGCTTCGATGAGAGTTGCAAGTCGGAATTCACTATCGGAATCCAGTAATTTCACCTGACCAATTTCACGCAAGTACAACCGCACGGGATCTTCTGCAAGCTCAGCCGCGAATTCATGGTTTCGCAAAGGGAGAACTAGATCATCAGTAAGCTCTTCTTCCTGCTGCGCCAGTAAAATCTCATCTGGTTCCCCAAGCTCATCCGCGGTAAATTCAAATGCTTGTGTCTTCTCATCCGCAAGCACATCAATAACGTTGCTCAGCAAAAGTTCCGGCTGTTCAACTTGCGCGTTCCTGCTCGAAACATGTGCAGACCTTTGCTTCGGTTTTTGTTTTGTTTTGGGTTTGAGCCTAGTTCTTACTCTGGCTTTGATGGGCATCAGTACCGCCTCTCCCTTAAGGCTTACTTGTTAAAACACCCTTGCGACCAATTTATTACGCCTGCCGCTTCATTAATAGCTTCCTTTTAGCTTGATCTAAACTCAACAGCGATCGCGTGAATTGTACCGCCTGTTCCTGGTACCGCTTCAAGTTTACACCTCCTTGCCCTTGTTCCTCTTCCTGCAAAAATCGCAACTGGCCTACATTTGCCTGTGCCGCTGCACGACGCAAATCAATGAATCTTCCCAATAATTCTTCTAACAACCTATCGTCCACAGGGTCAAGTTTCCCGGTTTGTGAGAGTAGATCCTTGGAAAGCCCTTCGAGCATTTCGGGGATATGCGTTAGGACGTAATTATGGGGATCTCTCTCATCCTGTTCCACCGCCGAACGTATCGTACGAAACAACAACTGATGGTCAGTATACTCGAAATCTTCAATAGCAAGAGGTCTTAAACCGAACTCCTGTAGTTTCCTATCCAACCGATAAAGTAGCTCAGGCTTACGATACAAAACGCCAAGACAATATGCCTCGACTCTCAACATAGAGCTGACCGTTGTTACAACGAGTGGCCGAACACTTTTGTTTCTTTCCGTTTGTGCAGATCTAGCCCGCTTCGTTCCTAGACCTTGAGCCTGCGAGCTAATGACCGCGCTCTCATCAACCCGTAGCATGCGCGCCAACTGCTGGCGATATGCATCGCGTTCGAGCGCGCTGGGCAAATCCTCAATTAAAGGCACAACCTGCGCCGCGATCTCGTTCTTCACCTTTGGGATGTTCAAGTCCTGCCCCTGTGCTAGCGTATCCATCACGTATGTGACAATGGGTTTGGCATTGTCGATGAGTCGCTTCCATTCATTTTTATCGCGTGCGACGATCTCATCGGGATCCAATTCATCGGGCATAGACGCGACCCGCAAGTCTGCTTGCAGGCGCGCTTCATGCTTGAGCAGGCCACGCGGGTCGAAGCTAAACTCGCCTTCTCGGTCCATTGCCTGCCGCGCCGCGTCCAGTCCGCGCAATACAGCTCTTTGACCTGCCGTATCTGGGTCAAGGGCGAGGACGATGCGCCGCGAGAATTTCTTAAGCAAACGCAGCTGATCTTCTGTTAACGCGGTGCCCATCGGTGAGACAACATTTTCATATCCAGCTTGATGTAGAGCAATGACGTCGAGATACCCTTCAACAATCACAGCCTGGTCTGCAGCACGGATAGGCTTACGAGCTCTGTCTAATCCATAAAGCAAACGACCTTTTGAAAAGATGGGTGTTTCAGGTGAATTCAGGAATTTAGGTAGGTCGTTTGGATCCACAACGCGTGCACCGAAGCCTGCCATGCGTCCCTGCTCATCACGGATTGGGATCATAATACGATTTCTAAAACGATCATATGTACGAGTGTCGTATTTCGAGTTACGGAAATAATCTTCGCGGACGGAGATCAGGCCAGCATCGATAAGATTCTGTTCAGAGTAACCCTTTTCAGTAAAGTGCTTGAGCAGATTATTGTATCCATGAGGCGCATATCCCAACCCAAATGTTTCAATTGTAGAATCGGTTAATCCACGTCTCTCGCGTAGATAATTAAGGATATCCTTTTTATTGAAAAGTTGACTGCGATAATAAATCAATGCATCTTCGAGCAATTTACGGAGATGCTCATATACTTCCTTAATTTCAGGTGTCTCGCGATCGTAAGTTTGCAATTCCACACCGGCGCGGGTTGCCAGCTTTTGCAAAGCCTCTTTAAAATCAATCCCTTCTCGCTTCATCACGAACTTAAAAATATCGCCACCTTCGTTGCATTGACCGAAGCATCGCCATGTGCCTGTTTCAGGCCAGACTACAAAGGCAGGCGTATGCTTGTTCTCATGGAAAGGACAGAAGCCCGTATAGTTCTTCCCCGCGTGGCGTAGTTTTACACCCGCCTCGGAGACAAGATCTACAATATCTATTTTTGATTTAATTTCGTCAGTCGTGGACATGCAAGAGAATTATAGACTCGATTGAATGGAATCGCAAATAAATGAAGTATAGAAAAATCAGCTAAATTAAATAGAAAGCGGAGCAGCCAACAGACTGCCCCGCAGAGGAAGATCTAAATTATTTCCTAATACCCGCGACTTCTATGGAATTGGCAGTGTGGGAACTGGCAGTGTAGCCTCAAGAATATCATTGGTGGGAACAGCATCAGTCGGAACTTCTGTAGGAGCGGGCTCGGTAGAAACAGCTGTCGGAGCAGGCTGGGTAGGAGCGGGGTCGGTAGGAACAGTAATGGCAGTAGGTTCGGGCTCGGTAGGAGCGGGCTCAGTAGGAGCAGGCTCAGTCGGAGGAACAACACTAGGCTCGCCTTCAGTAGGCGCTGGATTAATTGGCCCAGGTACATCAGTAGGAACAGGAGCAGGCTCGGGGTCGTCCGTAGTATCAGTCGTAGAAGAAACTTGAGGAACTTCTACAACAGGTGAAGGTTGCACTTCTGCAACCAGATTATCCACTTCGTCGGCAGAGTAGTGATCGTCATTTAACTGATCCAACTTATCGTGATGAGATTGGAGCACTGGCAGAATGCGCGCAATGTTCTCTGAATTCTCCACAGACTTCAATCTATCAAGCGATTCGAAATAATCACCCATCGCGAGTTCACGAAGCGTCGGATCGTCCGCAACTGCGATCCACTCGTTTAAGCGGCGATCCGAAAGAGCAAGATCCGTAGCGACTGGGTCAGTTGAGACGGCTCGCCATACCTCTTCACTTATTCGTTTCCAGCCATAAAAAGGTTCGCCGGGCAGCGCGGATTGGGCACGGGCTGTCCCTGAAACAAGAAGAGCCATAACCAGCATGGCAAAAGTCAATGAAACCCGCCAAACCATTGGCATGGTGCGTGGTTGAAGCGGGCGAGAGCGCAACAATTGAGTTATAAAGCTAAGACGGCTAGAAGTTTTGGACACAGGTGCGGGATTCTTGCCCGGTCCAAGATTTAAAAAGAGTACGGTTCGCAGAAGCGGCCGTAATTGCGTGGCATGTTCTGGATAACGCGCCAAGCATTCGTCCACTGTGGATGTACCGTTTGCGACCCTCGCCAAGCATTCTTCGAGGATCTCTTGATAGTCTGTCATTTTATGATCTTTTCTTCCATATACCTCGCCAGACGCGGAAACGAGGTGACAATATATTCCTCTCATAAATCTCGCTATAAGTGGAACGAGAGGTCCGATAAATGCAAATATTCAAAATCAACTCAATTATAGACTGATTCTGGGGAATTAGCAACTTGCAATGAAATTACAATGTTTGGTTTAAAGGCTGCAGTGAAGAAAAAACTTGCAAAAATGATAGGAAAGAGCAAAAATACCCCGCTATTTCTCGCCATCAGAGTTTTATTCGTTTCATTGAGCCTTTTGAATAAAGGCACTATTATTAGATTTGGGTTAAGACTTAGTCCCAGGCAACTTGTTCATGAGGTCTCTCCACAGTATTTTAAATGCTTCCCATAAATCATGCAAGACTGCAGAAAGCTGATTCAAGATATTATTTGACTTAGAACTTCTATCTGTATTCGGAGCAGATGTATTTGGTGTAGTAACTGGTTGAGATGTTCCCTTTGACAATTTATCTACAGATTCTACAAAGGCAGTTTTTACTGATCTGGACAAGGTACCTTCTTTCAGATAATACCTATTATTTCAGAAAAATCGAGAAAATCAATGAAGTCTTAAAAATAAGAACGGGCACAATTTTTTATGAATAACCAAAACCATTTATGGAGCAGGTGTTGGGACCTGGATGGTTGGAACAACTGAGCCTTCTTTCCTTGCAAGATAATCTTCCAAATCTTGAACAGTCAATCCGGAGTTTTTCAAGGATTGTTGGTGAGACTCCAGCACGGGCCGGATGCGAGATTCAGTATCATTATTTAATTCGGACTGTAACGTACTTAATGCTTCCTGATAACCTTTTAGTGCACGCACGCCGAGCACCGGGTCGCTAGAAACAGCTACATATTCCTTAAGGCGGCGGTCAGCCAGCTTCAGGTCTATGCCTACGAAATCGCTCGAGACTACACGCCAGGCCCGTTCACTGGTCAACTTCCATTCATACAACCGATCACCGGGCAGAGCACTCTGGGCATAAACTGTGCCTGTGACAACAAAAGTCATCATAAGCGCGGCCAGGCTGACCGCCATACTCCAAATAGGGAGGAAACCGCGTTTGCGACGCGGGTGTGTCTTCATATGCAGGGTTAGTTTGGCACGAGTATTCGCCTTGAACATAGGAGATGGTTTTACTTCCCGTCCATGGTCAAATCGGGATGCAGCTCGCAGGAGTGGCCTGAGTTGAGCGGCATACTTGGGATACCGTGCCAGACATTCCTCCATAGTGGCGGCGCCACTTTCTATTGCATTCAGGCAATCTTCCAGTATCTGTTCAATATCGGTCATAACATATCCTCTTCTTTTAGATATTTTGCAAGAGTTTGTAAAGCGCGCATCTGCAAAGCGCGAATTGCGCCCTCGCGCTTCTTCATCATACTTGCGATATCTTCTGTTGACAAACCAGCGATAAACTTTAAAACAACAACTTCCTGTTGATCTTTAGTGAGATATTTCATTGCATCACGCACAGTCTTCATATCAAACAGAATCTGCACCGCCTCAACTACACTCTGGTTATCTGATGCCAATGTGGCAATCTCTTCAAGCGATATAAATTCCTTATGTACACGGTAATAATCAATGACCTGGTTACGGGCAATTCTATAAATCCAGGCGAGGAACGGCGACTCGCCTGGTTGATACCGATCGAGGTGTTCCCACGCCTTCAGAAATACTTGAGAAGTGAGATCCTCGGCCGTTTCATCGTCCGACACACGGAAATAAATGTAGCGATAGATCCGCTCAACATAGCCATCATACAGTTGGGCGAATGCATCGCTGTCGCCAGCTTTGGCCTGGAGCACCAATTAGCCTTCATCCGGCAACGGTTGTTCAGCCCGGGCGGCCTGGTTGAGTTTCACAATATTCCATTTATAAAAACGAAGCAGTGAAAAAATTGTTACAGCGATATTCTTCCAAAATCTGGTGGTTTTGTAAGGTTTCCAGCTTGCTCGCCGATGGCTTCAGTACAACTTTTTGTCCCTAAAGAATTGATCATCACAATCGGTCTTATGCTAATGTAGTATCCATCATCGGGATAATGTTTTTATAGTCCGTCTCCTGCAAGGATTAAAACAAAAAGGGCAGTCCATAGACTGCCCCGCAAAAAAGGTTGAAAGGATTATTTTCCCAAGTCGAGACCAATATCTAAGGTGGTATTAGTCTTATCCTTTACACTCAAGTCAACGCCTTCGGTATTTATTTTAGCGTTAGTCTGAGAATCGACCTTGAGAGACGCATCCAGCGAAGATTTCGTTAACGAATCATCAATGAGGGCGCCTTTAGTGACGACCTGTGCATCTAAACTGCTGTTGGCTATCGTATCAGCCTTCAGGTTGCCTTTGGTCGAAGCTTTGGCATCAGCCTGTGCTGAAACTGAAACGGATGTTTTCGCTTGTGTCATCACGTCACTGCCGGTTTTGACAGTAACATTCGCTACCTCGTGGAGAGAAGTGTTTGTTTTATGCCAGGTTTGATTCAATTCTTCCCTGACATGAGGGCTGAAGCCAGCGGCCGCGCCAAGGCCGATCAGCACAGAAAGAAACAGTTGGATAAAAAACTTAGACATTGCATACCTCCGTTAAAGATTTGATTTGAAATGAACTTTTTACCGCTGTATAAATTGCTAAACTTTTGCGGCACTATGTAAGTTCTTCAATCTGAATAACGGAGAGCATCTCGTTTTGTTTAGGTAAAAAATAAGGCTCATCTATCGAATGAATGACCGACGGGCTAGGGAGACGTCTGCCCAAACTTTTTATTGTTGATCCAAAAATAAAAGTCTTAAGGGAGGAGAGTGGGGATTTCAATCGTAGGAATAATTTCCGGCGGAACTTGAATCGTAGGAACGATTTCCGGCAGATCTTGAATCGTTGGAACGACCTCTGGCAAGTCAGTTGGATCAACTGGGAGAGTTTCCATAATGGGCAGAGGGGTTTCTGTAGAAGCAGCGGATATTGGACTAACCTGAGGAATTTCAGGAGTAAGCGAAGGGAGAGGAGTGACTGTAACAATCGGGGTTGGTTCAACCGATGGGGGAAGAACTTCTTGATCAGGTGGCGGAACAAGAATGCCTGAACTGTTCAATTCTTTTATTTGAGAATCTAAAGCTGGGAGAATGCGCGCTTCGTTCTCCGTATTCAATTCAGATTTCAACCTAGCTGTTACATCCAAATATGCTTCCAGCGTCTGAGAGTACAGAGCTGGGTGTTTGCTCACCGCGATCAATTCATCTACTCTGCGATCCGCAATCGCAAGATCGGTTCCCACAGGATCTGGAGAGACGGCTCGCCATACGTTTTCGCTCTTAAGTTTCCATGCATAGAATGCATCACCGGGCAATGCACTTTGTGCATACACCGTCCACGTGACCAGTAACGTCAGTACAATCATAGCAAGGCTCGTCGCAAGCCGCATAAACAAAAAATTTAAGGGTATGGGTTTGCGTGGATGCGCCCGCATTTCTCGAGTCAATCGGGCACGGACACGAGCTTTGAACGCGGGAGAGGGTCGCGCCTCGCGCGCATGTTCGAGAACCATATGAGTAAGCAGAACTGGTTTTAGCTGCAGGGCGTGTCTGGGGTGGCGATTCAGGCATTCGTCCAGATTTGAAGCGCCGCGCTCCAGATCACGCAGGCATTCTTGCAGAACCTTTTCAAATTCAGTCATACCAATTCCTTCTTTTTCATATATTTTGCAAGCGTTTGTAAAGCGCGCATTTGAAGGCCACGAATAGTGCCTTCCTGTTTGTTCATTATTTTCGCGATGTTTTCGTTTGGCAATTCGGCCAGATATTTCAAGATCAAAACCTGTTGCTGGTCACTGGTCAAAAATTGAAGCGCATCGCGCATGGCTTCGAGATCGAAACGCGTCTGAGCTTCCTCATCCGGGCCATCTCGATCAGACGGTAGAGCCACGGCCTCATCAAGAGGTAAAATGTCCTTTTTAGAACGGTAATGATCAATCACAAGATTCCTCGCAATCGTGTAAAGCCAAGCAATAAATGGTGAACTACCGGTTTTGTAACGATGGAGGTTTTGCCATGCTTTCAGAAAGACTTGCGAAACGAGATCCTCGGTAGCTTCATTTTCCGAAATCCGAAAATGGATGTAGCGATAGACGCGTTCGACATAGGCATCGTACAGTTGAGCGAACGCCTCAGAATCACCAGATTTGGCTTGATGCACCAAACGAACCTCTTCTGGCAAAGGGGAGTCTTTAATAATCGCTTGGACGTTTTTCACAGTCATTAAGCATAACGGCACTGTTGGACATTTGTTTAAGTACTTTATAGCGAATTTCTGGACGTTCTGGCTGGCGATAACAAATTTGCAAGCTCCCTGCAATGATTGGATTAAACAAAAACGGGGCAGTCTATGGACTGCCCCGCGGCCAGAATGGAAGTGTTAATCATCTAAAGCAGAATTGGAATGGCAATCATGCATGAAGTCCGGGCCCTTATCCTGAATTGGAGTGGATGCACTGACCCGCGCGTTGACGTCGGCTCGTCCAGAGAAGGAGGCATTATTTGCCTGCGTACTTCCCAGCCTAGCTTGTACTGTAGTGAATACTGCTACAATCAAAACAAGGCATATTAACACAGTAATAACAACTCGAGCATTCAGTTTAGACATGTGTAATTCTCCTTATGTCCATTATTGCTTGGTTGATGCGGGCTTTCTGGTTAGATTAAAGATGAAAGCCCAGGGTGTTATGTATGAACGGGCTACGGCTAAAATTCCCCACATAGAAACTCCAAACAAATTATACTAAGTTGTATCCGATTTAGCAACTATAAATTGCATCAATTGAATTAGACTTATATTAAAAGGAAAGCGGCCTATTTGAGTTGCCGACTATTTAGAAGCCTTCAAGTCTACTTAGATCTGCAACCCCGCTCGATAAGGCCGCAATTTGTTGAAGCAAGCCAAGGCGATTTCCCTGCAACTTCTTATCTTCTGCCATGACTAGGACTTTATCAAAAAAAGCGTTGACTGCAGGGATCATGGGGACGAACGCGTTCAGGAAGTCATCCACGCTTCCCTCTGCCCGGTGAGTTGACTCCGCTTTAGTTAGCGCCGCGAATAGACTACGTTCCTCCGCTTCAACGAAAGCCTTCTCGTTGACTTTAAACTTTTCTTTCTGATCGCGCGTGATGCGGACACAACGCGCAAAGGCAGGCAAAATCTCGTGCCAGTCATCTCGCTCGACCCAGGCCTGAAGTTGCTTCACCGCTTCAGCAGACGCGGCCGGGTTAGCGGATTGCTCGGCAAGCACCGCCTCGACGACATCATATTTGTAGCCCGCGTCTTTCAAAACAACCGCTAGACGGCCCGTGATGAAATCAAGAACTTGAGTCTGCACTTTATCTTTGACTTCAATCGGCTGTAACTTGGCAGCTTTCTTTACAGCTTCGCACAAATCAAATGAAATGCCATGTTCAATCAACGGTTGGACAACGCCAATCGCGGCGCGGCGCAAGCCAAATGGATCTTTCGCGCCTGTGGGAGCAAGTCCCGCGGCAAATAAGCCAACTAACGAATCAATTCGATCTGCTAGTGCAACCGCTACGCCAATTTTTGATTTCGGCACAGGCTGGTACTGTTCACCGATCGCTTCAGCAACATCTTTTTGTTCTCCGCTTCGTAATGCATATTCGCGTCCAATGATGCCTTGAAGCGAAGTCATTTCGGTGACCATTTGCGTGACCAAGTCAGCTTTTGCGAGATGAACCGCGCGACGGGCGAATATGGCTTCGTCTTTTTCCAGTCCGAGCATGGGAATCAAGTCGTTGACCAGTTTGGCCATACGCTCGGATTTATCCAACATCGAGCCGAGTTTGGTTTGGAAAATTAGTGTAGATAATTTCGGACGATAGGCTTCCAGCGGATGTTTGAGGTCTTCACGGACAAAGAAGTTGGCATCGGCAAAGCGCGCATTGAGGACGTGCTCGTTTCCCTGGCGGACGAGGTCAATACCGATATCGTCGCCGTTGCGGATGGCAATGAAATGCGGGAGAAGATTAAGAGATTGGAGATTGGAGATTGGGAAATATCTTTGATGTTTCTTCATCACAGTGATCAAAACATCTTTTGGCAATTGCAAAAATTCTTTATCAAACTCACCCATGACTGCTGTCGGCATTTCGACAAGATTCGTTACTTCGGCAAGCAGACCTTCTTCGATAATAGCTTCACCACCAACGAGTGCCGCGGCTTGATTAACATGCTCAACAATTGAGGCTTTCCGTTCTTCGTAATCAATAACAATTCCCGCTTCCCGAATCACATCGAGATATGCTTCGCGGTCAGCAGAGGAAATTTTGATTTCAGGCGAATCATACGGACGTAGTCCACGCGTGATATTACCTGAAACGACGCCAGCATATTCAAAGGGAATGATTTGATCGCCAAATAGAGCAACGAACCAACGAATGGGGCGTGAGAACGCGACACCTGAGTCATTCCATCTCATTGATTTCTCAAACTTAATACTTTCCACCAACTTCGGCAAAGTCTCTGCCAATACTTCAAGAGTCGGGCGTCCTTTTTGTTTGACGATGGCAAAGACATATTTGCCGCCATTCTCTTCGCGGACAACAAGGTCTTTGGTATTAACTCC
>WNGA01011664.1_pt1 | contig 15540 bp, 15 predicted proteins | sample 5400061 | NCBI WGS metagenome assembly WNGA01 (sample SAMN13153366, study PRJNA577476) | soil metagenome | isolation source: 100 cm soil or saprolite under grassland replicate 2 | place: USA:California | collected 2016-06-15
CGCAGCTTCTTCGTTGCTACGGGATGAAGAGCGGCGCGAGCACGAGCGTGATCGTCGCGAGAAGCTTGATGAGGACGTGGAGGCTCGGGCCCGCGGTGTCTTTGAACGGGTCACCGACGGTGTCGCCGACGACGGCCGCCGCGTGCGCTGGCGTGCCCTTCCCCAGCACGTTGCCCTTGTCGTCCTTCAGCATCCCCGACTCGATGTACTTCTTGGCGTTGTCCCACGCGCCGCCACCGTTGTTCAGGACGGTGGCAAGGATCACGCCGGCCATGGTGCCCACCATCAGCATCGCGGCCTCGGCCTCCGCCTTGAGCAGGATGCCGACGACGATCGGAGCACCCACCGCGAGGAGGCCTGGCGCGATCATGTTGCGCAGCGCTGACGCGGTGGTGATGTCGACGACGCGCGCGTAGTTCGGCTCCTCGGTGCCGGCCATGATCCCGGGGTGCTCGCGGAACTGGGTCCGGACCTCCTCGATGATCGCAGCGCCGGCGCGGCCCACGGCGCGGATCGCGAGCGACGAGAAGAGATACACGAGCATCGCGCCGAGGAAGCCGCCGAGGAAGACGTCTACCTTCGCGAGGTCGACCGAATTAAAGGGCTTGCCGGTCAGCTGCGCGACCTTGTCGAGGTACGCGGAGAACAGGAGGAAGGCGGCGAGGGCGGCCGAGGCGACCGCGTACCCCTTCGTCAGCGCTTTCGTCGTGTTGCCCGCTGCGTCGAGCCGATCGGTACGCTCGCGTGTCTCCTCAGAGGCGCGTGACATCGACGCGACGCCGCCGGCGTTGTCGGTGATGGGCCCGAAGGTGTCCATCGCGAGGATGAACGCGGCGCTCATGAGCATGCCCATCGTCGCGACGGCGGTGCCGTAGATGCCGCCGTGCGGAAGGCCCGTGACCTGGCCCCACTGGTCGCCGAGCCAGTGGGAGACGAACAGCGCGATCGCGATCGTGATCGTCGATGACGCGGTCGTCTCGAAACCGACGGCGACGCCGGAGATGATCGTCGTCGCCGGCCCGGTCTTGGCCGCCTCCGCGATCTCCTTGACGGGCCGCCAGTTGCCCGACGTGTAGTACTGCGTGATGTACACGAAGGCGAGGCTGGTGAGGATGCCCACGACGCCCGCTCCGAAGAAGTAGAGGGCGCCGCCCTTCTCGTTGAGCATCTGGTTCGTGACGAAGTACATGCCGACGATCGAAAGCGCGATCGTGATGTAGTAGCCGTTGTTCAGCGAGCCCATCGGATCACGTTTCTCATTGCCACGCACGAGGAAGATCCCGATGACGCTGGCGATCAGGCCGAAGCCACGGACGACCAGCGGGAACACGATCCACGCGACGTTGTGCGTGACCGCATAGATCGCGACGCCCAGGATCATCGCGCCGATGTTCTCCGCGGCAGTGGACTCGAAGAGGTCGGCGCCGCGACCGGCGCAGTCGCCGACGTTGTCGCCCACGAGGTCCGCGATCACCGCGGCATTGCGCGGGTCGTCCTCGGGGATGCCCGCCTCGACCTTGCCGACGAGGTCGGCGCCCAGGTCGGCGGCCTTGGTGTAGATACCGCCGCCGAGCTGCGCGAAGAGGGCGACGAACGACGCGCCGAAGCCGAAGCCGACGATGGTGAACGGTGCCTCTTCCGGCTTGGAGAAGCCGCCGTAGGCGATGAACATCACGAACACACCTATGAGCGAGAGGCCGACCACGAGGATCCCCGACACTGCGCCCCCGCGGAGCGCGATCCGGAGCGCGTCACCGATGCTGTGCTGCGCGGCCGCTGCGGTCCGCAGGTTCGACTTGACCGCGACGAACATGCCGACGATGCCTGAGGCCATCGAGCACATCGCGCCGACGAAGAACGCGATCGACGTGCGGATCGCGAGCTCCAGCGGCTCCACGCCTGGCGCCGATTCGAAGAAGTAGATGACGACGCCGATGAGGACCATGCCGCCGAGCGCGAGGAAGAAGATGGTGCGGTACTGGCGCTGGATGAACGCGACGGCCGCAACGTAGATCGCCCCCGCGACCTTCTGCATCGCGGGCGTACCGATCGGAGAGCGCAGGACGTCGTACGCGAAGTAGCCGGCAACGAGGACCGCTACCAGTCCGGAGATGGGAACGACCCAAAGCAGGGGTTGCGCGTCCAAAGATCCCCTCCGCTACGCCGAAAAGTGAATTTACAAGAAGCAAGCGCCCGCCCCGACGGAGGGGGCCGCAGCGCTTCGGCGGCAGTTTAGGGCAGGACGGCGCGGGTGGGCAAACCGGGTATCGTTCGAGATGTGCCACCGCAGAAGGCCTCTAAGAGCGCACCCAAGGCCGACGCGTCCGAGAAGCAGAAGAGCAAGGACCGCGACTGGCTGACCACCAGCGAGCTTGCCCAGCGGATCGGCTGGCGCGAGCACGCGCTCCGGGATGCGCTGCGCGGCAAAGACCTTCCGGGCGTCCGCCGTACCTCGTTCGGCTACCACGTCGAAGCGTCGGCGGTGGATGAGATCAAGAAAGCCCTTGGCGAGGCGCCACCCAAAGGAAACAGCTCGCTCAAGACCGCCGCCAAAAACTAGAGTCGCCGCCCCGTGCTAGGCGTGCTTCCGTAAGCGCGCCGGCAGGATCTGCAGCTCCTCGCGGTACTTCGCCACCGTCCGCCGCGCGAGCTTGATGCCGTGTTTCTCGGCGAGCTTCTCGACGATCTCCTGGTCGGAGAACGGCCGCCCGCGGTCCTCGGCGTCGATGATCTCTTTGATGACGTCCTTCGTGCCGAGCGATGCGGTGAAGAACATCGCGAACGGGACGACCTGACCGCTGGGAAGGAGCACGAACTTCCCGGCGGTGGCGCGGCTCACCGTCGACTCGTGCATCCCGATACGCTCCCCCACCTCGGCGCGCGTCAGCGGCCGCAGCGATTGGATCCCGTGCTCCAGGAATTCGAGCTGGCATTCGACGATGACCTCAGTGATCCGCAGGATCGTCTGCCGGCGCTGGTTGATGTTGTCGATGAAGAACTTCGCCCGCGTCACGTACTCGCGGATGTGCTGGCGGTCGTCGTCGTTCATCGGCAGGGTAGCGGCGCCGCCTTCCTTGCGCGCAGCCTGCAGCTGCATGATGAGCTGGCGGTAGACGGGGTTCACACGCAGCGAGAAGCGCCGTGACTCGATGACTTCGACCTCGTACTGGCCGCTCTCCGCCTTCGTGATGATCACGTCGGGACGCAAGCCGACCTCGCGGCCCCCGATGCTCGTGCCGTCCGGCCCGGCCGCGAAGCCCTGCGCCGGGTGCGGGTTGAGGTTGTCCTTTATGTAGTCCCACGCGGCCTGGACCTCATCGCGTGTGATGTGGAGCGCCTGCGCGACGTCCCCGAACTTGTGCTCGCCCAGCTCGCGGAAATGGTCGGAGACGACGTCGCGCGCGTGCGGTGGAACTTGCTCGCCGACCTCCTCGAGGTGCTGCATCTGGATGAGCATGCATTCCCGCACGTCGCGCGCGGCGATGCCCCATGGCTCGACCGATTGGATCGCGCGCAGCGCGCGCATCGCGTCCGCGACCGACACCTTGATCGTCTCCGCTGCCTGCTCGATCGTCACGCCTGGATCCAGATAGCCGTTCTCGTTGATGTTGCCGATGAGGTACTCGGCGATCGGCAGCAACCGCGCGGGGAGGAGCACGCGCACGTTCCAGGACAGCCACTCGGCGAGCGTTTGCTCCGACTCAGCGCGGACGACCGGGTCGAATTCGTCACCTTCATCGTCACGCTGCGTGAGGCTCGTGCCCTCGAGAGGCTCCGTCTCCGGATCGTTCTGCCGTGGTGCCTTCGCGAGACCGAAGCAGTTCAGGCACACGCGCCCCGGCAGCGGCTGCCCGCAGAGCGGACAAACCTGCTGCTCCTCGAGATCGAGCGCGGGATTCTCCTGGAGCTCCTGATTGATGACGTCCTGAAGCTCGAGTGAGGACAGTTGCAGGATTGCGTTCGCGGCGATCTGTTTCGGAGTCACCTTCAGCTGCTGCTGAGGCATTAGACGGAGATCCACTTCGGCTACCTTAACCCAGTCGTGCCAGCCGAACTGATCGTCTTCGTGGTGGCTCTTTCACTTTCCGCGCTCGCGTTCGTGTTTGTCGTGCGACGTCGTACGTTCCGCTGGAGGATCCCCTTCGCCGTGGCCTGCTGCGCCCTCGCGGGGCTTGCGCCACTCCTTATGTATGTCGCGCTCGACCCGGAACGCGCCCGGGGACGGGCGCTGTGGGAATGGTCGGCGGTAGGAGGACCGACCATCCAAGCCTCGTATCGCCTGGACGGTCTCGCCGTCATTGGGATGGCCGTAGGAGCCCTGTATATCGCGGGCGCCCTGGTGGCCACGACGCGTGTGTCTGCGCGCCACCAGCTCTTGCGACCGGTGATCCTCTTGAACGGTCTGGTTTTTGTCACACTCGCGGTCACCGACGACCTCATCGCCGACATCGTGGTTCTCGGTGGGCTCGCCGCGACCACGTCGTTCATGGCGGTGCTCGTCTCACCAGCGGCGGCGGTCGCGCGGATCACCGGATATCTCGCGGGCGGTGTTCAAGGGTTCGTCGTCGCGGCGCTTCTGTTATCCAGGTTCGGCGGCGCATCGTTCCGCTTCGAGACGATCTCCCCCGATGCGGCGACGCCGGGGGTCATCCTGGCGGCTTCTCTCGGCGCGGCGCTCTTCGCGGGTCTCTATCCGTTCGTCCCGTGGGGCTATCGCAGTGAGGAGGCCGGCGAGCGCGAGAGCCTTCGCGGTCTGCTTACGATGCCCGCGGGCCTCGGTGCGACGCTCGTGCTGTGCCGCATCCTCGGTGTGACGCGCATCGATCTCGCGACGCTCGGACTTCCGGCGATCATCTCGCCGGGGCTCATCGCCGTCGTGGTCACCGTGCTCGCGCTGCGTTTCATCATGCGGCGAGGGAAGCCGCGACTGCGGCGACGGATCGCGATCTCGGCCCTGGTGCTCGTACTCATCCTTCTCTACCCGTTCCTGCATTGGAGCCACATCATCCTCATCGCTTCGCTTCTGACCATCGCGTACGCCGCGGCGGTCTCGCTCGCACTGCCCGAACAGTGGAACATCTCGCGATACGACGTCGTCATCGCGGCGCTCTGGATCGCGCTCGCGACGGGTTCGCCGATCGCCCTCGCCGGCGCGTTCGTCGTCCTCGCCGGCGGCGGGCTCGCCGCTGTAACGGACGCTTTCTGGATGCCGCCACACCGCTCCTACATCACCGCCATGGCGAGCTCGACCGTGATCGTCTCTGGGGCGCTGGCGATCGCGATCGGTGCGTTCGATGCGCCAGATCTCCTGACCGCGGCCCTCGCCGTCGTCGCGGCGGGCGCCGTCGTCGGGCTCGAGCTCGCGCACGCCGGACGGCGTCTCAGCATCGCGGCCGTCCCGGCGGACCTCGACGTCTCAGCATCGATCGCCTCGTTCCTCGGCACCGTCGTGGTCGTCCTCGCGCTCGCGCTCCCGCTCCTCGATGCGATGTCCGACGCGATGGGTCGACCCAACACGCGAAGCCTCGACGAGCTCGTGACGCTCATACCGGTCGTCGCCGTCGTCGCGACGCTCTTCGTCGTCGCCGCGCGCGCGGTGCGCGTGCTGCTACCCGAGCTGACCGCGCTCAGCACGCGGCTCGAGGCCGTCGTCTCCGCCGCGGATCCGGTCCCCATCGCATCGGCGTCATTCCGCGCACTGGCCGGATCGGCGACGACCGTGTCCGGGGTCTTCGCGGCCTTCGAGGAACGCGCCGGGGTCTGGCTCGCACTCACGCTCATCGCGACGCTGCTCGTCTGGGCGCTGCGCTGATGTTGTTGCTCGCGATCGTCGCGATCACCACGCTCGCTGCGAACAGCGCGCGCCAGCTGCGCTACATGGCGATCGCCTTCTTCGGTGTCGCGCTCGCGGCGCATCTCATCGATGACGGCAGCCTCGCGGCGGCGCAGGTCGTGGTCTCGGCCACCGCCGCGCTGGTGGCGTCGGCGATCCTCTTCATCGCGGCCCGCGATCGGCGATACGGCGAGGATCCCGGATGGCGGCTGTGGATCGCGACGGTCGTCGCCGCCGCGACGACCGCGGCAGCCTTCGCGTTCCTCCGTCCCGAGACGGGCGATGAGATCAACACGAATCTCCTCGGTCCCGACCCCAGCGGCGTCACGACCGAGGTGGCTGCCTTTTGGCTGCTCTCGTCCGGCATCGCGATCCTGTTGACGGCGCGTGGCGCGGTCCGCGGTTCACTGGGCGCGCTGCTCATGCTCACGGGGACGCAGCTCCTCGTCCGGCTCGTGCCCGGCCCGCATCTCGCGCTGACGCTCCTGCTGTCGTGGCTCCAGGTCGTCGTCGCGCTGGCCGGTGCGTTCCTGATCGTGAACCTAAGAGCGGCGCGCGAGGCGTGATCGAGATCATCACGCTCCTTGGCGTTGCGGCGCTGGTCGCATTTGGCGTCCGCAAGCGCCTTGCGGTGGTTGGGACGGTGTCGCTCGCAGCGCTCGTGGCGGCGATCGCCATCGTCGTGCTGATGCCCATGGACGCATCGGGCGATGTGCTCGAGCTTCCGTGGCGCATGTCGGAGCTCGCGCGCCTCGCCGCGGTCGTGATGCTCGCAACGCTGTGCCTCCTCGTGCTCGCGGTGTGGGTCGACGAACCCGCATACAACTTCTTCCCGACTGCGCTCGTCGTCGCCGCCGCCGTGCTGGCGGTGCTCGTGCTCACGACACCGATCGCGATCTACGCCGCGCTGCTGCTGGGCCTCCTCGTTCCAGTGGGCTCGTTCACCTTCCAGGTGCATCGCAACCGCAGCGCGGAGGCCGCCTATCGCCACTTCAGCTTCGTCGCGCTCGGGGGCTGCCTCGGCATGGCCGCGCTCGCACTATCAGCGAGCCTGGGGCGCGATCAGTCGCCCGCGACGTTCGTGCTCCTCGTCGTGATCATCGTCGTCGCATTCGCCCTCAAGCTCGCGGCCATCCCGTTCCACACGCATGCCGCGCTGCTCGCGTCGGAGGTCCCCGCATCCGCGCTCGCGCTGTACTTCGGCGTGCTCGTGCCAACGACCTTCATCGCCTTCGCGCAGATCCTCGTCCTCTCCGGTCTGCTGCCGGCGATCGTGCAGATCGGAAAGGTGCAGGACCTGCTCCTCGCGCTCGGGATCACGTCCGCGCTCGGCGGCGCGTTCCTCGCGACTGGGTCCACCGAGCTGCGGCGCGTCGCGGTTTACTCCGTGATCGCGAACCTCGGACAGTCGCTCGTGGGTATCGCCACGCTCTCAGGCCCCGGGATCATCGGCGCGATGGCGATCGCGCTGGTGACCGGCCTCGCCGCGACGCAACAGCTTCTCGCGGCCGGGACGCTCGAGCGCCGCGCCGGCGCGGACCGTCCCAGCGCGACGACCGCGCCGCTTGCTGCGCTCGCGTTCGTCGTTGGGGGCTTCGCTATGATCGGCGCGCCGCCGCTCGTGGCGTTCCCCGGCCACTTCTTCGTAGAGCTCATCGCGTACTCGTACTCAGGTTGGATGGGGAGCGCGCTCGTCATCGCGACGCTCGGCGTCCTCGTCGCGCAGCTGCGCGCGGCGATGGCGATCTTCCGGACGGCGCCCGACCGCTGGCGAGTGGAGCGGAGACCGATCGCAGGGATCGTCGGCGGGCTGGTGTTTGCGGCGCTCCTGATCGGCGGCGTGCAGCCCGACGGGTTCCTACAGCCGATCGCCGCATTCGCGGACGAGTTCCTCCGCGCGCTACATCCGCTCTAAGAGAGTCGTCTTCGCGGGGCGAGTCCATCGAGTTAACGCCTGCGCAGTTCCTGCAGCACTAGCCAGACGTCCTCGGCGATCTTCTTATACCCCGACGCTGGGCCCACGCTGACCGGACCGAACATCTCAACGAACACCTCATGAGTAATCCGAGCCAGGTCCGCTCGACTATCGGCCTCTTTCGATCGCGCGATGATGCGCTGGGCCTCTGGCGCGTACTCATCGGTGTATGGGTTGTTATCGGCAATGCCCATTGGATCCGCCTTGAACAGGATCGCGCTTACGCGCTCCACTGCAGCGCGGTAGCGCTCACTCAACTCTCGTCGCTCGTCGCTGCTCGGACCTGGCATCTCGATAAGCGTGTCAGCTGATGCAACGATTGCCAGCAGCCGCGTCGGCTATGTGGCCGCCACAGTAGCGCCGTCGTCCTTGATCAACTGCACAGTGGATGTCCCTGCGCCCTTCTCCAGCGCACGAGCCAGTGGCTCGGCATGGGTCGTGACGAGGACTTGCCCGCGCGTTCCCGCTTCGGTGATGAGCTCCGCGAGCGCTGGCAGCAGATCCGAATGCAGGCTGGTCTCCGGCTCGTTGAAGGCGAGGAACGGCGGTGTCCTCGGAGACAGCAGCGCCGCGATCAGGCACAGATAACGGAGCGTGCCGTCGGATAGCTCCCCAGCCTCGAGCGGGCGCAACAGACCCGGCATCGCCAGGCGGAAGCCGAAGCGCCCTTGCTCTTCCCACAGCTCGAGCCGCGCGCCGGGGAAGGCGCGCTCGACTGAGTGATGGAGTAACGCTCGGTCGCCGATCTCCTGCACCGTCATCAGCGCAGCGGCGAGATCGCTCCCGTCGTGCGCGAGCGCCGGAGTGCGAACGCCCATCTGCGCCTGGCGGACCGGCGCGTCCGGGTCGGTCCTGAAGTGGTGATAGAAGCGCCACCGCACCAACACACTTCGCAGCCGGCTGAGAAGCGGAAAGCGGTGTGGCTCTGACAGCTGGGCCAGGAACGATTCGCCGTTCCACAGGTCGAACGGAAATGCCGTCCGGTTCCCCTCCGCATCGCGGATCGATGCGCCGCCCGCCTCACGCTGCGCGACCACGTGCCGCTTGCCGCCATCGATCACCCAGACCGTCTCCTCTTTCACATCCGGGTCGAGCTTGAACGGACCTTGCGGAGGCGGCATCACTCCACACGCGAGCTGGTATGCGAGGTCGTCCAGTTCGACACCGGCGATGAAGCGCGCGGGCGCGCTCTTCTTCCGCGAGCCCGCCCACAGCACCGACGGCATGCCACCCTCGTCGGCGAGGGATCGCGCCAGCACCCCCTCCGCCGCGGCACTCAGCAGGCGCAGCGCGCGGTAGAGATTCGTCTTGCCGGAACCGTTCGCGCCCACCACCACGGTGACCGGCGTGAGTGAGAGGCGCAGCGAGCGGATCGAGCGATAACCCTCGACCCACAGCTCGTGCACGGCCATCGCGCGCACTCTACGTTGGGTCCGGCTGGCCGATGAGAAATGCCACCTTGCGACGTCTAACAGGTGAAACCGATCGCGACCCAGGAGGTTGCAGTGTCTGCATCGGTGCTCTACATGTCGATGTCAGTCGACGGGTACATCGCGGGTCCGAACGACGAACCGAGCAATCCCGGCGGCGACGGCTTCGACCGGCTGCACGAGTGGTTCGTCACTGCAGACGGGGAGTTCGGGCGGCCATCCGGGCCGGCCGGACCGGTGTGGGACGAAATGTTCGCGACCGGAGCGGTGCTGGCGGGTCGCCGCACCGTGGAGCAGGTCGATCACTGGGGCGGTGATGCTCACGGTGTCCCGATCTTTGTACCCAGTCATCGGCCGCCCGGCCCGTCCGTCGCGAACTATCCGTTGGTGACCTACGTCACCGATGGGATCGAGAGCGCGATGGCGCAGGCGAAGGCCGCTGCCGGGGACCGCAACGTGCTCGTGCATGGCGCGTACACGGCGCAGCGGGCGCTCGAGGCCAGCGTCCTCGACGAGTTGCTGATCTCCCACATCCCGGTAATGTTCGGCGCTGGCCGTCGTCTGTTCGACGTGTTGCCATCGCGTATCGAGCTGGAGATCCTTCGCGTGATCGACACGCCGGAGGCCACGCACATCCATTACCGGGTCCGTCGCCCAGACAAGCAGAACGCGCCGGTGCGACGATCGTGAAGAGTCTCGAGCCGCTGCGCCGGTCCTTCGCGGGTGAATTGCTGCTGCCTGCCGACCGCGAGTACGACCTGCACCGTGAAGTCTGGAACGCCGCGGTCGATCGCCGCCCGGCCGTGATCGCGCGCTGCACCTCGGCCGACGATGTGGTCTCCGCGATCCGCTTCGGACGGGACGCGGGACTCGAGATCGCCGTGAAGTGCGGCGGGCACAGTGTTCTCGGGCTGTCAGTACCCGATGGCGGACTGATGATCGATCTGACCCTGATGGACGCGGTGCGCGTCGATCCGCACGTGAGGCGTGCGTGGGTCCAGGGCGGAGCGCTGCTCCGAGGGCTGGACCAGAACGCCCTGCCGCACGGCCTCGCGACGACCGCCGGCAACGTGTCTCACACCGGCGTGGGCGGCCTGACCCTCGGCGGCGGCATGGGCTGGCTCGCGCGACAGTGCGGCCTCGCTTGCGACAACGTCGAGGCCTTCACCGTCGTGACCGCCGACGGCAAGACCGTGCGGGCGACGGCGACCGAGAACACCGACCTCTTCTGGGGCCTTCGAGGTGGTGGCGGGAACTTTGGTGTGGTCACCGAGTTCGAATTCAGGCTCCACCCGACAAGCGGGCGCGCTCTCGTGGTCGAGCTCCTCTTCGAGCCCGCTGCGGCAGTGGCCGCCCTGCGCGTTTGGCGGGAGCTCCTACCAGACGCACCGCGAGCCGCAACGCTGACCGCCGACGTGACGACCGCGCGTGGTCTCTCACAGCTGCCCGCCGGGCTCGAAGGACGCACGGTCGCGAGCCTGGGCTACGTTTGGATCGGGGACATGAACGAGGCGCGCGCATACCTAAAGACGATCAGGCAGGTAGGTCATCCGCTCGCCGAGAGCATCACTGAGATGTCGTATGTCGAGCTGCAGAGCATCGCCGATGAAAGACACCGCCACGGGAGACGTCGGTACTCAAGGGGCAACTACTTCACCGAGCTGAGTGAGGGCGCGATCGACGCCTTTCTCGCTCGCGGCGTTTCCGACGGTGAACGACAGGCCGACTCGTCGCGGCTGCCCAACGGCGGCTTTCAGGCGTACGGCGGGGCGATCGCAGATGTGAAGGATGCGGACTCGGCCTTCAGCCACCGCGGCACGCTGATCGAGTGGGGCGGCGCGACGAACTGGCTCGAGCCCGGCGAGGACGCGGAGCGCATGGCCGCCGCGCGCGCTTACGGAGCGGCGATGGAGCCCTTCGCTAGCGGCATCTACGTCAACACGATCGCCGACGAAGGATCAGTTGGCGTCCAGCGTGCTTACGGCAAGGAGAAGCTCCTTCGTCTCGCGGCGCTGAAGGACCGCTACGACCCGGAGAACGTGTTCCACCTGAACCACAACATCCGACCGTCCACGCGCCGCTAGCGCGAAGCGAGTAGCGACAGCGGATCGATCGGCTGACCGGCACGCGAGATAGCGAAGTGCAGATGCGGGCCGGTCGTGATGCCGGTGAGTCCGACGAAGCCGATCACCTCCACCGGCGTGCGCGATGATCACTACCATCGCGCCGTCGGAGAGATGGCCGACGAACGTGACCCGCCCCTCCGCCGCGGCGACCACCGGCTGCGCGAGTGGCGCAGCGAGATCGATACCGTCGTGGAAGTGAGCGTAGTACGCGCCGTTGTAGTTGCGTGCCGGCTCGAGCGGGAAGGTCGTCGGCCCGAAGGGCTGCGTGATCGCGCCGCGCACCGGGAGCGACCACGTCGACGGCGCGGTGCCGTCGCCGGCCATCGCCGTCGCGACCAGCTGCGCGAGCGAGGTCTGCGCGGCGGCCGCGTCGCGTGCAAGGGCCTCGAGGACCGCGACCTCCGCCGCGCGCTGATCGCCCTCGCCGTTCGCCGCGGCAGCCGCGATGGTCCGCGCGCGGTCGCGCAGTCGGGCGAACTGTCCCTGCTTCGCGGCGACGGCGTCCTGAGCACCCGCGAGCTGCGCCGCACGGTCCGAGAGCCGTGTCTGTGCGTCGCGGAGTGACGTGTCGATTGTGAGCAGCTCGCGATACGCCTCGATCTGCGCGCCACTCAGCGCGGCGAGCGAAGGGGTCGAGCTCGCGGCTGCCAGTCGGAAGGCGTCGCGCGTGAGACGGTCGCGGATGGCGCGCCGATCACTCGCCTGGGCCTGGAGCGCCGCGATGTCGGTGCGCACCGCCTCCAGCTCCGTGCCCACGCGCGCGATCTCGGCGTTCAGCGCAACGAGCTCATCGCGAGCGACGAGGGCCTGCGCGTCGATGATCTGCGTCATCGACCGCGCGCTCGCGAGCAGCTCCGCATCGCGAGCCCGCGCGGCTTCGAGCTCCTCCGGCGAAGGCGTGGCCGATGCCGACGGCGTCGGCGAAGGTGACGCTGTTGGGCTGGACGACGCGCCGGGCGACGCCGACGGGTTAGCTGAGGCCGAGCTAGACCGCGCAGGCGAACCGGACGGACTTGCCGAAGGTGAGGCGGAAGTACTCGCGGAAGGTGAGCCGGAAGGGATGGCCGACGGTGAAGGCGCCGCGCTCGCGGACGGCGCTGGCGTGACCGGCGGCGTCGGCGAGGGCGTCGGATCGTCGCCGTTCGCATACGCCGGGAAGATCGCGAGCAGCGCGAGACCCAGGACGGCACCCAGCCGCAGCGTGCGGAGCATTCACCCAGAGATTGCACGAGAGCGCTCATACACCGGATGCAAGTCCACCCGACGGACGAGCGGTCGGCCGTGTTCTGGCAACACATACTTCACAGATGAACCCAAAACAGCAGTTTGCCGCAGGCGCTGCCGTTGTGACCGTCATCCTGGTCGGCATCCTCTTGCTCGCGAATAGGCTTCAGACGCCTCCCGCGGCGATCGCTACCGCGACTGCGGCAACACCGACAGCGACGGCAACGCCAAGCGCAACACCTACAGCACCGCGCACAGCTGTGGCGTCGGGCGTACTCACTGGGTCGCTTGGGTATCCCTCAGAGTTCATTCCGCCGCTAACGGTCTACGCGATCAGCGTCGCGGACCAGCGGGTGTTCTTCTCAGTCGACACGCCCCGATATCCGCTCGCGACGAATACCCCACCTCGTCCGAGTTACACCATGACCGGCGTCGCACCGGGCACCTACTACGTTCTCGCGTATCGGAATGACGACGTCAACGTCGAAGCGAAGGATGCTCCAGGCGTCTACTCGCAGTACGTCCTGCAATGCCTTCAGCCGAACGCGGCGGGATCGACCCCTGCGCCAGGCTGCAGTTCGAGCGACCATTCGCTCGTCCCGGTCACGGTCCGCGCCGGAGAGACGGTGCCGCGGATCGATGTCACTGATTGGTACTACGGCCCTGTCAGCCCGAGCTACCCGCCGCGGCCGCGCTGAGCTGTTCCCAGCGCGCTGCTATCGGCGGCTCGGTTCCTCGATCTCCCAGCCGTCGACCCGCAGCCGCTCGCGCTCTTTCTCGAGATCTTTGTAGCGCCCGATCTCGGTCCAGGGCGTGTCGTCGACCGGTGTGCCGGGATTGATGCGCTGCATCACCCGGTTATCAGCGCGAAGCTCACGCACGACGAGCTGCCGCTCGCCGTGAGCCACGCGCAGAAGAAGCGACGCGCGAAGCAACGTAGTCATGCTCCCCTACCCCCTAAACACTGCCACTAGAACGTGAAGCGAGTCCCAGACGCGGTGAAGTGTTTCACATCGAAAGCGATGATCTTCGACGGGGTGGCGCGGAACACGTGGCCCTTCGCGTATTGGTCAGGTTTGGGCCGGTAATCGAACGTCCGCCCGTATTTGCTTGCGTACTGGCTCGCGATGCGCTTCGAGAGCTCGAGCTCGACTCCGCGCATGACTTCGACTGTGCCCTGGCCGAAGAGAGCGCGCGTTCCGATCTGTGTGCCGAACGCGACGCGTGCATCCCGCGCGAGGTTCTGGGCCCAGTGCGTGCGCTCGCTGCCCTCGAAGTACAGGTGATCGTCGACCCAGGCTCCCCACTGCTGCACGAGGTGCGGACGTCCGTCGGCATCGGTCGTCGAGATCCAGTAGTAGCGACCGCCACGCAGGATCTTCTCGACATCACTCCACGCGAGCATGCCCTTCACGGCACGCGTGATGTAGCCCTTCGGGAGATTCGGGCGATCGCGCCTCGGCGAAGGCCGCGCGACTATGCCTTGTCCTCGGTCATCCAGCGCTCGAGATCGCGCGTGTAGTCGACGACGCCGTCGGAGAACCACAGCGCGATCTCGCTCGTCGCGGTCTCGGGTGCGTCGCTCGCGTGAACGAGGTTGCGCAGCCCGACAAGGGCGTAGTCGCCGCGGATCGTCCCGGGCGCCGCCTCGTGTGGCCGCGTGGCGCCGACCATCGCGCGGACGACGGCGATCGCGTTGGGGCCCTCGAGCACCATCGCGACGACCGGCGACGAGCTGATCACCTTCACCAGGTCGTCGTAGAAGAACTTCCCCTTGTGGACCGCGTAGTGCTTCTCGGCCATGGCGCGATCGACACGCAGCAAACGAAGTGCCGCTATGCGCAGACCGCGGCGCTCGAAGCGCGACAGGATCTCGCCCACGATCCCGCGCTGCACCGCGTCGGGCTTCAGCACGACCAGAGTGCGCTCCACGGTCTGCTCGGGGCTCAGGAGGCGATCTCCATCACGACCTCGGCACCCGCCGGCGCGCGGACGGTGGCGACCGCGGCACGCGGGCCCACCGCCGCGACGTAGGCGAGATCGGGTCGCAGGTACTGCTGCGCCGCGCGCTGGATGTCCTCGGCACTGACGCTGTCGATGATGTCGCAGACCTCCTCGACGGTCCGCACGCGATCGAGGAATAGCTCCTGCCCCGCCAGCCAGTTCGAGACGCCGCGCGTGTCCTCAAGACGCAGCTCGAGACGTCCCTTGTTGAAGTCGCGCACACGCTCGAGCTCGTCGGGGGGCACGATCTGATCACGCAGCCGCGCGACCTGCGCGAGTGCCGCTTCGACGACCTCGCCGATCCGATCGGGTGCGATGCCCGCGTAGATGACCTCGTGGCCCGCGTCGACGTAGTTCGACGAGAACGAATGCACGTCGTACGCGAGCGCGCGCTTCTCGCGAAGCTCGAGGAAGAGCCGGCTCGACATGCCCTCGCCGAGGATCGCGTTCAGCATGTCGAGTGTGTACTTGTCAGGGTGCACCTGCGGGACGCCGCGCCAGCCGATGCACACGTGCGCCTGTTCCGTCCGCTTGCCGAGAAGCTTCACGCGCGTCTTCGACGGCTTCGGCGCGGCCTTGAGGCGCGGCGGCTTGCGGTCGGCGATCGGCGCGAACAGCTCCGCGATCGCGTCCGACACCTCGTTCGCGTCCATCTTTCCCGCGAGCGCGATGACGATCTTCTTCGGCGCGTAGCCACGATCCATGAAGTCGCGAAGCTGGCTCGCCGCCATGCCAAGCACGACCGGCTCACGCCCCGCCACCTCCCAACCCAGGGGATGGTTCGGGTATAGGAGCTCGTCGACGAGCGTGTGCACGCGATCCTGTGGCTGATCGCGGTACATCCGGAGCTCTTCGACGATGACCTTCTTCTCAGACTCGACGTCGGACTCACGCAGCATCGGCGCGAGGATCATGTCCGCGACGACATCGAGGGCGATGCGCCAGTGG
>WNGA01028550.1_pt1 | contig 15537 bp, 13 predicted proteins | sample 5400061 | NCBI WGS metagenome assembly WNGA01 (sample SAMN13153366, study PRJNA577476) | soil metagenome | isolation source: 100 cm soil or saprolite under grassland replicate 2 | place: USA:California | collected 2016-06-15
CTGGAGTGGGCAAGAGCTGCAGGGAGGCCGATGCCTTCACAGACATGAGCCGCTTGACGTGCCTGTGTAGCTGTGTCATACAGGGTGTCTGGAGTGCACATCGTGCCTCCCAGAGAGGGTTGTGTGGCTATCTCGTCCCCAGGTATGGTGCACAGGGGTACCGAAGAAAATGTGCTTTGGATCTTTTTCATCCATCTATTGTGGAGGAAAGGTCTATGTCTTCTTCGTCAACGGAACAAAAGAAACTCAACGCATTGTACGCGCAATCAGGCGGCGTCACGGCGGTGCTCAACGCCAGTGCTTGTGGAGTCATTGAAACCGCTCGTAAATATCGCCAGACCATGGGCAAAGTGTATGCAGGGAGCAATGGCATTATCGGCGCTTTAACCGAAGACTTCATTGATACCAGCCAGGAATCGGCTCGGGCTATCGCGCAACTCAAATACACCCCTGGGGGGGCTTTCGGTTCATGCCGCTATCAATTGCCAGCCCTGGAAGCCAATCCAGCGCCGTATGAGCGTTTGATCGAGGTTTTCAAAGCTCACAACATCGGCTACTTTTTTTATAACGGTGGCGGCGATTCGCAAGACACCGCATGGAAAGTGTCACAAATTGGTGCACGACTCCATTATCCCATCATGTGTGTGGGCATTCCCAAAACGGTCGATAACGATTTGCCGCTCACGGATAACTGCCCAGGCTTTGGTTCAGCGGCGAAATATGTCGCGGTCTCGATGCGCGAAGCGAGTCTTGATGTCGCTTCTATGGCCAAAACTTCCACCAAAGTCTTTGTCTTGGAGGTCATGGGACGCCATGCTGGTTGGATCACGGCGGCTTGTGGCCTGGCGGGCGACAAAGAAGGTGACCCGCCACCGATCTTGTTGTTCCCTGAAATTCCTTTTGACGAGGAAAAATTTCTGGCGCAGGTGCATCAATACGTCGAAAAGTACGACTACTGTACCATTGCCGTCTCCGAAGGACTGCGTAACCTGCAGGGTGCGTTTGTCTCAGAGTCAGGATTACAAGACGTTTTTGGCCATGCGCAATTGGGTGGAGCCGGTCCTGTCATCGCCAATTTAGTCCAACAAAAATTGGGTTACAGATATCACTGGGCTGTGGCTGATTATCTGCAGCGCGCGGCGCGTCATATCGCTTCCAAGACGGATGTGGAGCAAGCGTATCGCTTAGGGGAGGCCGCGGTCAAACTGGCACTCCAGGGAAAAAATGCCGTCATGCCCACGATCGAGCGGGTCTCCGATACGCCGTATAAGTGGCGCATTGGCGTTGCCGATTTACACGATGTCGCCAACCAAGAAAAAGGGCTGCCGCGGGACTTTATTTCTGCAGATGGCTTTAGTATTACCGCGAAATGCCGGGCCTATTTACAGCCACTCATTCAAGGGGAAGCTTATCCGCCTTACAAAAATGGTCTTCCCGATTATGTCCAATTGAAGAACGCCGCAGTGCCGAAAAGATTGGCCACAGGCTTCACCGTGTAAAATGGCTTTGGTATTGGAGAAACCTGTACAGATGTTGGCTCGTGTGGCATACTCGTCGTATGTGGACACTAACCCCCGACCGACTAACCAAGTGATAGGGAAAGCATGCGCCGTCGCCGCAGTGTGAAAATCGTCGCGACTTTGGGTCCGGCTTCGCAGGCGCCACACATGATCCGCCGCTTGTGCGAAGCGGGCGTAGACGTCTTCCGCATCAATATGAGTCATACCGATCACGCCTCGCTTGCCGACTATGTGCAGACGATCCGCAGTGTCGAACGCGCTATCGAGCGGCCCATTGGGATCCTCGCCGATTTGCAGGGACCGCGACTGCGCATTGGCGCCATAGCCGGTGGCGGTGTCGACCTCGAAACGGGCGCAACGGTGTGGCTCGGCCTCGATCAGGGCCTGGGTGACGCCACGCACCTGTGTCTCCCACATCGGGAAGTGTTCGCGGTCCTCAAGCCGGACAGTCAGCTGCTGGTCGACGACGGACGCGTGCGCCTGCGGATTGAAGAGGCGGGACCAGAGAGCGCCGTGGCACGCGTCGAAGTGGGCGGGCATCTGACGGATCATAAGGGCGTGAATGTCCCCGGAGCGGTGCTGCCGATTGCCGCGCTGTCAGCCAAAGACTGTGCTGATCTCGACCGCGCGCTGGAGCTCAAGGTCGACTGGATCGCGTTGTCGTTCGTGCAGCGGCCCGAAGATGTGGCGGAGGCGCGGACATTAGTGGCCGGCCGAGCCGGTGTCCTCGCCAAGCTGGAAAAGCCCGCGGCCATCGACCGCCTCGACGCCATAATTGAACTCGTTGATGCGCTGATGGTAGCGCGGGGTGATCTGGGTGTTGAACTCCCCCTTGAACAAGTGCCCGGCCTGCAGAAACAAATTGTGCGCGCCGCGCGACGGGCGGGGAAGCCCGTGGTGGTGGCGACGCAGATGCTCGAGTCCATGGTCACGAGCCCAGTGCCGACGCGTGCCGAAGTGTCGGACGTGGCGACCGCCGTGTTCGAGGGCGCCGATGCCGTGATGCTGTCGGCCGAGTCTGCGGTCGGCACGTATCCGGTCGAAGCCGTCGAGATGATGGACCGGATCGCCCGCTCCGTCGAAGGCGACCTGCATTACCGTTCGATCATCGACGCCCAGCGCAATGAGCCCGAAGCAACCACGCCCGATGCCATCATGGCAGCCGCGCGCCAGGTCGCTCAGACGCTCAAAGTCTCAGCGATCGTGACCTGGACGAGTTCGGGATCGACCGGCTTGCACGCGGCCCGTGAGTCGGACAGGGGGCGTCTGGTCCTTACGAAGGATGACAGTACAAATGGCTGCAGACGTTTCGTCGTATCAGAGTGCAGCGACGACCCCCACGCTTCCTGAGTCGACGGATCTCACGTCCGCTTTCACGCTCAAGGGGGTGCGACAAGTCAAGGGCGGCATCACGGTCATTGATGCTATCGAGTTGGCCATCCCGCACAGTGCCATCATCGCGCTAGTGGGGCCATCCGGGGCGGGGAAGACCTCGCTGTTGCGCTTGCTGAATCGCCTGGACGATTTTTCCGACTGGCGACGTGGCGCCACCGCGGCACCAGCACCTCCAGGCCCAAGCGTCTCAGTCGCTTCATGCAGCGGCTCTTGGGTAGATGGTCTGGATGAAACATGCCTCGTAAAATCCGAGAATTAATCAGAGATCTTGAGAGAGCAGGCTTCGTCAACCGCGGCGGGAGAGGTGATCACAGAAATTTCGAGCATCCACAAGGGGCGTGTGTGACCATTTCCGGGCAACTTGGTGATGATGCCAAACCGTATCAAGAGCGTGAAGTACGAAAGAAAATTCAGGAGTCAAAACGATGAAAGACAGTGCGCTGTACGTCAAGATAGTCGAATGGTCGGATGAAGACCAGTGTTTTGTCGGGCAGTGTCCAGGTGTTATCGGTCCCTGCTGTCATGGGGACGATGAGGCACAAGTCTATACAGAACTGTGTGCCATTGTTGAGGAATGGCTTACCCTCATGAAGCAAGATGGGAAATCCTTGCCGCGACCAACCATTGGGAAAAATGTGGCAGCAAAGCTCTTGGAAACAGCTCTTCCGTGACATCGTTGGGGGCCGCGGAGCCTCTAGCAGGGGAAGGACAAGGGATGACCTTTGAGCTGGTATAACCCACAAGACACGATTCCCCTGTTCGGCATGATCGTCGGTAGGGCGATGAATGCCGCGGCGATTGCTGCCGAACGCCTGCACAGTGAAATCATGGTGCGTCAGGCGGAAATCGAAGCCTACTTAGGCGATTTCTGAAGAAGAACATCCCTTGTGGTGGTCCATGGCCGTATGGACAGGACCATTGCCTCCCCCCAGCGGGGGGAGGTTGGAGGGGGGAACCGCGTGGACGGCTGCACCCCGCGCCACGACTTCCTGCAGAGCTGCCGCCCACCTCGCCTCCCCCCGCTGGGGGGAGGAGGCAGAGACCGTCTTGTCTCCAATGCCCATGACGTTTCTTATTGACGATAATGTCTTTTACCTCCACGCTCCAATTCAAGTTGCAGACGAGCGTAGCAGCATAAGTAGCCCTACAACGAAGGAGGCTCGGCACATGCCTGGGTTTCGCGTCGGCGTGGACATTGGTGGCACGTTTACTGACCTCGTCTTCCTCGGGGAAGATGGCCAGCTCCATACCAAGAAGGTGTCCTCCAGCGTCGACAACTATGCACGGGCGATCACCGACGGTATCAGTGAGGTTTTCCAGGAAACCGGTCTGCGTGGGACAGATGTCACAGAGGTGTTACATGCCACCACCGTTGCCTCCAATGCCATCCTGGAGCTGCAGGGCGCCCGTACGGGGCTGATCACCACCAAGGGTTTCCGCGACATTCTCGAAATTCGCAATCTGCGTATGCCGCGGCTCTACGATATCACCTGGCAGAAACCATCACCGCTGGTAGAGCGCTATTTACGCGTGGTGGTGGATGAGCGGGTCAATGTACATGGCGGCATCGAGCGGCCACTCGATCCCACAGACGCGGCCCAGGCAGTGGAGAAGCTGCTCGCTGAGGGGGTGGAAGCCATCGCTGTCTGTCTGCTCAACTCCTTTGCGAATCCTGTCCATGAGCTCATGCTCAAAGACATTATCACCCGACGGGCTCCCGAGCTGCCCTGTTGCATCAGCTTCGAGGTACTCCCCGAGATCAAGGAGTACGAACGCACCTCAACGACGGTCATCAACACCTACGTCATGCCCATCGTCGCGAGCTACCTCTCGACGTTGCGCCAGGAGCTGAACCACCGGCACGTGCGAGCACCCCTGCTGCTGATGCAGTCGAACGGGGGACTCACGACCGCGGAGGCGGCAACCAAGATGCCCATGCATATCATTGAGTCGGGTCCAGCCGCCGGTGTAATTGGAGCACAGGCCCTGGCGCGCGCCCTGCAGTTGCCGAACATCATTACCTTCGACATGGGTGGGACCACCGCTAAGGCGTCCCTGATCGAGAGTGGCGAGGTGACGCGCTCGCTGGAATACCAGGTGGGCGGCGGCATCATGATGGGCTCCCGGCTGCTCACTGGCGCCGGGTATATGCTCAAGGTGCCGGCCATTGACCTGGCCGAGGTTGGGGCAGGAGGCGGCTCGATCGTCTGGATCGACGCCGGCGGCTCCCTGCAGGTCGGCCCGCGCAGCGCCGGGGCTTTGCCCGGGCCGCTGTGCTACGACCTGGGCGGCATGGAACCGACCATTACTGACGCCAACGTTATCCTCGGCTATCTCAACCCATCCTACCTGGTCGGTGGGGCTGTACGGCTGAACGCTGAGAAGTCGCTGCAGGTGTTTGCAGAAAAAATTGCTACGCCGCTTGGCCTGTCTCTGGCCCATGCCGCGTATGGCGCACACCAGATTGCGGCCTCGAACATGATGCGGGCCATCAGGGCGGTGTCGACCGAACGGGGTCGTGACCCGCGGTCCTACACGCTCTTCGCCTTTGGCGGAAACGGTCCCCTGTTCGCCGCTGGTATGGCGGAAGCCTTGCAGATGCAGCGCATTGTCATACCGCCCTCACCCGGGCTGTTCTCTTCGTTCGGTTTGCTCTACGCTGATGTCGAGCACCACTACTCGCGCACCTGGCGCCGCTTACTACGCCAGGTCGATCCTCAGGAACTCAACGCTGCCTGGGACCGCATGACTGCCGAAGCCGTGGCGCAGCTCACCGCGGACGGCTTTGGTGCGCACCACATGCGCCTGCGTCGGGCCGCGAACATGCACTATCAGGGCCAGACGTTTGAATTGACTGTCCCAGTCCCTGACCGTCCCCTGGATATGGCTGCGCTTGCAGCCCTCGCTGAGGCGTTCGGGCAGGAGCACGAGCGCACCTATGGTCATCGGGCTGGCCCCGCAGAGCCGGTGGAGATGGTCAACATTCAGGTGGTGGGGCAGGGGCTGCCGGAGCGGCCCCGCATGCCAGACACACTCCGTCCCACCCGCCCTGACGCACTAGAGTCTCTGCCGCTACGCCAGGCGTATTTTGGGCCACGGATAGGGTGGCTGGAGACCCCTGTGCTGCGCCGGGCTGATCTTGCCACAGCGCGGACAGGGCCGTGTATCATCGAAGAGTACGACGCGACGTGTGTCGTGCCGCCGCGCGTCAGCGCAGCGCTGGATGCCTATGACAACCTCGTGCTCGCCTTGTGAAGGCGGTGCGAGGCATGGCATGTCGCCACCCCCATGAGGCTGTTGTTGATACTGGAGACCGCGTGAGGTCATGCTGCGTGCCGTCTTCCCCTCTGCCATCGGTCCTCGTGGCACTGTACTTCCTTTTGCCTGTCACATGCTGTACTATACGGAGGAAGCACAGAAGGGATGCCCGTTTCCCAAAATACGATGTGGTGAAACTCGTGCGTGGTGGGAGGGTCGCCATGACATTTTGTGAGGTGTTGGAGCAGGTGCTCGCGTTACTCCAACGCTACGGGCGGGTTTCCTACCGGACACTGAAGCGACAGTGCGACCTCGATGACGAGTTCATCCTGAACAGGGAGCACAAGGGGTGGATAAGTCACAGGGACTACGGCTATAGGGGAGCGTGGTAGCGAAGGGAGGAGGCCCTCATGCCTGACCTGCCGACTGGTACTGTCGCGTTTCTGTTCAGCGACCTCCGGGCCTCTACCCGTCTCCTCCAGTACCTGAGCGACCGTTACGCCGAGGTGCTGATGGAGTACCGGCGACTGCTGCGAGAAGCATTCCAGGCGGGGGATGGCCACGAGATCGACACGACGGGGGATGGATGCTTCGCGTCCTTCCATCGCGCCCATGCACGCCGTCGCTAGGGCTACACGTCGCGTCTGCTGCGGCAGGAATTTCGGCATCTGCGGTCCCAGTTGCCGTCGCTCTGGAGCCGGAGCTACGATATTGGCTCGGTGGGCCACGTCTCTGAAGCCACGGTACGGCGTTATATCGAGAACCAGAAGGGACGGCACTAGATGCGCAAAACCTACAAATACCGTCTCTACCCTACTCTCATACAGACTGAGGCGCTTGAGGTGCAACTGGGCGAAGCCTGCCGTCTGTACAATGCTGCCCTGCAAGAACGCCGGGATGCCTATCAGCAGAGCGGCGTGTCGCTCACCTACTACGATCAGGCCAACCAGCTCAAAGCGATTCGTACCGCTGGAGATGTGGGGCTGGCCAACTTTTCGGCCTGTCAAGATGTGTTGCGCCGGGTCGAGAAGACCTTCAAAGCGTTCTTCCGCCGGGTGAAGGCTGGCGAGACACCGGGCTATCCGCGCTTCAAGTCGCGTCGGCGTTTTGATAGCTACACCTTCCCCAGTTACGGCGATGGGTGTCGGTTGTCGGACGCTGGCAAGCTGTATCTGCAAGGGATCGGACACCTCAAAGTCAAGTGGCATCGTCCGGTTGACGGCACAATAAAAACGGTCACCGTGAAGCGTGAAGCTGGTAAGTGGTATGTCTGCTTGAGTGTGGAGTATGCCACACCGCCGTTGTCAGAGACCGAGGCTGCTATAGGTCTTGATGTGGGCTTGCTCTCGTTTGCGACCTTGAGCGACGGCACGACGGTAGACAACCCACGGCCCTACCGCACCGCCCAGGCGCATCTCAGACGTGCCCAACGCCGTGTGGCGCGACGTAAGTGCGGCAGTCGTCGACGCCGCAAGGCCGTCGTGCTTCTGCAAAAAGCGCACGCACATATCCGTAATCAGCGGGCCGACTTCCACCACGAAGTGGCCCGCACGTTGGTCAATGCCTATGGCCTCATTGCCGTAGAAGACCTGAACGTCAAAGGCTTGGCCAGCGGCATGCTCGCCAAGTCCGTCAACGATGCCGGATGGTCGGCTTTCCTCGCGACACTTGCGGACAAAGCGGCAGAAGCTGGGCATCAGTGCGTGCAGTGCGGATTGTCTGCAGCCAGAGATCATGTCTCGGCTCTCCTGATTCTGGGGCTCGGACGGAGCCTTGTAAGCCTAACGTAGTGGTCGTCAACACATGCGTGCTTACAGAAGCCGCCTGCTTGAATTGGCGGAGTCGTCACCGGTGTGTTACACCAGTCAGCATGACACCTTGTAGCCCGCACAGAGAGGCAACCGTATGGCACAGGAACTGTGGCACCTCGCCGGTGAATATTTTGAAGCGTGCAATTGCGATCTGATCTGCCCGTGTCTCGTGCAGGCCCCGCCCTCGCGTGGGCGCTGTGATGCAGCGCTGGCTTTCCATATTATGGACGGGACGTATGGCCAGACAGACCTCAAAGGCTGTACCACCGTCCTGGTGATCTCCTTCCCTGGTCCGGGCAAGATGCGGGATGGTGATTGGACTGCGGCCTTGTATGTTGATGATCAAGCCTCGCCTGCACAGCAGGACGCGCTGGGGCAGATCTTTTCGGGCAAAGTGGGCGGCCCCATGCGTGGCGTGTCCCTGCTGTGGAGTCGTTTTCTCGGAGTGAAGACGGCTCCAATCACCTTTGCTATGGAAGGCAATACGCGGCATCTGACGATTCCAGATACTCTGGAGGTAGCCGTCGCCGCGGTGACTGGGCGAGAGGGGGGTGAGCCGGTGTGGGCGACCAATGCCACGCATCCGGTCTCGTCCAAGCTGGCGCTCGCACAAGCCACGGCCCATCGTTTCAACGATCACAACCTGGCCTGGAACACCAGTGGGACGAATGGGCACTTTGCACCGTTTCACTGGCAGCCGTAGTGCAGAAAGAGCGGGAGAGCGGGAGACGAAGAAAGGACGGGAGATGACACAAGACTGGAAGGGCTTGGCGACTGAGCTGAAAGAGCTATTGAGTTTGGAGACGGCACCGATTGCGATGGCGTTCCTGGATGCGCTGCCGGCAGGGGTGCTGGAGTACGAAGGCGCTATGCCAGCGCCAACGCCGGATGGTCGGACGGGGAAAGTGGCGGCAGGGTGCGTGTTCTGGGTGAAAGCGGTGGATCGGACATTTGCGACCCTCCCGGCGGATCATGGCAATTGCAGCGTGGGCAGCATGACGCATGGGCTCAAAACCATGCAGGAAGTGGCTGGCAATGCCGACGTGGCAGCGTTGCTAGCGAGTGGCTGGGTCACCATGGAGATGGTGCCACAGATTCCGGTGGTGCAGCAGAAACCACAATGTATCACCTATGGGCCGTTGGCAGACACTCGTATTGATCCAGATGTCGTGCTCCTGCGCTTGAATCCCAAGCAGGTCATGATCATGCATGACGCCATGCCAGGGATGCGCCTGGAGGGCAAGCCGCAGTGCCATATCATAGCCATTGCCAAGGAACAGCAAGAGGTCGCCGCGAGTGTGGGCTGTATGCTGAGTCGCGTGCGCACTGGCCTGCCGAACAGCCAGATGACGTGTGCGATCCCGGCCAGCCGCTTAGCCGAGGTGGTCGAGCGGCTGCAGGCCACCTGTGCCGCCGATACGACGGTGGCGGCGTATGCGGCTGAAGATGGGCGGCGGTTCGCATAACGTAGCGCGCTGGTACTGCCAACCTTACCAGCGCAACACTCGGTAGCTGTGAGTGGTAACATGAGAGTGCGGGTGGTTCCACTGCCGGGTGTACTGGTCAGCGTGATGACTCCTCGGTGGGCCACAAGGATCTGTTGGGCTGCATACAACCCTAGTTCGGTTCCTTCGGGGTTGGTGGTATAAAAGGGCTCAAACAACAGGGGCAGTTGATCCTCCGGGATACCTCGCCCCGTGTCCTGTACCTCAAGGCGGGCATGGGAGCCTTGTCGCGTCCCCCGGAAAGTCAACACTCCGCCTTGTGGCATGGCATCAATGGCGTTTTGGCCGAGATGAATCAACACGTGGCGAAAAGCCTGCAGGTGCAGGCGCACCTGCCCCAGAGCCGTGAGGTCTTCCAGACGTAGCGCAATACCGCGGTTTGCGAACTGCTGGCGCATCTCCAAAGCAAAAGCCTCCACCACTGCCCCGAGTTCCACTGCTTCCGAGTGTATCTCTACGAGACGCGCGAGTGAGAAATACTGTTCGATGAGCTCATCAATACGGGCGAGCGCCGTCGTAATATCTGCCAGGGACTCTTCTATCCGCGTGTGGTTGTCAACTCCGGGCTGCTGCAGGGACTTCTCCAGCACGAGTACAAGCGTCTCTAGCGTATGATGGATATCATGCGACAAAAAGCTGGTAAAGCGCAGCATCTTGGCGAGGTATATGTCAAAGTCCTGGGCGTCTAGCGGTTGAGGCACAATTCACCTCCCCCAAAAGGGATACAGCTTTAGGATGCCCCATGATAGAGCTAAAGCTAGACAAGAGCGAGAGAGCAAACCACGCTTTTTTGTATACGATTCAAGCCCGGATTTTTGTAGGCTTTTTCTTACAAAGCCGTGGACGAGGAAGAGAGTAGGGCTGGCTGGTCACTGACCAGTTGCTGCGAGAGAGCATACCGGATGAGGTCCGCGGTGGTTTTCAGACGCAATTTTTGCAAAATTCGCGTGCGGTAGGTACTAACAGTTTTGACGCTCAGCGAGAGAGCCGAGGCAATCTCCTTGATGGCTTGTCCCCCTGCCAGCATCAGCAGCACCTGGTACTCACGATTAGCCAGGGTGGTATGCAGTGGTTTATCCACATCGCCCGTGACCTCCAGAGCCAGGCGCTCCGCCAGCGCCGGACTGATATAGCGTCCCCCCTGCGCCACCTTACGGAGCGCCGTAATCAGCACCTCTGGCTCGCTGTTTTTGGTCAGATAGCCTGCCGCACCAGTCTTTAAGGCGCGCACAGCATATTGATCCTCAGCATGCACGCTGAACATCAGGATAGGCAGAGTGGGATCGAGTTGCTTGAGCTGCTTCAAGACGTCTAAACCGTCTCTCCCCGGCAGAGAAATGTCCAGGAGCAGCACATCGCAGGCCTTGGCTGCCACCGCCTCCAAAATCTCCTGGGCCGTGCCCGCTTCCCTAGCGACTACCAGATCAGCGGTATCAGCCAGGAAACGTTTTACCCCGGCGCGGAGTGTCGCATGATCATCGGCAATCAGGACACGGATTATGCCGGGTGTTACCCCCGCCATGATGGGGTCGCGCGGCATACGGATGGTGACGGTGGTGTCTATGCCTGGCTTCCCCTGGATACTGATGTCGCCTCCCCATAAATGGGCCCGCTCGCGCATGCCCAGGAGTCCCAGAGAGGCGTAGTTCGTCAACTCGTCTGGCGTAATACCCTTACCATCATCGACGATGTCCAGGAGCCAGGCATCAGCGTGCTGGCTCAGGCGGACAGTCACGCTACTGGCCTCGGCATGGCGGATCACATTGGTCAGGGCTTCCTGGAAGATGCGGAACACTGCCGTAGAACGTGTGGGGCCTAGGGTCATCTCCTTTGCTGGCATCTGCAAGGTATAGGTCAGACTTGCACGCTCGCATACTTCCTTGAGTTGCCATTCCATGGCAGCCTCTAACCCAAGGTTATCCAGGATATTCGGTCGCAGTTGGGTCCCTATGCGACGCACCGACTCACCCAGGGTATCGATGACGGTGCTCATAATGGAGAGATGTTCGTGCCAGGCTGTCGGTGCTGTTACCGCGCGCCTGGCGAGCCAGGTGAGATCCATTTTCAAGCTGGTCAGCGGTTGCGCCAGCTCATCGTGAAGTTCCCGCGCAATGTACGTGCGTTCTTGTTCTTGCGCGTTTTGCAAGTACGTGGCAAGCTGCCGCAACTGTTCCCGCGAACTGTGTAAATCCTGTTGCGCCTGGTGGGCTTTTTGAGCGGTGCGTCTGTGCTCGGCAATCTCTGTCTGCAACTGGGTGTTGAGCTGCTGCAGGGCAGCCGTACGCTCCGCCACCCGGCGCTCCATCGCCTCTTGTGCCTGCTGCAGGGCCTTCTCCGCCTGCTTCCGCACGGTGGTATCGTGCAACAGCCAGCGTAATCCGACCGGCGTACCCTGCGAGTCACAGATAGTGGACACGGTGAGAGCAACGGGAAACGGGGTGCCTTGCCGCGGTTGCACACGCATCTCCCACTCCTGCACGCGCTCGTGCTGTTGCAGGCGAAAATGCAGTTGGGCACAAAAGGCTCCGTGTTCTTCCACGTCGAGATAGACCATGAGCGGTTTGCCGACCAAATGATGCTGAAGCACGCCAAGCATGGCAGCAGCGGCCCGATTCGCCTCCTGAATGATGCCAGCGGCATTGGTGATCAGGTAGCCATCTGGGGCAAAGTCAAACAGCTCCTGATACCGCTGGCGCTCAGCCTCCACCGCCAGGCGAGCGGTGGCGAGTTCCTCATTCTGCTGGCGTAACTCCTCGTCTGCTACACGCAGTTCTTCCAGCGCAGTGCGCAGGTCTTCCAGGGCCTCCACCAGCACCTCTGCAGCCTGCGCTGGCTCGTCTTTGACGCGCTGTTGCAGGGCCACAATGTGGTGCTGCAACAGCGCGATTTGATTGTCAAACCGGTGCTCAGACAGGCTCACGCCATTCCTCCATGAGCAAGATCGCTCCCTGGATGCCGTCACCCATACCAATCAGCGGGGTACAAGTGATCCGACACCGGAGAGCCCTGCCCCGACGATTGGTGGCCTGCAGTATGACTTCCTGAAACTTGGACCTGCCTTGCAGCACAGAGCGCATAGGGCTGCGCAGTGGCTCGACTGGCAAGCCAATGTCCAGACTCAGGAGGGAGTGGCCTTGAACCTCATCGTTCCGCAGGCCCCACAACTCCTGCACCTCAGTGTTCCACATGAGGATATTGAAGTTCGGGTCAACCACCACTGCCGCGGAATGCAGGCTGGACAGGATAGACTCCAGAAAGGCTTTGGCTCGGGTGACCTCGTCAGTACGGTCGCGTAACTCGTCGTTGATCGTCTGGAGTTCCTCGTTGCTGGACTGGAGTTCCTCGTTCATCGTCTCGAGCTCCTCGTTCGTCGACTGCAGCTCCTCGTTGGTGGTCTCCAGTTCTTCCACGGTGGACTGGAGCTCTTCATTGGTGGTTTCGAGTTCTTCGTTGGTGGATTGCAGTTCCTCATAGGCCGTTTCGAGCTCCTGCTGGTTTTTTTCCACCTCTGCCTGCAGCCGTCGGTGGTGGGTCACGTCCTCAAAAGAGATACTCACGCCCAGCGGCGTACTGTCGTGGTCGAGCAAGGGCACGAGATGCACGTCGAGATATTGCACCCGCCCTTCCGCCAGGGGCCGTTCCACACTGGTGAGATGTTGGGCTTGGTGCTCGGCGTAGACTTGCTCAATGCGAGTGCGCAGCTCTACTGGTCGGTAGGAGATCTCCAGCTCATAAAAGGGACGGCCCACATCCTGCGCGAGGATATTAAAAGTTCTCCGCGCCTCCTCGTTGACCAGCAAGAGGTGCCCTTGCAGATCGAGCACCACCTGCGCCACCGGGGCGGCATCAAAGGCCGTCTCGCGCAGGCGAATATGTCCTGCCAGGTGATTGCCAAATTCCAGATTCCCCGCCTGCGCGACAATGAGGAGCCGGTCGCGCAAGGCCGGCTTGAGCACCTTGGTAAAGACGCGGTGCTTCAGGTGCAGGGGGGTGAAGAGATTGGTGCGGGTGAGCAGCATCTCCGCCTTCCCCAAGAAAATGCGCCCGGTGTCACTGAGGGCAAAATGGAAGCGGGCCAGGATGCGCGCTTGCGTCTCAGCGTTGAAATACATCAGCGTGTTGCGACACACCAGGAGGTCTAAGCGCGAGATGGGAGCATCCTGGACTAAGTCGTGACGACCAAAAATGACTGACCGACGCAGGTCAGGACGAAAGACACAGCGGTTCCCGGCTTCCTCAAACTCGATGATCAAGTTTTTTGTTCTTGACGTTTCGCCCAGCTGAGTGGTAGCTGTGTCGCCCGATCTAGCTCCAGATGGCGCCTTCGCCCCATCCTTCTTCGGTAGACCGTCCGGCCAGCTACCGTAGTTTGATTGTACGATGCCTTGCGTGTCTCGTCAGGCTAAAATCACCAAGAAAGTCCTCTCGGCTTGTGGAGCACCGATGGCCTGGAGACGCCGATGATTCTTGGAAAGCCTGCGCCTTTTGTGCGCGCCTTTGTTGACGCCGTTGATGACGCCATTCGCGAGCATCATCCAAGTCACGCGATGTCCGCCACGCAGCGGACCTGGTTGGCGTTTTGTGTCACCGCCGTGTTGGTCACCAACTCCATTTGCTGGGCGCGCTTTGAGCGCGCCAGCCTCGGCACCTATGCGCTGGCAGCCTTGTCCTGGATGTTTCGACACAGCAAGATACCCTGGGACAAACTGCTGGTGGCCAGTGTGCGGGTCCTCTTGCGGCACCATGGCCTCACATCGGGCAACCTTGTTATCGACGATACCGACCACCCGCGCTCAAAATCGGCCAAGGCCCTGGCCTATCTCTATAAACTGCGCGATAAAGAAAGTGGTGGCTATCTGTGGGGACAAAGCCTCGTCTTTCTCTTCTTGGTGACCCCCAAAATCTCTCTCCCCGTGGGCTTTGTCTTCTATCAGCCTGCCCCTGAGCTCAGTGCGTGGTATAAGCAGGAAAAGGCTCTCAAGAAGCAAGGTGTCCCCAAAAAACAGCGGCCGCCCAAACCAGCACCCAATCCCCAGTATCCCCCAAAAGAACAACTCGCCCTGGGCTTGCTTGAGGCGTTCAAGGCCCACCATCCCCATATCCGGGTGCACTGTATCATGGCGGATGCGCTCTATGGAACAGCGACCTTTGTCGATGGGGCCTCGGCCATGTTCGGTGGCGTGCAAGTGATCTCGCACATCCGCAGCAATCAGAACATTCGGGTCGGGAAGCGCGAACAGCACGTCGCCGACTCTTTTGCTGCCCATCCGGGGACACCCCAGCGCCTCCGCATCCGGGGCGGTCAAGAGGTGGTTGCGACTGTCGGTAGTGCGCGGTTATACGTCTGCTCCCACCGAACCAAACGGTTTGTCGTGGCGATCACATATGAAGAGGAAGAAAGCTATCGCTATCTGATCGCCTCGGACCTGAGTTGGCGGACGCTTGATATTGTCCAGGGTCATACCCTGCGTTGGCTTGTCGAGGTTTTTATTCAGGACTGGAAGTCGTATGAAGGATGGAGCCCGTTGACCAAGCAGCCTGGCGAAGAGGGCGCACGCCACAGCGTGATCCTGAGCCTCCTGGTTGATCATAGTCTGTTCGTACATCCTGACCAACAGAACCAGCTTAAAAACAACCTGCCTGCATATACTGTAGGGAGTCTACGGGCAAACGTGCAAGTGGAGTGCCTGGTCGATGTCATCGACGACCTGGTATCGTCCGACAAGCCTCAGGAGAAGCTGAAACGCTTCACGCAAGCCTTACACGAGGTGTTTACCTTCGGCCGTTCCAAGAAGCACATGATCCAGCGCCAGCTGGGACGACTCGAACCGACTCTTTCCTTGAAGTACCGAGTGGATGAGGTCATGCGGAACATGCCCGTACTGTCAACCTGAAAAAACTTGAGGATCGAGTATGCACAAACAGGCTTCGATCACCGTATCGGCCACTGTCTGCCACTCAGGATGACCGTATGCATCCTCGAACGCCCTGTTTCTTCGGTCTTTGGGTGCTGTTGTCTCTCCTAGAGGCCGCCAGGGTAGCCGACGC
>WNGA01007232.1_pt1 | contig 15526 bp, 10 predicted proteins | sample 5400061 | NCBI WGS metagenome assembly WNGA01 (sample SAMN13153366, study PRJNA577476) | soil metagenome | isolation source: 100 cm soil or saprolite under grassland replicate 2 | place: USA:California | collected 2016-06-15
GAGCGACGACAACACCACCACGCTGGACACGCTGCTGGACCAGGTCGCCGCCAAGAGCACCGCGCCCGCGCCGCTGCGCGCCGCGTCCCGGGCCGCCGCCTGAACAGCCGGAAGCCCGTTCCCGGCGTCGTCAAGCCGCCGTGCGACCGGTGGCGGACAGCGGGGAAATGCCTGAAATGTCAGTGCCGTCGCCTAACATCACCAGCAACACGAGAGGAAGGCGCGCGCGGCCGGTGGGCTGGTGGCGGGGCGCCAGACGAGCAGGATCCGGCGGTCGAGCTTGGGGCGGGTGAGGCTGAGCTGCGACACTTTGGCTGTTCGCTCCAACGCGGACTAGGGGAGCACGGCGACGCCGATCTGCTCGGCGACCAGGTCCAGGACAACGGTGCGGTCGCTGGTCTCGGCGACCACCCGGGGGAACGAAGCCGGCGGCCCGGCAGGCTGCCTCGTTTGTGATGTCGCTGGTGCAGACCATCGCCAAGATCGGGTTTGAGCCGAACCTGCTGCCGGCCTGGCTCACCTCGTTCGCCATCGGCGTGGTCGTCACCGCACCGACGGCGATTGTGTCGCCCCGAGCGCGCAGCGACTGGTCGGCTACCTCACGGGTGGGCCGCGGCGCTGATCGAGAGCCCAAGGGAGACGACAATGCAAGCACGCAGCCAGGAGGCAGGAGGCCGCGGGACGCCGTTCCGGCCGGCCACCGGAGCGGACGTCCCGAGCGTCGCCGCGCTCGTCGACGCCGCCTACGGCCACTACGTCGAACGCCTCGGGATGCGGCCCGGCCCGATGACCGTCGACTACGCCACGGTCATCCGCGACCACCAGGTGACCGTGGCCGAGCGCCACGGAGCCATCGTCGGGGTCATCGTCCTCAGCGTCACCGACGAGGGGTTCCTCGTCGACAACGTCGCCGTGCACCCCTCCCGTCGCGGGACCGGGCTCGGGAGGGCGCTCCTGCAGTTCGCGGAGGACGAGGCGCGGCGCGCGGGGTTCGACTCCATCTACCTCTACACCCACGAGAAGATGACGGAGAACCTCGCGCTCTACTCGAGGATCGGCTACGTCGAATACGACCGGCGCTCCCAGGGCGCGTTCTCGCTGGTCTACATGAGGAAGCAGCTTGGATGAGTGCGCTGACGCCAATCTGAAGCAGATCCGAATGCGTGGCCTGATTGACTCGCTGCGGCACGGAGGTTCTTCTCATGGTTAGCACGACATCCGCCCGCAGCAGCTGGACCCGCTGGCTGCTCCAACGTTGGCCCACCACGCTGGCCGTCGCGCTGGTGGCCTTCATCCTGAGCGCCCCCGAGGCGGAAAGGACGTCGCGGAGGCTCTCCCGCTCCTGCCCTTGGAGTACCTGATCGTCGCAAGTCGTCGGCCGACGTCGGTCAGGCGGATCTCGGCGCCGGGCATGCTGTTGCCTGCGGGCATCGACCGCTGGCGGCGGACCCGATGGTAGGCAGACGCGTCAGCCGGCCGTCCAGGGCCGGAGCTTGTCGGGGTTCAATACCACCCAGATGTGGGTGATCCGGTCGCCTGCGACGTCGAACGCGTACACCGCCACGGTGACGCCGTCTTGCTGGGCCACCAGGCCGGGCTGGCCGTTGACCGTACGCTCCAGGAAAGTCACGTTGCTGGGTGCCCGGCCGGCCAGATCGGCCAGGTAGCGCGCGATCTGCTCGCCGCCTTCGATGGGGCGGAGCGCGGCGCTGGCCAGGCCGCCGCCGTCGGCGGTCACCGTGGCGTCGGGGTCGAGCAGGCCGATGAGGGCGTCGATGTCCTTGGCTTCCCATGCCCTTTTGAAGTCTCTGACGATGCCGGCCTGCCGGGCGGTCGGGGTCGCGGGGGCCTGTGAGGCGCGGATGCGGCGGCGGGCTGAGGAGGCCAGCTGGCGGCATGCCGCCGGGGTACGGCCGGTGATCTCGGCTATGTCGGCAAAGGGGTAGCGGAAGACGTCGTGAAGGATGAACGCGACGCGCTCGGCCGGGGTCATCGATTCGAGCACGACGAGGAAGGCCATATTGATCGACTCATCGAGAGTGACGCGGTCGGCCGGGTCGGCGGTGGTGCCGCCCGGCCGCCCGCTGGGCCACTCGGCAGGTTCGGGCAGCGGTTCGGGGATCCACGCGCCCACGTAGCGCTCCCGCCGAGCCCGTGCCGAGCCGAGCATGTCGAGGCAGATGCGGCTGGCGACCTTCGTCAGCCAGCCGCCAGGGGATTCGATGGCGTCCTGCTGCTGGTGGGACATGGCGTACCAGCGGGCGTAGGTCTCTTGGACGACGTCCTCGGCCTCGGCCAGGGAGCCGAGGAGCCGGTAGGCGAGGTTGAGCAGCTGACGCCGCTCGCTGATGATCGCGCTCAGGCCCGGGTCGGGTCGGCCGTCTGCTGGCTCGGATTGGGTGGTCATAGTGCCGCCGGCTCCCTTGGTCACCTGCCCTCACCAGTTCGACGAGACACCGCACCGAACTGTGAGGCTGGCACTGGGATGGTGATCGGTCGTGGTGTGGCAGGCAGGGCGGGTGCCGTGTCAGTGGGCGTGCGGGACGCCGGTCATCTGTGGCGTTCCGGACGGTACAAGGCGTAGGGAGACCACCGCGGCCACGGCGGCGACGACGGTGAACACGGCGAAGGCGTCGGTGAACCCGTCGAGCGAGGGTGTGTGGGTGAGACCCGCGGCGGCGACGGTGGAGGCTACCGCGACGCAGATGGCGGCACCAAGTTGGTTGAAGGTGTTGACGATGCCCGATACCAGCCCGGCCTCGTGCAGACCGACGCGGCCGAGGGCGGAGGTGGTCGCGCAGACGAACAGCGGGCCCCCGCCCAGCGCGAACAAGAAGGTGCCGGGAAGGACTTCGACGTAGACGTTGCCGCCTGCCGACAGGCCGATGAGCAGTCCGTTGCCGATGGCGACCAGGACCAGGCCGACGACGGCGACGGGACGGGTGCCGATGCGGCCGACCAGGCGGCCGGCCGCGATGGCGCCGATCATGAGGCCCAGGGCCGCGGGCAGGAAGAACAGGCCGGTCTCCAGAGCGCTGAGGCCGCGAAGGTGCTGCAGGTACTGCGAACCGAGAAAGAGGTCCGCGATGAGCACGCCGGAGGCGATGAGCATCAGGAATGCGCCGGTCACGATCGGACGGCGCGTCAGCAGGCTCGGGTGCATCAGGGGAGTCCGTACGGTGCGTTCGGCGACCACGAACACTGCGTACAGGACGATGGCGGCCGCGATGGGCAGCAGCGTGCCGGGATCCGCCCAGCCCTCGTCACCGGCGTTGATCATGCCGTAGATGAGCGAGCCGGTGGCGGCGGTGACGGTCACCGCGCCCAGCACATCGATGCGCCCGGCGGCGCGGTCCGGGCGGCGCAGAGGCACCACGGCCCGGATGCCGGCCAGCAGGACGAGGCCGACCGGGACGTTGATGAAGAAGACCCAGCGCCAGCCGGGACCGGAGGTGAGGATTCCACCGATGAGCACCCCGGCGGCGAAGCCAACGCCGCCGAGGGAGGCCCACACGCTCAGGGCCCTGTTGCGTTCCTCGCCGTGGAAGGTGCTGGTGACGGTTGATAGCGCGGCCGGGGACAGCAGCGCGGCCCCGACACCCTGGGCGACGCGGCCGCCGAGCAGCAGGGTCTCGTTCTGCGCCAGGCCGCTGGCCAGCGAGGCGAGGGTGAAGACCACCAGGCCGGTCAGCATCATGGTGCGCCCGCCGAAGACGTCGGCCAACCGGCCACCGAGCAGCAGCAGCCCGCCGAAGAACAGCACGTAGATGCTGATCGTCCAGGTGAAGGCCGTACGGCTCAGGTCCAGGTCGGCGCCGAGGTCGGGCAGGGCGACGTTGACCACGGTGAGGTCCAGGATCAGCATGAACTGTGCCACGCTGATCGCTGCGAGCGCCTTCCAGCGGCGCGGGTCCGCGGACTCCTGCGCCTCGCGCGGTTCGTCCGTGTCACGAACCGGATGATGGGTGTCGTGCATCACGGGCTCCCAACTCGTCCGTCGATGTGCGAGAACCACCCAACACCTTCAAGTACACTTGAAGTCAACATGGGTGACCGGCATCTGACCATCGGCGAGCTGGCCAAGCGCACCGGCGTCGCCACCTCGGCCTTGCGCTACTACGAGGAGCTCGGCCTGCTCCCGGCACCCGGCAGGGTCTCGGGTCAGCGGCGCTACCCGGAGTCAGCGGTCGGGCTCGTCGGGGTGATCCTGTTGCTTGGAGACGTGGGGTTCTCGCTGCGCGAGTCCAAGGCGCTGCTTGCGTCACGCACACAGGCCGTCGAGGGCTGGCGCAGCCTCGCCCACCGCAAGCTCGCCGATCTCGACGAGCAGATCGCCAAGGCCCAGACCGCGAAGGAAGTCATCACCCACGGCCTGGCCTGTTTCCACGACGACTTCACTACCTGCTCCAACGGCGCCAGCATCGTCGCCGCTCGCCTCGCCGGCCAGCCCTTGGAGGAAGCCCACCCACCACACTGAGCTGCCCACGGATCGCGTGGTGGCGACCGCGGTACTGCCCGACCGCCGTCATGGTCGGCAATGGCCGTTGAGCCCGTCGTCGTGTCGTTCCCTTGGGCAGGTCGGCGCTGGGACCGGGGTTCCGCAGCTTGTAAGCTCACGACCCTCAGAATTGGCCCTCTGAGCAGGTAGAACGAGCATGTGAACTTGCGCGTCGTGTGCCCACATCACTGCTCCAGCCAGCGGATCCTTCTCCGCCCAGCGAGCCGCAGGGCGCGCGCGAAGGTGCAGCATCCACCAGGCGCACTGGGCATGCAAGTCGGCAACCGCCCAAAACCGCAGGTCAGAGGGCATGACGCGAGTTGCATCTCGAAGCTGGATCGGGCATCGTTGACCCGTTCAGCTCCCCGTCCGGGTCGAGCTGGGAGCCCGTAGCCCCGTGAACATCCCCGGGTGTGGGCACACGACGCACAAGCACGCAATCACCGTCTGACCTGGTCAAGTAGCGGTTTAGGCCGGCTGCATGCCTACCAGCTGCGGAACCCGGGTGGGTGAAGCGCCGGGTTTGCCACACCAACAGCCGGCTGCTCACCCCTCCTCGGCGGTTCCCGCCGTCTGGTAGGTGAGGGCGACAACCCCTGTGCTGGTCGTCTTGGTGTCGACCAGCTGGAGCGACGCAGGCGCCACACCATCGGCGAACAGCCGCTTGCCGCTGCCGAGCACCACCGGGTGGACCCACAGCTGGTAGGTGTCGACCAGGTTGCGTCGCATCAGCGTGCGGACCAGCGTGCCGCTGCCCTGGACCAGCAGGTCCCCGCCGGGCTGCTGCTTGAGCTTGGCGACCGCCGCGGGCACGTCACCGTCCAGCAGGGCCGTGTTCCAGGCAAGGGGCTCCTTCAGGGTGGTGGAGGCGACGTACTTGGGAAGGGCGTTCATCCGCTCGGCGAACCCGTCCTCGTCGGTCATCGACGGCCAGGCGGCGGCGAACTGCTCGTAGGTCACCCGGCCGAGCAGGAGCGCGCCGGCGGCGAACAGCCCGTCGCGGACACCGTCGGCCATGTCCTGGTCGAAGAAGGGAAGCTGCCAGCCTCCGTGCTCGAAGCCTTCGGACCCGCCCGGGTCCTCCATGACACCGTCCACGGTCACGAACGTCGCGACGACCACGTTGCTCATAGGAACCTCCGTCGTCTCGTGGCAATCATCAAGGTGGCCCTCCCGGGCCGCCCTCCTTCACCGGCCGGGACCGTCGACCGCCGGCAGGACGTTCTCGTTGAGGCGGAAGAGGTTGGTCGGGTCGTAGCGGGCCTTGACGGCAGCCAGCCGCTCCCAGGTCGACCCCGGGTAGGCCTGGCGGACCCTGGCCTCGCCCTCCTCGCCCAGGAAGCCGACGTAGGCGCCGGTGTCGCCCTGCTGCAGGGCCGCCGCGAAGTCCGCGACCCAGGCCTGGCGCACGGCCTGGTCGGCAGGCCCGTCGTAGAACGCGGCGAGGTTGGCCATGATCCGGCTGTGGCGGTGCGCGAACGCGGTGGCCTCCACCGGCACGCGGGCCATCGCCCCGCCCAGCACCCGCAGCTGCGCCACCCGCACCGTCGCGTCGGACGCCCGCAGGTAGTCGACGATCGTGGCGGCCGCGTCGCGGTCGACCCGCTCGAGGAACATGGTGTGGCCCACCGCGGTCGGGTGGTAGCCCTCCTCCTCCGGCGGGTAGATCTCCGGGTAGGGCATCGGCCGGACCAGGTCGGCGACCGGCTTGGCCAGCCGCCGGAACGGCGCTACGGCGCGCTCGCCGTCCTTGGGCGCGCCAGCGTGGACCAGGAACGCCAGCACCACCAGCTGGCCGTGCCGCTCGGCGGGCAGGAACGGCAGCGGCGGCGCCGGCAGCACGTTGGCGATCGCCGACAGCTCCTCGGGCGCCGCCTCCGCCTCGGCGACGAACCCGGCGACCACTTCCGGCGTCGCCGGCAGCACCAGCAGGCCGCCGGTGACCGTGCCGACCTCGTGCAGCCGGTACTGGAAGCGGGTGACCACGCCGAAGTTGCCGCCGCCGCCGCGCAGCGCCCAGAACAGGTCCGGGTCCGACTGGTCGTCCACGTGGAGCAGCTGGCCGTCGGCGGTGACCACCTCGGCGGCCAGTAGGCTGTCGATCGTCAGGCCGTGCTTGCGGACCAGGTAGCCGACCCCACCGGCCAGGGTGATGCCGCCGATGCCGACCGAGGCGGTGTCGCCGAACCCGGTCGCCAGGTCGTGGGCGCCGGCGGCGGTGGTGTACTCGCCGGCGGTTAGGCCCGCCTGCGCCCACGCGGTGCGGCCCGCGACGTCGAGGTCCAGCGCCCGTAGGTTGGCGAGGTCGAGCACGATGCCGTCGTCGCAGACGCTGTGGCCGGCGACGCTGTGGGCGCCGCTGCGCACGGCCAGCTCCAGCCCGGTATCGCGCGCCAGCGTGACGACCCTTGGCGACCTCGCCGGCGTCCTCGGGCCGCACGATCACCGCCGGGCGCCGGTCGAAGCCGCCGTAGAAGACGGTGCGGGCCTGGTCGTACCCGGGGTCGTCGGGCGCGAGCACGCGGCCGTCGAAGGCGTCGCGAAGGCGCGGGATCGAAAGAACGTTGGCGCTTGAGGGCGAGGCTTGCACACGAGCTCCTCTCGTTGGTCGGACATGCTCGGGGGGCCAGCGAAACTGCCTGACCGGTCAGGTCCGACCCGAGCGCTCACGACCCTACCCGGCGGCCCGGAGGACGGAATCCGTCACGCATAGGTAGCCGCAGGGTCGCCCGCCGGGACCTCGCCCGGGCCAGCATCAAGGATCGATCAAGCGGCGGCTTGAGGCCGTGGCCAAGCCTGCCAGCTCAGGCCGCCGCCGGGCCGCCGTGCGCCGGCTTGGAGAGGGCCGGTGGCACCGGTGCGCTAGCCTTGCAAGTGCGCGAACCAGGTCATCGAGGACGGTTCGGGTCGCGCGCTCGCGTGACGGAGGCGATCGGCTGTGCGGTTTCGGGTCCTGGGGCCGCTTGAGCTTCGCGACGGTGAGGGGCGGCTGGTTCGTCTGGGCGCGCCCAAACAGCGCACCCTGCTGGCGGTGCTGCTGCTGCACGCCAACCGGGCGGTCGGTGTGGACCTGTTGGTGGAGGCCCTGTGGGGCGAGCGGCCACCAGCGTTGGCTATCGGCGGGCTGCGCACCTACGTGTCCGGGCTGCGCCGAAGGTTGGGGATGGGCGAGGCGGCGGGCGCGCCGCGGATCGCTGCGCTGCCGGGCGGCTACCGGCTCGCGGTGGCCGCCGAGGAGCTGGATCTGCTGGTGTTCGAGCGGTTTGCCAGTCAGGGACAACGGGCGCTGGCCGATGGGGAGACGGCCTTGGCGGCGGCGCAGCTGGGGCGGGCGCTGGGGTTGTGGCGGGGCCGGGCGTTCGAGGATGTGCCGCTGGGTGGGGGATTGAGCGGGGAGCTTGCCCGCCTGCACGAACGGCGCCTGGTCGTGGTGGAGGAGTGGGTGGAGACGTGCCTGGCGCTTGGCCGCCATGGCGGGTTGGTGCCGGAGCTGCGCCGGCTGGCCATGGCGGAGCCGCTGCGGGAGCGGCTTTGGGGGCAGTGGATGCTGGCGCTGTACCGTTCGGGCCGCCAGGCGGAGGCGCTGGCCGCCTACCAGCAGCTGCGGGGGCGGCTGGTTGAGGAGCTGGGGATCGAGCCCGGCCCGCCCCTACAACAGCTGCAGCGGCGGATCCTACGTGGTGACGTGGCCCTGGCCCCGCCGGTCCAGCCGCCGACCCGCAACCGGGCGGTGACGATCTCCACGGTGGTGGCGCGGCAGCTCCCGCCGGACGCGGTCGGCTCCGGCCGTGGGTGGAACGGGGAGCCTGGGGGTGGCGTCGGGCGGCTGCTGGCCGGCCTGCGGGTGGACCGTGGCCTGTCGCAGGAGGCGCTTGCCGAGCGGTCGGGGATGAGCGTGCGGGCGATCAGGGACCTCGAACGGGGGCATGTCGAGCGCCCACGCCCAACCTCGGTCGCGTCGCTCGCCGACGCGCTGGCCCTCACCGACGCCGAGCGAGCGGCGGTCGAGGTGGCTGCCTCCGACCCCGATGGACGCGCCGGCGCGCCTGGGGACGTGCGGCCGGAGCTGGCGCGCATGGTGCCGCGCCAGCTGCCGCCGGACATCGGGGACTTCACCGGCCGCGACCTTGCCCTGGAGCGGCTGCACGCTCGGGTGCGGGACCGCCGGCGTGGGTCGACGGCATTGGTGGTCACGGCGGCCGTCGGCAAGGCGGGGGTGGGCAAGACGACGCTGGCGGTCCACGCCGCCCACCAACTGCGCTCGGTGTTCCCGGATGGGCAGCTGTACGTCAACCTCCGCGGCGTCGAGGCGCAGGCTCTCGACCCGGCGGAGGTGCTCGGCGGGTTTCTGCGCGCCCTGGGGGTCGACGGACGCCTGCTCCCCGACGACCTCGACGAGCGCGCCCGGCTCTACCGGTCACTGCTGGCCGACCGGCGCGTCCTGGTCCTGCTGGACAACGCGGCCGACGCGGCGCAGGTCCGCCCCCTGCTGCCGGGAGGCGCTGGCAACGCCGTGGTGGTCACCAGCCGCAACCGGATGGTGGACCTTGCCGCGGCCGAGGTGATCGACCTGGACGTGCTCCCGCCGGGGCAGGCGGTGGAGCTGCTCGGCAAGATCGCGGGCGCGGATCGCGTCGCTGACGAACCGGAGGCGGCACGGACGATCGCGGCGTTGTGCGGGTACCTCCCGCTGGCGCTGCGGATCGCCGGCGCCAGGCTCGCCGCCAGGCCCAACTGGCGCCTGCGGCGCCTGGCCGACCGGCTCGGGGCGCAGCAGCGGCGACTGGACGAGCTGGCCACCGGCGACCTGGAGGTGCGCGCCAGCGTCGCGCTGAGCTACCAGGCGCTGGGCGCGACCGAGCGGCGCGCGTTCCGGCTGCTCGGCCTGCTGGAAGTGCCGGACTTCGCCCCCTGGATGCTGTCGGCCCTGCTGGACGTTCCAGCCCTTGCAGCGGAGGAGGTCACCGAGCGCCTGGCGGACGCCCACCTGCTCGACACGGTCGGCGAGGACGCCGCCGGGCAGCTCCGCTACCGCTTCCACGACCTGCTGCGGCTGTACGCCCGCGAGCGGCTGGCCGAAGAGGAGACGCCGGCCGCGCGCGACGCCGCGCTGCAACGAACGCTGCAGACCTACTTCGAGACCGCCAAGGAATGGGTACGTGGGCTGCGGCTGCGCCCCCCGGACCTGCCCGGGCAGGCCGCCCCGGCGGAGCCGCAAGACGTCGGCGCCACGCTGGCGCGCTCGTACCGGTGGTTGGCGGCGGAACGCAAGGGCCTGGTGGTAAGCCTGGAGCAGGCGTGGCGGGAGGGATGCCAGCGCCCCTGGCCCAACGTCACGGGCTGCTGGCCGACTTCTACGAGGTGTCGGCCTGCTGGGACGACTGGGAGCGCACCCACCAGGTGGCGCTGCGCGCCGCTCGACGGGCGGGTGACCGGCATGCCGAAGCGTCGCTGCTGCGCAGCCTGGGTGACCTGCGCCGCTTCCAGGACCGCTTGGGAGAGGCGGTGGCGTTCTTCACGCAGAGCATCGCCCTGTTCTCGGAGCTGCGCGACGTGCAGGGTGAGGTCGACGGCCTGATCGGCCTGGCTCGGGCCTACCGGCGCCAGGGCCGGCTGGCCGACGCCGCCGCCTGCTTCGAGCGGTGCCTTGAACTGTGCCGTGAGCTCGGCGACCGTGACCGTGCGGCCAAAGCCATGCTGTTCTTCGCCAAGGTGCGCCGCCAGCAGGGACGGTCCGCCGACGCGCTGGCGTTGCTGGCAGACTGCCGGGACACCTTCTCCTCGCTCGGCAGCGTCGGCTACGTCGGCTACAGCGACCTCATGATCGGCATCCTGCGGCACGAGCGCGGGGAGTACGAGCAGGCCACCGACCACTTCCAGCAGGCGCTCGCCTTCGCGCGGACGCTCGGTGACCCGCGCTGGGAGGCGTACGGGCTCCTCAGCCTCGGGGTGACCGCGCAGGCGCGCGGATCGCACGAGCAGGCCCGCCACCACCTCGAACAGTCCCTGATCATGTTCGAACAGGCTGGTGACCGGCACGGAGCCTCACGCGCCCGCAACGCGGTCGCCGGCCTCCCCGAACACGCGACCGCTCGTTCCTAGCCGCAACTGCCGGTCGTTGCCGGCCGACTGCCTGGCTGCGCCGGTCGCGCGCCAATAGCCTCCACAGTGGACCCGGCTGCGGAAGTCGGCCGGATCGGGGGTGACTACCATCGCGGCGACAAAGGACCGCACGCCGCCTGGCAGCGGGTCAGCCACCGCCTGGCCGGGCCTGGTCGCGCGGCCGGAACGGGCAGCGGGCGGTCGGCGCTCCCTGGTCGCAGGCGACCAGGCCGGGCTGGTCCCAGCGTCGTCGGCGCCCGCGGTGCTGCATGGGAGAGCGCGGGAGCGGTCGGTGATCGATCGGCTGCTCGAGGGCGTGCGCGCCGGGCGCGGCGGCGCGCTGGTCATCCGCGGCGAGGTTGGCATCGGCAAGACCACGCTGCTGGACTACGCCGCGGCGGCCGCGGGCACGGCCAGCACGCGCGATGCCGCCTCTGGTGGTGCGGCGTCGGGGGGTGCGGCGCCGCCTGGCATGGCCGCGGTGCGGACGCTGCGTGGCGCCGGGATCAAGCCCGAGGCGGGGCTGCCGTTCGCCGGGCTGCACCTGCTGCTCGGGTCGGTGCTGGAGCGGCGCGCCAGGCTTCCGCGGCCGCAGCGGGAGGCGCTGGAGGCGGCGTTCGGCCGGCGGCAGGCCGGGTCCTGCGACCGGTTCCTGGTCGGGCTGGCCGTGCTGTCGCTGCTGACCGAGCTCGTCGAGGATGGGCCGCTGGTGTGCCTGGTCGACGATGCGCAGTGGCTCGACCGGGCCTCGGCCGAGGCGCTGGTGTTCGCGGCTCGGCGGCTGGGCGCCGGGCCGATCGCGATCGTCTTCGCCGCGCGCGACCACGACGCGCCGTTCCCCGCCCCGGGCCTGCCCGAGCTACGGCTCGGCGGGCTGGACGCGGCCGCGGCGGCGGCGCTGCTGGCCGAGCACGGCGGTGCTGGACTGCCCCTTGGGGCCAGTGACCGGATCCTGGCCGAGGCGCGGGGCAACCCGCTGGGCCTGGTCGAGCTGGCCGTGGCCTGCCGGCACATGCCGGCGTCGGCCGGTAGCTGGCCTGGTCCTGGGGCACTGGCGTTGACCGACCGGCTGCAGGAGGCGTTCGGCGGCCAGGTCCACCGGCTGGCCGGGCCAACCCAGACCCTGCTGCTGGCCGCGGCGGCCGAGGGCAGCGGCGACCTCGGCGTGGTCGGGCAGGCGGCCAGGGCGCTCGGGGTGGCGGTCGCGGACCTGGGCCCGGCCGAGCAGGCCGGGCTGGTCCGCACCGCCGACGACACGGTCACGTTCCGCCACCCGCTGGTGCGCGCCGCGGTGTACCAGGGCGCAGCGCTGGACCGGCGGCTGGCGGTGCACCGGGCGCTCGCCGAGGCGTCGCGCGGTCCGGCCGATTCCGACCGGCGAGCGTGGCACCTGGCCGCCGCGGCGACCGGACCCGACGAGCAGGTGGCGGCCGAGCTCGAACGCGCCGCGGCCACGGCCATGGCCCGCAGCGGCTACGCGGCCGCTGCGGCCGCCTCCCAGCGGGCGGTGCAGCTCACCGTGGACCCGGCGGCGCACGCCCGGCGGCTGGCGCTGGCCGCCGAGGCCACCGTGGAGGTCGGCGACCTCGGCCTGGCGCGTGGCCTGGCCGCACGGGCGGCCGGCCAGACCAGCGACCCGATCGTGCGAGCCAGGTTGGCGAGCGTGTGCGCGCTGGCCGACTTCGCGCAGGGCCGGCTGCCGGCTGCGCACCGGCTGCTGGTCGAGGGCGCGGCGCTGAGCGGCGGGCGGGACCGGCCGCGGACTGCACGGATGCTGATGGACGCGCTGCACATCGCCTGGTGCCTCGGCGACCGGGTGCTGATCGCCGACACCGCCGAGCGGCTGAAGCTGCTGGGCGGGTCGGTCGAGGAGCCGCTGGTGCGGCTGGTCCAGCTGGTGCTGTGGTCGGCCGCGCAGGCCGACGAGCGGCCAACGGACTGCCTGCGCCGGCTCGCCGAGGTGATGGGCCGGGCGCGGCGCCGGCGGGCCGGCGATCGGGACCTTGCGATGATCGCCATGGTCTGCCTGGCCATCGGCCGAAACGCCGAAGCCCGCGACCTGTCCGCCGGGCTGGTCGCCGACGCTCGCGCGCAGGGCCGCATCGGCTCGCTGCCCGCCCTGCTCACCTGCCTGGCGCAGGCGCTGGCGTTCGACGGGCGCCACGGCGACGCGCTGGCCAGCGCCGACGAGGCGCTGCGGATCGCGCAGGACACCGGCCAGTTGCAGTGGACCGTCGAGGCGACCGCGATCCTGGCCTACCTGGCGGCGGTCGACGGCGACGAGGCGCGGTGCCGCCAGCTGGTGGACGCCGCGCTCGCCGCACCGGCCACCCATGCCGCCTCGGCGGCCACGCCGTGGGCGCGGTGGGCGCTCGGCCTGCTGGACCTTGGCCGTGGGCGCCTGGACGGCGCGCTGGTCCAGCTGGAGGCGATCTTCCATGGGCCCATGCGCCACCACGGTTCGGCCCTGCGCAGCATCCCGGACCTGGTCGAGGCCGCGGTGCGGCTGGGCCAGCCGCAGCGGGCCGCCGAGCCGCTGGCCAGGTTCTGCCGGTGGGCCGCCCGCGCCGAAGAGCCCAGCACCGACGCGCTGGTCGAACGCTGCCGAGCGCTGGTCGCCGACGATGACGCCGAGCAGCACTACCTCGCCGCGCTCAAGCTCCACCAGGAAGCCTTCCAGCAGGCCCGCACCCAGCTGCTGTACGGCGCGTGGCTGCGGCGCGCCCGCCGCAAGACCGACGCCCGCAGCCAGCTCCGCGCCGCCGTGGAGGGTCTGGACCGCAGCAACGCCACCCCTTGGGCCGAGCTGGCGCGCGTCGAGCTGTGCGCCACCGGCGTCAGCACCCCACCGCCAACCCGGACCGGGCTGCCCCCCCTGACTCCGCAGGAGCTGCAGGTTACCCGGCTGGCCGCCGAGGGGCTGTCCAACCGCGACATCGCCGCTCAGCTCTTCCTCAGCCCCCGGACGGTCGGCTACCACCTGTACAAGGCCTACCCCAAGCTCGGCGTCACCTCCCGCGGCCAGCTCGACCCGGCCGCGCTTGGACGGTGATGGTGCGGCGTGGACCGCCGTGGCACCCAGCCGCGACGGCCGTGGGAGGCGGCTACGCAAGGCAACCCGCTTCGCGTCGGGTGAGCTGCCCGGCCTCGACCATCCAATGGACTGTGTCGACGAGGGTCTCCCGTAGTGGGCGGGGCTCGAGCTGGAACTCCTCCCGGGTCTTGGAGTCGTCGCAACGGGCATCGCAGTTCATGATCCAGATATTCTCGGCACTCCAAGGCAGTCGCGTCCTCACTCGACGCTGTACGACGTCTGCCACCCGGCCGAACGCGGCAAGAAACCACGCCGGGAACGTCACGAACCGGATGCGACGACCGCTGAGGTCGCCGAGCGTACGGATGATTTCGGACATCGGCGCATAGTGCCCGGTGACCAGGTAGCTGCGGGACCCCCGGCCCGGTTGCATCACCGCGGCAAGCACCAGCGCGACGTCGCGGACGTCGACGATGTGCATCCCGCCCGGCGGGATGATGGGATACCGGTTCCGCAACACGTTGCTGGCGAGGGTCACGCCTTCGCCGAGGTGGGGGTCATGCGGCCCCCACACCGCCGCCGGCATGACGCTGACGACGGGCGCGCCCAGCGCCTGGAACTTCCGGGCCACCAGCTCGGCGTCGGCCTTGGACCGGCAATAGGGTCCCGGTGGCCGCTTCACTGGCGAGTCCGGGGTGAGCACCTCCCCCTCGGCCGGCGGGAGCAGCGCGACTTCGCTCGACACGTACACGATCGGGTCAAGCCCGAGACGGTGCGCGGTGCCGAGCACGATGTCGGTGCCACGAACGTTCACCGAGTTCAATTCGTCGGCTTTGCGGGCGTCCAGGGAGAAGACCGAGGCGGCGTGGAGGACCGCCTCACATCCCTCGAGCGCGCGTTCGACCGCGGCGGGCTCGGTCACGTCGCCGATGGCGGTCTCGACCCCGTCGACGCCGAGTGGCCCGAGCGCGGTGGGGATCCTCTCCGGAGATCTCGCCAGGACCCGGACTCGGTGCCCGGCTCCCGCCAGCGCCGCGATCGAGTGTGAGCCGACATACCCCGTTCCGCCGGTAACCAGCACGAGCAACCCGATGCACCCCCAGACGTTCAGCCGGTCAACCGCCCTACTGGCTGCGCTGATGTCCCTGTTCTTCGTATGGTTGGACTGGCGCCGACGAGCTGGTCAGCGGCGATCGGTGTCGTGAGGTTGGCCCGCCGGCCGGTCCGCACCTCTGGTGTCGCATGCTCCTGCTCAGTACTACAGCCAGAGCGGCTGGTGGCGCGATCCTACCCGGCGGGGCCCCGGGCGGAATCCGTCACGCATCCGTCATGCGTAGGTAGCCACACGGCGTGACGGTGGGCTACCTATGCGTGACGGATTCCGCCCCCACGGCCGCCCGGTAGGGTCATGACCAGGCGGGACCGACCATGGCGACACCATGACGACGAGGACGGAGGGTTCGATATCGCACCGGTCACCCTCGGCGCGGGCGAACGCCTCTTCGACGGCGTACCGCCGTTGCGCCTCGAGCTGCTCGCCGTCCGGGCCGCGTCGCTCACCACCCACATCAGCTACCGCGTCCTCCACTGATTCCCCACAGCTAGCCGCCCTGCTGAGGCGGGCCTGCCCAGGCGGCACGCCGGCCTCCGGAAGGGAAGTGGTTTGATGGACCCCAGCGACCAGGCCGCCAGCGTGGCCGCGCCCGAGGTTCCACGGGCCGGCAGGCGGGAGTGGACGGGGCTGGCGGTGCTGGCCTTGGCCTGCCTGCTGTACGCCATGGACCTGACCGTGCTGCACCTGGCGGTGCCGTCGCTGAGCGAGCAGCTGCGGCCAAGCAGCGCGGAGTTGCTGTGGATCACCGACATCTACGGGTTCATGGTCGCCGGGTTCC